>ERZ1034517.57-NODE-57-length-31656-cov-7.734217_pt1 | contig 31656 bp, 28 predicted proteins | sample MGYA00520599_ERZ1034517 | MGnify/ENA primary metagenome ERZ1034517 (study PRJEB33760, sample SAMEA4777701) | hypersaline lake metagenome | biome: hypersaline environment; feature: brines | place: Spain | collected 2012-08 | depth 0 m ...
GGGTCGGGCCCACGCCGCTGTCCAAGCTCGTCATCGAGGGGACACTCGAAGGGAAGGATGGGACGAACAACACGCTGATCGTGACAATCGACTACATGCGAGCTCCCGAGAAAGGGTACACTGTCGACAAGTGACAGGCCCATAGGCGGCCGTTGTCAGCCAGCGAGGTACCCGCCCGTTTCAACAGACTTGTATCGCCAGCGCTCCTATCGGGTGTATGAGCACCCAAATCGTCGTTCTGGGGAGCGGGTACGCCGGCACGGGGTCGGTCCTCAGTCTCGAAGAGCACCTGGATGCGGACGCGCAGATAACCTGGGTATCCGACGTGGACCACCATCTCGTCCTCCACGAGGCACATCGCTGTATACGGGATCCATCGCTGCGACAGAAGATCACGTTCCCGGCAGCGGACATCGCCGGTCGACAGACGGAGTTTCTCCAGGCGAGAGTCGAGGCGGTCGACCAGGAATCACAGGCCGTCGAGCTCGAAAGCGGCGAGATGCTCGAGTACGACTATCTCGTGGTCGGAATCGGCTCGCAGACGGCATTCTTCGGCATCGACGGGCTCGAAGAGCACGCGTTGACGCTAAAATCACTCGAGGATGCACTCTCGATACACGAGGCGGTCAAGCAGGCAGCCCGGCAGGCTTCGCGGTCGGCGCCCGCCCGGATCGTGGTGGGTGGCGCGGGGCTCTCGGGGATACAGACCGCCGGCGAGATCGCCAAGTTCGGCGAGGACAACCGTGCGCCGTTGGATATCACATTGGTCGAGGGGCTCGACGAGATCTTCCCGAACAACGACGGCGTCGTCCAGCGGAAGCTGAGACGACTGCTCGAGGACGAAGACATCACGATCGAGACGGGGGAGTTCATATCGGCGGTCGATGCGGAGTCGGTCTACATCGGCGATGATCGGGAACTGGGGTACGACGTGCTCATCTGGACCGGGGGCATCACGGGGCAGGAGGCAGCACGGGAGGTTGCGGTCGACCAGGACGACCGGAGTCACAGGCTCGAGGCGGCATCGACGTTTCAGACGAGCGACGAGGCAATTTTCGCGCTCGGGGATGCGGCACTCATCGATCAGCAGGGGGAGTCTCGGGCGCCACCCACTGCGCAGGCTGCCTGGCAGGCCGCGGAGGTCATCGGCGAGAACATCGACCGCTCGATCCGTGGCGAGCCGCTGAAGACCTGGGTTCACGACGACAAGGGCACTCTCGTCTCGGTGGGTGACCGGGCCGTAGCGCACGGCGTCGTAGGCGTCAAATCCGTGGTCAACACGTTCGGTGGAGTCCCGGCGGAGATGCTGAAAAAGACCGTCGCGGCACGGTGGATCAATCAGGTCGCCGGCCCTGCCGCAGCAGCCAGAGCCTTCCCCGATATGTGAAAAGCGGGTCGGCGCTAGGGCTCTTCGTCGGTGATGATTGCACTGAGGAGCGACGTCGGGGTGACGTCGTAGGCGGGGTTGATAATCTCGAAGCCGTCAGCGGGCTCTCGCATGACCTCGCTGGTCGAGCGAAACTCGTTCTCGAAGGCAAACCCCCCGGACTCGATCACCTTCGAGGAGGCGCCGACGACGTGGACCGGCACGTCCTGCTGGACGGCCGTCGAGACGAGGGGAAACGTCCCAACTCGGTTGTAGAATCGCTCGCCGACGATACAGTCCATCCCGAGTAGCACCTGATCACACGACTCCAACGCGAGGCCTGCTGCACCGTCGGTAAGCAGCGTCGTCGAGACACCCTCGTGCCGGGCCAGTGTTCTGGCCATCTTCCGCCCCAGGTATCGCGGCCGGGCCTCGGTCACGTACACCTCCAGGCTCCGACCGGCGGCCAACGCGAGTTCGATCGCCTCCAGAACCGTCGAAGAGTAGTCGTGGGTCAACAGCACCGAACCGTCGCCGATCCCGCCAGCGGCGCGTCTGGCGGCCTCGGTCTTGCCTCGTTCGACCCGCTCGACCACCGCTTCGATCACCTCGATCAGGCTCTGTTTCGCCTCACTCACGGCCACATCATCGGCAGCCTGCACGCGGGAGACGATCTCCCGCTGGGTGCCGTACAACGACGCGTGTGAGGGCTCTGCGCGCCGCAACGCGTTCGAATTTCGCTCTAGCGAACGGAGAAACTCATCCACCGTCGCGAAGTTGCGCCCGGTCAGCTCCTCGAGCGCCCGAGCGGCCTTGATCGCGACTATCGAAGAGGAGTGTGTCTGTAGCTCGGCGATCTCCTCGACAGTCTCGTCAATCATTGGGCACAGTGGTCGGGCCGGCGGCAAAGTCCTTCCCCACCATCGCGCAGCCCGACGCCACTCCTGACAGCGGGCCGGTCCGTTCGACGGGCGACGGCTAGTGTCGCGGAGACGGGGGCGTCGTTGCCAGCCTTTCCGGGCTCGACCGCTGCGGTTTAGCCCGTGGCCCGGCTAAGAGCCCCATGGTTACAGTCACGTACACGTGCCCACGGTGTGACTCGGTGGTCGAACTCGAACGAGGGCCGTATCTCGCGGATAAATGTGTCACCCCCGGCCAGCTCGAGGAGTGGGAGTACGTCTCGGCATACGAGTTCGATGGCTCGGCGACGGCCGACGAGGAGGACCCATACATGGCCGCGGGCGACGGCGTCGAGCTGGTCTGTGGTGCCACGGAGACGGTGGGTGATGGCTGTGGTGAGCCGTTCTATCTCAGCTTCGTCAAATTCGCACAGGGCAGCGAGATCGATCCAGCTGTCGGGCTGGGAGACTCGGTCTCGTTCGGGTTCGGCGGGCGGTGAACGGGGCGCTACCCGGCGGTCTGGCCACCAAAAGCACTAAACTTCGCCGCAAGCTCATTCGTCCGTGCCGACGTGCAACAACTGTGATTCGTACGTGACCGAAGCGTACGTTCGTGTGTTCTCCCCGACGGGTCTGGACACCGTCAGGGTGTGCCCGCACTGTGAAGACAAGCTCCGCGATGGTGCGGAGGTCCGCGAGGCCCGAGCGCCGCGCCAGCAGTGAGCCCACCCCATAGATCGGGAGATGGTCCGATCGGCACGACCACATCTCCCGAGAGCTTCAGTAGGTGGTCGCCGCAACTTGGTGTGACCGCGGGGAGACGACCGCAAGGGGATCGACCTCCGCGGCTACCCTTTGATGTTACAGACCGGGAAGGTGCGAGCGACCTTCGATCCGATGCCCAGTGTGTCACTGACATCGACGACCTCGTCGATATCCTTGTACACGTTCGGTGCCTCCTCTGCGATCGTCGCTCCGGATTGGGCTTTGATGTACACCTTCTGTGAACGAAGGTCCTCCTGGACGGTCTCGCCGCGGAACTCCCGTTTTGCCCGTGTGCGAGACATCAGCCTACCGGCGCCGTGGGCCGTCGACCCGAAGGTCAGATCCATCGACGCATCGTCGCCGCAGAGTACGTAGGACCCGGTCCCCATCGACCCAGGGATGATGACGGGCTGGCCCGTCGTGGCGTAGCTGTCCGGTAGCTCGGGCCGACCGGCAGGGAACGACCGGGTCGCTCCTTTCCGGTGGACGAACAGCGGCCGTTCCTCATCGTCGATGGTGTGGGCCTCGCGTTTTGCGATGTTGTGAGCCACGTCGTAGAGAAGCTCCATCCCCAGATCCTCCCATGGCGTCTCGAACACGTCAGCGAACACCTCTCTGGTGCGATGCATGATCAGCTGTCTGTTGACCCAGGCGAAGTTGATCGCCCCACACATGGCACCGTAGTACTGCGTTGCGAGCTCGGAGCCTGCAGGTGCCGCCGCTAGCTCCTTGGATGGGAGCTCCGAGAGCAGTGCGGTGTGTTCCTTCTCGATCGCACGCAGATAGTCGGTACACACCTGGTGGCCCAGGCCGCGCGAGCCACAGTGTATCAACACCACGATCTGGTCGGGCTCGAGCCCGTAGGCGGCACCCACCGAGGTGTCGAAGATATCCGTCACCCGTTGGACCTCAAGAAAGTGGTTGCCCGAGCCCAGCGAGCCGAGCTGATTTCGCCCGCGATCGCGCGCCTTCCTCGAGACGGCGTCGGCATCCGCGTCGAGCCGCCGACCCTCGTCCTCGCAGTGTGCTAGGTCGGCCGGCGTTGCCCAGCCCTCCTCAAGCGCCCACTCCATCCCTCGCTCGAGGACCTTCTCGACCGCGTTGCCTCCCTGCACGATGCCGCCGCCGCCAAGCCCCGAGGGGATCGCATCGAATAGCTGCTCGACGAGCCGCTCCTCGTTGCCCTGGACGTCCTCGTAGCGGAGTGAAGTCCTCATCATTCTGACCCCACAGTTGGATACGACGAAGCCATCAGCCACGAAGCTGTGCGCGTCGTGGCTCACCCCGATATCGTACACCGGGACCGTCCCGGCGGGCTGGATCGACTCGATCCGGCAGTCGACGGTCCCATCCGCGTAGGCGGCCGTGCGCTCTCGATAGGCCGTGTAGCTATCTGGGGCGACCGGACCGGCGCCAGCTTCATGCTGGCCCGACGCGCAAAGTTCGGACCCCGAGGTTTCGCCACCGTCGGTCATCGCCGGGCTGTCGGCCGCAGGCTGCGGGGACGAACGCCCGTCTGCCTGTGTTTGCAGGTAGCTCAGCGCGAGCGTCGCCTCGCGGCGGTGCCGCGGGTTGTACCGATAGCCGACCGTCGCGAGAAGGCGGGTGACGTTCGACGGAGAGGAGCCGACCACGAGCTCGTGGGGCGACGACCCCGGGTCTGTCGAAGGCTCTGTGGCCAGCTCTACCAAACTCTCGATGCCCAACTGCGCGAACGCCCTCCGCATCGATTCGAGAAATCGCCGGGCGTGGTCGTCCGAGGACTCCAACGGTGAGCTGAGTCCAAGAGCACCTACCCCCTGGTTCGGCCCCGGGGTCGGGGGGTCCATCTGGGCGCCAGCGTAGGTGGAGAGGTACAGTGCGACCTGCCAATCGGCGAGTCGGCCAAGATACCAGGGCAGTGCCGGGCCCGAGGCCGGCTGGCCACGTCTGCCCGACTCCAGGCGTTCGAGCAGCCATCGGAGCTGGTCCGACCCGACCCGGAGGACTCGGTCGGCCGGCTGCTCTGGGTCCTCCGCCTCGGCCTCCAGCATCTCCCAGGGGCCGAATCCCAGCTGAGCGATCTCCTCGGCGATGGCCGCGAGCGAGCCCTCCTGGCCGAAAAACAGCGTCGCCTCGTCGGTGAACCGGCCCATCCCGGTGTGATAGCCGACGAGCTTGAGCAGCCGATGGAAGGCCTCGTCCGTCGACTCGAGCGGGCAGAGCGCGGCCAGCTCAGCGCACTCGGCTGGAGCCGACTCATCCGGTGTAGGGAGCGATTCGACCACGGTGAATCGGTCCGGGTCGGCGTGGGGGAGCCCATCGAACGGGCGGACACGCACGGACCGGCCGGGTGCCAACTCTGAGAGCGGCACCATCCCGGTGGGGGTCTCGAACTCGTGGTCGGCAGTCGCCCTGACACGCTGGCCGTCGCTCGTCCGGACCTCGAAGACGGGCGTGGGCCCGCTTTCGGTGAACAGCCTGATCGGAGCCTCCACCTGCTCTCCTGCGGCGACGAGCGCTCGTTCCGATTCGAACTGGCCACCCAGCCGCTCGATAGCCATCGTCCTGCCGTGTGCCAGCTCGACCCGCGTCGCTCCTGGGACACAGTTGATATCGTAGCCAACCGCGCCCGGGCTGATACACCCGTCCTCGGCATCGATACCGGCTACCCCACCCACGGGAAACCCGTAGCCCTGATGGCCGTCTGGCATGCAGAGAGCGTGGGTCTGTATCCCCGGCAGCTCGGTCGTGTTCCGGAGCTGGTGGAGCGTCTTGTCCTCCGAGATCTCCTCCAGCAGCGATCGGCTCGCGAGCACTCGAGCGGGGACACGCATGTTGCCGCTCTTGGGTATCTCCCACACGTGGTTGCGGACGCGATGGAGCGTGAACTCGCCAGCATCGAAGCGCTCTGACATACCGAAGCTGCAGTCGTGCTGTGTGAATAGCTTTCGACCCCCAATCGAGGCCGTGCGGTCCGTCGTCTCTCAACCGGCTCGCTCGGGTGGAAGACCGACGAGATCCAGACCGCCGAGCATCTCGGCCGCCCCGATGCCTCCAAAGCCATACCCAAACAGCAACAGCCCTGGCACCAGGGTTACCAACACTGCCTTGGCCAGCGATAGCTCGTGGACGGTCGCCATCCCCACACAGAGCAGGCCGAACCCCCAGGCCGCCAGGAGGACCCGCACGCCCGGAAGCGGTAGCCCCGCCAGCAAGCAGGGGGCGGTCGCGTACGCGACGACCTGAACGGTCTCGGAGACACCGGCCCGGTCCGGGACGGCTGCGATCATGATGATCGTCTGCAGCGCACTCGTGAGGTGGAGCACGAGCGGCGCGACGATGACGGCTGCGAGGAGGACGGTCAGCGTCCCAGAGACCACCGGTCGGCCCGTCTCCAAGGGGATGGTCGCCGGCGAGAGGAGAAATCGAATGCTCAGATACCCCGTCACGACGAGCACGGCAAAGATCAGCCCGGGGGCCTGATCCCCCGGGGCGACGCCGTTGCTGAAGAATCGCCGCGGCCGGCGGAGGATCTCGAACCAGGCCCTCATCAGCCCACGGGGGCCCCGAGCGCGGCCGCCTGTAGGCGTCTCGATCCAGGTTGTCACTGGTCTCTCTGTGGAGGGAGCAACTTTGACCGTTCCGAGATGTGGCCGCACGTATCGCCGGGCCAGTGGCTTCCCGATTAAGCTCGGTCCCGACAAAGGTCCCTCCGCGCGGTGCGTGTCGAGCAGGAGGCACCGACGCTCCGTCCGCTCAGGATCGGCCGTAGAGTGGTGGTAGCGTCACTCCGCCTGTGTGCCCGAATCGGAACTCCGCGTGGCTCTCGTCGCCTCTCGCCGTGCCCATAGATACACACCAGTCGCGGTGAACAGCCAGATCACTGCCCCCACACGTAGCGCGAAGTTCGCTCGCGCTCCCCACGTTGGGAGAGCCACCCCGGTGATCTGCGCGACCGACGCGGTGATCAATGCCCCCACGGTCACCGTGAGCACGAAGGTCGTCTGCATGACCCAGCCGAAATCCACTCCCTCTGGCGTGGTGGTCTCTACCTTGTGGGGCACAGCTGCCACTACCCGGGCCGATGAATAAGCATGCCGCCGTCCCGACGACGAACGGCGAGGGCCGGGAACCAACCCCAGCCGGGTGGTGGCTCGGGAGGTCACGAAACGGAGACTGTCGGGGCGGCGAAATGGCTGTCCACGGACCGTTCTGTGACCGCGTCCCGGGCCGGGGCAAAAGGTGGACCCGCAAACAATGGCTAAAATTGAAATCGCACCACCGTGGCTGGACGACCTGCGAAACGTTCATATAGTCAAACGCCTTACCTTGTGTTAGTATGAGTGACCTGATGCGGGCCGACAGCGGTGCGGTGATGAGCAGGCGATACGACTACGCCGGGGGGACCGTGTTGGTCGCCGACCTCGGCCCGAGGGATGCCACCGCCGAGGTCGTCGACGGGACGGTGCTGGTGAACAGTGAGGCAGGCCAGCAGGAGTTCGAGATACCGAAGGCCGCGAGTGCCCGGATCAACAACGGCGTGTTGACCGTCGAGGTGACCGACACGGAAGCGGTGAGCGTCGAGCTGGAGGGAGAGGAATGAAACTCACCGTCAAACCGCTCAAACAGAAGGACGCCGGCCGGGGGCTGGCGGCCATCGACCGGGCAGCGATGCGGGAGATGGAGCTTGAGAACGGTGATTACATCGTCATCGATGGCCGGTCTGGCGGCCGGGCGGTCGCGAGAGTCTGGCCTGGCTACCCCGAGGACGAGAACGCCCAGGTGATCAGGGTCGACAGCCGGCTGCGGCAGGAGGCCAACGTCGGGATCGACGAGTCGGTCGAGATCGAGGCGGCAGAGGTCAACCCCGCCAAGCACATCACCGTGGCGCTGCCCCAGAACCTCCGGATCAGGGGCAACGTTGGGCCACACATCCGGGACAAGCTCAGCGGGCAGGCGGTCACCACGGGCCAGCAGGTGCCGTTCTCGCTGGGGCTCGGACCGCTCTCGTCGATGAGCGGCCAGCAGATCCCCCTGAAGATCGCCGACACCAATCCTCAAGGGACCGTCGTCGTCACGGACTCGACGGAGGTCGAGGTCAGCGAGCGCCCGGCCGAGCAGATCACCGGTGGCTCGCAATCCTCCGGTGAGAGCCCCTCGGTCGCCTACGAGGATATCGGCGGTCTCGACGAGGAGCTCGACAAGGTCCGTGAGATGATCGAGTTGCCGATGCGCCATCCCGAGCTGTTCCAGCAGCTGGGGATCGAGCCACCCAAAGGGGTGTTGCTCCACGGCCCACCGGGCACCGGCAAGACGCTGATGGCCAAGGCCGTCGCCAACGAGATCGACGCGTACTTCACCAACATCTCAGGACCCGAGATCATGTCGAAGTACTACGGCGAGTCCGAAGAGCAGCTCCGAGAGGTGTTCGAGGAGGCCGAGGAGAACGCCCCCTCGATCGTGTTCATCGACGAGATCGATTCGATCGCGCCCAAGCGTGGCGAGACCAGCGGCGACGTCGAGCGCCGGGTGGTCGCACAGCTGCTCTCGCTGATGGACGGGATGGACGAACGCAACGACGTGGTCGTGATCGGCGCGACCAATCGGCTGGATGCCCTCGACCCCGCGCTCCGACGTGGCGGCCGATTCGACCGCGAGATCGAGATCGGCGTGCCGGACATGGGCGGGCGACTCGAGATCCTGCAGGTCCACACCAGGGGGATGCCTCTCGCCGAGGCCGTGGATATGGAGCAGTATGCCGAATCGACCCACGGGTTCGTCGGGGCCGACCTGGAGAGTCTCTCGAAGGAAGCCGCCATGAACGCGTTACGGCGACTCCGCCCGCGGCTCGACCTCGAGCAGGACGAGATCGATGCGGACGTGCTCGAGTCGATGCAGGTGACCGAGACCGATTTCAAAGAGGCGCTGAAGGGGATCACCCCGTCTGCACTCCGAGAGGTCTTCGTCGAGGTCCCGGACGTGACCTGGGACCAGGTTGGCGGGCTCGCCGGGACGAAAGACCGACTCCGGGAGGCCATCCAGTGGCCGCTCGACTACCCGAGCGTCTTCGAGCAGCTGGACATGGCGGCTGCCCGAGGTGTCCTGATGTACGGGCCGCCCGGGACCGGCAAGACGCTGCTGGCCAAGGCAGTCGCCAACGAGGCCGAGTCGAACTTCATCTCGATCAAAGGGCCGGAGCTGCTGAACAAGTACGTCGGTGAGAGCGAGAAAGGCGTCAGAGAGGTCTTCGAGAAGGCGCGTGCGAACGCCCCGACGGTGATCTTCTTCGACGAGATCGACGCCATCGCCGGGGAACGCGGGCAACGCATGGGCGACAGTGGCGTTGGCGAGCGGGTCGTCTCACAGCTGCTGACCGAGCTCGACGGGCTCGAAGAGCTGGAGGACGTGGTCGTGATCGCGACGACGAACCGGCCGGACCTGATCGACGGCGCCTTGCTCCGAGCCGGGCGATTGGACAGGCACATCCACGTGCCAGTGCCCGACGAGGATGCACGACGGGCGATCCTCGGGGTGCACACGGAGGCAAAGCCGCTCGCAGAGAGTGTCGACCTCGACGGTCTCGCCATGGATATGGAGGGGTACGTCGGCGCCGACATCGAGGCCGTCTGCCGCGAGGCTGCGATGAACGCCTCGCGCGATCTCATCACGAGCGTCGAGTCCGACCAGCTCGACTCGAGCCTCGGCAACGTCAGGCTGACCCAGGCCCACTTCAGGCAGGCTCTCGAGGACGTCAAGCCCTCGATCACGGAGGATACGAGACAGCGCTACGACGAGATCGAGCGACGCTTCGAGCGACACGAGGAAGGTGGCTACGAGGACGTCGAGATCTCGCGAACGTTCCAGTAAGCGCCACACGACGACCGGACGGGTCCCGAGCGGCGGCCGGCTGATGCTCGGTGAGGGGTTGAGCTCCCGCTCGGGCCCCGGCCCGTGACGACCTAGGCGAACGTCTGCTCGAACACCGAGAGCAGTTCGTCCTGGCTGTACACCTCTCGTCTCCCCTCGAGAATCGAGGCCACGGCCTCGTGGCCGCCAGGATTCGTCACTGGGCGGCCTCGCTCCGTTGCCTCGGCCACGAACTCGCTGTCCTCGACGACGGCGGTGAAGGCATCTCGGAGCGTGCCGAGTGGTGCTTCAGGCAGTTCGGGGGGCGCGACCAGCATCCTGACGAACTGCGTCAGCTCTGCGTACCGGTCGATATTCGAGACCCCGGATACTTCAGAGGAGAACAGCCGCGTCTGGTCGCTGTACGCCGCACCGGCTTCGGGATCGCTGAACACACAGAACAGCTCAGCGGTGTCCAGGCTCCGCGCCACGTCGGCGGCCGAGGAGACCGTCCCGACGATCATCGCGTCGATCTCTCCGCGCGCCATGCCCGCCTGTGCTCCCGAGGTGCCGTCGAAATGACCGAAGGTGAGATCCTCGACCGGGAACGAACCCGTGATCGCCGACAACATCAGCGAGACGGTATGCGCTGCCGAGCCGACACCCTGTGTCCCGAAGGTTAGCTCCGGAATCGCCTCGATGAACCCCTCGAACGATTCGATGCCGAGGTCATCCCGGATGACAAGCGCGTTGGGATCACGGACCATGGCGCCGATGGCTGGCATCTCCATGATGTCGTACGGTGTGTCTCGCACCAGCTGGGGCGGCAGTGCCGCCGATGGATACCAGAACAGCATGTTGTGCGGGTCACCACGCTGCTCGTAGACATCTACGGCACCGGTCCGTCCGCCAGCACCCTCGACGTTCTTGACCGAGACCGTGGCGTCCTCTCCAAGGTGTTTCTCCCAGTAGGGCGCGCTGACCCTGGCATAGACGTCGAATCCGCCACCGGTGGAGAACGGGACGACCAGGTCGATGTCTTCCGACGGAAACGCCTCCCCGGAGGTGCCCGAGAGAGCGCTGCAGCCTGCGATTCCTAAGGAGAGCCCGCCGGCGGCGCCGGCCAGCAGCTCACGTCTGCTCACAGCTCGTTTTGACATATCCGACCGGCGGTGGTGGCGCCAAAAAGGGTGGCGAACCGACGAGAGGCCGCCAACGGGGCGACAGATCTGGAGCTTTCTTTTCCTGCGGAGAGAACCAGGCGGGCGAGGACGTCACTTATTTTGACTCCCTGTCAGTTGCAATCAGAACTGTGGACACAGACCGTCGGGGGAGAGAGTGGCTGGCCACGGCCGCTGGCCTACGGGCAGGGTACTATCTGCTCCTGACGGCGTTCTTGCTCTCCTGGGTCGTCCTCTCGAGCTCCTATCGGCCCGACACGCGGCTGTTGCCGATCGCCGTTTCGGTGATCATGCTGGTGGGCATCTCCGTCCGAGTGGTGACCCGGCTCTCAAAGGCCCCCAACAGGGAGGAGGATGCGAGTGTGGATGGCTGGCAGGTGGCCGTTGGGTTCGCGTGGCTGGGTGGACTGCTCGTGCTGGTCGCTGGGATCGGGCTAGTTCCGGGCGTCGCAGCGTTTGCAACCGCGTTCACCGGCCGGTACGAGGGATATCGACGCGGACTGATCGTCGGGATCGGCACTGCGGTGTTCGTGGCCGGGCTGTTCGTGCTCGTGCTCGACCTGCCGGGGTTCGAACCCTACGTGATTCGCCTGCTCCAGGCAGGTGGGGGCTGACTGGTGGTCGGATCGATCGGAACGAGCATGCTGCTGTTGATCGATCTGGGCCGCTACGGAGAGGCGCTTTCCGAGGCACTCGGCGTCGTCGCATCGCCGACCGGCATTGCACTGGTGGTGGGCGGCACTCTCCTTGGGATCACTGTGGGCTCGATCCCGGGACTGGGCGGCCCGGTCGCGCTGTCGCTGCTCATCCCGATCACGTTCGAGATGGACGCCCAGTTCGCGTTCATCATCCTGGCAGCGACGCTCGGGGGCGTCAACATGGGCGGCTCCATCACGGCGATCCTCCTGAACACGCCCGGGACCGCTCCGAACGCCGCGACCACGTTCGACGGCTTTCCGATGGCCCAACAGGGACGGGGCGCCGAGGCGATCGCCGCCAGCGCGATCTCGTCGGGCGCCGGGGCGCTGGTCGGGATCGCACTGTTCGCGGCGTTGCTGCCGGTGTTGACCCCGCTGGCGCTGGCGTTCTGGTCGCCGGAGTACTTCTGGCTCGCACTGGTCGGAATCGCCACGATCGCGGTGGCCTCTCGCGGCTCGGTGCTCGACGATCTCATCGCAGGAGGGCTCGGTATCCTGCTGACGTTTCACGGTGTCAGCACCGTCACCGGCGGCGTTCGCTACACCGCAGGGACACAGTACCTACAGAGCGGTGTTCCGTTGGTACCGGCTATCATCGGGCTGTTCGCGGTCGCACAGATGATCGAGCTGTTCCTCACCCAGTCGACGGTGGCCGGCGGTGAGTCGCCGGCGGGCAAGCGGATGGATGGGATCAGAGCGACGATGACACACTGGCGTGTGCTGGCGGTCAGCAGCATCGTGGGATGGGTCGTCGGCGTTGTTCCTGGGGTAGGCGGCACCGTCGCGAACTTCGTCGCCTACCTCCAGGCCAAAGAGCGGTCCTCCGAGCCGGAGCGCTTTGGAGAGGGAGAGGTCGCAGGCGTGATCGCGAGCGAGGCGGCAAACGACGCCAAGGACGGCGGGAGTCTCGCACCGACGCTGGCGCTGGGTATCCCCGGATCGGCATCGACGGCCGTGTTACTCTCGGCATTCCTGTTGCACGGCCTCACGCCGGGCCCACTCCTCATCGCGGAGAATCTCGAGGTGGTGTTCGTCGTCCTGCTCGCCCTCGTCAGCTCGAACCTCCTCACCTCCGGCATCGGGCTGTTCGGATCGGGGGCATTCGTCCAGGTGACGCGCGTGCCTGCGACGGTGCTGGTCCCGGCGGTCCTCTCGTTGGCGGTCGTCGGTGCGTTTGCGGTCAGAGGCCGATTCGGTGATGTGTCGCTGATGGCAGGCTTTGGCCTGCTGGGGTTCGTCATGTGGCGCCTGGAGATCTCCAGGGTCGCACTCATCATCGGCCTGGTACTCGGCGGCCTCGTCGAGGAGAACTTCCAGCGCACGCTGCAGCTGGCGGGCGGCGACTACGGAGTCTTTCTCTCGCGGCCGCTCTCGCTGGCGCTCGTCGTGACCCTGCTACTGGTGCTGGCCATCCCGGTGACCCGGTGGGCGCGACCGACCGACGGCTGAGTGTCGATCGGGGCCCGGCCTCGGCAGGCACCAGTCCCCCGTCGATCGCTGCTGTGCCGCGACCCCGAGAGCTAAACTCACAGCCTCAGAACTGCCGAGCGATGCAGTCGCTCGCGCAGGTGTTCGATCGGCTCGGAGAGGAGAGCCTCGACCACGACATCTACACCACACTGTCGCCGCTCTATCGGGCGATGTACGTCGCCCGCGGCCGTATCGATGGCCAGTTACGGACGGTCGAAGAGCTGGCTCCACCGTCGGCCTCGGCAGTCCTGGAGGTGGGCTGTGGGACCGGTGATCTGGTCGCGCGCCTGGAGGGGCGATTCGATCGAGCGATCGCCGCCGACCCGAGCCCGGCGATGGCGCGTCTCGCGGGCGAACGATGCCGGTTGGTCTGTCAGGCGGATGCGAGTGCATTCCAGCCCGATTCGATCGACGTGGCGGTGCTGCTCGGAGCCGTGCTGGGACACATCCGGCCGGATGAAGCCGGGATCGCGACTCTCGAACACGTCTGCCAGACGCTTCGCCCCGGTGGCCGTGTGGTCTGCAGCGTCCATCGGCAGCTCGCAGCACCCAGATCACGAGAGCTGACCAGAACCATCGGCAGGTACGAGATCACACAACGTGACGAGCAGCGACCCAGGACCGCCGGCAGCTTCGAGTGGGCCGTCAGCTTCGAGCTGGTCGACCGGCATACCTCCGAGTCACGGCAGGTGGCCACGAGTGTCACGATTCGGGCCTTCGAGGTCGAAGAGCTAGAGCGCTGGTTCCGCGAGGCCGGACTGTCGGTGCTCGAGACACGACCTCGCGAGTACGTGGGCGGCTCCGGCGAGCGGGACCGAGCGTTCCTCGTCGTCGGGGAATGTCCCGAGTGAGGACGAACACGGTGGGGCTGCCGTGCTCACGGCTCGAGACCGGCCGTGAGCGCCCGGACCGCGAGAGCTCTCAGTGAGACAGCGATAGGCCGGCATGCCAGCGGTCGGCCCCTGAGTCCGCGACGACCTGGTCCATCTCCGAGAGGATGCTGGCCGCGAGGCTGGCGACCTCACCGGCACGGCGCTCGCCCTCGGTTCTGAACTCACCGGTCGTTCGGTTCGCATACACCGTACAGACCGCGCCGGCCTGCAGCCCGAACAGTGCGGCTAGCGTGCAGATCGTGGCGGTCTCCATCTCGAAGTTGATGACGCCAGCCTCCTGGAGCTCCTCGAGCCGCCTGTCGCCATCGGGATGTTCGTAGCCGTCGAACCCTCGCCGTGACTGGCCCGGATAGAACGAGTCCGTCGAGCAGGTCACACCGAGATGATAGGGGAGCTCGAGCTGTTCGGCGGCCGCGACGAGCGCACTCACGATTCGATAGTCCGCCGCCGCGGGATAGGAGGGCCTGACGTACTCGTCGGAGGTCCCTTCCTGCCGGACGGCTGCGCTGGTGATGACGAGATCACCGACCTCGACGTCCGGTTGGATTGCACCACAGGACCCCACCCGGATGAAACGGTCCGCACCGGCGCGGGCGAGCTCCTCGACCGCGATCCCGGCAGAGGGCCCGCCTATGCCCGTCGAGGTGCAACTGAGTGGGCTCTCCCGGTAGCTGCCACGCATCGTCCTGAACTCCCGGTGGGTCGCGACGGTCTCCTGTTCATCCCAGGTCGATGCGATCTTGGGGACGCGCTCGGGGTTGCCGGGGAGCAGGACGGGGCCCTCGATGTCGGCGGCGCTGATCTCGAGATGGTACTGGGTCTCCTCGTTCGGGTCCTCGGCATCCATGTGGAAGGTCGGCGGTGGTGACCCAAAAATCCACACGCCTGCCCCCGGTGACTGCGAGGGCGCCGGCCAGGTCGGCCACCACCGCCACGGAGAGACGGTCTTCGCCTGCCAATCACCGCTCAGGCTGCATCCTCGAGCGTCTCCTCGGATATGGCCGCCGGGATGAGTGTCTCGAGGCGGTGCTCCTCGTAGCCATCGCCCGTCCCACAGTAGACGGGCATCGATGCGGGACAGAGCTCGATGAGCGTCTGCCGGCACATCCCACAAGGTGTGACCCCATCGCCTGCAGCGGAGGCGACCGCCAAGGCGACGAACTCACGATCCGCTGCCATCCAGGCGTTCGAGAGTGCAACCTCCTCGGCGTGGAGGCTGTTCGAGAAGTTCGCGTTCTCGATGTTCGTCCCGGTGTACACCGTCCCGGCCTCTGTGAGAAACGCCGCGCCGACGGGATACTCCGAGTAGGGGACGTATGCGGCCGCATAGGCGTCGCGGGCTGCCTCGAGGAGGCTGCTCGCCGAAGGGGTGCTCATACTGCAGCCTTGGCGAGGCGGGATTAATAATCTCGCCCGCAGCGGGCCGTCAGCCGCCACCCCGATGCGTCGTGCGATCGGCTCCCGGCTACTTCTCGCCAGATTCGTACTGGTCACCGGCGGCTGCGGGAATTCTCGTCCGACCCACCAGCGCCAACACGACGATGACGGTCACGAACGGGATGACGCGTATCAGTGGGTTCGGGATCCCCACGTTCTGCAGCTGGAGGGCGGTCTGAATCGCATCGAGCCCGCCGAACAGGAGTGTCGCGAGAAACGCGCCGATGGGATTGTAGTTGCCGAACAGGTAGGCGACGATCGCTATGAACCCCTTGCCGTTGACCATCGTCGGCCCGGTGCCGGTGAACTGGCCGAGATCGAGCGAGAGCGCTGCCCCGCCCATCCCCGAGAGCACCCCCGAGAGCACGATCGCGCCATATCTGACCCGTGAGACACTGATCCCGGCCGTATCGAGCGCCTCGGGGCGCTCCCCGCTGGCCTGCACCCAGCGCCCGAATCGAGTGCGGTTGAGGAGATACCAGGTCACACCGACCGCCAGAAACATCAGATACACCGTCGGCGAGGCATCGAACAGCGCACCAGCCACGGGCAGCTCCGAGAGAACCGGGGTCGTCAAGCTGCCAGGCGTGGTGACGCTCGGCGAGTTCGGCCCCCCGTAGATGACCTGTGAGGCGAACGGCGCCAGTCCCAGGGCGATCAGCCACACCGCCAGTCCGGCGATGATCTGGTCGGCGCGAAACTCGATGACGACGACACCGAACAGCGCCGCCAGCACCGTCGCTGCAAGGACGCCACCGAGAAAGCCCGTCCAGACCCCGCCCGTCAGGTCGGCGACGTAGATCGCCGCGAACGCCGCGATGATCAACAGCCCCTCGAGCCCGATGTTGATCACCCCGGCCTTCTCCGAGAGGATGCCACCCAGCGCCGCCAGAGTGATAGGGACCGAGAGACGGAGCGCCGAGGAGAGCGTCGCCTCCCGAAGGACGATGTCGACGAGCGTGCCCGCCGCCGATGCCGGAGCCACCAGCCCGGCGACGAGGAGACCGACCGCGCCGACCCCGATCACCAGCGCCGTCCGTGCCCGCGTCGTCAGCGAGCCAACCCGAGCACCGAGCTCACTCATCGGTCGAGTCACCTCCGGCAGATTCACGCCCCGCGACGTCCGGGGTCCTGGCGGCGCCGACTCCCTCGCGTGGGTTCCCCGGGGAGAGTCGTCGGCCCACCAGGCGGAAGAACTCGGGCATCGCGACGAACAGGATGATCAGCCCCCGGAGCACACCGACAAGCTGCGGCGGGATGTCGGTCGCGAACTGGACGACGATGGTGCCGCTTTTGAGAATGCCGAACAGCAAGGCGGCAAAGGCGATGCCCAGTGGGTTGTTGCCGGCGAGTATCGAGACGGTGATACCGTCGAACCCGTAGGCCGGGAGCCCGGTCTGGAACTTGCCGAGCACCATCAACACGTAGACGGCGCCGGCAATCCCGCCTAGCGCTCCCGAGAGAGCCATGCTGGTGACGATCGTCCGGCGGGCGTTGACACCGCCGTACTCGGCTGCATCGGGCTGGAGCCCGGAGGTCCGGAGGTCGTACCCGAACGCCGTCCGCTCGATGAGGACGTAACAGCCGAGGACCGTCAGCAGGCCCAACAGTAAGGCGACGACGGAGAAGTCGGCCGCCGAGTCGAACACCACCGGTTGAAAGGTCGCGAGCTCTGGGATGGATCGTGTCTGGTTGGCCTGACTGCCAGGGTCCTTGAACACGTCCGAGACGAGGTAGAGCGCGACCCCGGTGGCGACGAAGTTCAGCATGATCGTCGTGATCACCTCGTTCGCATCGGCGTATGCCTTCAGCAGCCCGGGGATCGTCCCGTAGATCCCGCCGCCGAGAGCGCCCAACACCAGGCCGAGCGGGATCAGCAACACCGCCTCCAGGGACGTGGGAACGACCCTCGAGGCCGCGAACACCCCCAGTGCCGTGAGCAACCCACCCACGACGAGCTGTCCCTGGGTGCCGATGTTGAAGATCCCAGCCCGGAACGCAACCGCGACGGACAGCCCGGTGAAGATCAGCACCGTGGTCTCCCGGAGAGTCACCCCGAACTGCGTGTTCCTCGGCGACCACCCGGCCGAGAGAGGGTCGCCCAGCGCACCCAGAAACAGCCGGTCGTAGACGACGACCGGGTCGTAGCAGAACCCCACTCCGAGGTAGTAGGTGGCACTCGCGGGCGTGCACGTCGTCGTGCGACCTGCGAGCAGGATGAGCACCGTGCCGACGAGCATCGCCAACCCCAGCGACGCCCCCGAGATGAGGACCCGCTCGGCAGCACTGGCACCCGCCAGGCGGGTGAGAAGCGCTCGGAATCGCTCGCGCGCGCTCACACCACCCCTCCGACGGCATCAGAGAGCCGAGACGCAGCCAGCTCCAGGTCCGGCGGGATCTCACCACCCATCAACAGCCCCACCTCTCGTTCGGTGATGCTGGCAGGGTCGACGACCGCCATGAGCTGCCCGTCGTGCATGACGGCCAGCCTATCGGAGAGTCCGAGCACCTCCTCGAGCTTCGAGGAGACCAGCAGGACACCGACACCTTCCGATCGGAGCTGGAGCACCCGTTCGTGGATGAACTCGACCGAGCCGATGTCCACCCCCCGCGTGGGGTGTGACGCTACCAGCAGTCGTGGCTCTCGGGCCATCTCACGGCCGACGATGAGCTTCTGCTGGTTGCCACCCGATAGTGCCCGCGCACGGGCCCCGGCGTCGGCAGGGCGGACGTCATACCGGTCGATGAGTTGGCCAGCGTGGCGCTGGGCTGCACCGCGATCGAGCCGACCCAGTCGAGCGAACGGCCGACGATGCTGGCTACCGAGGATGCCGTTTTCCGCCAGGTCGAAGTCCAGCACGAGCCCGCGGATCTGCCTGTCCTCCGGGATGTACGCGAGCCCGGCCTGGATGCGGCGGGCTCGTGACCAGGAGGTTGCCCGCTGGCCGCCGAGCGTGACCTCCCCGGACGCGACCTCTCTGAGCCCCGTGATGGCTTCGACCAGCTCGGACTGGCCATTACCGTCGACGCCAGCGATGCCGAACACCTCGCCCGAACGGACGCCGAACCCCACGCCGTCGACGGCCGGAACGCCTCTGTCGTCCGCCACGACCAGTGAGTCGACCGACAGGATCGGCGCACCCGCCGTAGCTTGGGGTTTCTCGACGTCGAGCACCACCTGCCGACCGACCATCATCTCGGCGAGTCGTTCACGCGAGGTCGATCCCGCACTGACGGTGCCGACGTTCTCGCCGGCTCGGAGCACGGTGATCTCGTCGGCAGCTCGTCGTGCCTCCCCGAGCTTGTGGCTGATGAAGATGATCGTCTTACCGTCGGCGGTCAGCTCCTCGAACACGGCAAACAGCTCGTCGACCTCCTGTGGGGTGAGCACCGCCGTTGGCTCGTCGAGGATCAGAATGTCCGCGCCGCGATACAGCGCTTTTAGAATCTCGACTCGCTGCTGTGCTCCGACCGAGAGGGACTCGATCCGAGCGGTCGGGTCGACGTCGAACCCGAAGCTGTCGGCCAGTCGGTCGACCTCTCGCCGAGCTCGCGCGCGGTCGATCGCCAGGCCGCCCCACTTGCGTGGCTCACGACCCAGTGTGACGTTCTCGGTCACCGTCATGGGATCGACCAGCATGAAGTGCTGGTGGATCATCCCAACACCCGCGTCGATTGCTTCGCGAGGGGAGTCAAACCGTTGGGGGCTGCCCTCGATGGCGATCGATCCGGCCTCCGGACGATAGAGCCCGTAGAGAACGTTCATCAGCGTCGTCTTGCCGGCGCCGTTCTCACCCAAAAGTGCGTGCACGCTGCCTGGCTCGACTCGCAACGTGACGTCGTCGTTCGCGACGACGCCCGGGAATCGCTTCGTGATGCCGTCGAGGAGGACGGCTGGTTCCATGTGATTCCCCACATCCAGCAGTCGTTTAAACTGCGGGGGTCCTCCGCTCGATGTCGGCCAGAATCGACCCCGTTCGCTTCACTGCAAACTCCCGCCTGCAGTGGCTCGCCGTTCAGAGCTCCGCGGGGTCGGTCGGAACGGTGACGTCACCGGCGATGATCGCCGCTCTAGCACTCTCGATGGCGTCGGTCGCTGCGGCTGGGAGGGCCTCGCCCAGCTCCTGGCCGTACACCGCGCCCACACCTTCCGCCTCGAGACCCAACGGCACCGTGGTGCCGCCCTCGAACGTATCCTGGACGACCGACTCGATCGAGCTGTACACGGCCGTGTCGACACGCTTGACCATGCTCGCTAGGATCACATCCGAGAATGAACTCTTTGTCACCGACTGATCGCGGTCGACCCCGATCGCGTAGCGGCCCTGCTCCTGGGCGGCCTGGAACACACCAGTTCCCGTGTTGCCCGACGCGTGATAGATGATGTCGGCGCCGTTGTCGAACATCGCCAGGGCGGCCTCCTTGCCCGCCGCCGGGTCGTTGAAGCTCCCGGTGTAGTTCGTCAGCACCTCCGCGTCGGGGTTGGCCGCCGTGACACCCGCCCGGAATCCCGCCTCGAACTTCCCGATGAGGGGCGATTCGACACCACCGACGAACCCACAGGTCGCTGCCTCGGGTCGGGTGGCCCCACCACCGGCTGAGAAGTCGATACCGGTCAGATTGCCCGCCATCTGGCCCACCAGGTACGAACCCTCGTGTTCGGAGAAGACGTAGTTGGTGACGTTCGGCCCCTCTGCGACCGAATCGACGAGCATGAACTGCTGGTCGGGGAAGTCGGCGGCCGTCTCGGCCAGCGCATCGGTCTGAAGAAACCCGATACAGCAGACTAGGTCGTAGTCGGGCGTCTCAGAGCGGGCGAACTGTCGCTGGAAGGTGGCGAACTCCGAGGCCTCGCTGGGTTGTGTCTCGTCGTACGCCAGGTCGAACGCGGCCTCTGCCTCGATGACCCCCTGCTGGGCCTGGTCGTTGAACGACCCATCACCCAGCCCGCCGGTCGCGTATACCATCCCGACGTTCGTCGCCGCGCTGGGTTCCTCGGTGCTCTCACTCTGCTCTGTGCCGCCCAGACAGCCTGCAAGCGTCAACGCCGCAGTACCACTCAGGCCAGCCAGGAACTGCCGTCTGTCTGTTGCCATATCGTGAAACCCTCCCCACAGGCGGTGCTTAACAACATCGGTGACATTCTCCCCGGCCTGACCGCCCGGATTCGCTTCCCGAAGAAACACAGCACCCCAGTCGCTCCTGGCCAATGCGGGGTCTCGCGGTCGTAGCCGCTCACCGCCCTGAGGCAGTCCCGACGCAGTTCACACGTCCTCAACTCCCTCGAGGGTCTCTTGGAGGGCGATCCTCGTGCTCTCGATGAGCTCTTGGACACGCTCGCTCTCGGCGTAGAGACGCACGAGCGGCTCCGTACCCGACGGTCTGACGAGCACCCACGAGGCGTCCTCGAACGTCAGCCGGAGCCCCCGTGCAGTGTTCAGTTTCGCGTCGGGGAACGTCGCGGCCAGGCGATCGGGGAGGGCTCGCATGACCGGGGCCTTCTGCGCATCCGGACAGGCCACGCTCTCCTTCCGATAGGGCCGCTCGGTGATGGGCGCCACGAGCGCTTCGAGCCCGCGAGCCGCAACGAGTCCCCCCAGCACCAGCGCGCTGACGATGCCATCGATCCACGGGCCGAACTGCGGGTGGATGTGCTTCCATGGCTCGGCAGCGAATACCACCCTGTAGGCAGTGCCATCCGCAGCTCGCCGACGTAACCCCTCGTGTAACGATCCGAGCGCGACGCGCTCGACGCTGCCGCCGTGCTCGGTGACACGCTCGTCGATTCGTGCGGACGCGTTGGGCGTCGTGATCACGACCGGCTCTTCACAGGTCGCCTGCTCGACGTACAGCTCGGCGAGCACGGCGAGTATCGTGTCCTCGTGAATCACCGTGCCGTTCGCGTCGACAACGACGAGCCGGTCGGCATCCCCGTCGGCAGCCAGTCCTAGGTCGACATCGGAGTCCGCAGTGAACGCCCGGAGGTCGGTGATGCTCTCGGCGGTCGGCTTCGAGTCGCGGCCAGGAAACCGACCGTCGACGTTGGCGTTGAGCGCGACAACGTCGGCACCCATCGAGCGAAGCGCCTGTGGGGCCGCCTTGGCAGCCATGCCGTTACCACAGTCGACGGCAACACGAAGCCCCGAGGGGCGACCGACCAGCTCGGTGGCGTAGTCGACGGCCGCCTGCCGATAGTCACCGAGCACCGTTCGGCGCGCGGGCGTCCCCCAATCGGCCCAGGAGACGGGCGCTGGCGCCTCCTCGAACAGTCGTTCGACCTCCGCCTCGGCCGCGGGACTGTACTCGTACCCGTCGACGAACAGCTTCAGGCCGTTGTCCATCGGAGGGTTGTGGCTGGCAGTCACCATCACGCCGCGGCTCCCCACAGACGCGTACCCCAACGTCGGTGTCGGGACCTGGCCCAGTCGGAGGACACGGGCGCCACCGGACATGAGTCCAGCTTCGAGTGCGGCCAGCAGGCCGCCGCCGGTCACTCTCCCGTCCCGGCCGACCAGAAAGGTGCGGTCGCCGTGGTCTCGCGCGTGGATTGCGACAGCCCGGCCAACCCGGAGCGCGAGAGCGGGCGTGACTGACTCTGTCGCGCTCCCGCGAATTCCCGCCGTGCCGAACAAGTCCATGCGTCATCTCGAGCGGGCGGCTACTTAGCTCTCGACCAAACACGACCGCGGCGGCCCCCTCCGATCGGGCAGGGGCCCTCGCCGGACGCGGGGGGAAAGCGCTCACGCAAAGATCGAAGCCTCCCTGAGCCTCCAGAGCGAAGCGGAGCTCAAAGCTCCACACCGCTTGGGATCAGGCTGTGCTGGCGGAGTAACTCGCCGGCGTCATCGTAGACGAGAAACGTCGACTTGTCGAACGCGGTGACCTGCTCACCTCGAATCAGGATCTCGACACGATACCTGGTTGCGGCGCTCGTGGTCTTTCCGTAGGCACGGGCAGCCTCGACGAACTCGAGAATCCGGCTGGCGGCCGCGTTCAGCTCGATTATGAACTCGCCGGTCAGGCGATCTGTCACGCCGACCACGCCTGCCGCTTCTGCATCGTCCACCGAGCCCTGTAGTCGATAGGCCATGTCGGTCTCGTCGCCGTCGATTGGCTCGTCGCTGCGGGCCCGGAGTCGTTCTCTGAGCTGGTCACGGGGGCCATCGAACCGTATCTCCAGGACGGGCGCCTCCGTCTGCTCATCACCGGAGTTCCTCAGGTCGAGGTTGAAGTAGTCGCGCCTCATGCCAGTCTACCTTATTAACGCATCCTGCGGGCTTGAACGTGACGACCTCCGAACCCAGCGGGGAGGGATTGTGCCGTCGCGCCGCTGCCGTCAGAAACGTATTGACGCGCTCACCCATGGTGGGACCAATGGGAGGGGACCACAGCCGCGAGGAGGTCCGTGAAACCTACGAACGTATCGCCGATGGCTTTGCACCGACGCGTCGCCACCCCTGGTCGGAGGTCGAACGGTTCGTCGAAGCCGAGGCCAGGAGAGTCGACCCCAAGGCCGCAGTTGGGCTCGACGTCGGCTGTGGAAACGGGCGCCACGCGGAGCTGCTCGGTGGCTGCTGTGCCCGAGTGCTCGGCGTCGACATCACTGCGCGGCTGGCCGAGCTCGCCCAGGAACGCGCTCGATCTCGAGGCTGGGCAGACGGGTTCGTTTCGATGGTCGGCGAGGCCACACAGCTACCCTGCAAGCCGGGCAGCGTCGAGCTGGCACTCTACATCGCCACGATACACCATCTCCCGGACCGTCGGCTCAGGATTAGGTCCTTACGCGAGCTGCGGGCGGCGCTCAGCGGGTCGGGGACCGCGCTGGTGAGTGCCTGGAGCGTACAGGACGACCGGTTCGCCGCGAGACGGCCGCCCCAACCCCGGGATCGCGGCTTCGACACCGTCCTCGATTGGACACTCCCCACCGGCGAGACCGTCGGGCGGTACTATCACATCTACACGCTTGCAGAGTTGAGCGAGGAGATCCGACGAGCCGGGCTCACCATCACCGACGAGGAGGTCTCGAGCGGCAACTGCTACGTGACCGTCGGCCGCTGAAAGGGAAACGCACATACATCGACGGTCGATAGCTGCAGAAGACCCACCGCCACGGACCGCCGTGCTGGAGAGGTCATCACGCTGCGCCGGTGGTCTAGTGGTAGGACCTGAGCCTTCCAAGCTCATGGCCCGGGTTCGAATCCCGGCCGGCGCATACGCTACCCGCAGCGAACTCATCGAACCCACCGTGACCGTGGCTGGCCGCAGGTCGAGCCGCTCAGAGCTCGATCCGCTCGACCAGTCGCTGTCCGCTCTCCTCGTCGATGTTCAGCGCGACGATACGGATCTGCGCCTCCAGTGAGGATCCCTCGACCTTCGCTTTCAGCAGTTCATCGACCTGGAAAACACCCACCGCGTCGGTCATCTCGATCTCCACGAGCACCGAACGGTCCTCGCCCGGTCGCAACGACACTCGTTTGATCGCCTGTGAGGACAGCGTGTTGATGCCACGCCCACCCTCCTCGTACGGTATCCGTGATCGACCGCGTTCCATGTCCAGGGCATCGGCGATCCGCACGACGCCTGCCTCGGCTGTCAACGGCTGCTCTGCAGTGTGATGACAGAGGATGGCGTGGAGGATCTCGCCTTTCATGCGGACGGTCTCGTTCGTGTCGTAGCCGAGCTCGGGCAGCAGCCGATCGAGTAGTCGGTTTGCAAGCGGGATCGAGTAGTACGGATGGTCGTCACGGTGCACGATGTGCCCGATGTCGTGGAGGGTCGCCGCCAGATGGATGATGACCGGCTCGTCGGCTTCCTCGAGCCCCTGGTCGCGTGCCCCGTTGAACCCGACCCCGTCTCGTTTCAGGAGCTCGTACAGCGAGAGCGCACGATCGGTGACGATCTCGACGTGCTCTGTCCCGTGGTCGTTGTACTGCTTCCGCGTGACCGGGTTGACGTTCTGTGCGTCCAGAAACGCCCTGATCTCCGTGTCGGCCCGCACGTGCTCGATACAATGATTGAGACGAGCGTCTGGGAACGGATGGTCGGCAGCAGGCGTGTACGTCGCACTGCCCGAGGCGCGCTCGGGGGCGGAGTCTTCCATATACGGCGTTTGGATGCCGGTGGGAAAAACGACACCGCTCGAGCGCCCGAGATACGACGCTGCCGGCAGGCGATCACGGCACTCTCACTCCCTTGACATCCTCCCCGCGCTGAAGCGCGAGGCTTTCTCCTTGATTCTCCGTAAGCACCCGTGCTTCGATTCCATGGCAAACAGGAAACGAGGAAAAAGGCTATTACCGCCAAAATGCAGTACAGAACATGGAAACAACACTCGTGCCGCTTTTCGGTGTCCCAGGTGGCATGGAGATGATGGTCATCCTGCTGATCGCCGTCCTCCTGTTCGGTGCAAACAAGATTCCGAAGCTCGCCCGCTCGACGGGCGAGGCGATGGGAGAGTTCCAGAAGGGCCGAACCGAGGTAGAGCAGGAGCTGGAGAACATGCAAGACGGGGGTGGGACGGAGGCTACCGAGCCCGATGTCGAGAGAGGCGAGGAGGTTGCTGCTGAAGCCGGCGACGAGGAAGAGCAGCCCAACTAACCGGCAGAACCGGACAGCGAGAGTTTTTGACCCGCGGTGTTCAGAGAACCCAGAGCGTGTGGCCTAGTGGACAGGGCGAGAGGTTCCTAACCTCTAGATCGTGGGTTCGAGTCCCGCCACGCTCGTTCTGTCCTTTCTCCACCCAGTTCGTTTGGTCGAAGCGGTGCGAACGTCCGGGCACTCTTTGGCAGCGAGCCCAACTGTATGACCGCCCCAGCCGACTGGCTCGTATATTTACTCCCGGCAATGCGGCGAGGCACGGGACAGGAGGGGCAGCGCACGCCCGACGCTCGACGCCGGCCAAAGGCATTTACCGAGAGCTTCGCAAACGCGCCCAAAGGACCATACATGCGAGAGAACGACCCATTCGACGATCCGATATCCGGCGCCCTGCTTGGAGACTCCGCCTACGACAGGCTGCAGGTCAGACGACAGGGCGTGTTCCCCCAGCCGGTCCATACGAAGCTGCGCTGGCAGAGCGGACTCCTGTTCTCTTTGGCGCTGGTCCTGCCGATGATGGCCGCTCTCCCTGCCGAGGTGCGACCGCTGCTGCCTGAAGACGGCGCTGCGACCGCGACGGCACCGATGGTCGTGTGGCCTGGCCTCGTCGGAGGGACCATCGTCCTGCTGGCAGGCGTGACTCTCATCGGCCTGGGGCTGGCTCGCGTCCAGCTCGAACCACGGATGAGTGACGCACAGGCCGCGGCGCTGCTAAACATGGAAGAGGTCGCCTCGCTGTTCGGGTTCGCGACCGGCGGGCTTGGGATTCTGCTCACGCTGGTGCTGACCGCGGTCGGGCTCGGTGGCGTCGAAGCCATCGGTCTCTATGAGCAGTCGACGGGCGGGAGCCCGTTCGCTCCGGGCGGGGTCGCGTGGCTCAGCGTCAACCACGTGGCTATCTTCGGGTTCGTCGGTAGCGTCGGACTGTTCACCGCGAGCCAGTACATCCGCATGGAGCTGATGATTACCATCAAACAGGCCCTGTCCACGGCGTAGCAACGGCCGGCAGTCGGCCGCTCACCCGACGGTCGTGGCGACGCCTTTCGTCTGCCTGTAGTCCGAGTCGAGAATCCCAGCCAGCCGGTGGATCAGCGCCCGCTCGTCGGCGCGAGACCATCGACCAGGGTCGGCCACCGGGACGATCAGAAATCCACGGCCACCGATTTCCGTAGCGTGAACCCGCGCTGCCTGGTGGGTCGTCGTCGCGTACACGTTCGAGTGCTCCCGCAGAGCGTACTCCAGTGGCCGGTCGCCGACGACGAGCAGGATGTGCGCGTTGATTGCCCGCAGCTCCGCATCGAGAAACCGCTCTTGATCCCGGTAGCTGGCCTCGGTCGGTCGTCCGACGCCCGGATGGACATACGAGAGGTAGCTGTTCGCTGGCTCCGGGCTCGCCAGGTCGTCCCAGGTCGCCAGCCCAACCGCCGTCAACAGTCGTCGCATTCGCCACCCGCCTGCCCCGCCGCCAAAGGGGATTCCCGACCCCAGGCCCCCATGACGATGAGGGCTGTCACCGACGACGTGAAAGTCCGCGTTGACATCTCCAAACCCGTAGACGGCCCCCTGTTCGAGCCGCATGCCGAACGGATTCCGCAGTCGATCGGTGACGTGTTCCACGGATACAGTTGGCAGTTGGGTGGCAAAGCTCGCGCGATTCACACGAGGAGGTGTGGCTTCATATTCCCAGAGCCGCAAGTAGTCACATGTCGATCTGGCTTCTGGGCAACCAGCTTTCCTCGACACACGGCCCGGTTGCACAGCGACAGGACGAGCCCGTCCTGCTCATAGAGTCCCGGGCGTTCGCCCGACGGCACGCCTATCACCCACACAAGCTGATCATGGTGTTTTCGGCCATGCGGCATCTTCGAGACGAGCTCCGGTCTCGGGGCCGAACCGTCCACTACTACGAGACGGAGACCTTCGGCGCGGGGCTCGAAGCCCACTTCCAACAGCATCCGGACGACGAGCTGGTGATGATGGAGCCGTCGGGGTACGATGCCGGGCCGTCGCTACGTTCGTTGGTAGAGTCCCACGGCGGCCAGCTCGAGATCGTCAACAACGAGCTGTTCCTGTGTTCGAACGACCAGTTCGACGAGTGGGCCGACGGCGAGCCGCCCTATCGCCAGGAGCACTTCTATCGGATGATGCGCCGGGAGACGGGCTACCTGATGGACGACGGCGAGCCACTCGGCGGCGAGTGGAACTACGATGGGGACAACCAGCAGTTCCCGGGGACGGAGTACGAGGCACCGACCCCACCCCGGTTCGAGCCCGACGAGCTCACCGAGACCGTCATCGAGTGGGTGGGAGACACCTTCGAGGGGAGCTACGACACCGAGCCGCAGGGTGGTGCCTGGGCCGCGCCGGAGCCGTTCTTCTGGCCCGTCACCAGAGAGGAGGCCTTGAGCGCCGTCGAGAGGTTCTGCGAGCAACGCCTCGTCGAGTTCGGCCCGTATCAGGACGCGATGGTCCAGGAGGAGTGGGCGATGAATCACGCGCTGTTGGGGGCGGCCATCAACATCGGGCTGGTCCACCCGGCGGAGGTGATCGAGCGAGTGATCGAGGCCGCACACGAGTCCGCGGCGGTGCCGTTGAACTCCGTCGAGGGGTTCGTCCGCCAGCTGCTCGGATGGCGGGAGTTCATGCGGCAGGTGTACCGTATCTCGATGCCCGAGCTCGAGGAGGCCAACCAGCTCGATGCCACCGAGCCGTTGCCCGAGGCCTACTGGACGGGCGAGACGAACATGAACTGTCTGTCGACGGTGGTCGACGGGGTCCGTGCGCGGGGGTACAGCCACCACATCGAGCGGCTGATGATCCTCGCCAACTTCGCGCTGATCTACGGCGTCGAGCCAAAACAGCTCAACGACTGGTTCCACGCCGCGTACGTCGACGCGCACCACTGGGTGACGACACCGAACGTGGTCGAGATGGGCTCGTTCGGCGCTGGTATCTTTGCGACCAAGCCCTACGCGTCCTCGGCCAACTACGTCGACAAGATGTCGGACCACTGTGCGGACTGCCGGTACTACAAGACCAAGACGACCGGCGAGGGAGCCTGCCCGTTCAACACGTTCTACTGGGAGTTTCTCGGGCGCAACGAGGAGGACCTGCGGTCGAATCACCGCATGGCACTGGTCTACTCACACTGGGACAACAAAGACGAGACCGAGCGTGCTGAGATCTTCGACCGGGCCGAGGAGCTGCGGGAGATGGCGGCGACGGGCGAGCTGTGAGCGAGGTGGGCGGGCGACTGTTCGCAGCCGCCTACGACAGGCTTCTCGGCGCCGCCGATCGGCGGCTGCTCCGGGCCCACCGGACGGCCCTGGCAGCCGTCGACGGGGTCGTGCTGGATATCGGCTGTGGGACCGGCACGACGTTTCCGTACTTCGAGGACGACCGGCCCGGGCGGGTGTTTGGAGTCGACCCGAACCCCTACATGGCACGGCGGGCGGCCAGCAGCGAGCCGGCCCAGGCAGAGGGGTTCGACCTCGGTCTGGCCGTCGGCGAGTCACTCCCCGTGCAGTCGGGGTCGATCGATGCCGTCGTCGCAGGGCTCGTCCTCTGCAGTGTCGCCGACCCCGACCAGGTGCTCGAGGAGGTGGTCCGGGTGCTCAGGCCGGGCGGAGAGTTCCGGCTGCTCGAACACGTCGCAGACACCGGCGCTCGGGCGGAGCTGCAGCGTATCCTGGAGCCGGCCTGGCGCCCCATCGCCGGTGGCTGCCATCTCACCAGAGCGACGCTCGATCTCGTGCGCGAGCGGCCACGGCTGGAGCTGGTCGAGATGGAGACCCATCGCGGGCTGTTCCCCGTCGCACCGATCGTCAGCGCGACAGTTCGCCGGCGGTGAGACCCTCCCCGCCCGAACGGGCGGGACTGGTTCTTTGCAGAGGGAGAGACAGCCTACGAGCGACTTACTGCGCTCGCCTGAGCAGCCCGAGCAGCCGGTATCGCGCGGAGGGGTCGTACGCTCTGAACAGCAGGCTGTTTGCAAGCACCGAGATAGAGGAGATGGCCATCGCGCCGGCTGCTAACACGGGCTGGAGCAGGCCGAGCGATGCCAGCGGGATCATCGCCGTGTTGTAGCCCAGCGCCCAGACCAGATTCTGCCGTATCTTCCGCAACGTCGCCTCCGAGACGTTGATCGCCTCGAGCACGTCGCGCGGGTCATCACGCATCAGCGTCACGTCTGCGGCCTCCATGGCGATATCCGTACCACTCCCGATGGCGACGCCGACCTGCGCCGTCGCCAGCGCCGGCGCGTCGTTGACGCCGTCACCCACCATCATCGCGCTGCGGCCGTCTGCCTGGAGCTGCTCGATCACCTCGGCCTTGCCTGCGGGGAGCACCTCCGCGGAGACGTTCTCGTCGGGGATGCCGACGTCCTGTGCGACTGCGGTGGCGGTCTGGCCGTTGTCACCGGTAATCATCCGAACGTCGATACCCCTCTCGAGGAGGTCATCGACGGCCTCTCTCGCCGCGGGTTTGACCGTGTCTGCAACCGCGAGCACGCCGGCGAAGCTCCCGTCGATCGCGATGAACATCGCCGTCTTCCCCTCGGATTCCAGCCGAGCGCCGGGGTTCGGATCCGCCGATATCTCGATGTCCTCGTCGGCAAGCAGCGACCGGTTGCCGAGGACGACCTCTCGCCCGGCCACCGTGACACGCACACCCTTGCCGGGGATGCTCTCGAAGGCCGTCTGCTCGGGCAGCTCAAGCCCGCGCTCTCGGGCGCCATCGACGATGGCGGCCCCGAGCGGGTGTTCACTCCCGGACTCGGCGCCGGCGGCGTACCGCAGCAGCTCGGTCGCCTGCTCGGAGCTCCGTCGTTCGCTGGCGGCGTCGGCGGGCTCCCGCAGCTGGCCGCTGCCGTCGGACCTGAGCTGGCCGGCCCACCCCTCGGCCGGCTCGATATCTGTCAGTTGCATATCGCCGGTCGTCAGCGTGCCCGTCTTGTCGAAGACGACGGTCTCTATGTCGCGTGTCTGCTCGAGCACGTCACCCCCACGGAACAGGATGCCGGACTTCGCAGCGATCGCGGTCCCGACCATCGTCGCAGCCGGCGTCGCCAGCCCCAGGGCGCAGGGACAGGCGATCAACACCGCCGAGGCGAACACGACGATACCGAACTCGCCCGCCGAGAGCGCCACCGGGCCGCCCCCGACCAGCCCCCAGAGCGGGAGCCAGGACACCAGGCTCTCGAGCGGCCCGGGGTAGACCGCCCAGAGGCCCGCCCACAGCATGGCATTCAGGATGACAGCCGGGACGAAGTAGGCCGAAATCGAGTCCGCGAGCCGCTGGATGTCCGGCTGTCTGGACTGCGCCTCGCTGACGCGCCTGACGATCTGCTGCAGTGCGGTCTCCGAGCCGACCCGTGTGGTCTCGACCTCCAGGAGCCCCTGACTGTTCAGCGTCCCGCCGATCACCTCGTCCCCGGGCTGTTTGTCGACCGGGACCGACTCGCCGGTGATCATCGACTCGTCGACGGCACTCTGCCCGTCAGTGACCCGGCCATCGGTCGGAATACGCTCGCCGGGCCGTATCTTCAGCCGATCGCCCACCTCGACGCTCGCGAGATCGACGGTCCGCTCCGTGCCATCGGCCTCGAGCCGTGTCGCCTCCGCGGGTGCCAGCTCGAGGATCTCCCGGAGCGCCGCCCCCGCCTGGCCCTTCGAGCGGAGCTCGAGATAGTTGCCAAGCGTGATGAACAGCAGAATGAACGCTGCCGTGTCGAAGTAGAGCCCGCCTGCTGGCAACAGCCCGACGAGCGAGATCACGCTGTACAGGTACGCCGTCGTCGAACCGAGAGCGATGAGCACGTCCATGTTTGCCGTGCGATTCCTGACCAGTGCGGTGTAGCTGCTCGCGACGAACTCACGGCCCAACAGAAGATAGACGGGCGTCGTGAAGGCGAACGCAACCCAGCCGATCTCGAACGGGCCGATGCGCTCCGGTAGCAGGCCCGGAGCGAGCAGGTGACCGCCCATCATCGCGAGCAAGGGAAGGGACAGCACGGCACCGATGATCAGCTTGCGGCGCTGGCTGGCGAGTTCCGCATTACGGGCCAGCTCGCTGCTGCTCTGTTGGGCGGCCGGCTCCCCAGCGCCAGCCCCCTCTTGAGCCCCCGTGACCGGCGTGTAGCCGGCCGAGCCAATCGCCGCCTCCAGCTCACTGTACTCGACCACGTCGGGGACGACTCGCACGTGGGCCCGGTCGGTGGCGTAGTTCACGTCGGCGTCGACGACCCCATCGACGGCGCCAAGCGACCCCTGGATCGTCGAGGCGCAGTCGGCACAGTGCATGTCGCCGATCCCCAGCGAAATCTCGTCCGTCACCGGCTCGTAGCCACTGGCCTCGATCGAGTCGACGATCTCGCCCAGCTGGCCCGCCTGCTCACCGTATTCGATATGCGCCTGGTCGGTCGCCGCATTGACGGAGACCTCTCTGACCCCATCAACTGCTTCGACGGCGTCAGCGACCGTCTGCGAGCAGTTGGCGCATGTCATACCCAGGATATCCAAC
>ERZ1034517.61-NODE-61-length-30788-cov-25.185956_pt1 | contig 30788 bp, 29 predicted proteins | sample MGYA00520599_ERZ1034517 | MGnify/ENA primary metagenome ERZ1034517 (study PRJEB33760, sample SAMEA4777701) | hypersaline lake metagenome | biome: hypersaline environment; feature: brines | place: Spain | collected 2012-08 | depth 0 m ...
CGTTCCTCGCCCACGTCGGGGAGCGGAGACGCACCAGTAGACGTGCGTATAACTGGTGGGACGTTGAACGGCGAGAGTTACCAGCCTATTGCTGGAGACTGATTGCCGGGACCGGGAGTCCACATTAAAGCCCTACGCTCAAGGACTGAGGCGCGTCTGCGCCGAAGGAGTAGGGTAGGGTAGGGTAGGGTAGTTTACTTCTCATTTATATCAAACTGTTCGACTGAGAGCTGTCTGGAGATGATCATCTTTGGGGATATCATGCCCACTTGCATAGCCATTGAGTTTCGCAGCGGCAGGTGACTCTCGAACTGTTTCATCATCATATCCACTATCGTCGAAGACATCCGATAGTGTTGGATCAGTCCGGAGGTTGTGCTTTTGATGATAGTCTTCAGCAGGATAGAACCCTAACAGACGCTCAATACGGGTTCCAATGGCGTCGGCAGCGAACCCACGTTCTGAAAGGAAGGTGTTTAGGGTTTCTCGTTGCTCTGGTGTTGCCAGCAAAATAATATTTTGATATTGTGTTTTGCTCGCTTGATAATTTGGTCGATGATTCTCGAATACCCGGCTCAATAGTTCCCGATATGAAAGGACCGCAGGATTGTATTCAATCTGGAATACCTCGGTATGATCTCCAAGATTGTGATACGTCGGATCGGACTTTCTACCACCAGCGTAGCCGACGCGTGTCCGGACAACACCCGCAAGTGCGCCGAATTGTGCCTCCGGTCCCCAGAAACATCCGAGTCCGAAGGTCGCAGTCTCAGTCTTGTCGTGATTCAGCGCAGCACGGTCATACTCCTCAATGAGCGTTGGTGTGAGTGTCACAGGTTTTGAATGAATCGGGTGTAAGTAGGTTATTTCTCGCTGAAATCGAGTGCTTTGCCATTGATACAGTACCGCTTACCTGTCGGGTCCGGTCCATCATCGAATACATGACCTAGATGACCCTCACAGGTGCTACAGATGACTTCGGTTCGCACTCTTCCATGACTGCGGTCAACCTGCGTTTCGACGGCAGCTGTGTCAGTTGGAGCCCAGAAACTTGGCCATCCAGTTCCAGACTCGAACTTTTCGTCTGACTGAAATAACTCCGAATGACAGCCAGCACATCGGAACACACCGTCTTCAGTAACTTTCAGTAAATCTGATGTGCCCGCACGCTCGGTTCCTTCCTCGCGTAGAATGTGATACTCCTCTTCATCGAGAACTTCACGCCACTCTTCATCGCTTTCTGGCACGCTTTCGGCGGTACGATTTTCAGACATACTATTTGTACATAGCTTGAGATGCTTGACATTGACGTTGATGCAACTCAGCGATGATATCAGTTGACCTCGCTCTGTACCCAGTTAGCGAATGAGTCAATAATATCAGCCTCATCAAACCGCTCAATACAGGGCACATCATTTGTGTGCTTTTCAGCGAGCTGTTTTTCCAATTCTGGATACCGTTCTGCGGTTGTTTTGGCGAATAAAATGGCTTCTTTATCATCTTCATGCATTTCACCCTCCCATCGATACGTGGAGTTGCAATTCATGATGTTAACACATGCAGCTAATCGCTCCTCAACAAGAAATTCGGCTAGCTCACTTGCAGCGTCTCTCGGGGCTGTAATATACACAGTCGACATTATTTAATTCAAGATTTCGATTTCGATTTAATTAAAATTTGGTGGATACAAACCTGTCTCACCATACCGAGATTCTATTTCAAAAATCACAATGAGTCAGCAAAATGTAACATTCAATTTGATCAGACACCTATCTCGCGTGAATTAAATACGTCACTTAGAAGTTACGCTAATACCGTCACTTCTCTTGATGATATTCTTTCACTGCTGCTCGGTATCGCGTTAGAGAAACCCGTTACTCAACGGATCGTTACTCATGTCACGCTGGATGGAGACCCAATGTGTCACGCCTGCATCTTCGGTTGGTTTGAGTGCTTCAACCGACCACCGAACTTTGTATGCTTCACCATCTTTTCGATAATTCGTTGTTTCCCCAATAAAGTGCCCATCTTCAGCGAGACTTTGTGTCAGTTTATCAATCACATATTCACTGGTTTCCTCACCCTGCAACATCTTTGGAGTCTCTCCGAGAGCCTCTTCTTTTGAATATCCAGTCATTTCTTCGAAATATTTGTTTACAAATAGAATTTCTTCTTCTGGTTTTTCGTGTGCAGGACCAGCCGTGATCATAATACACTCTGGATAATGATCAAGAATCCACCCGAACGTTCCATCATCACTTATTTCTGAGACTATTTTTTCGTAATCCATTATCGCGATAATATAAACGTACTACGTTCTTATAATATACTGGATAGACATATGCCGATGCTTCTTTTCGATTGTTACAATCCTAAGACGAGTGTGTCACTCGATAGTTCCGCATTATCATTTACACTTATTATATATTGAGATTATTATAATATGACTAATAATTCAATAACCCGCAATTCATCTCCATTGATATATAGATCAATTTTATTTCTATACAGTGGATCCAACAGAGTAATTAGATACTTATATATACATAAGCAAAATAATTGATACTAAAATTAGAAATTATACATTTACTTGAGCGAATACATCAATAGAATGCCTGCCTATTCAGTATAAATATCTCAATTCTATGCTTGATATTTATAATAAATCTATACCAAATTAAAATAGCATCATTTAGTTTTTCCAGAGCAACGACTTGCTAGCGTGTCCGATTGAACGATACAAGGTCATAGCATCGCAACCTGATGAAAAGACGACTCATGTATTTGCAGACCACACAGGAAGTTCGATATGGGTGGCATACTCATTGCTGTGATGGATAGTGTTCTCAGCAACCCGTGGGTTCGTGTCACCGTACAATCTGCCGCCAGTATTCTGATTCACATCAAAACGCGGCCAATTTGACGAAGAGATATCAAGTCGGATTCGATGGTCCTGTTTGAATCGATTGGCAGTATCATATGGCTCCATATAAAATTCATAGACAACACCGGGTTCAAGTAGATCCGGCTCCTGGCGATATCCACGATACCGACCTCGGCAGATTGAGTCTGATATATTGAGCGCATATCCATCAGGGTGTGTTTCACTTGCTGGATATTCGTCAATAAGTTTCGCGGTGAAGTCGGTGTCTTGACCGTCAGTTTCTCCATAGATGCGGACACGAATTGGTCCAGCGATATCCACTGGCTGCTCAAGCGGCGGTGTTCGGAACGTAAGCACATCGTCACGGTCGGCGAGTGGACCATACGGTGGAGTGGCACCGAAGGTATCCTGATCTGTCCGTTGATCATATCCTCCGCGACCTGCGAAATCAATAATATTCCGGTCACCAAGAGGGTGTGCTCGGACAGACTCATCTCGAGGTTCATACGTGAGATATGAAGACGTATTCCCGCCAATCGTCGGCACAGGGTCTGTGGGATCAAAATTGAAAGTTGTTGTAGACACATCGGCTTTTGGCTTCATACTTGACAGCGTCCCATCATTATGGATATAATATCGAGTCATCTCAGTCCCCTCAGGAGGCCAAGTATCAGCATTCCGCCACTCACCGCCGTGGAAAAGTAAGCCATCATCGGTGCGGTGACCATCGCCGGTTCCCATAAGAAAGTATTCGACACGCGGTTGTGTTTTCCATCCATCTCCGCCCTGAAGATACTGATCGAAGAAACGTAGTCGCGTTTCACGGTATTTACGAGCAGCCGCGTCACCAAACGCAAGATCTCCAGCCGTCGGATGCTCCCATGATAACGGTGGAAACAACAGAGCATCACTATGATCGTGTCCCCCCGGCAGTCGTGCTAAATGCGTCCATGGTCCCATAAGGAGATAATGATCGGCATCCTTTCGATTCCCTAATTCAACGAAATTATCACAGGTTGCGCCAGTGTATGAGTCATACCATCCACCAGCATATACTGTCGGGACATCTGCTGAGTTATCATAGTGACGCTCGAAATTGAGACCAGGATTCTTCCAGAGATCGGTACTCGTATTTCCAGTCTCCATGATATCGAAAGTCCACTGCTCATAGCCTGGAAGTGTCGCAAGCGGAGACTCACCACGTTTAATTGGACTGTCAGCGAGGATCTCCCTGACGTCTACATCTGCGAACTGCTGTTGTATGTCAGGGTCGGCAAGCGATTCATGAGCGAATCCACCCCCTAGTGTGAGTGCCCAACAAAGCCATCGCAACTCAAATGCCCCGTTATGACGAAATGTTTTCTTTCGTCCATTTGCTGCACCCATGTTCACGAACATGCCTGCAAGATTATTTGGATCTTGTGTGGCAAGTGCACTCTGAACCCACGCTCCATATGATGTTCCAAGTGTCGCTACCTGACCGTCGCAGTACTCACGTTTGGAGAGCCAATCAACAGTATCAGCCCCATCCTTAGCCTCGTTAGCATGAATGTAGAATTCACCGTCGCTATCAAATCGACCTCGGACATCTTGAATAGCGACCACATACCCACGGGAAGCGTACCACTCACCATGGCGAAGACGACCACCGGTACGGTCATATGGTGTTCGATCAAGTAATACTGGTCTTGACTCATCTACTGGTTCGCCAGTTTGGGGATCTGCAGGTCGATAGATATCTGTTGCCAGTTCTATCCCATCCCTCGTCTCAATACGGACATTCAATTCTGCATGTACACCATATGTCGATTGTGAAGCCATGTGCTGAGGAAGTAGTATAACCGGCAAATAAGTTACGCAATTGAATATAGCATCAAACAAGCAATGAGTATTTTCTATCTCATGTGTGATGTATCGACGAATCTACAGATAAGCAAGGCGAGTGTCTCGGGGCTTGACCCGGAAGCGGTTCACTAGATGATATCAGTCTGAGTGCACAGATATATCATGCTAACATGATTGCACGCCGATTAGCCGGCATAGTCAATATTTGTTCAAGCTTCAGAACAAACTTCGTCTTCAGGGAAGCCGTCTCTGACGGCTGTGTAAGCGGGGCAGTTCACTCAATCAATACTTTGATACTTCTATATTTGGATGATTATCAAATCTAATAAATGTATGAATTAATAAGTATATATCGGTATTCGTTTTATTTGAAAACACATTTTGCCACCAGACTTTTATTCTTCTTTACTAATCTCTTGATATCGGGAGTCCACGAGTATGTGTAACTATCGCATAAATTTGTTCCGATAAGATCATGTCTGAAGAAAATACAAGCAACAACATCGAAACAGACGGCGGAATGGTAACGTATGGTATCGAAGATAAACCACCCCTTATACAGTCGATCTTGCTTGGGACGCAACACTGGCTGACAATGGTTGGTTCAACAATCGCTATCCCGCTCGTTTTAGCTGGTGCGCTTGGATTTAATGCGTCACAGACTGCACAACTTGTCGGGACATTTTTCGTTGTTTCTGGTATTGCAACGCTCGCACAGACCACCATCGGTAATAAATATCCAATCGTTCAGGGTGGAACATTCTCAATGCTTGGTCCTGCTTTGGCAATTATTGGGGTCCTTGCTTCCAGCAATGCAGCACCAACAGTAATGATGCGAGAACTCCAAGGTGCTATTATTGTCGCTGGCGCACTGGAAGTTCTTATCGGCTATCTTGGTATTTTTGGTCGACTTAAACGATATATTGGACCATCTGTCATTGCAGTGGTCATTGCATTGATCGGATTAGCGCTCATCGGCGTTCCCCAAATTACGAGCGCTTCACAAAATTGGTATCTAGCTGGATTAACACTCACACTTATTGTGCTGTTCTCACAGTATATTGACAATTACTCTTGGGTATTCAATCTCTTCCCAGTGTTACTCGGACTTGGGCTTGCATATTTGATTGCGGTTGCGCTCTCTGTTGCAGGAGTTATGAATATCGTGAGTTTCGGCTCAATTGCTAGTGCACCACCAATACGTGCAATTACACCGTTCCAGTGGGGAACGCCACTGTTTACCACCTCATTTGCGGCAGGAATGATTGCAGGGATGCTTGCATCGGCAATTGAGAGCTTTGGAGATTATCATTCTGTTGCTCGGATGGCTGGTGAGGGTGCACCCAACTCTCGACGAGTCAATCATGGTCTCGGCATGGAAGGGTTAGGAAATGTTTTCGCGGGAATCATGGGAACAGGGAATGGTTCTACATCATATACCGAGAATGTCGGTGCGATTGGTATCACTGGTGTTGCCTCCCGGTATGTCGTTCAGATAGGTGCTGTTGTGATGATTTTAGTTGGATATATCGGATACTTTGGTGCTTTCGTCACCACTATTCCAAGTGCTATTGTTGGTGGGCTCTTTTTGGCGATGTTTGCACAAATTGTTGGTGTTGGACTTTCGCAGCTCCAACACGTCGATATGAACCAGAATCGAAATGTATTCGTTGTTGGTTTCGGACTATTTGCTGGTCTTTCGATTCCACGGTATATGAGTGGATTAGAGTCTGGCGCGCTAGAAGCCGGTCTTTCAACTGTTCCGGTATTTGGGGCAGTGCTTGGAATTCCGGAAGTTGCACAGACATTGAGTATCATTCTTGGAACCCAAATTGCAGTCGGTGGTATCGCGGCGTTCATTCTCGACAATACCATTCCTGGTACTGACGAAGAACGTGGTCTCACCGCTTGGGGGGAAATCACTGAGGATGAGGATGCATTCCAGCCATCATATGAGCGTGTGCTCTCAAGGGGCGAGACATCAGATCAAGAAATTGCTGATGACTGAGTAACACTCACATCACTTATTCAGAATCAATAATAAGTGTATATGTTGTGAGTAACGATTGTGAACAACATCACTCATTCAGAAGAGACGGAACACGATCAAGATAACATACCATTTGATGACAGCATAATTGCGGAGATGCCCTTACGTTCTTCTGGGTGGGTTGGATACTCCGATGATGCTATCGTTATTAACGATGATGAATGTAAGAAAATACATACAGAGGATGTCGCTGAGATTGGGCTCCGAACACTTCAGTGGGATATAGCAGTAATGAGCATTCTGCTTGTGGGTGTTGGAGGATACATCGTGTTGACACGCAATCCATTCATTGGGCTTTGTTTCGCTTTGGTTGGTCTTGGAAGTCTTTATCGAACATATACGCATCGACAAGCATTGGTTATTCAAATTAGAAACCACCAGAAGCCAGTGATAATTCATCCGACAAACCCAGAGACATGTCATGACAAATTAGCTGAAACAGCCGGATTAAATCAAGTCCGATAGTCTCGATCGCACGGTAGTATTAAGTTATTCGGACCGAATCGGGATATGGACAATGACGATTGCAGATTTGAATGTTGTTAACGCGAAAGTAGTAACACCGACAAAAACATTTGTTGGTGGAATTGCTGCCAAAGATGGATCAATTATCTCGGTTGATTCCCTTCCAAACCTCCCTGAAGCCGAACAAACAATCGACGCAAATGGGAATTATCTTATCCCCGGATTTATTGACCCACATGTTCACTGGGGACTTTCACGATATGAGTACGACTATCATGAGGGGCTTAAACACGACTTTGAGACCGAAACAAGAGGTGCAGTTCACGGTGGTGTGACAACTGTTGTTAATTTCTTACTGCAGCCAGAACCGTATGTGCCCGATATGGACTTTTTCATCAAAGCTGGTGAAGAGAACTCATATATAGACTTTGCATATCATGCAATTATTCATAAAGAGCCACACTTCGCGGAAGTGGAGGCACTCGCAGAAAACGGAATTCGGTCATTCAAGATCTTTTATAATTGGTATAAACATGCATCACCAGAGCTTGGAATTGAGCATTCTGATTCAGGGCGAGTATACCGTCTTCTTGATACAGTTTCAGATATTGAGGGTGGGGTGGTTATGTTCCATGCTGAGAATGAAGATCTTGCACATGAACGCCGACAGGAACTCAAAGAGACGGGTCGTAATGATCTTGAAGTCTGGTCTGAGTCTGCCCCGAACATCTGCGAGGCGATGCAAATAGAGAATATTGCCAAACTAACAGAATATACTGATTCTACCGCATATATTGTCCACATGAGCACAGGCGAAGGTGTTGATATTTGCCGACGATATCAACAACAGGGCGTGGATATTAGTACCGAAACTCTCCCGGCATTTCTCGCACACACAAAGGATGAAGAAGGACTTGGAGTCTGGGGGAAGATTTCACCACCACTTCGCGGTGAGCAGAGTCGACAGAAGCTCTGGCATGGATTACGTGACGGAGTGATTGATTATGCTGGCACCGATCATTGTCCACATAAAAAATCATTCAAAGAAAAGGACGAAGGGAAATTTGGAGATATCTGGGAAGCGATTCCAGGCGATAATAATGGGATAGAATATTTCCTGCCAGTGATGATGAGTGAGGGAGTTAATAAAAACAATATTAGTATGGAGCGACTGGTGGAGGTTTGTGCAGAGAACAACGCCCGCCGATGGGGACTATACCCTCGAAAAGGTGCTTTAGTTGAGGGAGCAGATGCCGACATGGTCATCGTTGATTTAGAGAAATCAGCTACTGTTACTGATGACTTCTATCATACAATGGAGCCTCGATATTCGAGTTTTCATGGACAAGAACTGACCGGGTTGCCAACTCATACGATCATTGACGGTGAGGTTGCTGTCAAAGAAGGCGAACTTCAGGTCACAAAGGGTGGTCGAAACTACCTTCCACGACAGCCTGATGGTGTCCCAATCGAGTAATACAGAGTATAGCAGGGTATGGTGAATATGCGGGCGAATTTGTATTTCTCATTGATTGTGAATTAAAGCCCCGTTTTATTCCTGGGCTTTTTGCTCAGGTCGTAGAAATATTTTTATCCTGTCGATTTAACGAAGGGGTATGTCAGATGTGCCGGTGAACGCAATTCAAACGATGTTCACGATAGTCGAAATGCTCCAAGAATGCGGTAGCGCCGGTGTTTCAGAACTTGCCGAGCAGGTAGACCTTCCCCAGTCTACGGTATTTAATCATCTTAACACGTTAGAGAAAACAGGATATCTTATCAATAATAATGGGACATATCATCTAAGCTGCCGATTTCTAAATCTTGGGGCGGAGGCGCGCTCACATCACCAAATTCACGATATTGCTCGACAGAAGGTGGATCGATTAGCAACTGAAACTGGTGAAATGTCAGCATTATTAATTGAGGAAAACGGTCGTGGGATATTCCTTCATCGTGCTGAGGGGAGACAGGCGGTGCACATTGACAGTTACATTGGTCAGCAAATCTTCCTTCATGGGGCTGCACTCGGTAAAGCGATTCTTGCTTCACTTCCACGAAGTGAGGTTAATGACATTATCGAAGCAAGAGGGCTTCCAGAACTCACAGATAATACTATTACTGATCCTAAAGCGTTACATCAAGAGCTTGACGATATCGATAATGAAGGTGTTGCATATGATGATCAAGAGCGATTACCTGGTCTTCGAAGCGTCGCTATTCCATTAACGGATACTGAGGAAACTGTCTTAGGGTCAGTGAGTATTGCCGGTCCAACGAGTCGAGTGAATGATCAGCGGTTTTATGAGCGATTTCCTACTGAACTGCGTGAAGTAGCGAAAGCCGTCGAACTCGATTTAAGATACTCCTAACTCAATCCCCTCTAAGAGGTATTTTCAATGCCCAAGAGTTTATTTCGATAATGGAAAAACAATAACAAAAGTACCATTGTTACAATATGAGACACCATCACAAATCAATTTATATTGTAGCAAATACGCTTTAATTATTTCTTATCGACGGATACATCAATTATATCATGGGCTTCGGCGATATTCCCGCCTGTGGTGACGGTGGGTATTCTATTATGAGTATAATACCAGTACGTATTGCAGTGAAATCAAAATCATACTATTATGTCATAAAATGCGTTCATATGAAACGACATAAATGATAAAATTGCGAGTAGAGTAGTTTTCACGTCTGCAAGGCAGTCGATGCGATTGCCCCAAGAGTATGGTGTGGATATTTATTTGAATGCGACACACCGGGAGACACTGGACTCGCCACCGCGGAATCGCCATGGGAATGTCCCAATCTGGACACGCTCACCGAGCAACTCTGTTGGAACCTGGGCGTTCTCAACATGAACGATTCCCTCAGGAAAGAGCTCAGTATGCATCAACTGGTAGCCTTCAGGTGGAAACACCTCATCAAGATCATCAACCTCAAAGTGCTCAGCAGCCTCTCTGGCGAGCTCCGGGCGGATATCTCGGATCACGGTGTTCATTGGATGATCGGCGCTTCCACAGTCAAGAATAAGATAATTAATCTCCATCTCTTTGCACCACTCAGCGAACTCCGCGTTTGGACCGGGATGTTTACAGAAGAATTTGTGTGGATCAGCCTCCTCACGGTGCCATGCGTGATCTTGATATCCTGTATGTATGAACAGGATGTCACCTTTTCGAACATCAGCAGCCTGCTCAATCATTTCGCTTGTGTAGATGTCATAATCACCGACTTGATCGGATATGTCTGCAATGACTCCATCACCAACTAACTCATTCAAAGACATATCAGCAATGTCTCGCCCATGTGCAATAAAATGCTTTTCGCCATCAAGATGCGTTCCGGTATGATTCATGAACTCAATTTTTTGTCCATTCACCTTCTCAGTATCAAGACTCTTTTCATACCATATCTTTGGATTGTCATATGTCGGCCATGCAGGAGTCTCCTGTGACCATGGCTGTGTCAAGTCATACATTTCATAACCATCAAGCATGCGTGTCACTTCTCATTCGCCAGTTAAATTAAATATTTGGGAATTAGTCACTATCATTTATCTGCCTATCTAGCTGGTTGAACTGAGAACATTCATTATTCCCTACAACTTGCAGCCGAGTTGTCCGCCTCAATCGTGTATCGAGTCTATGAGTGTAAGTGTACGTATCATTTGATTTTTTATTAGCGAAAATAATCACTACTGGTCAGATAAAATAACTATAGTGCCACCTGAGAAGCTAGTATGATTATCACTCGATGGTATGTATTATTATTTTGCATAGGCAGCATCTGTCAGTATGTGAATAGTCAACATATATGTAACATTGGTCATTGATTGTTATTTATGAGTGAAATGTCCGCTGTTATGCTCTCCGAGTGGGGTGGTGAATTGTCTGTTGACACGGTTACTCAGCCGGAACCGGGTCCAAATGAAGTCCGCATCGCGGTTCGAGCCTGTGCAATCACCCGAACTGTTGAGAATGCAATCCAAGGTGGGCTTTCTGATGATCCATCATTACTCCCTCGAATTCCAGGTCATGAGTTCGCTGGTGTTATTGATGCTGTCGGTCCAATGGTCTCCTCGGTTGCCCCCGGTGATCGCGTACTGTCGTACTTTTATTTGACCTGTGGGATGTGTCAAGCCTGTCGACAGGGCAATCGTAACCAATGTACAGATTTTGATGGCTGGGTCGGTGTCAATTGTGACGGTGCATACGCGGAATATGCGACTATCCCGGCTGCAAATGCGATTCCGATACCCGATGAGTGCTCATTCACCGCGGCAGCGCTAGCTGCTGATGGATTGGCGACTCCGTTGCATGTATGTGAGCGTGCCAATGTTACTGACAGCGATACAGTTTTGATCCTCGGTGGTGCAGGACGTATCGGAATTCATCTTTCGCAACTGGCTGCAAGTCGCGGTGCAAACGTGATATCAGCTGATGTGAATCAGACACAACTCACACATATCGATGAGATGACTGGTTCAGCAGTAGAAACTGTCGACGCCAGTCGTGATGATTTTGCAGACCAAGTTCAGCATGCTACCTCCTATACCGGTGGACCGACTGTCATTGTCGACACAGTCGGCGATATAAATACAATCAAAGATGCATGGGACCTGTTAGGGATGGGGGGGTGTCTAGTAACGCTAACAACACATCATGATCGATCTTTTGCACCCCCTTTGAAACAGTTTGTTTATACTGAGACAAGTCTTATTGGATCCCGATATGCAACCTCTGATCAGGTCATCCGAGCCGCACAGATGTTTGCGGATAATCGGATCAATCATGTTGTCCGTGACACAGTTGGGCTTGATGAAGTCCCGGCGATACATGCACAACTTCGTGCAGGCGAGACGTTCGGAACAACGATGCTAACTCCTCGCTGAGTCAGCGCGGGCGGAGCATATAGCCGGTACATACTTACCTGAGTTATACAATAACACACAGTATGAGGGGAGATGAAACCAGTGTTAGATGATGTCTCAGTCATTGATTTATCGACATTTGTAACAGGTGGGTTCTCTTCGCTGATGCTCGCAGCACAAGGCGCAGACGTAATAAAGATCGAACGACCTGACGTGGGTGATGATATTCGTCATTCCGGTCCGCCATTCATTAAGGGGGAATCCCCATATTATTGGACTGTTAATTATGATAAGCGGAGTATTGAGCTCAATTTAAAAACTGAACCTGGGAAGATGGCGTTATATGATCTTGTTGAGGCAGCAGATGTCGTTATCCAGAATTTTCGACCTGGTACAGCAGATCGACTTGATATTGCATATGATGATCTCACAAAATATAATGATAGTCTCATATATTGCGATATCTCTGCGTTCGGTAACACAGGACCTTGGAGTGAACGACCTGGATATGACTTGCTCGTTCAGGGACTGAGTGGTATTATGTCAGTCACCGGTGAGGCTGATAGTAATCCAGCTAAAGTTGGGCTCCCGCAGACAGATCTCATCACTGGTATGTGGGCAGCCTTCGGTATTATGGGGGCATTATATCGACGTGAACGGACAAATGAAGGTGAGTATATTGAGCTTGGAATGCTGGACGCAACGCTACCATGGCTCACGAAGCAGGCTGGAAAAGTATTCGCGGATGAAACCCCAGAACGGATGGGCACACAAGACCCTGTGCTTGCTCCATATCAAACGCTTAAAACTGCTGATGGGTATATCAATATCGCCTGTTTGAATGAAAAGCTGTGGCAGGCTCTTTGTGATGCGATTGAACGACCAGATCTCAGCGAAAATAAGCGATTTGAGACAAATGCCGACCGAGTCGAGAATATGGACGCTCTTGCAGTAGAACTTGAAACAGCATTATCCGAGCGGACCACTGATGAGTGGATGACAGTCTTCACTGATGTAGGGGTCCCTGCCGGTCCTGTCCAGACTGTTGCAGATGCGCTCTCTAACGAGCAGACTGATGCCCGTGGAATGATTAACACAATTACTGACGGTAATCGTGAGATTCCAGTCATCGAACACCCATTAAATTTCAAAAACGCTCAGTCTGGATTCGATGCTCCACCGCCTAAACTTGGCGAGCACACCAATGAGGTATTCGCTGAACTCGGATATACTGAACAGAAACTCGAACACCTCCGCAAAAAGGGTGTCTTTGGTAACAATGATTCTGAATAAACAATTGAAATGTATAACCGCAGCTGCGACCACAGTCGCTATCGGAGTTAGTGTTAGTATTGGTGTTGGTGTTGGTGTTGGTGTTGGTACTGGTACTAACATTCATCACACCGGTCGTTCAGTCTGCTGTGGTATCGACGTGTGTCTGTTCCAGTGGAGTCATCAACACGGAATAGTGATACAATGAATATATCACATATCGATACTGATGACCCTTGGAGTGTCACAGAGAAAGATCTCCGTAAAGAAATACGGAGCCTGCGCGAAGCAGGTGAATCAGCAGCTGTTGCAACTGTTATGGCTGTTGAGGGTTCAGCATATCGTCGCCCAGGAGCGAAGATGTTAATCTCAGCAGACCAGCGTAATTATGGTGCAGTCACGGCTGGATGTCTTGAGGACATGGTCCTTGATATTGGGCATGATGTCATCGAGACAAATGAACCACGCATCGAGGTGTTTGATCTTATGGAGAATAATAACGAGGCATGGGGACTTGGTCTGGGATGTAATGGTATTATTGAGTTATTTGTTGAGCCATTAGACGCAAGCTGGGATTATCCACTCGCCACAGTAGCCGATAACGACCCGGTAACCGTCCTCACTGTCATTGATTCTGAGGGCTCTCTGCCGAGGGGAAGTCGTACCGTAATTACGGATAATGCCCAGCGAAACGTTAAGACTCGTCGCAAGATACCTAGTGCATTGATTGAATCAGTCGATGATAAAATCGCCAGTGTTCACTCTACGAATCAAACGTACGTGGCTCAATTGGATGAAACGCGCGTATTAATTGATGGATTGATACCCACTGATGACCTGCTCATATTCGGTGGACAAAGAGATATTACACCGGTGACTCAACTCGCCAATCAAGTCGGATTTCGAACTCATGTGCACTCTGGACGTGGAGCGATTGATGAATCATCAATCCCAATAGCAGACAGTGTTACTACTGGACACCCAACTGAGATTGCTACTCATGTTAACACTGATGAAACTACGTACGTCATTGTAATGTCACATAATCTACTTGATGATAAATTAGCTGTTGAGACGCTGCTTCGTGAGACTGAGGTGCCACATATCGGGATCATGGGTCCAAATGAGCGTTTTGAAGAGCTACGAGAGTCACTCATGAAAGACGGTCTGCAACTCACAGCAGCGGATCTTGATCGGATCTCAGCTCCGGTTGGACTCGACCTTGGTGGCGGTGAGCCAGTCGAGATTGCACTCAGCATTGTAAGTGAGGCTCTCGCGGTGAGTAATGACCGCACAGGCGGACAACTGTGTGAGCAAGCAGGATATATCCATTCACGGATAGGTCAAAAAGGTAATTCGGAGTAAAGTTTATACAGACAATTTCACTATTAGTCTGCATACAAATGGTATGTGCACGACTAACATCCCTCATTCAGTATCAACAAAAACAGTTGGGTGAAAATCAATGAAACCCGCTGCATTCGAGTATCATCTCCCAGATAGTGTTTCAGAAGCGACGAGATTGCTTGCTGAGCTCCCAGAAGCAGAACTTATGGCAGGTAATCAATCACTTGGGATTGCAATGTCAAATCGAGTCGCTACCCCAGATCACATCATCGATATAAATGGGCTTACAGAACTTGATTATCTTGATATTGGTGATAAGAAGATTGAGATCGGTGCGATGGTCAGACATCGCGACATGGAGAAGTCATCAGCACTGACAGAGGCGTTCCCAATTTTATCTATCTCTGCAGGGAAGATAGCCGGACCTGTGGTCCGTAATCGCGGCACGCTTGGTGGAAGCATTGGTGAAGCTGACCCTGGCGGTAATTACCCTTCGGTACTTGTAGCAATGGGTGGTGAAATTGAGTTACTATCTACGGATCACACCCGAACTGTTGATGCTACGGACTACTTTACTGCGGATACGACAGATAGCATCAACGAGAATGAACTCATCAAGTGTGCTCGATTTTCAAAGAAACCGTTCCCAAGTCACCGAACAGGAATGGCATTCTTGCGAAAGAAAGAAGCTGCACAATCGTGGCCAATCGTGAGTGTTGCAAGCGCTGTCAGAGTCGCTGATCCGACTCATCAAAATCCAGTTATCGAAGAGGCTCGCGTTGGCTATGCGAATGCTTCTGATGTCCCACTCAGACTGCAAAGCGTTGAGGCTGCAATTGAGGGTGAACCGATTTCAGAGCAAACACTTCGCACCGCCGGTGAACGTGCCTACGATGAGGTGCAACCTCAGAGTGAACTCCATGCCGATAAGACGTATAAACGAGAGTTGGCTTGCGAACTGACTAAACGAGTCTTTCGACGGTCATACGACCGTGCGACTGCTGAGCCAATTGTTGTATAAATGCCTGATAACAGCTATGAGTATCATATCAACGATGTCCTCAGCAAAGACAAATTTATATCATCTCATTCGTAGTAAATAACATGATATATTATGAGTATTGACAAAAATAAAGCAGTTGACGAACGTCCGACGCGGGAAGTATCGATCACAGTGAATGGTGAAGAAATAACCTCAGAAATCGAGCCACGGATCAAACTCTCCGATTTTCTCCGGTATCACGCTAACCTCAATGGTGTTCGAGTCGGGTGTGAACATGGTGCTTGTGGTGCTTGCACGGTCAGTGTTAATGGCGACCTTGTCAAGAGTTGCTTAATGTATGCAGTACAGACTGACGGCGATGAAATCCTTACCGTTGAAGGACTGTCTGAAAATGGCTCGTTACATCCTGTTCAGCAGGCTTTTCATGAATCACATGCGCTTCAATGTGGATTTTGCACCAGCGGATTTGTTATGTCAACATATGACTTACTTACAGATAATCCCAGTCCATCTCGTGAGCAGACAAAAAAACACCTTTCTTCGAACATCTGTCGATGTACAGGATATCAAAATATCTATGAGGCTGTTGATCGAGCAGCCGAGAACATATCCGATGATGAGTCATTGAAACTGGAGGATAATTAATGTCACAACCAGACACCACCACAGGCGATGTTACCGACACTGCCAGTGATACTGAGAAATTTGTCGGAAAGGGATTAAATCGCGTCGAGGATCATCGTATCCTTACTGGTCGTGCAGAATATATCCATGATATAGCGCCAGACAACTCAGTAAGTATGGGTTTCTTGCGGAGTGCGCATGCACGCGCTGATATTGTGAATATCGACGTCAGTGCTGCCGAAGCACATCCTGATTGTCGTCTTATATTAACCGGTGAAGATATTGCTGCAGAATATCATCCAATGCCTTGTGGGCTTAATGGTATTTCAGAATGGGCATTACCGAAAGAAACGGTCAATTTTGTTGGTGAACCAGTTGCATTGGTCATTGCACATAATCGATATATCGTTGAGGATTTGATCGATCTGATTGATGTAGAATATGAAATTAAAGAACCAGTCATTGACTCACGTGACGCGTGTCAGGATAACATAGTCATCCATGATGAACTTGGCACGAACGTTCCTGATAGTGAATGTTTGCACTTTGGCGAGGTGAAAGATGCCTTCGAGTCGGCTGACAATGTCATCGAAAATCAATACTCATGGGGGCGCATTTCTGGAGTCCCACTTGAGACGGCTGGGGTCGTCGCCGAATACGATACTGAGACTGACAGCTTCCATATTGACTGCAATATTCAGCTTCACACGTTGGTCGATGACACAATTTATGAGCCATTGGGGTATGACCCAGATGATGTGATTTTAAATGTTCCACCAGATGTTGGTGGGAGCTATGGGACAAAAATCGCCCTTCATCGCTACTGCACGCTTGCTGCGATTGCGAGTCAACAACTCGATGGAACTCCAGTAAAATATGTTGAAGACCGAATTGAGAACATGAAAGGGGGAGATATGCATTCTTCAGACCGAGAGTACTCATTTCGAATTGCCTTTGACGATGATGGCATAATTCAGGGTATTGATGTGAATTTCACCGATGACTTTGGTGCATACCCACGATATCCGGTTAATCAGACATTGAAACCACTCACGAACGTCACGAATACATACGATATCGATCATGTGCGGTATGAATATGAGTTGGTATTAACTAATAAGACATCACAAACAGCTTACCGTGGATTCGGTGTTCCACAGCATCTGTACGCTCTCGAAATGGCTGTTGATGAGGCTGCTCGAGAGATTGAGATGGATCCATATGAATTTCGCCAGCGGAATCTGGTTCAGCCAGAGCAGATGCCACATAAACTCCCAACAAAGAATATGTATGACTCTGGGGACTTCCCAGCAGCGCTCACTCGGATTAAAGAACTTGTTGAAGATGAAGAGCAAACAGAGGGCGGACTTCTTGATCCTGATATTATTGAACAGCGTCAAGCTGAAGGGAAATACCGAGGTGTTAGTTATACAGTCCATGTTGAACCCGGTGTGAGCGGTGCCGACTGGACCAACCGTCAGCGTTCAGATCGTGAGCAACTCTCTGAGCGTGAAATGGACGATGTGGAAGAACTCCCTGAGCACCTTCGATGTGAGATAGAGGATGACGGTCGCTTGTTAGTGTATCTCGCTGCAGATTCCTCTGGACAGGGGCATCAAACAATCATCAAACAGTTATTATCGGACAAACTTGGATTGATACCAAGTGATATTGAGGTTGATTATCTTGATAGTGTCGAAGCACCCACAGAGTATGGTGCAGCCGCTTCACGAATGGCAGTAATGCTCTCGGGTGCTGCTGCTGGTCTCGCCGATACGCTTTCGTCTAATCTTGAAAACCTGGCTGCTGAGTATTGGAACGTATCAAAAGAGGAAGTAAGCTATCACGACGGTGGTGTCGAGATCATCAGCGAGGAAAAACATCTCACAATGGCAGATCTTGCTGACATAGCATCAGAGCGTGATGATGATGCACCCCTCACCAATGCCTCCTATGATTATCAACATCCTGTCTATGATAATGAAGAATATGAAGAGGCATTCACTAATAAATATCCTGTATATCCAACAGCAGCGTTCGCGGCGAACGCCCCGATTGTCGAGGTTGATACACAGACCGGCAATGTGGAGGTGCTGAAGTTCTACTCATTACGGGACTGTGGAACCCAGATTAATCCAACAATCGTTGAAGGACAGGCTCACGGCGGCATCGCCCAGGGGATTGGCGCAACACTACTGGAAGAATTTGTATATGATGATGCTGGGCAACCGCAATCAACAACACTTTCTGATTATCTGCTTCCTTCGACACAGAATGTCCCAGAGATTGAAATGGAACATACTGAAACTCCATCACCATTCACCGAAACGGGAGCAAAAGGCACCGGCGAAGGAGGGATGATTGATGGACCACCTGCGATTGCCACGGCAATTAATCGCGCGTTAGAGCCATTTGACATCGTGGTTGACCGTGTGCCGGCTACATCTAACCGTATCCGTGAATGGGTTCGCGAAAGCGATACGAGTTCGTGAACTCACCCGGGGTCACATCCACATCACCATCACCATCATCATCAAAGCCCCGGGGCAGTCGCCTCGACCGACCGTACATCCGCAGACAAAATAAGGGATTATCCAATTATATCAGATGGAGTATTGATGTCGTACACCACGCCTGGATCATCAGTTTCAACGAGTGCTGTATCCCCTGTTTCAAATAGTATCGATCGTCCTCCGGTGTCTCCCTGTTGCTCAGTCAGCGAATCGAAGTGTTTTCGATCGAATAACACTGGATTCCCTCGTTGTCCCATGTATGCAGACGCCAGTGCTGATCGTGAGTGACACTCGTATGTTGCGATTAATGCCTGGACGCTTGATACTGAGACGTTTGGCATATCCCCAAGTGCAATAATCACAGCATCAGCTTCGCTTTGAACTGCTGTCTGAGTCCCTATCTTAACTGACGTGCCCTGCCCAGTCTCATATTCATTATTCACTCGAAACGAAACAGATAGATCCGATAGCACTTCTCGGATCCGATCAGCGTCATGTCCGAGGACGACGGTTGTGGATAAATCAGCCGCAAGCAGTGTCTTTGCGGCTTGTCGGATAACCAAGCCCCCGTTTATCGACTGAACGAGTTTGTTCTTCTCACCGAAACGTGAACTCATGCCAGCAGCAAGTAACACTGCCTGCACGTCTGAGTTCTGCTCCGATTCATTCGGTGGCGAAATGACCGGGAATGGATCATTATTCATATTGTTTCTTGATAAATACTGATGTGACTTGAATAAACAGAAATATCGAGTGAGTGTTAATAACCCTATCGACGAAAATAATACCTTGATCTGAATGGAGCAGTCCAACCGATACGATTTCTACAGACGCTAAGCGAAAAGCCGTGTCGGCGACTAATTCTCATGAAATATGAGTTTGTATGAGTCATCGAGAAATCATTGATATGCTATCGATATCATCTCTCTTGATGTAAGCTTATAAACAATACCTGGAGACAGCATGGTCAGATATATGACTACACACGCTATGTTACTCTCTCGATATATCTACCCACAATATTCATTTTTTGCAGGTTGCCAATCAAATCAAGCTATTTGAGTTTGATAGGTGTGGATACAAACATCTATATTTATATAATCGATATCTTATATTTTAGAATGCCTGATAATAACGTTCTCTAGGCTGAGATACAGTTTATAGACTATCTTCGATCCCAGTAATGATAGTATTCAATATGCATAAAGACAGATAAATAGGCGAAATACGCATTCATTTTCACTCTTTGTTTACTCGATTAATGATAAATACATAATTTATAATTCAAAAAGTGATTATTTTAATATAGAGCATATATTTCGGTTAACATCCAATCGATTTTGTATATAAATTTGTGTTCAGTTAACCACGTATCAACTCTTGATAAATAAATGATCGGTACTGACAGGATTTAGCAATCATCCTAGAACATGTAATGCCGACTGGATGTGATTAAACCTAGTGAGTTTATAATATATTTGCGATAATAAAGAATTTTGACTATATTTTCGTTTAGCTCAAAGGACAATATATCTCGCCGGTGGGTAAATAAAGTGGAATAAATCACTCAAACTACACATTCAATACATTCGAGATAGTATTATCTAACGGGTACATGTACTGGTATGAATTTGATGTCTCGATGAAAACATTCTGATCAATTCAATGGCTGATAGGAATATGACAGAAGTGATCAATGATCTGAGATTGGCGATAGATGTGTTTTCAAGAAAATGGAACGCTCCGGTATTGTATGCAATCAATATCCATTCTGAGGCATCTTACACCGACATTAGCTCTACAGTTTCAGAAGTCACTGCCAAGATGCTTTCAACGAGCCTTACAGATCTTCGGGAACGCAATCTTGTTAAATACGATGAGCAGACACGAGGAGGCGTATATAAACTCACCACTAAGGGTAAAAAATTCGCTCAGATTCTTGAGTCACTAATTGAATGGAAAACACAACATGATACTGAGCAGAACGTAGTAATAATTGAAGATGAATCGATGGTCGCAGAATTATATATGAATTATCTTTCAGAGGATTATGATGCACGTTATTATACCTCTGCTGAGGAAGCACTTTCATCGATAACAAATGAAGAAACGATTAGCATCCTTGATCGAAGACTTCCGAGCATTTCCGGTGATGAAGTTGCAGAGACACTGAAAAGAAAGATCGATACCTGTCTCATTTTAGTCGTCAGCGGCGTTGAGCCGAGTGAAAGTATTGTTGGACTACCAATTGATGATTACTTACAGAAGCCGGTTCAGCGCGATGACATACGAATGCGTCTCAATAATCTTGAATTTCGATTAGGATTACCGCCAGAAGAACGACACTACCTCGCACTCCAATCAAAACAGCGGGCACTTCGAGATGCATATGATCAAAAGGCATATTCAATGTCTGTATACACAGCGTTATCAGAAGAGATGGACGATGTGGAAATTAGTAATAAACGAAAAGATTCGCTTATGGAATCTTTCGAGTAGTAGGTATTAATCCAGACGTCGAATCTCAGATCTTTAATCGAAATGAGTAGCATGTTATCCCTGAATACAGTCATAAGACGACGTCGATTGTCAAGAAATACCGATTCATGCAACTCATCAGAGAGTCAAAATCAAAGTCGATCGGGATAGTACAAACGTCAGAATAAAGAGGCGATAGGCGATCCCCGCTGGGTAGAGGAGAATATTCTCATTCCGATTAATCTTTGAACAGCTACTGATGATCGAAATCGCATTTTTTGATGACGAAACTGCGACGCAGTCTCAGGTCATTATGGAACCAATGTATCATAGATACTGACTCCTCATACCAGCACTCCAGAGAAAACACTGATAATTTCAGATTCCTCCGTATCCCCACTGAGGTCAGGTGACGATTCAGCTGAAATATTTGAGTCATTTCTGCGATTATCATTGCTCAATTTAGTTCTATTCAGCTATATCCGTCATCAGACGAACATGGGTATTCAACAGAAGCATCCCAGTACATACTTCGTGCGGTTTTAGTGACTGGTGAGTGTAAATTAGATTATGTCACACCGAGTCCTTGTTCCGCTTGAACTACCAGATGCCGACTCGGTTCCAGCGGCGTTAGCGAAAACGATCACATCGATGGAAGTAGTTCTACTCGGTCACTATGGATTGCCAGACCAAACGCCACCTTCAGCAGCCCGTGATCAGTTCGGGGATGAAGCTCGAGAAGAACTTGCCGAGCTCGCGCAATCGCTTGAGGATGTAGAAGCACCTGTAACTACTCGGGTCGTGTTCGGGAAGGCTCGTGATAAGACGATTGACCGTGTCGCTGTTGAAGAAGAATGTGATGTGATTTTGACCTCAGGCGACGCAGATGAGATTACACAGGTCCTTGTGCCCCTTCGTGGTAAGAAGAACTTTGATCGAATCCTTTCATTTACCGAGGAGTTATTGACGGCAACGGGAGCAGCCGTCACGCTGTTTCACAGAGGTGAGGAATCAGACCGGATACCAGGTGAAGAAATTCTTTCAGATGCGACAGACCGCTTAATTCAGGCAGGTGTTGATGCTGATCGAATTAGCCAGCGACTGTCAGAAGATGATGATACAACTCAAAGTATCGTTGATCTTGGTGAAGAGTTTGATGTCCTGGTATTAGGTGAAACTGAACCCTCACTGCGCGATCAAATCTTTGGCAATGTTCCTGCACAGGTGACTGCTGACACAGAGGACCCTGCTTTTGTCGTCCGAAACGCCGAAGAAGTATCATAAATAACTTTGTATATCACTTGTCTATCATAGTATTGACATCCTCTCGCGCCTGAATACGCGGGCACTCTCCTTTCTATTTATAATTGGGACATCTGAATCTTCAGGAGAAACCAGATTGAGTCCATGTATCCCATAGATTATCTGACTATCAACAATCTGGGTATTTTCCGTCCGTCTCTAACCCAGATGAATAATACAGTGGATATGAGTTACCGTAGTATTATTTCACTCGAAGACATTATAATCACAGAGACTACGAGCCACGAACAGAATAATAAATGCTTGCTAATCCAAGTCCAATCAGAAGCGACTCAATTGTGTAGAGAATTAACAGCGAGGATCCGGATATGTCGTACACACCGATGACAGCAGGTGAATAAATAACCTCAGCAATGGTGCTGAGTGTAACAAGCCCAAAGCCGAGTGTTGCGTACTTTAAATTCGGCTTGCCAACGCGACGTTGGGCTCGAAACCCATAATAAGTGAGACTTCCCCCGATAACAAAGACGAAGATATTACTAAACAGTAACATCCAGAGGGTTGGGTCGCTACTCATGAGTCTGTATCCGACTGACCATCCTGCTTTTGTGATTGTTCAAGATCCTCAATAAGTTCAGCGAACTGATCTACCGTATCTTTCTCAATATTGATGTTGATATCAAGCTGTCCCTCTTCGACGCTTATCGTAATTTCATTTAATTCGCTTTTGTATTCACTGTACTGGGTTCCATCAGCATCCCGCGTGATTTCCTCCGAGACAAGATTGTAATTTTCCATGGCTTGGATACGTCGATAAATAGTCGCCAATGATCGATCACAGATATCAGCGAGTTCCTTAACAGACATTGATCGAACATTCGTCGCGACCAAAATCTGGCGAACATCTTCACTCGCCAACACGTCAAATATATCATCTGGGTTCCATGCTTTACTCACGTGTGATTAATCACAGACCTGCAGTCACTCTTATTGATACGTGTAGCTCAATGAATTTTATTCCGGGACTAGGAGAGTGAGTACGAGTGTAGGCTCAGAAAGGAACGGTGCTCAGAATACCAGCGACTGAGAGGAACCAAACAGTTTCAACTCGGGTTTCACCGTCTTGTTCTGTTCTATACTTACTGCAGCATTCAATTCATTTTTCTGACAACTCTTCTTCTGAAGACCGGATACGTCGCCTCCCAACATCATCATTACTGTGTTTTCTTTCTTTCATGACGCTCGATAGCTGAGTCAATCATACTCACGATATGACGAACCCTGTCATCAAATGAGCAGTGAGCGCACCAATATCAGATCTTATAACTCATCACTCATCTGTAAAAGCGAATACCCGTAGTTTCGACCCTCTCTGGTCACAGGTGTCAGTTCGTTACTTTGCCGACTCTACACCCAATCTTCCGCAGGTACTGACTGCTACAGATGAGCGTAACTCATTATATACGCTACTGATGAGCACAACTGATCTAATCGCTGCTGGCGACTTCACCGTCCTGCTGTTTCTCCAGAATGACGCCAAGTGCCCCTTCGCGGTCGGTTCGACTTCGACCGTATATCAGATACCACCCGATACCACCGACAATAATACCAGCCGCACCGAGGATTGGAAACATTCCCATCTGCGTGAGCAATGCCAATCCCCCGAAAAATCCAGCAAACTGGACGTATGGATACCCTGGTGATTTAAATGACGGTTGATAAGAATCGACCTCACTTGTACGGAATACAATAAGAGCGACATTCACAAATGAAAATACAAGAATTTGGAATGCACTCGCTAACTTCGCTAACTCAACGACTGGCACAAATGCAATAAGTGCTAAGAGCAGACCGCCAGTGAGTAAAATTGAGTTTCTGGGAGTGCTGAATCGTTTACTCACAGTAGCAAGCTGAGTAGGTGCCAGTGAGTCTCGACTCATCGCTAATGGGAACCGCGAAGACGCTAGCACCCCGGCATTCGCCATACTGGTTAATGCAAGTATTGCGATTAACGCGATTGCGACGACACCAAACCCGCCGAGCAGTTGATCTGCACCGTCTGCCATTGGGGTTAGTGATGGTCCACCGTTTGGACCACTTGTTGTCAAGACATTCGGGTCATTCAATCCAACCACAACTGCGACCACAAGCGTATAGAGCAGCATCATCACTCCCATTGAAATTAGAATTCCAAGTGGTAAATTCCGATCAGGGTTTTCAATCTCCTCAGCGACACTTGCAATCTTTGTTACCCCAGCATAAGAGACAAACACAAACGCCGCTGCAGTCACGATTCCGTCTGCCCCCTTTGCAGTGAATCCCTGGAACCGCGTTGGCTCAATGATAAATCCTGAGTTGAGAACATATGCGGCAAGCGCAAACACAACAGCAGTGACAATAATCGATTGAGCTTTGCCACTTTGTTCTGTGCCGACAATATTGAGTACAACAATGAGTGCTGCGAGTCCGAGCGCGACAATCTTGATTAATCCATCCGATATTGGGATAAGCAATAACAGGTATGCGCCGAGTCCAACTAATGCGAAGGAACTCTTAAACACCAGCGAGAACCACGCGCCAATTCCAGCGATTGTTCCAGCCAATGGTCCCATCGCGCGGTCGATATAAAGATATGTCCCACCAGACTCAGGCATAGCAGTCGCCATTTCTGCCTTTGAGAGTGCGGCCGGTAAGACGACCAACCCCGCTAGAATATAGGCGAGAATGACTGCTGGTCCGGCTTTTTTTAATCCCAATGCAGGAAGCACAAAAATACCACTGCCAATCATTGCGCCCATGCTAATCGTGACTGTCGCATACAGACCAAGATCTCGTTCGAGATCGTTTTTCATCTGATAATCATCTCCAAAAGAGTGAGGTGTGAGTTATGCCAGTTGTGCAATATGTTTTTATTCCTATGCCCCTGTTTATTTTTGAGTGTCGCCACATGAAAATAATGCGTTAATAATGCGTTCATAATTGCTGTATGTACTATCAAAATTTTAAAAATGAATTTATAATACCCGTCAGGTCAAGATCAAAAATTTGCGATAGGGATGACAGTATTGAACCAATCTGTGCTGACAGAAAACGACTGAATATCGCAATGTATGTCATTATTGATTCAAGATACTTAATACGAGGTATTTGTTCAATCGTATCGAATCCGTTGAAGTCATTAATGTCGCTGTGTACATATGTTTGTTAGTATTGATTGGATGAGCTTCATATCTAATTTATTTTGCTCAGTCTGTGGTAGACTTCATTCAGTACCAGTCGTATAGTTCATACATCCGATATAACAGTCATCCTGAAATTCTGTCCTCGTATACAGATCATCCAATCAAAAGCTTTTGTACATCATCAAGAATACTCGTCTCCGCAGCAACAAGATATCGGCGGCTCCGTTCAAGAGTCGTTTCAGGACGAGCAACCTCGGTCCCCTCAGCATCTGAAATTACATGACATCCATCAGGAAGTAGTATCTCATTTAATTGCTTACCAGCTGCGGGGGACTGTGGGTGCACCCGAATATTGAGGATGTTCAAGTCTCCTGTAACCTGTTCTAATGTTCTGACATCATCCTCTTGAATCCGATTGACTGTTGCTTTTGATCCGGTCCGCTCAGGATATACAATCTCGTCAATGAATTCATTTTCTATATCCGATCGCTCAAGACTATTAACTCGCGCAATGGTTCGAAGATTACTCGTCAGGTGTTGCATCTCCGCACAAATCGCAAAGTTAGTTGTTGCATCACCGGTCAGAGCGGCAAGGACATCTGCCTGTGATGGTTCTGCTTGTTGCAGAATCTGTGGATCTTCTGCATCACCCTCAATCACGACACCTGTCCAGTCATCAATTACCTCTTTAATGCTCTCAGAATGACGCTCGATAAGATAGACCTCATGACCATAATCAGTCAACAGCTGAGCTGTTCGACGTCCAATCCGTCCTGCACCGGCAATAATAATATGTTGTTCTGGTGTCCGATTCCTTTGCGTGTCTGAGTTGGGACCATTCACGCATCCAAGCGCTGAATTCACTAGAAAAAGTTACCTTTTGTCGATTTAAAATATAACTGGGTATTTGCGGGCTCCGCAAAAATGGTTGCTTCCCAAAGCGCAACACACCAGGTCTTCATGCGCTTTCACGACTGGCTTCAGAATGTTGAGACAGAATATAATACTGATGTGATAGTAATCATGGACACTTACGTTTATGATATATAAAAGATCTAACTTTTATACATACTTCGATAATACCATATAATTATAAACATGAATTGCACTTTGACTCATTACTTTCGACAGGTTATTAGGATAGAAAAGGTGATATTTGTCTGAATTTATCTCTATCTCACACTCACATGACGTATTATCGCTGACCACAGACGAACCACTCGACAACGTTTTAATTCCATGAAAGAGGTTACCATCGGAGAATGATAAAGAAGTTTTCACCCGGTTTCAGTGATTATTAGGCGTATATGACACGATTCGGATGGAGGCAGCGTTTTATATTATCGTTATTTGGCGTTGCACTGCTCGTATTGATTTATTCACTTCTATATCAATGGGCAATATTCAGATTTGAAGGGGTCAACATAACAATATTTCAGTCGTTACAGACCGTTATTGAGATATTCACAACAGCCGGATTCGGAGGAGATACTCAGTATTGGAACACAGCTCCAATGAACCTTCTCGTGATTGGAATGAATCTTACCGGTGTTCTCCTCGTCTTCTTAGCACTCCCAGTGTTTGCTATTCCACTCTTTCAGCAGGCACTTGAAAATAACCCGCAGCAGTCGACCACGATTAGCGATCATATTATTATTTGCTCATACAATTCGCGTGAGAATGTCCTTCGATCAGAACTTGAGGCTGCAGATGTCCCATATGTCATTATCGATACCGACGCTGAAACAGTCTTAGAGCTGAATAATAATGGAGTCGAAGCAATTTGTGGTGATCCCGAACAAGAGCAGGCACTCAAAGCAGCGAATATATCTGCGGCTCAAGCGCTCGTAACTGACGTTTCTGATACAGAAAATATCCCAGTGATTCTGACTGCAAAGGAACTAGAAGAAGATCTGAGGATCATCAGTGTTGCTGAAAATGAGCAAGATGCGGAGTATCATCGGTATGCAGGTGCTGACCGGGTTATTCGACCTCGACAGGCTCTTGGAAATGCGCTTGCTAGTAGGGCGACGCTTCCAATTACACAAAAGCTTCTCCAAACGGTCGAATTGAGTGACGAGTTTAATATTTCAGAACTTCGCATCGAAGACGACAGCGAACTTGCAGGCCAAACGCTTGCAGAATTAAAGCTTCAAGAGCGAATGGGTGTCACGATCATCGGGGTATGGTCCAATGGAAAGTTTATCTCTGCACCAGGACCTGATATCCGAATAGATGAGAATATGTTTTTATTGGTCGCTGGAAGTTATGAGGCGCTTACAGAGGTAACCACTCAAACGGTTTCTCCAAAGCTCTCTGCGAATGATCAGGTTATCGTCGCGGGATACGGCGTTGTTGGTCAATCAACTGTTGAGACATTAGAGGAAAATGGCGTATCGCCTACCGTGATAGATATGAATGATGATGATAGAGTAGACGTGACTGGCGATATCACGAATAGGGAGACATTTGCCAAAGCTGGCATTGAGAACACTCGATTTGTTATCTTAGCAGTTGACGATGATTCGACTACGATGTATGCGACGGTCGCTATCAAAGAGTCTGCGCCTGACACTGAGATGATTGCACGAGCGAATAGTATCGAAAACACAGCAAAACTGTATCGAGCCGGTGCTCGGTATGTTCTTTCGCTATCGACAGTCACCGGACGAATGCTTTCTTCGGTTCTCTTAGAAGATGAAGAGGTATTGACGCTTGAAACACAGTTCGAGATTGTCCGGACAACTGCACCTGAACTTGCTGGTCAGACGCTTCGTGGGGCAGCTATCCGCGACAGAACCGGGGCCACAGTTGTCGCAATTGAACGAGACGGTGAGTTACTGACGAACCCTGAGCCTGATTTGCGAATGAAAGAGAATGATCAATTCATCGTCACAGGGAGTAGTAATGTGATAAATAACTTTACTGAGACATTTAGATACTCAAGATGACTTCACTTTGATCAGTCTCAGTGAGCGTGAATCGGTTTTTATTCTTCTTCTTGCATCGACATGAGTCACGTTGATTGACCCTTTAATCTTGTAAGCCTCGGCGGGAGACACAGATGCTCAGATGATTATCAGTTATATATTTGATATGAAAATAATCTGTGCACAACTGAGTTATTCTGGGGGTATAGCTCCAACTATTTCATGACTCAGTGAGAGAAATCAACCGTATTCTGATATATCACTCATCAGTCGTATCAATACCGAGTGCTTCATTCAGTCCACAAAAACAGGTTACTGTATTAAACCCAAGTCCGATCGCCCCAGCAGCAGCCAGTATTGCAAATTTATACTTCCTCTGTTGAAGCGTATTCACTGCAGTGAGAGTCAGAAGAATGGTAAACACTCCACGCATGAGACGGTCGCGACCGCCGACGTTCGTTTCAACCATAGAAGAACAATGAGACGCATCCGATTTATATTTTATCTCACAGTAACAGGGAGTGAAACAGGTATGTGAATTCCCTCGAAGAGTGTGCAGTACTTAAACGGCAAATACACGTCAGCTGTGTAAGTAGTGCATATCTCTTCTCGTCGACGATATTGGTGGCTCGCTATTCTGAAATGGCTGTTGTGCTAGCGTCACCAAGTTGCGCCCGAAGATGTGACCCGATCAATAAGATCGTCGCAAATAATATCACTGCTGCGAAAAGCAAGACACTGCCTGAAAGGAGAGTGAGACCACTGGTAATCTGACTAATCACGAAGTTCCCAGCAAGTATACTTGCAACACTGAATACGGCAATGCCGCCGATATTAATAGCGACACTTGGAGGGTCACCAGTTGTTTGTGAGTCATTTAATAATACTAATACGAGCGCAAGTGCAAATGGTGTCCCAACTGTCCCGACTGCCAGTACAAGCACTAATTGTCCTAAGAACGCACCGGGAATGAACACGCCAGCGCCACTGACAAGTGCTGTCCCAGCCAGCAGGACTCGATACCGTGTATCTTCTACGTTTGTCTCCCAAGTGAGCTTATCAGCGATGACGTACACCGGTACAAGAGTATTGCCTCCAAGTGTCGATACAGCCGCTCCAAGAAGCCCGATTAAAAAGACTCGTTGAGCGAACGAGCCAGCAATTGGTTCGAGCGCCTGTGCTGCACCAATCGCTTGTAATCCTTGTGCATCGATATTCCCAAACAATGCCCCAGCGGCGACAAGAAATGTGGCGATACTAAAAACTCCAAACGCAACGAGCATAGAGACACTAATATCAAATCGAGCGATATCAGCATCAGATTGTGTCCATCCACGAGCTTTCACCGTGTAAGTCTGCATTGTGATGATTGTCACGTGAACCGCGCCTCCAACGATGCCGGCAGCGGCAATTGCGCCACCAATCGGGACTGTTGGAAAGAGTCCACTGACCGCAGCTCCTGAATCGATGGGAACGACAAACAGTGACGCAATGAATGCAAGTACGACTCCTGTGACGACTACCTTCGCCCCAATTTCAGCAATTCGATATCCACCGCCAGCGAGTCCAACCGTGAGAAAGACAGCCCATATAACACCCCAAGACTCAGCACCAAATGGCATTAATAATCCTGAAACACTGGCAACAGTTTTCATAATGACTAATTGTGCAAAACCGGCAACAAGGACAACATCCGCGACCAACAACCATGCCCATTTTGTCCCCAGTCGTCGTTCAACGGTTTTGATAAGACCCTCATTTGTCTCCAATGCAAGTTTTGTTGCGAGATACTGCGCCAACGCACCAAAAATAGCCGAGATGACCACAACCCAGAGGAGTGCGTACCCAAAGTTTGCACCACCACTCAGTAAACTTGCCATAGAAGCCGGTCCTGCCGCAATCGCTCCTGCTAGCCACGTCGGACCTAACTGTGAAATCTTCTCGCTCAGTGAATGCTGTTTGCCTGTTGATTGACTCATGTATGTTACCGTTATTATGTGGTGGTTAAAACATTATTAATCAGTGTTACCACAGTAGAAATCTCTTTTAT
>ERZ1034517.63-NODE-63-length-30303-cov-14.988396_pt1 | contig 30303 bp, 27 predicted proteins | sample MGYA00520599_ERZ1034517 | MGnify/ENA primary metagenome ERZ1034517 (study PRJEB33760, sample SAMEA4777701) | hypersaline lake metagenome | biome: hypersaline environment; feature: brines | place: Spain | collected 2012-08 | depth 0 m ...
CGCTCGCGGACGCGCTCCGGCTGCTCGTCGTCCCCGTCTTCTGCTGGGCGGCGGTGCGAGACGTCCGGACCCGGCGGATTCCCAACCGGCTGTGGCCGCCGCTGTACGCGCTCGGCGCGCTGACGCTCGTGCTCGCGGTGGCCAGTCGATGGCCGTTCGTCGGGGGGGACTGGCTCTTCGCCGTGCGGGTCGCGGTGAGCCTGTTCGTGGTCGCGCCGCTCGGCTACGGGCTCTGGGCGCTCGGCGGCTTCGGCGGCGCCGACGCGAAGGCCGTCGTCGCGCTCGCGCTCGTGTTCCCGACGGTTCCGGCGTACCCGGTCGCCGGCGAGACGCTCCCGCTCGTCGCGGCACCGGCGGGGGTCTTCTCACTCACCGTGCTCACGAACGCGCTGCTCGTGGGGCTCGCGTACCCGCTGTGGCTCGCCGCCGCGAACCTCGCGGCCGGTGAGTGGTCTCGGTGGCTGTTTCTCACGCGCCGCGTTCCGACCGGGTCGCTCACCGCGCGGCACGGGCGGCTGTTCGAGTCGTCCGACGGACGCACCCGCCGGGGGCTCGACCTCGACGCCCTTCGGATGTACCTTCGGTGGCGCGGGACCACGCTCGAGACGCTCCGGGCGGCACCGAGAGCGGCGCGTGACCCCCGCCGCATCGGACCGACGTTCGACCCGACAGACGGCCGCGTCGACCGACGGGCGAGCGCACGCGCCGGCGCGTCGACGGACGGGACGACCGCGGACGGCGGCGTCCCCGCCGCATCTCTCGGTGACCACGGTGGCGACGCGACCGGCACTGACGACGGAACCGGCACCGACGACGCGACCGACACCGACGACGCGACCGACACACACGGCGACCCGTGGGGTGCCGAGCAGTTCCTCGCGGCGATCGATCACGACGCGTACGGCACCGACCCGCAGACGCTTCGGGCGGGTCTGACGCTCGTAAGCGAGCGGGACGCGGTTCGGGTGTCGCCGGGGCTTCCGTTCCTCGTACCGCTCTCGGCCGGACTCCTCGTCGCCGTGACGTTCGGAGACGTGCTGTTCGCACTACTCGCCGTCTTCGGCGTCGGGTGAGCCGGCCTTCGGTCCGTCAGGCCTCGACGGCCCTGTCGGCGACCGTCACGATGCGCGTCCCGACGGGCCGTTTGACCAGATCACCGGCGTCGCGGCCGAAGAGCGTCCCGACCCCGCGTTGGGCGGCGACGTCCACGAGCCGTTGATCGACCGTGCCGTCGAGGACGACCGCCATCGGGGGATCGGCCGCTCCTTCGACCGCGTCGAACGCGTCCGTGGCTTCGACCTCGGTGAGGACGCCGAGGTCGTCGTCGAGGAGTCGGGCCCGGCCGCTGTCGCCGTCGACGACCTCCTGGACGTGTTCTTCGAACGACCGGGGCGTGCGGTCGACGGCAGCCGCTGCGTCGCCGGTGCCCCCGGCGTCCCCGTCGCCGCCAGCGGTGTTCTCGGCGTCGGGTACGGCGTCGTCGTCGGTCGGCTCGCTGTCGTCGTCGGTCGGCTCGCTGTCGGTGCCGGTCGACTCGCTGTCACCGTCGGTGCCGTCCCCGTCACCCGAGGCATCGTCGGTATCGTCCACGTCGGACGACGCGTCGGTCGGGGCGTCACGGGCGGCCGCTTCGGGGGGGTCGGTGACCTCGGCGGCGTCGACTATCACCTCGGCGTCGGCCGCGGGTGTCGCTCCACCTCCGGCGGCCTCGCGCAGGTTGGGTTCGTCGGCCAGGGTCTCGTACGGCACCTTTCCACGGAGCGCGTCGAACACCGTCGCACGGTCGAGGTCCTCGACGGACTCGCCTGGCGGGGCGAACGCGACGTACTCGACGTCGCCGACCTGCGCCAGTTCACGCAGGATGAGTTCGCCGCCACGGTCGCCGTCGAGGAAGGCGGTCACCGTCCGCGAGGTGGTGAGGTCGGCGACCGCGTCGGGCACGTTCGTTCCCTCGACGGCGACCGCGTTCTTGATTCCACACTCGAGCAGGGTGGAGACGTCCGCGCGTCCCTCGACGACGATCACCGCGTCGGAGTCCCCGACGCGGGGGCCGGCCGGGAGTCCCTCGTAGTCGACGATGCCGGCGACGCGGGCGGCCTCTCTGACCTCCTCTAAGACGTCGTCGCTGCCGAGGCTCGTCTCTTCGAAGCCGCTGGCGACGAGCTCTTTGGCGCGCTCGACGACCTCGCGACGCTTCGCCGCCCGCACGTCTTCGATGCTCGTCACCTCGACGGCTGCCCCACACGGTCCGATGCGGTCGATGGTCTCGAGGGAGGCGGCTAAGATCGCCGTCTCGACCTTGTCGAGGCTCGAGGCGACGGTCACCTCGCCAAACGACTGTCCGTTCTCGGACCGTATCGAGACGTCGATTCGTCCGACCCTCGACGACTCTTGGAGGTCGCGTAAGTCGAGCTCGTCGCCGAGCAACCCCTCGGTCTGTCCGAACACGGCACCGACGACGTCGCTTCGCTCGACGACCCCGTCGGCCGCGATGGTGGCGCGGATTAGGTACTTGGCTGTGTCGTTCATGGATGGTGAGTGTGATGTGAACGGACGGCGACGAACCGTCCGCAACGGTATACGAACGTTGTGAAAAAGTACCTGTCGCCACGGCTTCGACCGCGGACGACGAATTCGCCGCAAGGCGTGCGCCTATACCGTTCGGAGCGGAGGTGTGTCCCAATGTCGAGGACATGGACCGTGCTGCTCCCGCCGACCATCGACCCCGTCGGTCCCGAGTCGCTCGCGGACATCGCCACGTGCACGAGCCGAGCGGTATACGCGGACGAAGACGCCCTCGTAGCCGATATCGACCGCTACGATGCGATCATCACTCGAACTCAACCGGTCACCGAGCGACTACTCGCGGCCGCAGACCGGCTCCAGATCGTCGCCAAACACGGGACTGGCGTCGACAACGTCGACGTCGACGCCGCGACCGAACGCGGCGTCGTCGTGGCGAACACGCCGGGTGAGAACGCCAATTCGGTCGCCGAACACGCGGTCGCGCTGCTGTTGGCGGCTACGCGAAACGTCGTCGACGCCGACCGCGCGACGCAGGCCGGCGAGTGGCGACGGGCCGACTTCCGCGGGCGCGACCTTCGCGGACGGACGCTCGGGCTGTTCGGTGCCGGTAACGCGGGCACGAGGGTGGCGACACTGCTGGCCGGCTTCGGCGTGACCTGTGTCGCGTACGACCCGTACGCCGACCCCGCCTCCCTCCCCGAGACCGTCTCACTCGTCGACGACGAAGTGGAATTCTTCGAACGCGCGGACGACCTGAGCGTTCACGCCCCGCTCACCCCGGAGACGCGCCACGCGATCGGCGCGGAGGCGTTCGCACTACTCCCCGACGACGGCGTCGTCGTCAACACGGCACGCGGCGGGATCGTCGACGAGGCCGCACTCGTGACGGCACTGGAGGCGGGCGACCTCGGCGGGGCGGGCGTCGACGTCTACGAGACGGAGCCGCCGGCACCAGACGACCCGATCGCATCGTGTCCCGGCGTCGTCCGGACCCAGCACAACGCCGGCACCTCGGCGGCGGCGCTCGCGAACATGAGCCGGGCGGCGGCGGCGCTCGTCCGCACGGCCTACGAGGGGACGGTTCCCGAGACGGCGCTCAATCCCGACGCGTGGGGGCCGTCGTAGAACGAATATCGTGTACAGCGAGTGTGATATCTGTGGACAAGTTATTTATCGGTCGTCGCCGTCACGGGCGGTATGCCCGCAGGACCGCCGATCGATGCGATCCACTTCGACGACGCGCCGTCGGTCGGAGACGTGCCCGGCCCGAAGAGCCGTGAGCTCCTCGAGACGCAGCGAGCGATAGACAGCAGTGCGGTGGCGTATCCCGAAGACATTCCGGTCGCGTTCGAGGCCGGGAAGGGGGCGACGATCCGCGACGCCGACGGCAACACGTACATCGACATGTTCGCCGGCATCGGCGTGTTGAACGTCGGCCACTCGAACCCGTACGTGATGGAGGCCGTTCGCGACCAGAGCGAGAAGCTCGTCCACACGGTCGACTTCCCGACGGAGGCGCGGCTCGGGCTCATCGAGAAGCTCGACGAGATCGCCCCACCCGGGCTCCGCGGGGAGAATCGCGTCGTCTTTGGCGGCCCGACCGGCAGCGACGCGGTCGAGGCGGCGATCAAGCTCGCAAAGTACAACACCGGCGGCGACGGGCTGCTCGCGTTTCGGGGGAGCTACCACGGCGCGACCTCGGGAGCGATGGCGCTCACCGCGAACAAGGGGTTCAAAGACGACTACACGCCACTCATCCCGGACGTCGTCCACGCGAAGTACCCCTCGCCGTTCATCGACCGCGCGGAGTCCGGCGACGCGACGTCGGTTTGTCCGCGTCCGGCGAGTGAGTGCTGCCGGTCGACGTCGTGTGCACGCGCGCTCAAAGAAGTCGAAGAGATCATCGAGGACCCGTACGGCGGCCTCGCGAATCCGGCCGGGATCTTCGTCGAGCCGATCCAAGGAGAAGGCGGGGTCATCGTCCCTCCGGAGGGCTTCCTCCGCGGGCTCCGTGCGATCGCGACCGCGAACGACATCCCGCTCATGTTCGACGAGATCCAGAGCGGACTCGGCCGCTCGGGCCAGTGGTGGGCGAGCGAGTGGACCGGCGTCACCCCCGACATCATGACCACGGCGAAGGCGCTCGGCGGCGTCGGCTTCCCGCTGTCGGCGACGATCTACCACGAGGACCTCGACACGTGGGATTCGGGCGGACACGCGGGCACGTATCGCGGACACGTCGTCGCGATGCGCGCCGGAACGCGCGCCATCGAGTACATCCAGGAGCACGACCTCCTCGCGCACGCACGCGACCTCGGCGAGCACATCCGTGACCGTCTCCGGACGGCCGGTGCGGACACCGACCGACTCGGCGAGGTTCGTGGCCGCGGTCTCTTCGTCGGTGCCGAGTTCGTCGACGCCGACGGGGCTCCCGACGGCGACGCGGTGGACGCGATCCAGCAGTACTGTTTCGAACACGGCGTCCTCGTCTGGACCGCCGGACGCCACGGCAACGTGCTCCGGCTGTTGCCGCCGCTCGTGTTGACCCGCGAGCTGGCCGACACCGCACTCGACGTCGTGGTCGACGCCATCGAACACGTCACCGCCGAGACGGCGGCAACACGGTGAGTTAACTACTCGGGTGGCGTACCGTTCGGCGACCGATGGCACACGACGTGCGCAACCGCCTCTCTGCGCTCAGGCGAGCCTTCCACAGACGTCCCGAACCCGGCTGGTGTGAGTTTCAGACGACCGCTCGGATCGTTGAGGAGCTGCGTCGAATCGGCGTCGACGACGTCGCCATCGGCTCCGAGGCGCTGTCGGAGCCGGACCGTATGGCGCTGCCGACCACCGAGACGCTGCGCGCGTGGCGCGACCGGGCGGCCGACGCCGGCGTCGACTCGGCCCTCCTCGAGCGGCTCGACGACGGACATACAGGCGTCGTAGCGACCGTCGAGAGGGGTTCGGGGCCGACGGTCGGCGTCCGCGTCGACATGGACGGCGTCTCGATGACGGAGTCGACGGCTGCCGGCCACCGCCCGGCCGACGAGGGGTTTCGGTCGGAACACGACGGGTACATGCACGCGTGCGGTCACGACGCACACGTCACCATCGCACTCGGGGTGCTTGAGGCGGTCGCTGCGAGCGACTTCGAGGGGTCGTTTCGCGTCTTCTTCCAGCCCGCAGAAGAGATTGCCGGGGGCGGCAAGCCGATGGCCGCGTCGGGGCTCGTCGACGACGTCGACTACCTGTTCGCGTTCCACCTCGGGTTGGGACACCCGACGGGTACTGTCGTCGCGAACGCCACCCGACCGCTCGCGATGGCACACATCAACGCCACCTTCGAGGGGGCGAGCGCACACGCGGGGAAGAACCCGAGCGGAGGAACCAACGCGATGCAGGCGATGACGACGGCGGTCCAGAACGCCTACGGGATCCCCCGACACGCGGACGGGTTGACCCGGATCAACTTCGGTCGGGTCGAGGGGGGAAGTGCGAGCAACGTGATCGCAGAGGAGGTGGTCCTCGACGGCGAGGTTCGCGGCGAGACCACCGCGCTCATGGAGTACATGCGCACCGAACTGGAACGGGAGCTCTACGCGGCCGCCGAACTCCACCAGTGTGACGTGGTGATCCACCGCACCAGCGAGTCGATCCGCGTCGACGGCGACCCGACGCTCGCCGGGACGGTCGCCGCCGTCGCCCACGACCGTCCGTCGGTACGAACCGTCACGGAGGCGGCCCCGCTTGGGGCGAGCGAGGACGCGACGTTCCTGATGCAGCGCGTTCACGAACGGGGCGGGCGGGCGGTGTACCTCCTCGTCGGGACGGACCACCCGACGGCACACCACACGCCGACGTTCGACGTCGACGAGCGGTCGCTCGACATCGGCGTCGAACTCCTGACCGCCTGCGTCACCGCGGTCGCCGAGGACCGGCCGTGACGTCTGTGCCGTGACTCGAGCGTGGCCCGTCGCCTCCGCGCCGAGTGGGCCCGGATCGCCCCGAGACGCTCCCGACGGGCCTCCATCGACGATCTGACCACAAAGGTTAATCCACTCACCCACGGGGTTTCACTCATGTCACAGGACGAGCTGCCCGGGTCGCTGGAGCTGGCGGCCGACGCCGACCGTCCGCGTGGAATTTTGACGCCCTCGGACCGCGACTTTCTGCTCGGTCGGAAGACCGACTACACCGAGCACTCGCGAAAACAGAAGCGGAACCGAATTCGCCGACGCGTCCGCAACGCGATCCTCGACTTCAGCATCCTGTACGAGTGTCTCGAAGACCGCGACCGGAAGACGGTCTTCGACCCGGACGACGCGGACCGCGAGTCGTACACCCGCGGGATAACCGACATGCTCGGCTTCTTACACCTCGGGACGATGGGCTATCACACGCCGTTCAAGGATATGCTCTCAGAGGGGGTCGCGAAGTCCGAACAACGGCTCGCCGGGTCGGACTACCGGATGGTCACCGTCGAGTTCAACGTCGAACCCGTCGGCCAGATCGACGTCGACGAGGTGATAGAGAAGATCGAAGCCGACGAGTTCGAACGCATCACCGACGAGGAGCTTCGCGCGTTCGTCCGGCTGCTCTCGATGTCCGAGGAGTTCACCCCCGGAGCGGTCCGTGAGAGTCTCAACTCGCGGGTCGACGAGCTCGCGAGCGCGCTCGAAGACGGCGACGGACCGGACGAGCAGACGCTCCGGACGCTGACGAAGTGACGCCTCGTGGACGGCTCACGCGCGCGTGTCTGCGAGGGCGTCGACGAGCGTGACCACGTTCTCGACGGCCGCCTCGACCAGCGCTCGTCCGTTCGCTTCGGTCGCCGCGGTCGGGTCCCCGAGGCTCCCGGTGTGCGTCAGCGCGTCCATCCGCCCCGGTGAGAGCGCCCAGCCGACCCGGTTGTCGCCGTACGCGTCGTAGTCGGTGAGCGGCACGGCGTCGTCGGGGGGGTCGACCGCCTCCGCAGCCTCCAGGTCGACGAGGTCGGGAGCGACCGCGAGCATCAGGCTCGTCTCGAACTCCGCGGCGTGAAACGACACCTCGCTCGTCCGCGTGGCGGTCGCGACGTCTTCGAACACGGACACGAGCGGCACGTGGAACGCGCGGAGGCCGTGGTCCGTCGTGAGTTCGCGCACGACGACCTCGAGCTCTGGGTCCTGTACCAGGTAGTGGCCGTTGACGAGCAGGACGTTCTCGACGCCCCACTCGCCCGCCGAGACGCAGACGTCGCGGACGTACCGCTGGAACGTCTCGCTCTCGACGGTGAACGTCCCCGGCTTGAACGTGTGGTGTGGGCTCACTCCGTACCAGATCGGCGGAGCGAGGAGACACCCCGTCGCGGCGGCGACCCGCTCGCAGATCGCCTCCGGCATGAACACGTCGACGCCGAGCGGCATGTGCGTCCCGTGCTGTTCCGTGCTCCCGACCGGAAGTAGTAGCGTACGCGTCGTTTCGATCGCCGCCTCGACCTCCTCCCAGGTCATCTCCGCGAGGCGATACACGTCGTCGGTGGCGTCGGTCACACGTGCTCGAACGACGGCGGCCCCGTTAACTCCCTCGGCGACGGCTCACATGAACTCGCTGATGCCGAACACGTACTCGACGACGCCGATCACGGTCAGGATGCCGGCCATCAACAGCGTCGCGATAGCCGCCAGCGTCGCCGGAGCCGTGTTGTAAAACAGACTGAACAGGACGAGCGGCATCGTCGTGAGCTCCGACCCGGAGAGGAACAGCGAGACGATGTACTGGTTAAACGAGAGGATGAACGCGAAGACGAACCCACTCACCAGCCCCGGCTGGATGAGCGGGAGCGTGACGCGTACGTACGACTCGAGTTCGGTCGCACCGAGGTTTTGGGCGGCCTCCTCGAGTGAGTGGTCGTAGTTCTGGAGGCTCGCGCCGACCGTTCGGATCGGGTACGGCAGCGTGAACATCACGTGTCCGAGAAGCAGGGTGAAAAAGCCGAGCTGCACGGTCACCCCGAGGGCGTCGCCGAGCCGGTTGAGGAACAACAGCAGCGAGAGGCCGACGACGATCCACGGGTAGATGAGCGGCGAGATGAGCACCGTCTCCAGCGCGGTCTGGTACTTGAACTCGTAGCGGACGATGGCGAAGGCGGCCAGTGCGCCGAGCACGGTCGAGACGATCCCGGTCGCGACCGCGAGCTCGACGCTCACGAGCAGCGCCTCGCGGACCCCGAGGAAGCCGAGCTGTTCGGGCAGTGCTGCGTAGTGTCGAAGGGTGAACCCCTCCGGCGGCCACGTCGCGTACGCCGACTGCTGGAACGAGATCACGACGACGATCGCGAGCGGCGCGAGCAGGAAGGCGACGGTGCCGTACACGAGCGTCTGGTAGCCGACGGAGCCGGCCCTCGCGAGCAGCCAGTCCAGCCACCGGTTCGGGTCGGAGGCGGTCGCCACGGTCAGACACCCCCCACACCGTCGAGCCGGCTGAGGACGCGCTGGTAGCCGACGATGACGACGAGCGCCACCGCGACGAGGATCATCGACAGCGCGCTCGCGAACGGCCAGTTACTGGTGCTCGTGAACGTCTCCGTGATCACGACCGGGATGACCCGGACGCCGCCACCCAACAGGGCGGGGGTGACGTACGACGCCAGCGAGACGACGAAGGTGATCAACACCCCGGCGCTTATGCCGGGGAGCGCGAGCGGCACCAGCACGCGGGTGAAGGTGGTCGCGCGGTTCGCCCCGAGGCTCCGCGCCGCCTCTTCCAGCTCGTGTGGGATCGTGTGTAACACGTTGATGATCGGAAACACCATGAACGGTAACATGACGTGCGCGAGTCCGATGACGATCCCCACCTCGTTGAACAGCAGCTTCGGGGCGTCCTCGGCCGAGACGACCCCGAGTGTGACAAGCGTCGAGTTGATCACCCCGCTGCCGTTCAGCAGGATGAACCAGCCGAACGACCGAACGACGAGGTCGATAGTCAGTGGCGCGAGCGTCGCGATCACGATGAGCTTGCCAACCCAGCCGCCCTTCCGGACGGCGGCGTACGCCAGCGGGAAGCCGAGCACGAAGTCGATCGCCGTCACGGCTGCGGCGATCCACACCGTTCGGAACAGCGTCTGTTGGTACAGCGGTGTGGTGAACGCGCGAACGTAGTGTGCGAGCGTCACGCCGACCCCGACCGTCCCGGCGTCGTACGGGTTGAAGCTGTAGCTCACGAGGATCGCCGTCGGAAACACCATCACGACGGCGACGAACGCGAGCGTCGGCGCGAGGAGCCCGTACTTCCCGAGTCGCGTCTCTCGGTAGGCTCGCACGAGCGCCGAGAGGCGGCCGTTCACGCGCTCGAGTTCCGCCGTGAACCGACGTTGACTCATCGAATCACCCGCTCGCGAGCCGCGTGTCTTGGACGCTCCAGGCGAGCGTCACCTCGTCTCCGACGTCGTGGATGGACGACGCGTGTCGGTTCGACTCGTCGACGACGACCTGACGCCCGTCGACGTCGACGAAGTACCGCACCTTCGAGCCGAGAAAGAGGCGACGGTCGACGTGTCCGGGGAGCGTGTTCTGCGTCGCGGTGGTCGTCGCGGGGTCGTGGGCGGTCAGCTTCTCGGGTCGGACGAACACCCGCCCGCCCCCGTCTGCGGGTGCAGTACCGGCGTTGACCTCGAGCTCGCCGGTCGTCGTCTCGAGCACCACGCGCCCGTCTGCGGCCTCGTGGAGGTCGCCCTCGAGGAAGTTGGTGTCGCCGATGAAGTCGGCGACGAACTCCGTGGCGGGCTCCTCGTACACCTCCATCGGCGAGGCGATCTGCTCGATCCGGCCGTCGTTCATGACGGCGATTCGGTCGGCGATGGTGAGCGCTTCCTCCTGGTTGTGTGTCACGTAGAGCGTGGTGATCCCGAGGTCGGCTTGGATCTCGGTGAGCTCCACCTCGAGCTGGTCCCGGAGCCGCTTGTCGAGCGCCCCGAGCGGCTCGTCCATCAGCAGTACCTCCGGTTCGATCGCGATGGCTCGGGCCGTGGCGACGCGCTGTTGTTGGCCTCCAGAGAGCGTCTTGGGGTCGCGGTCGGCGAACCCGGCGAGGTCGACGAGCGCGAGCACCTCCTCGATGCGCTCTCGGGCCTCGTCGGCGGGGACGCCCTGTCGTTCGAGCCCGAACGCGACGTTCTCGCCGACGGTCATGTGCGGGAACAGCGCGTAGTCTTGAAACACCATGCCGGTGTCGCGTTTGTGCGTCGGGACGCGGGTCACGTCGTCGCCGGCCAGCGATATCGTGCCGCTCGTCGGGGTCTCGAAGCCGGCGAGCATCCTGAGCGTCGTCGTCTTGCCGGACCCCGACGGGCCCAACAGGGCGAGGAGCTCGCCGTCTTCGACCGCGAAGGAGACCCCGTCGACTGCGGTGACGTCGCCGAACGTCTTCGTTACGTCTTCGTACTCGATGGCAACTCCGGTGCCGGCTGCACGTTGCATTGATGTGTAAGCCAGGATCGACGTTATTGGAACAGCGAGTTGTACCGCTCAGACCAGCTGTCACGGTTCTCCCAGATGTACTGGAAGTCGGGGAAGGTGAGCTGGTCGAACTCGTCGGCGGTAGTCGCACCGAACTCGAGCGCCGTGTCGTCGACCGCCGCGTTCTGGTTCGTCACTCCGCACCCCATCTCTGCGGAGGCCGTCTCCTGGAACGTCGGTGAGAGACACTCGTTCGCGTAGACGAGTGCGGCCTCCATGTTGTTCGCGTTCTGCGTCACGGCTACCGACTCGGCGAAGGCGATGCCAGTCGGATCGAGCCGGAAGAGCGAGTCGATCGGCTGATCGTTCTCGAACATGTCGAACACCATGTAGTCCCAGAACAGATTCAGCGTGTCGACGTTGCCGCTGGCGAGCTGTTGTTTCGCGGAGGCAACGCCGCCGTACTCGGAGCTGACGTTCGGTGCGAAGTTCTCCTCGAGCCACTCGAATCCGGCGTCTACGTCCAGCCGAGAGTCGAACGACTCGCCGGTGGCGATGGCCGACGCCATCAACAGAAGGTAGGGTCCGGCGGACCACGAGAACGGTACCACAGCGGTCGAGTCCGCATTTTTCATCAGCTCTGCGTGTGACGTCGGCGTCGAGTCCCACGCGTCCGAGTTGATCACCGGCAGCACCTCGCCGACCTCCCACGAGGCGGCGACACCGTCGTAGTGGACGAACTTGTCGTAGATGTTCTCGACTTCTGGAACGAGGTCGGTGTGGTCGGTGAGTGGCTCGAGCCATCCCTCGCGGGAGGCCCGCTCGATGCCGATGACGTCCGGCACGATGACGTCCGGTGGGTTCTCCGGATTCGCCTCGATCTGTGTCAGCTGCTCGGTCGTGACCGCCGTCGTCGTGTTGATCGTGAGGTTGTACTTTTCTTCGACCCGCGGGATGAGGTGTTGCTTGTGGATGGTGTCGATCGCTCCGACGTTCACCATCACGTTGAGTTCGGCTCCACCGAAGTCCCTGGCGCCGTCGCCGCTCTCGCTCTCGTCGCCGCCGTCGCCGCCTCCCGACTCCCCGCCGCTCGACCCGCCCTCGGTCGTGTCGCCACCACCGGTGAGACAGCCCGAGAGCCCGGCGAGTCCGACGACACTGGTCCCGCCCGCCTTGAGGAACGTCCGACGATCGCTCGCGCCCGATCCGGAGTCTGTGTCTGTCATCGTCTCGCACAAACGTACTGAGAGGTAGTACATAAATCTTGGTGACTCCAGACACGACTTATGTGTACTAAAATTCGACTACACACAATAAATGTGTAGTTTAGCCCGTCCGACAGGTCTCTCGGACGTCGCCGGCCGAGCGGTGACGGCCGGGGCTCACCGCACCGCGTCGGCTGCCTTTCGAGCGCCGATGAACTGGGTGACGACGGCCGCGCCGACCGCGGTGGTCGCACCCGTCGGGTCGAGCGGTGGGGCGACCTCCATGAGGTCTGCGCCACGGACGAGCTCGTGGCGGCCCAACTGATACGCCAGCTCGAGAAGCTGCCACGGAAGGAGCCCGCCGGGGCTCGGCGCGCACGTGCCGGGTGCCGACCCAGCATCGAGGACGTCGACGTCGAACGAGACGAAGACGGCCTCCGTGCCGTCGGTAGCTGCCTCGATCGCGCGGGACGCGGCCTCGTCGACGCCCGACTTGTGTACCTCCCGAGCCGTCACCACGGTGGCACCGATGTCGTGTACCCAGTCGAGGTAGTACTTGGCGTTGTGCCACCCAGAGAGTCCCAGCTCGACGAAGTTCTCGCCCGCGAGCTGGTCTGCGTCGTCTTCGAGCAGCCGGCGGAACGGCGTCCCAGCAGAGCGCTCGCCGCCGTGTGAGTGCCGCACGTCGTGGTGGGCGTCGACGTTTATTACCCCGACCGGGCCGTCGACCGCGTTCATCATCGCCTTCGCGGTCGGGTACGTCAGCGAGTGGTCACCACCGATGCTGAACGGGACGACTCCGGAGTCGGTCACCGCCGTGAGCACGCGCTCGACCCGCTCGTGGGTCGCCTCGAGGTCCGTTTGCAGCGCGTCGACGTCGCCGTAGTCGACGACGTCGATACCCTCGCTGATGTCGACGTCGATCTCGGGGTTGTAACAGGTGCCGTGTGTCAGCCGATCGCGAACGCCTTCGGGGCCGGCGCGGGAGCCGCGTGGCCCGGCGACACAGCCGGCGTCGAACGGGATGCCGACGATACCGACGTCTGCGTCCTCGACGTCTCTGGCGTCCTCGACGAGTTCACCCACGTTGGTGTCGTACTCGTCGTCGACGGCGACGCGATACCCGGCGTACGGCGATACGAGGTCGCTGACCTCCGCGGGGACGACCCCCAGTCGTTGTGCCATCGTCTGTCGTGGTGAGAGCCACCGGTATAGATATTCCGGCACGCAGACAGGTGGCGTGCGCTGGGGACGGCAGTCCGAATCGAGGCCGCGCGCTGTGGTGACCCGACGGTTCGAGCGGTACGGTCGCCGGGGCGGGAGTCGGACGCCGCCAGACCACAGATCGTATATTCCCCGCCGGAGTAGGGACGCCGAGATGACACGGGTGAGCGTCGTCGGCTGTGGCAACATGGGCGGCGCGTTTGTGAAGGGCCTCGGACAGCACGACGAGTACGACGTGACGGCGATCGACCCCGACGAGGCGGCGCGTGAGTCGGTCGCCGACAGCGCGTTGCAGACGACGGCGGACCCCGCTGCCGCCGTCGACCCGATCGTCGTCCTGGCGGTCAAACCCGACCTCGTCGACACGGTGCTCGCGGGGCTCGACCTGACCGCGGACCAGACGCTCGTCACCCTCGCGGCCGGCGTCTCGCGGTCGTTCGTGTCGGCGCGGACCGACGCGACGGTCGTCCGCGTGATGCCGAACCTCGCGGCCGAGTTCGGCGAGATGGCCGCCGCCGCGACACACGAGGGGCTCTCCGAGGAGGTTCGGACCCTCCTCGAGGCGATGGGTACCGTCGCCGAGGTCGACGAGTCGCTCATGGACGTCGCCACGGCCGTCAACGGGAGCGGACCGGCGTTCGTCTTCTACCTGATCGACGCCGTGAAGACGGCCGGGATCGAGGGCGGACTCGACCCCACGCAGGCCGAGCGGCTCGCCGCACAGACCTTCCGTGGTGCCGCGGCGACCGTGCTCCGCGACGACCGGACGGTCGACGAGCTCGTCGACGCGGTCTGCTCGCCGAACGGGACGACCATCGAGGGGATGGAGGTGCTCTGGGAGAGCGACGCGGATCGCGCCGTCGCCGACGCCGTCGGTGCCGCAGAGCGGCGGTCACGGGAGATCGCGGAGGCGTTCGAGGAATGAGCGACGCCGGCTCGGTCGGCGCGGTCGACGCGACGATCGTCGAGCGCGCCCGCGAGCGAGCCGCAGACGCCGAGCGGGTGCTCGTGAAGACGGGGACGAACTCGCTGACCGACGACGCGTCGCGACTCGACCGCGTCAAACTCGACGAGATCGTCGCCGAGGTGATGTCGCTTCGCGAGCACGGGAAGTCCGTCGTGCTCGTCTCTTCGGGGGCGGTCGGCGCCGGCATGGGCTTGATCGGCCGCGACGCCGACACCCTCGAGCGGAGTCAGGCGCTCTCGACGGTCGGCCAGAGCCACCTGATGCGCCACTACACCCAGAGCTTCGACCGCTTCGACCAGACGGTGGCACAGATCCTGGTGACGCGGACGGACTTTCACACCCCGGAGCGGTTCGAGAACCTCCGGACGACGGTCGAGACGCTCCTCGAGTGGGACGTCGTCCCGATCGTCAACGAGAACGACGCCGTCGCGACCGACGAGCTGCAGATCGGCGACAACGACATGATATCGGCGGCGATCGCGACCGGCATCGACATCGACCTGCTCGTGACGCTCACCGACGTTGACGGCGTGTACACGGGGAATCCCAAACACGATCCCGACGCGAGACGCATCGAGGCGGTCGACGACAACTACGAGGCCGTCAGTCGGATCGTCGACGAGACGGGAGCCGTCGAGTTCGGCGGCATCGACACGAAAGTAGAGGCGGCCCGCGACGCCAGCGAGCACGGGGTACCCGCGATAATCGCCGGCTCTGCGGACCCAAACGTCCTCGAACGCATCGCAGACGGCGCGTCCGTCGGCACGATATTCGTCCCGCGAGACGCCACGGAGCACGGCGGCGTCTCGGCGCGAGACGACCCCATCGAGCTCGTCGGCGAGCCGGGGCGGCGGGTTCGGTACCGAGGTGACGACAGCGATGAGTGACACGCACACGACGACAGACGAACAGATCGCCGCGGCACGAGACGCCGCGCTGCGGCTCGCGAACACAGACGAGACGACGCGCGACGAGGCGCTCGCGGCGATGGCAGACGCGCTGCGTGCGCACACCGACGACGTCCTCGCGGCCAACGAGACGGACGTCGAGCGCGCCGAGGCGCTCCTCGAGCGGGGGGAGTATTCGGCGGCGCTCGTCGACAGGCTGCGGCTCGACGCAGCGAAAGTAGACGACATCGCGGCGATGGTGGAGTCGGTGGCCGCACTCGAGGACCCGCTCGGTCGGACGGTCGCCGCCCGCGAGCTCGACGACGGGCTCGAGCTCTACGAGGTGACCGTGCCGATCGGAGTCGTCGCCGCGGTGTTCGAGTCGCGGCCCGACGCGCTCGTCCAGATCGCGGCGCTCGCGCTCGAGTCGGGGAACGCCGTCATCCTCAAGGGCGGCAGCGAGGCGAGCGAGTCGAATCGCGCGCTGTACGAGCGGCTGCGCGAGGCCGCCGCGGCCGCCGGGGTTCCGGACGGGTGGATCCAGCTGATCGAAGCGCACGAGGACGTCGACCGCGTGCTCGAGCGCGACGACGCCGTGGACCTCGTGATGCCGCGCGGGTCCTCCGCGTTCGTCTCGTACATCCAGGACGCGACGAGCATTCCGGTGTTGGGACACACGGAGGGCGTCTGTCACGTCTACGTCGACGCCGACGCCGACCTATCGATGGCCGCCGACGTCGCCTACGACGCAAAGGTGCAGTATCCCGCCGTGTGTAACGCGGTGGAGACGCTGCTCGTCGACGACGACGTCGCAGGCGACCTGCTCCCGACCCTCGTCGATCGGTACGAGGCGGCCGGCGTCACGGTTCGCGGCGACGACCGGACGCGCGCGGTCGTCGACGTCGACCCAGCGACCGACGCGGACTGGGACACCGAGTACGGCGACCTCGAACTCTCGATCCGTGTCGTCGACGACGTGTACGACGCGGTCACACACGTCAACCGTCACGGCTCGAAACACACGGAGTCCATCCTCACCGAAGACGCCGAGACCGCAGAGACGTTCATGACCGGCGTCGACGCCGCCAGCGTCTTCCACAACGCGTCGACGCGATTTGCGGACGGGTACCGATACGGACTCGGCGCCGAGGTGGGCATCTCGACGGGGAAGGTACACGCTCGCGGCCCCGTCGGGCTCGAGGGGCTCACGACGACGAAGTACTACCTTGAAGGCGACGGTCACCTCGTGGCGACCTACAGCGGCGAGGACGCCGCCTCGTACACCCACCGCGAGCTGTCGACGACGTGGACGCCCGGCCACCGCTCGTCCGAGTGACCGGCGTCGGCGACGCCGTACCTCGGCGCTCTCGACTGCGGCGTGACCACGCCGAGCTCCCGCTACGTTCGGCGCGCGCCGAAGCGTGACCGGTGACGCGTCGGGCCGACGCCGATCGGTGGCGGCACCCGTCGACACTGAGAGATACTTTTAATTGACTGTGTATACGATTACTGTGTATGGATCGGGACACCGCCGTGCCGGACACCGACGGGTTGCCGGGCCCGAACGCCGCGAAGTGGGTCGAGCGCTACCGTGATCACGCCGCCCCGAGCGAGTACTCACACGACTTCGTCTGGGACGTGACCGCGGAGGCACACGGACCGTTCGTCACCGACGTCGACGGGAACGTACTCATGGACTTCACCTGTCACATCGGGGCGGCACCGCTCGGCTACAACAACGAGAAGGTGCTCGACCGACTCGCCGCGTTCGACCTCGTCGAGCCGATGAAGATCGCCGGCCAGGACCTCTACTTCGGCTCCGGCCCCGATCCCGACGCCGCGCCGTTTCCGGGGTCGGCACAGCTCATGGACCGCCTCACCGACGTCTCCGAGTCGTTCGGGCTCGACACGGTGTTTCTTTCGAACTCCGGCGCAGAGGCGATCGAGAACGCAGTGAAGATCGCCCACGACGCGAATCCGGCGGCCACGCGCGGCTACGCCTTCGGTGGCAGCTTTCACGGTCGCACCCTCGGGACGCTCTCGCTCACCAAGTCCAAGTCGGTGTACACCCGTCATTACCCCGAGGTCGCCGGCATCGAGACGGTGCCGTTCTGTGCTGACCGCAGCTGCACCCCCGAGACGTGTGCGTGCGGCTTCTTCACCGGCGAGGGGTCGCGACTCAGACGCGCGCTCACGCCAGAGGGCGGCCACGTCGACCCCGCAGAGGTGGCGTTCGTCGTGTTGGAGCCGATCCAGGGAGTCGGTGGATATCGCTTCCCGAGCGAGTCGTTCATGGCCGAGGTCGGGGCGGTCACCGACGAGTACGACATCCCGCTCGTCGTCGACGAGGTCCAGTCGGGCGTCGGCCGCACGGGTCGGTTTTGGGCGGCCGAGCACTACGACCTCGAACCCGACGTGATCTGTGCGGCGAAGGCGCTTCGCGTCGGCGCCACCGTCGGGCGGTCGTCACTCTTTCCCGACGAGAAGAACCGACTGGGCTCGACGTTCGGCGGCGGCGACCTCCTCGCGTCGATGATGGGCACGTTCACGATCGAGGCCATCCGCGACCACGGCCTCCTCGCGAACGCGACCGAACGCGGCCGCCAGGCCAGAGAACTTCTCGGAGACGGGGCCCCAGACCACGTCGTCGACGTCCGCGGGAAGGGGCTGATGCTGGCGGTGGAGTTCGACACGCCCGAGCGGCGCGACGCTGTCGTCAAAGCGGCGCTCTCACGCGGGCTCCTCACGCTCGGCTGCGGAAAGAAGACGATCCGGCTGCTGCCGCCGCTCGATTCGACCCCGCGCGAGATCGACCTCGGCATCGGCATCTTCGAGGAGGCGATCGCCGCCGCTGCGCCGGCGGCGACGGCGACCTGAGCCCGCACCGTTCACCGGTCGCCGAAGCCGAGTACGGCCTCGCTGAGAACGTCAGCACCGATCTGGATGCTTCGTTCGTCCACGTCGAACGTCGGCGTATGGTGTGCTCCGGGGTGGTCGGTCCCCACGACGAGGTACGTCGCCACTCCGCCGTCGGCCTGCGCGCGCTCCATCAGGAACGTCGCGTCCTCGCTCGCGCCGAAGTCCGCGGTGTCGAGCACCGTCTCGACGCCAGACACACCGGCGGCCGTCTCGGCGACGTGGTCGATCAACGCCGGGTCGCTGTCGGCCCGCGGCGACTCGCTGACGACGTCGAACGCGAGCGTACAGCCGTGTGACTCGGCCGCGCCGCGGAAGGCTCGCTCCAGTCGAGACTTGGCGTACTCTTTCAGCGCGGTGGTCTCGCCGCGTGCCTCGGCCTCGACGTGTGCGTGGTCCGCGATCACGTTGCTGGCGCTGCCGGCCTCGGCGTAGCCGACGTTCACGCGGGTCATTCCGTCGCCGTGACGGGGAATCCCGTAGGCGTTCGAGATGGCGGTTCCGAGCGCTTGCATGGCGTTGTCTCCCGCCGCTGGCGTCTTCCCGGCGTGTGCCGACGTGCCCTCGAACGTCGCGTCGACGTGTGCCATTGCGAGCGGGCGTTCGATCCCGGCGACGACCGTACCGGTCGGGTGGTCGAGCCCGACGTGTGCGGCGAAGAGGGCGTCGAGGTCGGCGGCGAACCGACTCTCGGCCATCGGGCGTCCACCGCCGCTCAGCTCCTCTGCGGGCTGAAAAAAGACCACGAGCCGCCCCTGGAAGTCGCTCGCAGCGACCGCCTTGAGGACGGCGATCCCCCATGTCATGTGGACGTCGTGACCGCAGGCGTGCATCGTGCCGTCTACGGCGGAGCGGAACCCGGCCTCGGCCGGTCGGTGGTCCTCGTCGGTCGCCTCCGCGATCAGGAGACCGTCGATGTCCACCCGCAGGCCGACCGACGGTCCCGCACCGCGGTCGAGGACGGCGACGCACCCGGTGACGCCGCCGCGGGTGCGTTCGAGGACGTCGGCACGCACGTCGCGCTCCCGCGCTCGCTCGATCCACGGCTCGATCGTCTCCGGGTCGGGGACGGCCATGCGGTCGGCCGGATCGTACGCCTCTCGTCCGACCGCCAGCTCGTCGACCCCGATGGCCTCGATCTCCTCGACGAGTCTGGCCGTCGTCTCGAACTCGCGCCACCCCGGCTCCGGGCGTCGGTGCAGCTCCCGCCGGAGGTCGATGAGCCGTTCGTCGGTCGACGGCGTCAAGCCGCTTCGTGTCATACGCCCTCGTGGCACGCGACGTGACTTAAGAGTACACGATGATCGTGTACGAAGACTACAAAAGTGGTAAGTACCGCTCCGGCCAATCGCCCGCATCCACCGCCGCGCGGCGGCGAATCCACCATGACCCAGACGCCAGCTGTCGTCGTTCTCCGTGAGGGGACCGAGGGACTGTCGATGGAATCGTACGCGGAGGCGCTTCGAGCGCGACTCCCAGCGCACACGGTCCGGCTCGCCCGGACGCCGGCTGAGGAGCGCGCGCTCGTGTCCGACGCGCGGGTCGTCACCGGGATCACCGTCGACGAGGCGATGCTCGACGACGCCGACCGGCTCGACCTGTTCGCGTGTACCTTCGCGGGAACCGACCACGTTCCCGTCGACGCCCTCACCGACCGTGGCGTCGCCGTCACCAACGCCGGCGGAATCCACGCGCCGGGGATCGCCGAGCAGACGATCGCCAATATGCTCATCTTCGCCCGACGGCTCCACGAGGGGTGGCGACGCAAGCAACGTGGGGAGTGGCGTCACTTCCAGTCGTTCGAGTTCGCCGGCAGCACCGTCACCGTGGTGGGACTCGGGTCGATCGGGACCCACGTCGTCGACCGCCTGGCCGGGTTCGACGTCGAGACGATCGGCGTCCGGTACACGCCGTCGAAAGGCGGCCCGACCGACGAGGTGATCGGCTTCGAATCGGACGCGATTCACGACGCGCTCGCGCGAAGTGACTACGTCGTCCTCGCCTGTCCGCTGACGGAGGCGACGCGTGCGCTGATCGGTCCCGCAGAGCTCGCAACGCTCCCCCCACACGCGGTCGTCGTCAACGCGGCCCGTGGCGGCATCGTCGACACGGACGCGTTGGTGTCCGCGCTCCGAACGAGCGGTATCCGCGGTGCGGCACTCGACGTCACCGACCCCGAGCCGCTGCCGGGTGACCACCCGCTGTGGGACCTCGAGAACTGTCTGATCACGCCACACACCGGCGGTCACACGCCGCGTCACTGGGAGCGGCTCGCTGACATCGTCGCCGAGAATCTCGAGGCGCTCGACGACGGCGCAACGCCGGCGGATCTACGGAACCTGGTCGCGGCACCGACCGACGGCGACTGAGGCCCGCTCGTCGCTCACACGGTGAACAGTCGACGCGGGAACTCGGCGAGCGTCTCCGCGCCCGTCTTCGTGACCCGGAACGTCTCGCTGAGTTCGACGCCGAACGCGTCCTCCCACAGACCCGGGATCACGTGGAAGGTCATCCCCTCCTTGAGGACGGTCTCGTCGCCGGGGCGGAGGCTCGCGGTGTGTTCGCCCCAGTCCGGCGGGTAGCCGAGCCCCATCGAGTACCCGATCCGGTCGGCCTTCTCGACGCCGTACCGGGCGATGGTCTCGCGCCAGGCGGTCTCGACCGCCTCGCAGGTGACGCCCGGTTCGGCGGCGTCGAGGGCGGCTTCCATCCCTTCGACGACGATCTCCGCCGTCTCCTCGACTGCCGCCGGCGGGTCGCCGACGAAGGCGGTCCGCGCGAGCGGCGCGTGGTACCGGTGTCGGCAGCCGGAGAGTTCGATCAACACCGGGTCGCCGGACGCGAACTCGCGGTCGCTCCAGGTGAGGTGTGGCGTTCCCGTGTGGTCGCCGGCGGGCATCAGCGGGACGATGGCGGGATAGTCGCCCCCGTACTCGTCCGTGCCGCGGACCAGCCGGTCGTATATCGCGGCGGCCGCCTCGTACTCGGGCACACCGGCCTCGATGGCGTCTATCCCAGCCATCATCGCGTCCTCTGAGATGCGCGCGGCCTCCTCCATGTAGGCGATCTCGCGGTCCGACTTCTCGATGCGCAGCCAGTTCACGAGGAGATCCGCGTCGACGAACGTCGCCTCGGGGAGCCGCGACCGGAGTCGCTCGTACGCTCGTGCGGTGAAGTACGCCGCGTCCATTTCGACGCCGACTCGGCCGGTCTCCACGTCGAGGTCGGCCAGAACGGTCGCGAGGACGTCCATCGGGTGGCGGTCGTGTGGAGAGTGAACGTGGTCGTCGCTGTAGGCGCGGACGTTGGGCTCGGCGAGCCACGTCGTCGCGCGGGCCCCGTTCGCGTCCATGTCGCGGCCGACCCAGACGGGCTCGTCGTGTTCGCGGGTGAGGACGACGGCCTGGTGGACGTAAAACGACCAGCCGTCGTACCCGGTGAGGTAGTTCATGTTCGCCGGGTCGGACACGACGAGCGCGTCGAGGTCGCGCGCCTCGAGCCGGGCTCGCGTCCGTTCGACCCGCCGTTCGTACTCCGACCGAGGAAAGACGTTTCCTGGCATGTGGTGGCACCTACCGAGAGGCTCTCGCCCACCGTCCCTAAGTATTTCGTGTACAAGTACCACAGAAACCGTGTACGACTGGCCGGCACACCCCACCGACCGGTGGGCCGTTCTCACCGCCCTACCCTGGTCGAAACACAAAAGCCCGCGTGTCCCCACCCAGTCGTATGAACGAGCCCGGCACCGAAGGTGTGCTGTTGGACCAGGAGACGCTCCACGCGCGGCTCGACGACGCCCCCGGGTGGCTACAGGACCACTACCGAACGTTCCGCGAGTCGATGCTCGGCGAGCGAGACGGCTCGCCGTTTCCGTGTTACTTCGGCATCGACGTCGAACGCGAGGGCGACCTCCTGTACGCGGCGTGTGCGTCGACGACCGACCCCACGGCGTTGCTCCGATTCCGTGACACGCTCGCGGAGTACCTCGACACGTACCGAGACCACGCCGACCGGGCGCCGCTCGCGGTCTTTTTTGCCCCGTTCGACGACGACGCCACCGAGGCGGAGTACCACGAGCGGCTCTGGCACGTGCTCGAGTTTCTCCACGTCCACGACCCGGAGCCGTGGCCCGAAGCCATCCCGACGGACCCAGACGACCCCCGATGGGAGTTCTGTTTCGCCGGCGAGCCGATGTTTCCGACCTCTCGGGCCCCCTTCTACGACGAGCGGCTGAGCCGGTACTCGCCCATCGGCCTCGAGATAACGTTCCAGCCGCGGGCCGTCTTCGAAGGGATCACGGCGGACACCGAGGCCGGCCAGCGCGCTCGCGACGTCATCCAAACTCGCATGGAAGCGTACGACGGCGTGTGCCCGCACGCTGACCTCGGCGACTGGGGGGTCGAGAGTGACCGCGAGTGGAAACAGTACCTCTTCCGCGAGGACGAGACGCAGAGTCCGAGCGAGTGTCCCTTAGCGCCGACGCGAGCGCACCCGAAGGCACCCGAGCCGCTGCTCGAACCGGGCGCCTGGCGTCGTCTCGCCGACGACGCTCGCAGCCCCCGTGAGGCTCCGGAGACGGCCGCCGGCGTGAGCGATGACTGAGGACGCGGTGCTCGTGCTCGTCGACTTCCAAGTCGGCTTTGACGCCCCTGGCTGGGGCACACGGAACAACCCGGACGCCGAGGCGACCGCCGCGGACCTGCTCGCGCGCTGGCGTGCCGCCGACAGACCGGTCGCACACGTCAGACACGCGTCGACCGAGCCCGACTCGCCGCTCCGTCCCGACGCGCCGGGATTCGCCTGGAAGCCCGAGACGGCACCCGCAGACGGCGAGGCGACGTTCGAGAAGTCGGTGAACGGCGCGTTCGTCGACACCGACCTCGACGCGTGGCTCCGCGAGGCGGACCACGAGACGCTCGTCGTCTGTGGACTCACGACGGACCACTGCGTCTCGACGACGGTTCGCATGGCCGAAAATCGCGGATACGACGTGTGCGTCGTTGCCGACGCGACCGCGACGCACGACCGAGAGACGCCAGACGGGGAGCGCATCGACGCCGAGACGTCACATCGGGTGGCGCTCGCACACTTACGCGAGGAGTTTGCGACGGTCGTCGACGCCGCCGACCTGGCGTGAGCCCGCGGCCGGTGTGTCCCCGACCCGCACGCTTTTGCACGCGGCTCTCGAATCGAGCGTATGAACCGCGGACGCAGGAAGCCGGACTGGCTGAAGTCTCGTCCGCCCTCGGGCAGTCGGTTCACGGAGATCAAAGAGACCCTTCGGGACCGAAATCTCCACACCGTCTGTGAGGAGGCCAACTGCCCGAACATGGGCGAGTGCTGGTCCGGGGGCCACGACGGACCGGGAACGGCCACGTTCATGCTCATGGGCGACCGCTGCTCGCGCGGGTGTAACTTCTGTGACGTCGCAACCGGCGGCATGGAGCCGCTCGATCCCGAAGAGCCGGCGAACGTCGCCGACGCAGTCGCCGAGATCGGGCTCGACTACGTCGTGTTGACCTCCGTCGACCGCGACGACCTCGCCGACGGCGGCTCCGCACACTTCGCAGAGACGATTCGTGCGATCAAACGACGCGACGCAGACGTCCTCGTCGAGACACTTATCCCCGACTTCCAAGGCGACCCAGATGCGGTCGACCGCATCGTCGAGGCAGGCCCGGACGTGATCGCCCACAACGTCGAGACGGTAGAGCGCCTCCAGTGGCCGGTTCGCGATCGGCGTGCCACCTACGAGCAGTCGCTGTCGGTGCTCGACCGAATCGACCGCACGGCCGACGTGTACACGAAGACGAGCCTCATGCTCGGCGTCGGCGAGTACGCCCACGAGGTGTACCGAACCCTCGGGGACCTCCGTGAGGTGGGCGTCGACGTCGTCACGTTCGGCCAGTACCTCCAGCCGTCTCGGTCACACCTCGACGTCTTCGAGTACGTTCACCCGGACGTCTTCGAGACGTGGCGTGAGGTGGCCGAGACCGAGTTCGACTTCCTCTACTGTGCGTCGGGCCCGATGGTGCGGTCGTCGTACCGCGCCGGCGAGCTGTTCGTCGATGCCGTGCTCCGCGAAGGGCGGTCGCCGGCGGAGGCGAGACAGCAGGCGCGGGCTGCCGGCGGCGACTGATCCGGTCATTCGGTCGGGCCAACCGCGGGCTGGTTCCTCGTGCGCTGTGCTGACGTCAGTACCCCTGTGCAGTGCCGTCCTTTCGTGGCTCGGTCGCCGCCGACAGCACGCCATCGCGGTTGCGTGCGATCTGTGCGCCGCCGAACATCACCGGTGAGAGCGTCTTCACGTCGTGGCCCTTCCGTACCAGCTTCGCGGCGACGTCGTCGTCGAAGTGCGCCTCCAGTGCCAGCTCACCGCTCTCACGGTATCGCCATCGCGGCTCGTCGAGCGCGCGCTGAAGCGGCATCTCGTAGTCGACGAGGTTCGCGATCACCTGCACGTGTCCTTGCGGCTGCATGTATCCGCCCATCACGCCGAAGGCCGCCCAGTCGTCGGGCCCGAACTGGACGACCCCCGGGATGAGCGTGTGGAACGGCCGCTTGCCGGGTTCGAGGCTGTTCGGATGCTCGGGGTCCAACGAGAACGACGACCCGCGGTTCTGCAGCGCGATGCCGGTCTCTCCGGCGACGAGTCCGGAGCCGAAGCCGGCGAATCGCGAATTGATATACGAGACCACGTTCCCGGCGTCGTCGGCGACGGTGAGAAGCACCGTGTCCGCGTCCTCGGCGTTCGCGTTCGGGACGCCGAAGGTCACGTCGTGGTTCGCGGTCTCCCCGACGGTCGCCGCCCGACGCGTGGCCCACGCCGCCGACGCGAGCGGCGGGTGGTCTTCGTACTCGGGGTCGGTGATGTACCGGTGGCCGTCGTGAAACGCCAGCTTCAGCGCCTCCGAGAAGTAGTGGACCCGCTCGGCCGTGTCGTAGTCGTACTCGCCCGCACCGAGCTCGGCCGCGATGTTGAGCGCCTCCAACGCGACGAGCCCCTGGTTGTTCGGCGGGAGTTCGTACACCGTCGCGCCGTTATACGTCGTCGAGACGGGTTCCGGCCACTCGACCTCGAAGTCGGCGAGGTCCTCAATGGTCAAGAAACCGCCGTGCGACTGAACCTCCTCGGCGATCGCCGCCGCGATCGCACCCTCGTAGACGATGTCTGCACCCTCCTCGGCTATCCGCTGCATCGACCGGCCGAGCTTCGGGAGCGTCACGCGCTGGCCGACCGACGGCGACTCCCCATCGAAGAGGAAGGCCTCGCGAGCGTTCGGGTCGGTAAACAGGTCTTCAGCACTCTCCCAGTAGGAAGCGATCACCTCCGAAACGGGGTAGCCGTCGATCGCGTACCGGATTGCGGGTTCGAGCACGTCGGCGAGAGAGAGCCGGCCGAGCTCCGCTATCGTCGCCTCCCAGCCGCGAGCCGTGCCAGGCACCGTCACCGCGTGGGGACCGTAAAATGGCATCTCCGCCTCTGCGGCACCGTCGACCGCGTAGCCGCGGTCCTCGGGGTAGTACGCCGACGTGTCGTCGGTCTCTGCGAGGGCTGTGCGGACGTTCTCGATCGTCGCGTCGGCCGGCGCGCCACCGCAGGCGCGCATCGCCCCGACGTCGCCGTCGGCGGTGCGGTACAGCGCGAACACGTCGCCGCCGAGGCCGGTCGAGGTCGGCTCGACGACGTTGAGTGCCGCGGCGGTCGCGACTGCTGCGTCGAAGGCGTTCCCGCCGGCACGCAGGATACGGATTCCGGCCTCGGTGGCCAGCGGTTGACTCGTCGCGACGACGCCGCGCTGCCCGTAGACGGTCGATCGGCGCGAGGTGAAGCGGTCGAGGTCTGGCTGCATATCGACACCCACGGTAGAGGCCGATAAATACCCACCAGTCCCCGGCGATCGTATTCGACGTGGACTGAGAGATCGTACCAAGATTATAAAGATTTATATTGTCGCGCAAACATAGTATTAGATGCATTCGAGGTGAACTCCGATGGCACTTCCACGACCAGCAACCACGTGGACGGGCGGATTCGACCTCCCGAGTCGACTGTTCGAAGCAGATAGCACCGACTACGAGCTGTACGAGCAGGACGACGAGTTCGTCCTCACCGTCGAGCTCCCCGGGTTCGACCCGGCGGAGCTGACCGTCTCGTGGGACGACGGCGTGTTGAACGTCGCCGGCGAGCACGCCGACGAGACGCGTGGCGTGCGTCGAACGTACCACCGCCGGTTCCAGTTCCCGAAGAGCGTCGACGACGAGGACATCGACGCCGAGTACAAAAACGGCATCCTCACCGTCACGCTCCCGGTCGCGATCGACGGTGCGACGACCGGCACGGAAATCGAGATCGATCACTAATCGCGGGCTCGCGGCGAATACCGGCCTGCGGTGGATGTCCGTTTTTTCGGCCGATCACACGATCAGATAGATACAGCTAAACGGCCGGCGACGTCACGATTTGACAGTGTCTCGGTACCGTAGCGCCCTCCTCTTTCTCGCCCTCGCCGGTCTCTGGGGTGGATCGTTCGTCGCCATCGAGGTCGGTCTCGCGTACTACCCGCCGCTTTTGTACGCGGCCTACCGGTTCGACGTCGCCGCCGTCGTCTTACTGACGTACGTCTGGCTCACCGACTCGGACCCGCTGCCGCAGACGCGCGGCGACCTCGCGGCGATCGGGCTCGGCGGCGGTCTCAACGTCGCCGCCAACAACTCGCTGTTGTTCACCGGCCAGCAGTACACCACGAGCGGGGTGGCTTCGATCACCTACAGCCTCGTCCCCATCGTCACCGCCGCGGCCGCCGCGATCTGGCTCGGTGAGTCCGGTCTCGACGCGCGCGGAGCGATCGGGGTCGTCCTCGCGTTCGTTGGGGTTGGCCTCGTGGCCCGGCCGAGCCCGAGCACACTCACCAGCGGGGTGACGCTCGGCGTCGGGCTCATCTTCCTCGGCGTGCTCGCCGTCTCGGTCAGCAGCGTCGGCCTCCGCGCCGTCGAGACCAGGCTCTCGAGCGTCACACTTACCGGCTGGTCGATGTTGTTCGGCGGCATGGTTATCCACACGGCGAGCGCCGGCGTCGGCGAGACCCAACAGCTCCCGTCGATGGCACCGATGGCACTCCTCGCGCTCGGTTTCCTCGGCGTGCTCTCGTCTGCTGTGGCCTACAGCATCTACTTTACCCTGCTCGACCGACTCGGTCCATTCGAGATCAACCTGGTGTCGTACGTCGTGCCGGTCGTCGCCACGGTCGCCGGCGTCGTCCTCCTCGCGGAGACGGTGACGGCGCTCACCATCGTCGGTTTCGCCGTGATCCTCGCCGGATTCGGGCTGCTGAAGCGGCGGGCGATCGCCGACGAACTCCCGGGGATCGTCGCGCTGGTCGCCGGTCGCCGGTGAGCAACGGCCATCGCGTCGCTCCGCTGTGGGCCCACTCGCGCGTCACTCCTCGAACGTCGCGACGTCTCCGAGGACATCGGCCACGTGACGGTCCCTCGACGGTCACGTCGCGTCCGCGGTCTCGGTCCGTGCGTGCAGTCCCGCAACCTCTTTGCGGACGCTCGCCGAACCTCGCGGTATGACTCACGGACCCCTCGACGACGACGCGGTCGAGAGCTATCGGACGGCCGGCGCGGTGTTGACGGAGGCGGTGACCGAGGCGCGGTCGATGGTGGAACCGGGCCGGAGACAGCTCGCGGTCGCAGAGTGGGTCGAAGACTTCGTGCGCGAGAGCGACGCCGGATTGGCGTTTCCGGTCAACCTCAGCGTCGACGCCGAGGCCTCACACGCCACACCCGCCCGCGACGACGAGACCGAGTTCGGCGAGGAGATGGTGTGTCTCGACGTCGGCGTCCACGTCGACGGCTACATCGCCGACGCGGCGGTCACCGTCGACCACACCGACACCCCAGAGCTCGTCGAGGCGGCCGAGATGGCCCTCGAGGCAGCGGTCGACGAGGCGGGACCGGGCGTCGAGGTCGGCGTCGTTGGCCAGGCGATAGAAGACGTGATCCGCGGCTACGGCTACACGCCCGTGCTCAACCTCTCTGGGCACGGCGTCGAACGCTACGACGCACACACGGGGCCGACCGTGCCGAACCGCGGCGTCGAACGCTCCGTCGAGTTAGCGCCCGGCCAGGCCGTCGCCATCGAGCCGTTCGCGACCGACGGCCGCGGGAAGGTCGGCGAGGGAACCGACGAGGAGATCTACGAGTTCGAACAGTCGCGAAGCGTCCGTGACCGTCGCGCCAGAGAGACGCTCGAGGCGATCGAGGCGTTCGACGACCTCCCGTTTGCCGCTCGGTGGCTCGATGGCGACCGGGTGACCATGTCGCTTCGCCGGCTCAAACAGGCCAACGCGATCAAGGGCTACCCCGTGCTCAAGGAGGCGGACGGCGCCCTCGTGAGTCAGGCCGAGCACACGCTGTTGATCACCGACGACGGCGTCGAGGTGACGACGGCCGGGATCCACAGCTTCGACTAGACGAGAGCGACCGTCCCGCCCGCGAGCGGCTCGCTACCGACGCTCGCCGTGTTCCGCGTCGACTACGGCCCCCCGCGTTCTTCGTACGGCTGCACGACGACGAACCCGTCTGTACCGTCGAAGCGCATCTGAAGCCGCTCGCCGGACTCCTGACCGACCACGTCTGCGAGGCTTCGGTTCACCTCGACGTTCGGCGTTGTTCGGCTCCAGGCGACGGTCGCGCTCGGGTCGGTGGTGACCGGGGGTTCGAACACCACCGGGCTCCCGTGGGTCGTGATGGCGACGGCGCCCGGTCCCTCGAGGTACACGTTCGTGAAGCCGCCCGCAAAGGACCCGGCCAGGCTGTCTATGGCGCCGATGTCGTAGTCGACGCTCGATTCGAACGCGAGGACGTCCTCGCCGTTCACCGTGATCGAGTCACGGGCTCCGAGTGTGATCACCTGCACCTTCTTGCCGTCGTCCGCGAGATAGACGTTGCCGGTCCCCTCGACGGTCATCACTGGCGTCCCCTCCCCGGTCGCCGCCTCCTTGAGGAACCCGGTGATGCCGCCCGAGGCGCTCGCGCGGCCGGTAAACGAGAGGTCACCCTCGTACGCGACCATCGACCCGGCCTTCGCAGAGACCGACCCGTCGACGGCTACGTCGAGCGTGTACTCGGTTTCGAGTGCGAACGGCTGTTCGGACGTCGTCGGTGCGTGTCGCGTGGTGAACTCGTCGATGTCCATGGGTACCGAGTCGGGTGGTCCGACTCCCGGCGAAGTGCCGCGGCTTCACTTAAGAAGTGTCGGGGCGGGACGAGGCGGTGGAGTCGTCGCGACTGCGGGCGGCTCGCTCTCGTCGAGCGCCGCTCAGAGTTCGGCGACGACGTCGTCGAGACTCGACGCGTCGACCGTCGGGTCGACGTCGAGGTCGCGGTCCGCGTTGTGTGGTCGGCGAAGCAGCGCCGTGCCGAAGCCGGCTCGTCGTCCAGCGACGACGTCGGTGTCGCTGTCGCCGACGAACAGCGGGTTCGAACAACCGAGCCGTCCCGCAGCAGCCTCGAGGTACGTCGGCGCGGGCTTTTTATCCTCGAGGCTCGCGAGCGTCGGCGGACGCGCGTGTACCGTCTCGAAGAGGTGGTCGAGCCCGTGTGCCTCGAGGACGTGCTCGACGATCCGCTGTTGATTGTTGCTCACTACGCCGAGGGGAACCGACACCGACTCGAGACACGCCACGTCGTCGTACGGCACCTTCTCACCCGTCTCGACGGCCGACCGAAGCGCCGCCTCGATTCGGTCTTCGCGCGCACGCCACAGTCGGCCGGGGTCGAGCGCGTGCCGTCCGGCGACCGATCGGAGCTCCGTCGGTGAGACCCGAATCGTGATGGCGTCGACGTCGGCGGTGGGAGGACGGTCGACGCCGACGTCGGCGAACGCCTCACGGGCGGCGGCCCGCAGGGTCGACCGCGAGCACAGCGTCACGAGGACGCCGTCGTGGTCCAAGAGGAGGCCGTCGTACCGTCGGTCGTACATCGGACGATGGTACGCCCGTGTGATATATATACTGTGCCCAGGCGCGCACGTCGTCGGCTCCTGAGAATGCTAGCGACGCTGAAGTATCTCCCGCTTGAGCGTCGAGGTATGAGTGACGCAGGCCAACAGTCCGTGACGTTCGACACGCACA
>ERZ1034517.66-NODE-66-length-29946-cov-7.095346_pt1 | contig 29946 bp, 32 predicted proteins | sample MGYA00520599_ERZ1034517 | MGnify/ENA primary metagenome ERZ1034517 (study PRJEB33760, sample SAMEA4777701) | hypersaline lake metagenome | biome: hypersaline environment; feature: brines | place: Spain | collected 2012-08 | depth 0 m ...
GTTCGGCGTCGGCGCCGCCGTCCTCGGCTCCGCCGAGGGCGCCGGCGGCCTCCTCGGCGGCCTGGTCGGCGGGCTGGTGGCGCTGGCGCTCGTCGTCGTCGCGCTCGCCGCCTCGCTCGCCGGCCTCTACGTCACCCCGGCCGCGCTGGCCGCGGTCGCCGAGTCGGGGCGCGTCGGCGACGGCTTCGCCCTCGGCACGCTCTGGGGGATCGTCACGAAGCGGGCGTACGCCGTCGGCTGGCTCACCGCCGCCGCCGTGGTGTTCGCCGGCGCGCTGGCGATCGGCGTCCTCTCGATCGTTCCGGTGTTGGGGACGATCGCCGGATTCTTCGTCCAGTTCTACGCCGTCGTCGCCGCGGCCGCCATCATCGGCTGGACGTGGACCGACGTGCGACCGGTGACGGCCGAGCCGACCGAGGCCGAGCCTGCGGAACGACCGGTCGTGTAGGCGGCCGCTCCCGGAGGCGGTCGCTCTTGGAAACGGTCACTCCCGTGGACGGTCGGTGAGAAACGGACGGCGTCGGAAGAGGGCGGCCGCGGGCGTTACTCGTCGAGGACGTCGTCGTACTCGCCGGCGTCGACGCGGTCGTCGAACGTCCGGGCGTCCTCGCCCTCGATGGTGACGCCGAGGGAGGCGCAGGTGCCGCCGACTTCCTTGGCGGCCGCCTTCGTGTCGTACGCGAGCAGGTCGCTCGACTTCTGCTCGGCGACCTTCTTCACCTGCTCGATCGACATGTCGGCGACGAAGTTCTCCTGGGGCTCGCCGGAGCCGGTGTCGAAGCCGGCCTCGTCCTTGATGAGCTCCGCGGTGGGCGGCACGCCGACCTCGATGGTGAAGGAGCCGTCGTCGTCGTACTCGACGGTGACGGGCACCTCCATGCCGTCGAAGGCAGCGGTCTCGTCGTTGATCTCCGCGACGACGTCCTGGACGTCCACCGGCGTCGGTCCGAGCTCGGGACCGAGCGGCGGGCCGGGGTTGGCCTGCCCGCCGGGGACGAGCGCTTCGATAGTTCCAGCCATGTCCGTACGAACCCGTCGCCGACTTTTAACGGTTGTTCTTTCGGGCAGGGGGCGATAGCGGTTCGCATACGGCGTCCCGACGCCCCGCCGGAGGCGGTTCCCGCCCCGCCGCTCGGGCGGCGACGAGCGCGGCTACGCGTCGGTCGCGACGGGGTCGCTCCCGCCGGCCTCGCCCGCGACGCGCCCCGGGAGGAACGTCCCGGTCTCTCGGCGGACCCCGAGGAGGAGGACGCAGCCGGCCAAGAGCGGGAGAGCCGCGCAGGCGGCGTAGATCGGCGCGAAGCCGACCGCCTCGATGAGCGGGAGCGACACCAGCGGCCCGAGCCCGCCCCCGACGTCGCCGAGGACGTTGTTCGTCCCGGAGGCGCGGCCCATCCGCTCGTCGGGCGTGAGGTCCGCGAGCAGCGCCATCATCGGGCCGCTCGTCCCGCCCTGTCCCGCGCCGATGAAGACGCAGGCGAAGCCCAGGGAGAGGACCGATCCGGCCCGGGCGAGCAGCAGGAACCCGACGAACGAGACGACGAGGAAGACTAAGAGGATCGGCGTCCGCGAGTCGCGGGTGTCCGAGACGCGACCGCCGACGAGCATGAAGAACGCGGCCGAGAGGACGGTGCCGGCCATGAACAGCCCGGAGGTCCCCTGCGGGGCGAGGCCGAACAGCGAGATGTCGTTCGCACCGAGGAACAAGACGAGCGTGGAGAACAGCGCGCCGATGTACGCGAACATCAGTCCGAAGTTGACCAGCCCGACCGTCAGCGCCGGGACGGCGGTGTCGACCTCCCACGGCCTGATCGAGTCCCCGGAGCGGTCGCCGGTGACGTGCGTCTCCGGCACGTAGCGGTGCGCGACGACGCTTGCGGTGAGCGCGAACGCGGCGGCGACGGCGAACGCCGCGACGTTGCCCGCGAGCGCGGAGACGACCCCGCCGAGCACGAGGCCGGCCGGGAACCCCATGGTGATCCCGCCGCGGACGATCCCCATGTTCGTCCCGCGCGAGCCGCTGTCGGAGAGGTCGGCGGCGATGGTGTACGCGGTCGCGAACACCGCGGCCGAGCCGAGCCCCCAGAGGACGCGCGCGAGCAGGAACCACGCCTCGGGCGCGACGACGACCGAGAGCGCGGCGAACCAGTCCGCCGGTCCGACGACCCCGAGCGTCGGCAGCGAGGCGGCGAGCGGGCGGAGCGACTCGGCGGGCGGCATCGCCAGCGCGACGACGTAGCCGAGCGTGGCGATCCCCTCGACGAACAGGCCGACGACGAACGGCGTCCGCGTCCCGTACCGGTCGACGAGCGCGCCGGCGGGTGCGTTCGCGACGAGCCGGATCCACCGGTTCGCGGAGAGGATCGCACCGACCATGAACGCCGAGATACCGAGGACCGCGCCGAGGTTGGGGAGGATCGGGAAGACGACGCCGCCGCCGAAGCCGACGAAGAAGGTGCTCGCGATCACCGCGAGCAGCACCGGCGGCGGCCGCTCGAACCCGAGCCGGGTCATCCGCTCCCGTCGCCGGCCTCCGCGGACTCCTCGGCCGCTCGCTTGTCACTTCTGTCGGCCGCCTCCCCGTCCGTTCTGCCGGCCGCGTCGTCGTCAGTTCCGTCGGCCGCGTCGTCGTCGGGGTCGCCCCGCAGCGCGCCGATCGCCCCGTCGAGCGGCGGCAGTTCCACGCCCTCCGCGAGCAGGGGGCCGACGATCCGCCGGAGCGCCGCCTCGGCGACCTCGCGGGTGTACCCCGCCGTGTCGCCGTCGCGTTCGGCCCCCGCGAGGGTGATCTGCCTGGTCCGTGCGCCGTCGAGGGTCGCCACGAGCAGCGCCGCCGTCTCCTCGACGTCGACATCCCGGAAGACGCCCGCCTCGATCCCCTCCGTGAGGATGTCGGCGACCGTGCCCCGGAGGAGCCGGTCGCTGCGGGCCAACTGTTCGCGGATCCGCTCGTTGAACGGCCCCTGCGTGCGCAGCTCCAGCAGCGCGATGTGGAACGCCTCGCGGTCGGCCTCGTCGGGCGCGAACACGAACCACCCGACGAACTGGACCAGCCGGTCGACGGGCGGGTCGTCGGCGCGGGCCGCGATCCGCTCTTCGGAGTCGGTGACGACGTAGTCTAAGAAGGCGACGAGCAGGTCCTCCTTCGTGTCGTAGTGGTAGTGGAGCAGCGACTTGCTCTTCGAACACTCGTCGGCGATGTCCTGCATCGTCAGGTCGGCGTAGCCGTGAGCGCGGAGGGCGCTGTACACCCCGTCCATGATCTCCGCGGCCGCGCTCGGCGAGTCGCTCATTGACTGACTGGTCAGTCAACGAACGGTAAATTCCTATCGGTCGGGGCCGTCGCGCGCGCAGCGCCGCTCGACGCGGCCCGTCGTCCGTGACGCGGGCGCTCCGTCGCCGTCGCTCGGCGGGTAGAAATCGGTCGAAAATCGATTCGCCTCGGGTGTCGTCTCCGACTTACAGACGGGTGACGTTCGTGGCGCGCGGACCCTTGTCCGCCTCCTCGATGTCGAACTCGACTTCCTGACCCTCTTCGAGGTCCGGGCCGCCGACGTCCTCCATGTGGAAGAACACGTCCTCGTCCGCGTCGTCAGTCTCGATGAATCCGTAGCCGCCAGTGTCGTTGAAGAAATCGACTTCGCCTTTCGCCATTGCGACCGGAGAAGCGTGTGTGGGACATAAAAGGCTTCCGCGACGCACCGCGCCGTGGAACGCCCTCTCACGGGGCGGGTCGCCGGCGCCGTGGGCCGCGCCTCGGCGCTCGCGGCGCGTCTCGGAATCCGGCGGCTCGGCGTCGCTCCCGGTCGAACGGGCGGACCGATCGCGTCCCGAGCGCGGGAGTCAGACGCCGCCGTGTTAGTAACTACTATACGACCCCGGTTCAGAACCGTTAGGTATGAGTCAGTCGTACAATCGAGGCCTCATCGAGGACTTCGCCCGCTGGCGGGAGTTCGAGGCGGGGATGTGGGCGTGGATCTTCCACAAGTTCACGGGCTGGGTGCTCATCGGGTACCTGTTCACCCACATCGCCGTGTTGAGTACGGGGATTCCGGCGGCCGGAGCCAGCGAAGCGGCGATCGCTGCCGGAAACGACGTGTACACGCAGACGATCGTCTCGCTGGAGGGGCTGCTGCTCGTCCGCCTGCTGGAGGTCGGCCTGCTGGCCGTCGCCGTCTTCCACATGCTCAACGGGACCCGACTCCTCCTCACCGACCTCGGAATCGGGCTCGACGCACAGGACAAGAGCTTCTACGCGTCGCTGATCCTCACGGGAGCGATCACCGTCGCGTCCGTGCCGACGTTCATCGCGGGGGCGTTCTGAGATGGCCGAGCGCTACTCCTCGTTCCAATCGGGCGGTCGCATGTGGCTGCTCCAGCGGGTCACCGCGGTCTTCCTCTTAGTCGTGTTGGCGTTCCACTTCTTCCTGCTCCACTTCGTCCACCACGCCGACGAGGTGTCGTTCCTCGCCAGCTCGGCCAGGATGGAGTCGCTGAGCTACTACTCGCTGATGATCCTCTTCCTCGTGACCGCGACGTTCCACGGGGTCAACGGCGTCTACAACGCCTTGGTGAACCAGGGGCTCACCGGCACGAAACGCACCGTGATCAAGTGGACGCTCGTCGCCGCGAGCGTCGTGCTGATCGCGCAGGGAATCCGCACCGCGAACGCGTGGGCGGGCATCGGACTCTACTGAACCGACCATGAGCACGCAAATTCCGAAGCAGACCGAGGAATCGAGCGAGACCGAAGCCGAGACGCAGCCCGCCTCGAAGGGCGAGGAGCGCCGCGCGGAGAAGCGGCGTCGCGCGGCCGAGCGCCGCGAACAGCGGCAGGAGGAGGAGGCCGAGAAGGCGGCCGCCGACGAGAGCACGGTGGAGCTGAAGGTGTTCCGCTACGACCCGCAGGTCGAGGGGAAACAGGAGCCGCGGTTCGACACGTTCCACGTCCCGTTCACGAAGGGGATGACCGTCCTCGACGCGCTGATGTACGCGCGAGACACGTACGACTCCTCGCTCACGTTCCGCCACTCCTGCCGGCAGGCGGTGTGCGGCTCGGACGCGATGTTCGTCAACGGCGGCCAGAAGCTGGCGTGTAAGACGCAGATCTCGGACCTCGAAGAGCCGGTCCGCGTCGAGCCGCTCCCGCACGCCGAGGTGACGAAGGACCTCGTCGTCGACATGGAGCACTTCTACGAGCAGATGGAGGCCGTCGAGCCGTACTTCCAGACGGACGAGTACCCGGACGGCGAGCTCGAAGAGCAGCGCCAGGACCGGGCGAACCGCGAGAAGATCAAGATGTCCACGCGCTGTATCTGGTGTGGCGCGTGCATGTCCTCGTGTAACATCGCCGCGGGCGACAACGAGTACCTCGGGCCGGCCGCGATCAACAAGGCGTACCGGTTCGCGATGGACGAACGCGAGGGGGAGGAGATGAAACAGAAGCGCTTAGAGATCATCGAACAGGAGCACGGCGTCTGGCGGTGTCAGACCCAGTTCTCCTGTACCGAGGTGTGCCCGAAGGACATCCCCCTCACCGAGCACATCCAGGAGCTGAAACGCGAAGCGGTCAAGAACAACCTGAAGTTCTGGTAGCGACAGGAGACACGCTCAAGGGCATTCAGGACCAACCGAATATCATACCCAACAATGCACGAACACGACGTTATCGTTGTCGGCGCCGGGGGGGCGGGACTCCGGGCGGCGATTGCGGCACAGGAAGCCGGGGCCGACGTGGCCATCGTCTCGAAACTCCACCCGGTCCGCTCGCACACGGGCGCGGCCGAGGGCGGTATCAACGCGGCGCTGCGCGACGCCGACTCCTGGCAGGACCACGCGTACGACACGATGAAGGGGTCCGACTACCTCGGCGACGCGCCCGCGGTCGAGGCGCTCTGTCAGGAGAGCCCCGAGGAGGTCATCCGCCTCGAACACTGGGGGATGCCGTTCTCCCGCGAGGACGACGGCCGCGTCTCCCAGCGACCGTTCGGCGGCCTCTCGTTCCCGCGGACGACGTACGCGGGCGCGGAGACCGGCCACCAGATGCTCCACACGATGTACGAGCAGGTGGTCAAACGGGGAATCACGGTGTACGACGAGTGGCACGTGATGGACCTGGCCGTCACCGACGAGGACGATCCGGCGGAGCGGACCTGCCACGGCGTCGTCGCGTACGACATCCAGAGCGGCGAGATCAGCGGCTTCCGCGCCGAGAACGGCGTCATCCTCGCGACCGGCGGGATGGGCCAGGTGTTCGACCACACCACCAACGCGGTGGCGAACACGGGCGACGGCGTCGCGATGGCGTACCGCGCCGGCGTCCCGATGGAGGACATGGAGTTCATCCAGTTCCACCCGACGACGCTGCCGTCGACGGGGGTCCTCATCTCCGAGGGCGTCCGCGGCGAGGGGGGGATCCTCTACAACAGCGAGGGCGAGCGGTTCATGTTCGAACACGGCTACGCGAACAACGACGGCGAGCTCGCCTCCCGCGACGTCGTCTCCCGCGCCGAGCTGACCGAGGTCAACGAGGGGCGCGGCATCGAGGACGAGTACGTCCACCTCGACATGCGCCACCTCGGCGAGGAGCGCATCCTCGACCGGCTCGAGAACATCCTCCACCTCGCGGAGGACTTCGAGGGCGCAGACGGGCTCACGGAGCCGATGCCGGTCAAGCCCGGCCAGCACTACGCGATGGGCGGCATCGAGACGAACGAGTTCGGCGAGACCGTCATCGACGGGCTGTACGCCGCCGGCGAGTGCGCCTGCGCCTCGGTCCACGGCGCGAACCGCCTCGGCGGCAACGCGCTGCCGGAGCTCATCGTCTTCGGCAAGCGCGCCGGCCGCCACGCGGCCGGCGAGGAGATGGGCGAGGCCGAGATCGAGACCGGGCGGTCGGGCAGCTGGCAGCCCGCCGACTACGAGTTCGGCGTCGAGGTCGGCGAGACCGGCGGCTCCGGCACGGCCGCCGCCGACGGCGGCGCGGTGGTGAGCGACGCTGAGAGCGTCCTCGGGGCCGCCGTCGACCGCGCGCAAGAGCGCGTCGACGAGCTGCTCTCCCGGAAGGGGCGCAACCACGCGGAGATCCGCTCCGCCGTCCAGGAGACGATGACGGCCAACGTCAACGTGTTCCGCGAGGAGGGTCGGTTAGAGGAGACGCTCGCGGACCTCCGCGAGGCGCGCGAGGCGTACAAGGACGTCGCGGTGTCGGACCCGTCCCGGACGTTCAACACCGACCTCATCCACACCATCGAGACGCGCAACATCCTCGACCTCGCGGAGGCGCTGACGATGGGCGCGCTGGCCCGCGAGGAGTTCCGCGGCGCGCACTGGCGCAAGGAGCACCAGGAGCGCAAGGACGAGGACTGGCTGAAGCACACGCTCATCTCGTGGAACGACGGCGAGCCGGAGCTGTGGTACAAGCCGGTCGTCCTCGAGGGCGAGAACAAGACGTACGAGCCGAAGAGCCGCTCGTACTGACCCGCCCGCCGTCCCCCGGTCGCCCGCGGCAACGTGCCGTCTCGCCGACTCGGGATTCGCGGTCGCTGGCCGGGCCGTCCCGACTGATCGATCCGGATCGTTCACGGTCTCCTATCCGTCGACGGTCGAAACCGAGCGTCGATACGCGTCGATTCGGCGTTCGTCGATCGACGTTACCGGGCAGATTCCGGCGAAAACGAGCGCCTGAGGCGGCTTTCGACCGCTTCTTGCTATTTCGACGAACGTTGAAATGGGGGTTTATTATCGTCGAACCCGTTCTATCAGACAAGATGTTAGAGACGGAGACCGCGTCCGCGGCGGCCCCCGCGCTGCCCCGGGAGCTCCAGTCGCCCCGCGCCAAGCTCGTGTACCTGTACCTGACCACGAACGGCGACGCCACGGTGTCCGAGATGGGCGAGTCGCTCGGCATGAAGAAGCTCTCCCTGTACAGCATCCTGAAGACCCTCCGCAGCGAGGGGCTGGTCGACTGCGACGGCGACCACTACGTGCCGAACTGATCCGGCCGCGTCGCGGCCGCGAACCGCTGTTCCTCCCGAACCCTTCTGCTGACGGCTCTCCGCGTCGGAGCGTTTAGGGACGCGGAGCGCACAGGACCACCGTGGACGCGAACCAGACGGAGTTCGAGAACCCGTTCGCGATGGACGCCGACTGCGAGAACTGCGCCGAGCTGTGCGGCGCCCGCGACCGCGTCGTTCACGGCTACGGCGACGTCGGCGCGGAGTTCCTCGTCGTCGGGACCCGTCCCACGGCGGCCGCCGAACGCAACGGCGTCCCCTTCACCGGACCGGACGGGGGCGAGCTAGTCCAGTCGATATTCGCCGACCTCGGCTTCGTCCGATCGGAGCCGGACGCCGCGGAACCGGAGGTCCAGAACGTCTTCTTCACGAATCTCACCCGCTGTCGACACCCGGAGCGCGGCCCGACGGACCGGGAGGTCGACACCTGCGAGCCGTTCCTCAACGCGGAGATCCGGATGATAAACCCCCAGATCATCGTGCCGGTCGGCGACCGACCGCTCCGCGAGCTGGCGGTCGAGTACACGACGCGGCGCCCGGACTCCTTCGACGTCGAGGCCGAGCACGCGACGACGATCCGCGGGCGCGGCTTCGAGCTGGTGCCGATGAAGGAGCCGGCCGACATGAGCGGCGAGGAGGCGGACGCCTTCCGCGAGCACATGCGCGAGAACGTGTTGAGCAGAGACTACCGGCAGACGAAGGGTCGGCAGAACCGCTGAACGCGGCTTCGGGACCGACGACCGACCGCCTCAGTCGTCGAGGCTGACGTCGTCGAGGATCCCCTCGGTCGCGTCCTTGCTGTCCGCGCCGAACGCGCAGTCGACGAGGATGTGTCCCCCGAGCGTCGACGGCGAGATAACCTGGTCGGCGCCGGCGCGCCGGAGCTTGTCGACGTTCTCCCGTTGGGTCACCGCCGCGACGATCCGCACGTCGGGGTTGAGCTGGCGGGCGGTGAGGATGGCGAGCGCGTCGCGCGCGTCGTCCTCGGTCGCGGCGACGACCGCTCGGGCGCCGTCGAGGTTGACCCGCTCGAGCGGGTCGACGTCGCTGGGGTCCGCGGTGTACACCGGGATGTCGCGGTCGGCGAGCCGCCTCGCGGCGGTCTCGTCCGGCGTCACGACGGCGTACTCGACGCCGTCGCGGGCGTCGAGCTCTTCGAGTATCGGTTCCGTCAGGTCCCCGTGGCCGAGCACGAGGACGTGGTCGTCGAGGAGGTCGATCTGTCTGTCGGTCATCTTTCCGAGCGCCTTGGAGAGCTGCGCCTCGATGGCGGGCGTGAGGAGGACCCCGAGCGCCACCGCGAAGGCCGCGACGTTCACGACGAGCGAGGAGAGCGCGAACAGCTGCGCGATGTCGGAGGCGGGGCCGGTCGCGGGGTGGACGTCGCCGTACCCCACCGTCGAGGCGGTGACGACGGTGAAGTAGAACGCGTCGACGATCGTCTCGATGCCCTCGAACTGCTCCCTGAGGGCATACGAGCCGAGCGTCCCGTACGCGACCGCGCCCACGAGCGCCGCGCCCGCGGCCAACTGCGTCGGAGAGGGCCTGAAGTCCCGGTCGAAGCGCCCCCGGTTGATCACGAGCGTCGGCACGGAGAGGAGCGACAGCGCCACGAGCGGGAACGACAGGACGGACGCCTGCATCAGCCCCTGGAGGGCCGTCAGCGGCAGCAACACCGCCGTGGTGTACCACCCGACCTGATACCCGTTCCGCAGCGCGAAGCCGCTCCCGAACATCGCGAAGCCGGTGATCGTCCCCGTGAACCCGACGGTCTGCCGGATGTAGCCCGGCACGTAGGGGGCGAGGGGGCCGGAGACGCCCAGCCCGCCGATCTGAGCCAGCCCGGCGAGGATCGACAGCACCGCGACCGCGAACGTCAACAGGATCGACGCTCGGACGGTCACCCAGTCCCGGGTCAGCTCCATGTGCCCGGGTCGCCGAGACCGAACTTAAACCCCGCGAGCCGTCACGGCGCCGATCCGGCCGGCGGTCCGCGGGTCGCCCCGCCGACACACGTTTAACCGCGCCGCGGATTGGAGGCCGTATGTCGCTGCCCGTCGAGATCGTCTTCGGCGTCTACCTCGGTGTCATCACCGGGATCGTCCCGGCGCTGGTGGCCGGCACCCTCGGCTTCGTGTTCAAGTACGTCACCGACGTGACGATCCCCGGGCTCGGGGTGGTCGTGCTGTCGCTCGCGATCGCCGGCGTCAACGGCGGGCTGCTCGCGCTCAACGACGAGACGATCCGGTCGTCGGAGCGCGCGCCAGCGATCCTCACGGCGATCGTCGTGGTGCTGATGATCTCGCTGTACGCCCACGCGCAGGGCGACCGGCTCGGCGCCAGCGTCCCGAAGCGGATCTCGCTCAAACGGCTTCGGGACCGGACGCTCTCGACCGACGTGATCGAGCTCGTCGGCGGCCGCGGCCGAGTCTCCGTCGAGGTGACCGGCGAGGTGAACGACATGGAGGGGTACCCGCCGCTGCCGGCCGACACGCGCCGCGCGATCCTCGACGGCGACTGGACGTTCCCGGCCGACCTGCCGCTCGCGGAGCTCGAGAGCCGGTTCGCCGAGCGGCTCCAGACGGAGCTCGACTTGGCCGACGTGTCGGTCCGGATCGACGAGCGCGCCCGCGCCACCGTGGCCGCAGCCCCGCCGACAGGCGCGCTCTCGAAGCGAGTGCCCGCGGGGAAGCGCGCGGTGTCCGTGTCGGCGCTGGTCCCGACCGGGATCGCCCGCGGGGACGTCGTCCGCGTGATCACCCCCGACCTCGACGCCCAGGGGCTCGTGATCGCCGCCCAATCGAGCGGGAAGCCGGAGCCGGGAGCCGGCGCCGCGTCGACCTCCGCCCCCGTCGCGGGCGACGACGCGGATCCGGACGACCTCCGAACCGACGGCGGGGAGGCGGCCGTCGCCCCGCCGCCGGCGGCGACCGCCCCCACGACGACCGGCGGCGAGGGGCGGGTGACGCTCGCGCTCGACCGCGCCGAGGCGACGGCGCTCCTCCGCGCCGACCGGGGTCGCGTCCTCGTGTTGTCGCGAGGGACTCGCCGCGAGTACGAGCTCACGGCCCTGCTGCGCCGGACCGGCAAGCGGTTCCGGCGGGCCTCGGGCGTCGCCGGGGGGCCGCTGGACGGTCACACCATCGGCGAGGCCGAGGTGCGCGAGGCGTACGGCGTGGCGGTGCTCGCGGCCCGACACGACACGTGGACGATCGCGCCAGGTGGCTCGCAGCCGCTGTCGGCCGGCGACGACCTGTTCGTCGTCGGCAGCCGCGAGGCGCTCGACCGGTTCGCGGAGGTGGCCGCGTGACGCTCGCCGTCGCCGCCGCCGTCGACGCGGGGTTCGCCCGCCCGCGGCAGGCGGCGGTCACGCTCGTCACCTTCGCGGTCGTCGTCTCCCTCGCGGCCGGGGGCGCGGCGCTCGCCTACCGCTGGTACTTCCGCACGGAGATCCCCGAGGGCGTGACCGCGCTGCTCGGGGTCTCCGTCGTGGCGCTGTACCTCAACACGACCTCGCTGGGGTCGGTCGCGGTCGGGGACAACCCGGCGCTGTTGGCGCCCGAGAGCGTCTTCTTCAACCTCGTCTCGCTCGGCGTCGCGGCGGTGACCGCGCCCGTCGGTCGGTACGCGGGCGACCGGCTCGCGGTCGACGTGTTCGCGCTCTCCGGGGCCAAACAGCTCGAGGGCGAACTCAGCGGCGTCGTCCGCGCGGTGGGGCGCTTCACCGCCGTGACGCTCCCGCCCGCGGACGAGATCGGCGACGTGGACACGTACGACCCCGTCTCGCCCGAGAAGAAGGCCGAGCTCGCCGAGAAGACGCTGCTCTTCCCGCGGAAGCTCTCCCCCGAGGCGCTCCGCGAGCGGTTCGTCACCCGGATCAAAGACGAGTACGGCGTCGGCTACGTCGACGTCGACCTCGCCGACGACGGGGCCGTTGAGTACTTCGCGGTCGGCTCCCGCGCCGCCGGGCTCGGCCCGACACTCGCGCCCGGGTCGGCGGCGATCGCGGTCTCGGCGGACCCTCCGAACAACGCCACGGTCGGGGACACGGTCCAGCTGTGGCGCGACGACCCGGAGCCGACGCGCGTCGCGACCGGCGAGCTCCGCGGCGTCGCCGACGACGCCGTCACCGTCGCGCTCGACGAGTCGGACGCCGAGCGCCTCACCGACGAGGGGGGCTACCGGCTCGTGACGCTCCCCGCTGAGGCGCGGGCGGACCGGGAGTTCGCCTCCCTGCTGCGGAACGCGGACGAGACGATGGCCTCCGTCACCGTCGCGGCCGGGAGCGCCCTCGACGGGAGCACGGTGGGAGAGGTCGACGCCGTCGGCGAGGTCGACGCCGTCGTCGCCGCGGTCCGGCCCGCGGAGGGGTCCGTCCAGCCGATCCCGCCGCGCGACTACGCCTTCGGCGCCGGCGACCTGGTGTACCTCGTCGGCCGCCCGGGCGCGATCCGCCGGTTCGAGACGGCCGCCGCGACGCCGACCGAGGCGGACGACACGGCCGGCACGGCCGGCGGAGACGGCGCGGCTGATGGGGACGGTGCGGCCGGCACGGTCGGTGGAGACGGGATGGCCTCCGCGGTCGACCGCGGCGGCGAGCCGGACGACGCCGCCGGTCCCGACGAGACTCCCTCCGACGACACCGCCGACCGCGACGGCGCGTCCGCCGCGGATCCCGACGGGACGCAACGCTCTTGAGTCGCCCGCGCGGGGATCCGCCATGGAGTGGAAGCTGTTCGCCGACCTCGCGGAGATCGCGGGCGACCGCGTGGTGGCCGTCGACGCGGAGCCGGGCGACACGGTCGGCGACGCCCTCGATGCGCTGTTGGACGCACACCCGGCCCTCAGGGACCGCGTCATCGAGGACGGCACCGTCGCGGACCACATCAACGTCCTCCGGAACGGGCGGAGCGTGCGCCACGACGACGGGCTCGACGCGACGCTGGAGGCGGGCGACGAGCTGGCGCTGTTCCCGCCGGTGAGCGGCGGGAGCGCCGGGCGATAGATCGGTCGTTTCAAACGCGCGCCGCCCCCACCCGCAGCCATGACCGACAGCGACGAGGAGGCGCGAGACGCGGCCGCGGACGGCGGCGACGGCGACGACGGTCACGCCGAGGGCGACGACCACGAGCCGCACCGCGAGGAGTTCCACGAGGACCCGGTCGGCCACACCCGCGCGACCGCCGGGATGACGGTGAGCGAGCTCGTCGACGGCTACGGCGACGCGGGGATCGGGGCGGCGTCCGTCAACGAGGCGGGCGACGTGCTCGGGGAGATGTTCGCGAACGAGGACTGCACCGTGTTCCTCTCGCTCGCGGGCGCGATGGTGCCCGCCGGGATGCGCCGGATCGTGGCCGACCTCATCCGCGACGGCTACGTCGACGCGCTGGTGACGACCGGGGCGAACCTCACCCACGACGCCATCGAGGCCATCGGCGGGAAACACCACCACGGTCGCACCCACGACCCCGAGAAGAGCCTCCGCGAGCACGACGAGGGACTCCGCGACGAGGGAGTCGACCGCATCTACAACGTCTACCTCCCGCAGGAGCACTTCGCCGAGTTCGAGGGCCACCTCCGCGAGGAGGTGTTCCCCGCGCTGGAGGCCGACCCCGACGCTGACGGGACCGACGCGGTCTCCATCGCCGACCTCACGCGCGAGCTCGGCCGCGCCAACGCCGAAGTCAACGACCGCGACGACGTCCCCGAGGGGCCGGGCGTCGCGGCCGCCGCCTACGAGTCCGACGTGCCGATCTACTGCCCGGCGGTCCAGGACTCCGTGCTGGGGCTTCAGGCGTGGATGTACGCGCAGACGGCCGACTTCACGCTCGACGCGCTCGCGGACATGACCGAGCTGACCGACCTCGCGTTCGAGGCCGACGACGCCGGCTGCCTGCTCGTCGGCGGCGGCGTGCCGAAGAACTTCACGCTCCAGACGATGCTCGTCACGCCGCGGGCGTACGACTACGCCGTCCAGATCACGATGGACCCCGAGGCGACCGGGGGGCTCTCAGGCGCGACGCTCGAGGAGGCGCGCTCGTGGGGGAAGCTGGAGAAGGACGCGCGCAACGCCTCCGTCTACGGCGACGCGACCGTGATGCTCCCGATGCTTATCGCCGCCGCCCGCGACCGCGTGGAGTAGGGTCGCGTCGCCGGTCGCCGGCGAGCGCGCAGGCGATCTCGGCCACGAGCGAGGCCGGACGCCACACGCGATACGGGGAGAGATATATCGGTGAAGACACCGATACGTGCGCGTATGGGCTCGATCGGCGGCCGGTCGGAACTGCTCGGGGGGCCCGACGACGTCCTCGATCCGCGCTCGCGGCACAACGTCCACGTCACCCGCGCGGCGGACCTCGACCCGGTCGGTCCGTGGTCCCGCGAGACGCTGTACGCGGTCGTGCGGCGGGCCGACGGCGAGGAGCGAGTGGTCGTCCTCGATTACGGTCGTCGCGAGATCTACCTCACGGCCGGGGACGGACTCGCGTACGAGCCACCGCAGGGACTCGGCCTCGCGTCGCCGCCGACGCTCCGCGTCGCCGAACCGCATCGAGTCGCCCCCGACCAGGGGGCGGTCACCGCTATCGACCCCGTCGACGTCGCTCCCGAGTTCGACGTCCTCGTCCCCGCCTTCGACTGGGACGAGATCGACGAGGACGACGTCTTACCCCCGGTTCACCGCCGGCCGTCGGGGGCGCCCGCCGGAAGCGGCACCGGCACGTCCGGCTGACGTCCGGTGCGCATCGACCGGTCCGCCCCGCCGATGTCAGCATCGCACGCGGGGACAGCTACCCCACGCCGTCGCCACAATTTACACGGGAGGCCCGAGTACGCGACGTATGACGCGAACAGCGGTCATCGCGGGCGTCGGTCCGGGACTCGGCGAGTCGCTCGCCAGAAAGTTCGCCGCCGAGGGCTGTCGGGTGGCGCTCTTCGCTCGCTCGGCGGACTACCTCGAAGACCTCGCCGCGGACCTGCCGGACCCGGGCGAGGGGCTCGCCGTTCCGACCGACCTCACGGCGGTCGAGCAGATCCGGGACGGGTTCGAGACGGTCCGAGAGGCGTTCGGGCCGGTCGACGTCCTCGTGAACCACGCGAGCGCCGCCTCCTGGACGGGACTCATGGACACGAGCGTCGAGGAGTTCGAGGAGTCGTGGGCGGTGAACGGCCGCGGCGCGTTCGCCTGCTCGCAGGAGGCGGTCGGCGACATGCTCGAGACGGGCGGCGGGACGGTCGTCTTCACCGGCGCCACCTCGTCGGTGCGGAGCCTCGGCGGCGCGATCGGGTTCACGGCCGCGAAGTTCGCGGCCCGCGGGATGGCGATGGACATCGCGCAGGAGTTCGGCCCGGAGGGCGTTCACGTCGCTCACGTCGTCATCGACGGGCAGATCGACTCGCCGGGGGTTCGCGAACGGTCCCCGGACCGGGACGGCGACACGTTCCTCGACCCCGACGAGATGGCGGAAACGTACTGGCACCTCGTCGAACGGGACGACGTCGGCACGCAGCCGTTCGAGGTCCACGTCACGAACGGGCCGCGGAACTCCGAGTTCATATAACGGGGTCGGTACAGCGGACAACGGACGGTGCGGTGACGCTCAACTGTCACGGAAGAACCGGCCGTGGAAGCCGAACGGCTCCGCGTGGGGGAGCGACGCGTCGGCGAGGAGTGCGAGCGTCCCGGCGTCGAAGACGAGCAGGCGGGTCTCCTCCGCGCGGCTGTCGAGCGCCGGCGCGACCACGACGCCGTCGTCTTCGGCGGTCGCGTCCGGCCGCCGCACGGGGACCGGCTCCTCCACGAAGACGCCGTCCTCCCACCACTCGCGCGTCCGACCGGTCTCGACGTCGAGCTTCACCAGTCCGTTCGCGCCCTCGCGGTCCGTCGCCTGCGCGTACGCGTACCGGTACTCGCGGCCGACGACGTCGGGGGCGACTCGGGGGAGCTCCACGCCGACCGGGTGGAGGGTCGACCGGTCGACCCCGTTGGACCGCAGGTCGACCCGATACCGGACTGGGCGCCCGTCGGGGACGTCGACGTCCGAGGGGTCATCGTCGAGCGCGTCGAGGCGCATCGCGTCGACGATGCCGGGGTCGGGAAACTCGACGAGGTCGACGACGACCTCGTCGCCCGTCGCGTACGCGTTGACGTGGTGGAAGGCGAAGACGGGCGGGAGCGCGGGATCTGCGACGAGGTCGCCGGTCTCGCGATCGACGACGAGGACGCGCGTGCCGCGCTCCGGCTGCCAGTCGAGGACGTCGAGGATGCCCTCGGAGAACGGGCTCAGCGCGCGGCGGATCGGCATCACGAGCGGCGTCTCGACGAGGACGACGTGATCGGTCGTGATGCTACAGTCGTGGACGTACCCCGGACCGTCCGCCGCGATCGACGCGACCCGTTCCCTGGCGCGGCGGTCCGGGTCGAGCCGGTAGACGTGATACTCGGGCGTGCGACCGAACTCGGTCACGAAGCCGAACCACGCGTCGGTCTCGGGGTCGCGCACGAGGTGCGCGGCGGTGACGTGTTCGCCGAGGTCGTCGTCGAAGCCGAACGCGCCTCGGGTCTCGAGCGTCGCGGGGTCGAACGCGACCCGACGCGGCGCCTCCGTGAGCGCGACGTACTCGCCGTCGAGGCGGGCGACGTGAACGTTCGCGTTGTCCGTGATCTCCGGCGGGCCGAGCGCCCGCAGCCACGACGCGATCTTCCCCACGCCCGTCCGGTCGGTCCCGAACTGCCCGGAGACGGAGCCGTCCATCGCGTCCGCGTAGGCGTCCGTGCGGAGGAAGCGATTCGAGTACGACAGCGTCCCGTCCTCGAACGCGTATCGCCGAAGCATCGCGAGGCCGTCGAACCAGTGCCCGAGTCGCTCACCGCCGACGTCGAACAGCCCCGGACCGTTCCGAATGAGCGTCCCCGACAGCCACGACGGGATGTCGCCCTCGACCGGGGGACGGTGGTCCGTCACTTCCGTCGTGAGCGATCGGAACCCGACCCCGTATCCCTGCCCCATACGAACCGCTGATACGGACCGTACGGTAATCAATTGACCCGTCCATCGAGACGGAACGGGCGGAACGCCCCCGAGCAACGACGTCTCGCGGCTCCGGAACTCGCCGGGGCACCACCGGAACTCGTCCTCGGGGGCGGTTCAGTCGGCGTCGAGCGCCGCCGCCAGCTTCGCCGCGCCGTCCTCGGAGACGCTCTCGCCGTGCCCGACCAGGATTCGCTCCGGGCGGTAGTCGGCGAGGCCGTCCGGCGCCTCGTCGAGCCCCGGGTGGACGCCGACGTCGTCGTCACCCTCACAGAACCCCGGAAGGGTGCCCAGCGTCTCCATGACGACGAGGGTGCCGCCGGCCTCGTCGACGAGGACCGCCTCCTCCCACTCGTCCGTGTCGATGAGGCGGTGGACCTCGTAGTTCGTCCCCGGGAGCTCACCGTCGAGCGGCTCCGGGTCGCCGTCGAGTTTCTCTCGCGTCAGGTCCGTCCAGCCCGGGACGGACACCGCGACGTCGTGGCGCGCCGCGATCGATTCGGCGTCGCGCGTGTGCCGGTCCTGCGTCACGACCACGCCGGCGACCTCGCCGAGGTCGCTCAGCCGGTCGTCGAGCCCGTCGGCGTCGAGCGGGTCGACGACCCAGACGCCGCCCTCGGTCGCGAGCGCGTGGCTCCCGCGCATCGCGTCTTCCTCGGGATGCGCGATCCAGCTGATGCCGCCGTTCCACTCCGTCACCGCCTCGAGCGAGGGTCGCCTCGTCGGCTCGTCGTCGGACATGTGTGCGGCTATTACCCACGACGACTAAACGCCTGTCCGTACCGGCACCGAGGCGAGCCGTCCGTCACTCCTCGTCGCTTCGACGGTCGGTCGCTACGGTTCGCCGTCCGCGTGTCAATCGCCTGCGCGTCAGTCGGCGCGCGGCTCCAGATCCATCGCCTCGGCGAGCAGCGCGTGCGAGTCGAGCGCGGCCTCGCGGTCCGGCACGGTGTGCTGGATCATCACCTCGTCGACCCCGACGCGGTCGGCCAGCTGCTCCAGCAGCCCCGAAATCGTCTCCGGGCTCCCGGAGATCGACCGCGGCCACTCGTCGTCGTCCAGCGTCGCCGGCGTCGGGTCCGGCGCGCCGCCCAGCTCGTCGATCGCCTCCGCCTCGGTCGGCGTCTCGTCGCCGAGGTCGCCGCGCTTCATCCGGCGGAACGTCGCCTCCGCGGGGGCGCGCCGCCGGGCCGCGGCCTCGTCCGTCTCGGCCGCGACCGCGTTGACCGCGATCATCCCCCGCGGCTCGTCGAGCCCGCCCGGGCCGGCCTCGGGCTCGAACGCCTCGCGGTACTCGGCGAACGCGCGCTCGCCGAACCCGGGGCGGATGAAGCCCGCGAAGCAGTAGCGCAGGCCCAGTTCGCCGGCGAGCGCGCCGCTCGCCGGACTGGAACCGAGCACCCACGGAACGGGCGGCCCCTCGTCGGACCCCGGCACGGTGAGGTCGGCGTACTGGTGTTCCGGCGGGTAGGCGTCGCGGAGGTGGTTCACCACCGCCGTGATCCGCTCGCGGTGGTCTTCGTTCGGCTCCTCGACACGGCGGTCGGTGCCGAGCGCGCGGTCCGACGCGGGCGAGCCGTTCGCGCGGCCCATCCCGAGGTCGACGCGGCCGGGCGCCAGCCCGTCGAGGACGCCGAACGACTCGGCCACTTTGAACGGGCTGTAGTGGTTCAACAGCACCGCGCCGGAGCCGATCCGGATCGAGCCGGTCGCGCCCGCGAGCCGGCCGAGCAGCACCTCTGGCGTGGTGCCGGCGAGCCGGTCGCCCATGCCGTGGTGTTCGGCGACCCAGAACCGCTCGTAGCCCAGTCGCTCGGCGTGGCGCGCGGCGTCGACCGTGTTCGCGAACGCGTCCGCCGCGGTGCCGCCGCGGGGGACCGGCGAGAGGTCGACGACTGAGAGGTCCATACCCCCGGTCGGCGACTGATCCGCTTAACGGTTGGCTCGGCGGCGGCGCGGTCGGGGGACCGAAACCGCGCGTGGGTCACGCGTCGCTGATGCTCTCCGAGCGGAGCCCCGCGGCTGGTCGGCGGTGGAAACGAGGCGAAGAGAAGAACCGCGTCGTCAGTTGTCGCCGGTCTTCGACTGCCAGGCGTAGTCGCGCCGGGAGGCGGACTCGCCGAAGCCGCACGAGGAGCAGCGCTCCTTCTTGACGTGGTAGGACTTCTCACCGCAACGTCGACACTTCACGTGGACCGTCTTGTTCTTCTTTCCCTGAGAGGGCGTACCTGCGCCGGTCATGCTTTGATGGTGACGACGTTATCGCCGCGTATAATCGTTGTGTCTTCGATTGCGACGGCGAACTCGCCGTCGAGGTCGTCGTCGACGCGGTCGTCGACGGCCGGCTCCGGTTCGATCACGATGTTCATGTGCTGGTCGTAGCCGCCGAGGACGCCGTAGTACGTCGTCCCGTCTTTGAGGTGTACCGTCACCGGCTCCTCGAGCGACGCTTCGAGCACGTCGAGGGGTCGTCCACTCATTGTCCGTACCGCCGCCCGTCGCGATAATAAAAATACCGGGACGCGGCCGTCGGACCCGCCCGATATGAGACGAGTCGGCCGTCACTCCAGCCGCTCGCGCACGAAGTCGGTCGCCGCCGGAACCGCGCTCGCGTAGCGGGCGGCGTACACCAGACTCGCCTGCGTCCGGCGGGCCGAGCCGTACCCCTCCCCGACGCGGTCGGCGACGTATCCGAACAGCTCCCCCCCGGGGCGGACGAGCCGCGCCGCCAGCGGATCGTCGACCGCGCTCGCCTCGTCGACCGCCGTCCGCGCCCGCTCCGCGGCCGACCGGACGGACGACTCCGAGGGGACTTCGCGGTGTCTCCCGTCGCGGATTTCGTCGACGATCCGCCGGTACGCGTCGACCTCGGCCAGCGCGGTGCCGGCCTCGACCACCGCGGTCGCGTGGTCGCCGTCGTCGACCGCCCGTTCCACGTCGTCGACGGCCGACTCGACCCGGCTCTCGCTCGTGGCGACGAGCTCCTGTGCGACCGTCCCGCTCAGGTCCTCGCCGTTGAGCGGGTCCTCGCCGCCCTGCCGCTCGCGAACGGTCGCGCGCGTCCGACTCACCGAGGCCCGCAGTTCGTCGGCGGCCGCGACCAGCGACGCCCACTGCGGGGCCGGGTCGTCGCGCTCGCCGAGGAACGCGTCCCGGAGCCCTTCGGCGTCGCTCGCGGCGGCTCGCGCGCGCTCGACGCGGGCGACCGCCTCGCCGGCCCGGAACGGGTCGGCGACCGGGTCCGCGGGGTACGCGACACTGGGTTCGACGTGCGCCGCGCACCGCGCGAGCAGCGACTCGACCGGCTCGTACGCCACGACCGCCTCCGCGGGGGAGTCGGCGCGGTACGTCAGGTCGGCCGCGAGCGAACTGCGGTCGGTGCGGACCGCGCGTCGGCGAGCGGCCAACTCCGTCCCATCGTCGGTTCCGGTAGCCGCGCGGTGCGCGCCGCGGACCGCCGCGGCGTCCTCCCGCCGCCGCCGCCACGCGGAGAGGGCGTCGACCGGCCAGCCGTCGGGCGGGGCCGCGTCCGTCCGCTCCATCGCGCGCTCCCGGTCGTTCCCGATCCTCTCGGCGACGGCGACGTTGGGGACGTCCGGGTCGGCCGGCACGTCGGCGAGCATCTCGAGCGCCCGCGTCTCGTGGGCGTCCGCGAGCGACCCGGGGACGGCCGCCGGGAACGGGGACGCCGGCCACTCGACCGATCCGACGGCGTCCGACGGGAGCGACGCGGGCGCCGCCGGACGCTCCTCATCGCCGGTGAACGGGAGCGCCGAACAGCCGCCCGCCGTCGCGATCCCGGCGAGGAACCGGCGGCGGGAGCCGGAGTCGGCGGTCACGTGTCGTCACCCCCCGACTCGGTCGCCGACGAGTTGAACACCGCTGGCCGACCCCGCCGCCGACAGGAGCCGCTCATGCCGCGCCCGCTCCCGGTCGAGCGGTCGGCCGCGACGGGCAGCCGGATCGCGAACCCGACGGTGTGGAACTCGTCGGGGGCGCACGCCGCGTCGGCCGGGCGGTACGCCTCACAGAACTGCGCGTAGGGGTGGAGGTCGCCCTCGGCGGCGTCGTCCGGCTCGACGGACACCGACCGGAACCGGATCTCTCGGCAGGCCATCACGGGCATCGCGAGGAGGTACACCGACGCGGCGTCGAAGTCGGTCGCCTCGCAGAACGACCGGAGCGCCTCGCCCGGGTCCGTCTCGGCGAAGGTGAGTTCCGCGAGGTCGTCGTCCGCGACCAGCACTCGCCGCGCTCCTCGGCGCTGTCGCGCCGGCTCGTCGGTGGACGGCGACGGGAGCGCGTCGCCCGCGGCGACGAGCGCGTCGCCCGCTTCGTCGCGCGCCTTCTCGAGCTCGTAGTCCTCGATCGGCCGTTCTCTGGTCGGGAAGCTGTTCGACGCCGTCTCGCTGCCGGCGCAGCCGGCCAGGGCGGCGATCCCTGACGCGGCCGCGAGGAGGGCTCGGCGGCGGGGAACGTCTGCCATGGTCGGCGCTTCGTCCGAGGCCGTGAAACGCTTTGTGGGAGCCGCTCGGACGCGAACCGGCGCCGCGGGGCCGAACCCGGGAGTTTTTAACGTGGGCGAGAGTACGCCGATGTACCACACTCCCGCGGGACACGGTGAGTCGCGACGACTCGGCCGTAGCGGGGCCTTCAACGACGCGCGGTAGGACGTAGCGCCGACGGCTCCTTGCGGGGTTCAGTGACCGACGCCGACCACGGCGTCACACACGGACACACTATGGAAATCGAAATTGCGACACTCGGCGGTTACGAAGAGGTCGGTCGACAGATGACGGCGGTTCGCGCGGGCGACGACATCGTCATCTTCGACATGGGCCTGAACCTCAGTAAGGTCCTCATCCACGACAACGTGGAGACCGAGAGCATGCACAGCCTCGACCTGATCGACATGGGCGCAATCCCGGACGACCGGGTCATGAGCGAACTGGAGGGCGACGTCCAGGCGATCGTCCCCACCCACGGCCACCTCGACCACATCGCGGGGATCCCGAAGCTCGCCCACCGCTACGACGCGCCGATCGTCTCCGCGCCGTACACGATCGAGCTGGTCCGCCAGCAGATCGAAGACGAGGGCAAGTTCCAGGTCGACAACGACCTCGTGAAGATGAAGCCCGGCGCGTCGATGGCGATCGGCGACTCCGAGCAGGTCGAACTGGAGTTCGTCAACGTCACCCACTCGATCATCGACGCGATCAACCCGGTCATTCACACTCCGGAGGGCGCGGTCGTCTACGGCCTCGACAAGCGCCTGGACCACGACCCCGTCATCGGTGACCCGATCGACATGGAGCGGTTCCGCGAGATCGGCCGCCAGGACGAGGGCGTCCTCGCGTACATCGAGGACTGTACGAACGCCGGCCAGAAGGGCCGCACGCCCTCCGAGTCGTACGCGAAAAAGCACGTCGAGGACACGCTGAAATCGATGGAGGACTACACGGGGGGCATCATCGCCACCACGTTCTCCTCGCACATCGCCCGCGTGAAGACCCTCGTCGAGTACGCCCGCGAGATCGGCCGTCAGCCGGTCCTCCTCGGGCGCTCGATGGAGAAGTACTCCGGCACGGCCGAGCGGCTCGACTTCGTCGACTTCCAGGGCGACGTCGGCATGTACGGCCACCGCAAGTCGGTCGACCGCGCGTTCAAGCGGATCATGAAGGAGGGGAAGGGCAACTTCCTCCCCATCGTGACGGGCCACCAGGGCGAGCCGCGCGCGATGCTCACCCGCATGGGTCGCGGCGAGACCCCCTACGAGATCGACGACGGCGACAAGGTCGTCTTCAGCGCGAGCGTCATCCCGGAGCCCACCAACGAGGGCCAGCGCTACCAGTCCGAACAGCTGCTCCGGATGCAGGGCGCGCGCCTCTACGACGACATCCACGTCTCCGGCCACCTCCGCGAGGAGGGCCACTACGAGATGCTACAGGCGCTCCAGCCCCAGCACCTCATCCCCGGCCACCAGACGCTGAAGGGCCGCTCGCCGTACGTCGACCTCGCGAAGACGCAGGGGTACAAGCTCGGGCGTGACGTTCACGTGACGCAGAACGGGTCCACGATCCAGCTCGTCGAATGACGAGCGAGACGAAGGAGGCGCGGGTGCTGGACGCCATCCGCGAGCGGCGTGAGCTCGTCAACGCCGCTATCGACGAGGAGCTGCCGGTCCAGGAGCCTGAGCGGCTGTACGAGGCCACCCGGTACATCCTCGAAGCCGGCGGGAAGCGGCTCCGGCCGACGGTGACGACGCTGGCCGCGGAGGCGGTCACCGGGACGGAGCCGATGGGGGCCGACTTCCGCGCGTTCCCGTCGCTCGGCGGCGACGACGTCGACGTGATGCGCGCCGCGGTCGCCATCGAGGTGATCCAGTCGTTCACGCTGATCCACGACGACATCATGGACGAGGACGACCTGCGGCGGGGCGTCCCCGCGGTCCACGAGGCGTACGACGTCTCGACGGCGATCCTCGCGGGCGACACGCTCTATTCGAAGGCGTTCGAGTTCATGACAGAGACCGGCGCGGACCCCCAGCACGGCCTCGAGGCAATGCGGATGCTCGCGTCGACCTGTACCGAGATCTGCGAGGGGCAGGCGCTCGACGTCGCCTTCGAGAACCGCGACGACATCCTCCCCGACGAGTACCTGGACATGGTCGAGCTGAAGACCGCGGTGCTGTACGGCGCGTCGGCCGCGACGCCCGCCCTCCTGCTCGGCGCCGACGAGGACGTCGTCGACGCGCTCTACCAGTACGGGATCGACTCCGGTCGCGCGTTCCAGATCCAAGACGACGTGCTCGACCTCACCGTCCCCTCGGAGGAGCTCGGCAAGCAGCGCGGCTCCGACCTCGTCGAGGGGAAGGAGACGCTCATCACGCTCCACGCCCGGCAGCAGGGAGTCGACGTCGACGGGCTCGTCGACGCCGACACGCCCGCGGAGGTGACCGAGGCGGCCATCGACGACGCGGTCGCCGCGTTAGAGGAGGTCGGGTCCATCGAGTACGCCCGGGAGACCGCCGAGGACCTCACCGCGCGCTCGAAGGAGCACCTCGAGATCCTCCCCGAGAGCGGCTCCCGAGGGCTGCTCGAAGACCTCGCCGACTACCTCATCGTCCGCGGCTACTGAGCCGGCCGCCCGTCTCGCGGATCACCGCGCCGCGCGTCCCCGCCGGACGCTCGGGCACCGGCGGTCCGGGCCGCGACGGACACCGCTTTACCTGCCGCCCCCGTCGGGGCGACCGTGTCACGGTACCGTAACGCCGCGCTGTTCTGCCTCCTCGCGCTGTTCTGGGGCGGCTCCTTCGTCGCCATCGAGGTCGGCCTCGACTACTACCCGCCGGTGTTGTACGCCGCCTACCGGTTCGACGTGGCCGCGCTGGCGCTGATATCGTACGTCCTCCTCACGCAGGACGGTCCGTTCCCGCGGACGCGCGGCGACCTCGCCGCGATCGGGTTCAGCGGCGGGCTCTCCGTCGCCGCGAACAACGCGCTGCTGTTCGTCGGCCAGCAGTACACGACGAGCGGCATCGCCTCGATCACCTACAGCCTCGTCCCCATCGCGACCGCGGCGGTCGCGGCCGCGTGGATCGGCGGGGCGGACCTCGACGCGCGCGGCGCGGTCGGGGTGGTCCTCGCGTTCCTCGGCGTGGGGCTCGTCGCGCAGCCGGACCCCGCGAACCTCGGCGGCGGCGTCGCGGTCGGCGTCGGGCTGATCGCGATCGGCGTGATGGCCGTCGCGGTCGGCAGCGTCGGCCTCCGGACCGTCGACACCTCCTTCTCCAGCGTCGCGCTCACCGGCTGGGCGATGGGGTTCGGCGCCATCGCCATCCACGCGCTCAGCCTCGGGCTGGGTGAGACCCAGCAGCTGCCGGTCGCCGCGCCGCGCGCGCTCGTCCCGCTGCTGTTCCTCGGCCTCGTCTCCTCGGCGGTGGCGTACACAATCTACTTCACGCTGCTCGACCGGCTCGGCCCCTTCGAGATCAACCTCGTCTCCTACGTCGTCCCGGTCGTCGCCACCGTCGCGGGCGCGCTGCTGCTCGCCGAGCCGGTGACGCCGTTCACGGTCGCCGGGTTCGCGGTCATCGTCGCCGGGTTCGGCCTGCTGAAGCGCCGGGAGATCGCGGACGCGGCCGCCGGAATTCGGTTCCCCGGGTGAGCCGCCGCGCTTCGGGCGCGGACGCCGCGGGCTCAGTCGTCGAGCGCGCGGACGTCCTCGAGGATCTCGACGGCGTGGTCCTCAGGCGAGACGCCCTCGTAGGCCAAGACGACGCTCCCCTCCTCGTCGAGGACGTACGTGTTGCGGAACACCCCGTCGAAGGTGTTCCCGAACATCGACTTCTCGCCGTAGGAGTCGTACGCGCTCGCGACCGCGCCGTCGGGGTCCGAGAGGAGCGCGAACGGGAGGTCGTACTCCGCGGCGAACGGCTCGAGGTCCGCGACCGGGTCGTCGCTGATCCCGACCACGGCGACGTCGGCGTCCTCGAACGCGTCCCACTCGTCGCGGAAGCCGCACGCCTCGGCGGTACAGCCCGGCGTGTCGGCGCGCGGGTAGAAGTACACCACCGTGTGGCCGGCCGCGGCCGGGTCGACGGTGACCGTCTCGCCGCGGTGGTCGGCGAGCGTGATCTCGGGGGCGGCGTCGCCGGGTTCGAGCATACGGATCGGCTCTCCTCAATCGGGTTAGAGGATTCGGTCCATTTTTACCGGGCTCTCGCATCCTACCCGTATCGATGGCGTGGCAACCGACGCCGTACACGGTCCCGCTGCTCATCGCGGCCGCCGCCTCCTTCGGGTTCACCGTGTACGCCGTCGGAAACCGGTCGCGCGGCGGCCGCGCGCTCCTGTGGAGTTTCGTCGGCGTCGCCGGCACCGCGGGCGTCTGGGCGCTCGGGTACGCGGCCCAGCTGTCGGCCCCCGCGCTCGGCCCCACGCTGCTTTTCAATCGGTTCGTCTGGCTCGGCTCCGCCGGCCTCGCGGTCGCGTGGCCGGCCTTCGTCTTCGCGTACGTCGACCGGACGGCGTGGCTCGGTCGCCGGCGGCTCCCGCTCCTCCTGGCGGTCCCCGCCGCGGTCGCGGTCGCCGTCTTGACGGTCGGCGTCGACCCCCTGTTCTACGTCGACCCGGTCCTCGTCGACGCCGGCGGCTACCGCGTCTTGGCGTACACCCCGACGCCCGCGCTGCTCGGCTTCGTCGGCTACACCTACGCGGTCAACCTGTTCACCTTCGCCGTCCTCGGCCACGCCGCGCTCTCCCGCGACGGCGTGTTCCGCCGGCAGGCGACCGTCCTCTTCGCGGCCGGCGTCGCGCCGACGGCCCTCGGGGCGGCCGGCATCTTCGGGGTCGTCGGCCCGGAACGCGGGGTCGTCGACTTCACGCCGATCGCCTTCGGCGCGACCTCGGCGCTCCTCGCGTGGCTCGTGTTCCGGTACCGACTGCTCGACGTCCCTCCCATCGCGCGCGACGCGGTGTTCGCGAACCTCTCCGACGCCGTGGTCGTCTGCGACGCGGACGGGCGGGTCGTCGACCGGAACGACCCGGCCGAGGCGCTGTTCCCCGACGCCGACCTCGGCGTCGCCGTCGGCGAGGCGTTCGACGACGTCCCGGCGGTCGCCGACGCGGTGACGGACGAGGACGCGGCCGAGGAGTTCCGCGTGACGCTCGACGGGGGCGGCGCGCCCCGGTTCCTGACGGTCGACGTCCACGACATCACGGGGCCGGGGACGACCCGCGGCGGGACCGTCCTGCTGTTCCGGGACGTGACCGAGCGCGAGACGCTCCAGCGGCGATACCGCGCGCTCATCGAGAAGTCGCCGAACGTGATCGCGGTCTGCGGCGAGGACGGCCTGGTCCGGTACGTGAGCCCGTCGATAGAGCGGCTGATCGGCCACCGACCGACCGAGATCGAGGGCCGCCCGGTCATCGACCTGGTCCACCCCGAGGACCGCCGCGAGGCGCAGCACGCGTTCGAGCGCGCTTTCGACAGCGCCGAGCCCCAGTCGCTCACCCACCGCATCGCCCGCGACGACGGCAGCTACCGGCGGTTCGAGACGGTGATCGAGCGCCTGTTCGAGGACGCCCGCGAGGTCGTCATCACCGCCACCGACGTCACGGAGGCCCGGCGGTACGAACAGCGGCTCCAGGTGTTGAACCGCGTGTTGCGCCACGACCTGAAGAACGACACCAACGTCATCGGCGGGTACGCGGACCTGCTCCGCGACCACGTCGACGAGGAGGGGGACCCGTACCTCGACGTCATCGACCGGAAGGTGCGGACGCTGACGCACCTCAGCGACCAGGCCCGCGAGATCGACGTCGCGCTCCACAGCGACGCGGCCCGGACGGAGATCGACCTGGCCGAGCTCGTCGCCCGCCTCTGCGAGTCGCTGGAGTCGTCGTACCCCCACGCGACCGTGTCGGTGGCCGTCCCCGAGTCGGCGGTCGTCACCGCGGACGAGCTGCTGGAGTCCGCGGTCCGGAACGTGTTGGAGAACGCCATCGTCCACAACGACGGCGACGACCCGCACGTCGAGGCGACGGTCGTCCCCGACGGCGACCGCCTCCGAGTCGACGTCGCCGACGACGGGCCGGGCATCCCCCCGGTCGAGCGGACGGTGTTCTCGGAGGCGCGCGAGACGGCGCTCGAACACGCGAGCGGCCTCGGCCTCTGGCTCGTCCACTGGATAGTCACGGAGTCCGGCGGCGACATCGAGATCGCGACCCGCGAGCCGACCGGCACGGTGGTACGGATGTGGCTCCCGCGGGCGGACGGCGAGCGCGAGTGAGCGGTCGTCGGGCGGTCGGTCCGCTCAGACGCGGACGCGCACGACGTGGCCGCCGCAGCCGCACTGCTCGACGTACTCCCAGTCGAGTCCCTCGCCGAGCGCCGCCTCGAGGGCGTCGACGAGGTACTCCTCGGGGTGGCCGTGGTCGCCGTGGGTGACGAGGTTGACGTGGTTGCCCGCGGCCGTGTGCTCGACCGCGTCGATCGCCCGTCGGACGAGCAGGTCGCGGTCCGCGGCGTGTTCGGGCCCTTCGAGGTTCGCGGACCAGGAGTTCTCGTGGACGCGGTCGGTGACCGGATCTGCGTTGCGTTCGTGATCGTTGTCGGACGGTGTGCTCGACATGGTCGGGGAGACACCCCCGGCCACCGTCCGTCTTCGGGCGAACGTGTTCGTATCGACCGTCACCGTCCGGGGCAGGCGTCCGACCAGCTTCGCGGAGGGGCATCCCCGAGGGCGGTGAGTCGGGCCACGGGCCCCGTCCGCAACCTCTTTGCGCGCCCTCGCCGAACCCGAAGCCATGAGTCACGGACCTCTGGACGAGGACGCGGTCGAGAGCTACCGCGAGGCCGGCGCGGTGCTGGTCGAGGCGATGAACGAGGCCCGCGAGATGGTCGAGCCGGGCCGGACCCACCTCGAAGTCGCCGAGTGGACGGAGGACTTCGTCCGGGAGCAGGGGGCCGGCCTCGCGTTCCCGGTCAACATCAGCGTGGACCCCGAGGCGTCGCACGCGACGCCGGACCGCGACGACGCGACCGAGTTCGGCGAGGAGATGGTGTGTCTCGACGTCGGCGTCCACGTCGACGGCTACATCGCCGACGCCGCGGTGACGGTCGACCACAGCGGGACCCCGGAGCTCGTCGAGGCCGCCGAGATGGCGCTGGAGGCCGCGCTCGACGAGGCCGGTCCGGGCGTCGAGGTCGGCGTCGTCGGCCAGGCGATCGAGGACGTGATCCGCGGGTACGGCTACACGCCCGTCCTCAACCTCTCCGGCCACGGCGTCCAGCGCTACGACGCCCACACCGGGCCCACGGTGCCGAACCGCGGCGTCGACCGCTCGGTCGAACTGGAGCCGGGGCAGGCGGTCGCGATCGAGCCGTTCGCCACCGACGGCCGCGGGAAGGTCGGCGAGGGGACCGACGAGCAGATCTTCGAACAGCAGGGCTCCGCGAGCGTGCGCGACCGGCGGGCGCGGCAGGCGTTGGAGGAGATCGAGGCGTTCGACGACCTGCCGTTCGCGGCGCGCTGGCTGGAGACGGACCGCACGGAGATGGCGCTCCGCCGGCTGAAGCAGGCGAACGCGATCAAGGGGTACCCCGTCCTGAAGGAGGACGACGGCGCGCTCGTGAGCCAGGCGGAGCACACCCTCCTCGTCACCGAGGACGGCGTCGAGGTGACGACCGCGGGCATCCACGGCTTCGACGACTGATGGACCAGATCTTCGCGCCGTGGCGGATCGAGTGGGTCGAACGCGACGCGGACCCGATCGACGGCTGCCCGTTCTGCGTCCTGCCCGAGCGCGACGACGCCCGTGAGGCCCGGATCGTCGCCCGCAGCGAGCGCAACTACGTCCTGCTGAACAACGCGCCGTACAACCCCGGCCACGCGATGGTGATCCCGCGCGAGCACGTCGAAGATCCCACCGATCTCGACGACGCGACCCTCCTCGACCACGCGAAGCTGAAGGCCGCGACGCTCGCCGCGCAGCGCCGCGATATGGACCCCGACGGCGTCAACACCGGCCAGAACCTCGGTGACGACGCCGCGGGCGGGTCGATCGACCACCTCCACACCCACGTCGTCCCGCGCTGGAGCGGTGACACGAACTTCATGCCCGTCACCGGCGAGACGAAGGTGATCGTGGAGGCGATAGCGCGCACCTACGACCACCTCCACGAGGGCTTCGCGGCCGACGAGCACGTCGTCGACCCGGGCGACGCCGAGGCGGGCGACCCGGTCGAACTCGACTTCGACGTCTGAAGCGGCCGCGTCAGTCGCGCATTCCAAACGAGGCGGTGGCGCGTGCCGCCGAGTGGCCGCCGAAGGCGGCCGCGAGGAGCACGCGCGAGGGAGTCGCGAACGGTGCGAGGTGCGAGCGAAGCGAGCGCCTCGG
>ERZ1034517.69-NODE-69-length-29111-cov-3.673802_pt1 | contig 29111 bp, 47 predicted proteins | sample MGYA00520599_ERZ1034517 | MGnify/ENA primary metagenome ERZ1034517 (study PRJEB33760, sample SAMEA4777701) | hypersaline lake metagenome | biome: hypersaline environment; feature: brines | place: Spain | collected 2012-08 | depth 0 m ...
TTCTATACAGGGTTTTGAGGGTGTTTACTTTTTAATAAATTTGATAATCCCGACGGTATATGGATGGAAGTGATGGAACTCCTTTTTTAAGTGCTAGTGGTTTGGTTGCTTTTTGTGGCGTTCTATTCCTACTTCATCAATCTCCCCTCGTCTTTCTAAGATTTTAGAAATCTTGTCTATACTCTTCTTGGTTATGATAGAACTCGCTTAAATTTTTGTAAAGTATATTTTTATATTAGACATAAATACTACAAGAATTATATAATGAGAGAGAAAGGATAAGCTCCTTTATGTGATTAAAACCAATGGATTATAATAATCCATTGGTTTTAAATTTTAGGGTTCTATTTTTCTTATAACTTTCCAACCTTTAGGTTTATTTCTCAAAGAGCCAGTATAAATTATTTTTTCTTTATATCCTGTTGTTGGACTTTTTCTTTCAAGTTGATATTTGTTCATAATTTTTATTTAGGAATATTCTAATTAGTTTAACAAAAAATGTTATAATTTAATAAACAAATATAGAAAATTATTTATGAATCCAATTTACAATAACTTATATTTATCCTTATTAAATGAGAGACTCTTAAATTTGTGTTTAAGTAACCAAGAAAGATTTACTAACACAGACAGTCCCAAAAACATTAAGGAAACTTTAAATCAAATTTTAAAAGAAATTTATCAAGCTAATAACACTAAAAATGAGAGTCTTTCTCAAAAATTCACAAAAGAAATGTTAGCTCATTGTATGGAAGATATCGACTCTGATGCAATAGCGCAAAAATTCTTTAAATATATCCACAGAGACTCTTAAAAAGTTAAACCCCTGACCTAAAAATTTAGGTCAGGGGTTTTATATTTGACAGCGTAAGATGTAGCTTGATTCTTAACGTAGAAGCAATTATTATAATAACATCTAAGATATTAAGAATCAATATATTCTTAAAATTCTTTATAATTAAACAAGTTTAATGTATAATAATTCTAATGTAGATTAAAGGAATGTTATGGAAATTGTATATAAAACTCACCCACTTTACCGAAGAAGATCCGATGGAGCTTATCAATATTGGCAAGGATTTGTTTATGTTTTGCGAAGATCTGCTTATTCTTTAGAGGATCAATACTTTTTATCTACCAGTTATAAAAATGGAATTAATGGGTCAGAAACTGAATCAGATCCAAAATTAATCCAAGGTAAGAATAAAGGGAAATCTAATGAGACAACCCCTTACCAACAAGCCATTATTGAGCTTGATTCTCGATGCAATAAAAAGTTCGATCAAGGCTATACAATTGAAGGAAACGAGCTTCCAACAGTTATTTATCCTATGTTGGCGCAGAAGTTTAATAGTAATAAAGTTATATTTCCTTGTGTGATCCAACCAAAATTAGATGGCTGTCGAGCAATTTATATTCCTGATCGAAATGTTCTTCGATCACGTCAACAAAAAGTTTTTGAAAACTTAGACCATATTACAGATGAGTTAAAAGGCGTTAACCTTATTTTAGATGGGGAGTTAATGCTTCCCTCTGAATACTCTTTCCAAGATACAATCTCAGCCATTAAACGAAAGAATGAGAATACTGAGTTATTACAATACCACGTTTATGATGTTGTAATGAATAATCAAAATTATACCCGTCGTTGGCGATATTTAGAGGACTTGTTTCATAATAATAAATTTTCTAATATCGAGCTTATTTTAAAAACTACTGTGTGTAATAGCCAAGAGATTCAAGATTATCACCTTTGGTTTAAAGAAGGAGGGTTTGAAGGATCAATTATTCGTAATTTGGATTATCCTTATGAACAAAATAAAAGAAGCCCAAGTTTATTAAAATTGAAGGATATTTTAAGTGATGAATTTGAGATTGTCGATGTTAAATATGACAATCGCAACGCTGCTTATTTTGTTTGCAATAAAAATAATCCAAATGCTAAGACTCCCACTTTTGAAGTTTGTCCTACAGGATCATTAGATAATCGAAAGACAAAAGATTATCAAAAATTTATAGGAAAATGGGCAACAGTTAATTATTATGATTTGACTGATGATTTCGCTCCTAAATTTGCAAATTTAATTGCTATTCGTGATTATGAATAATAAATAACCCACAATTATATTTAAATAATTGTGGGTTATTTATTTATTTCTTTAATACTGGCATAATCAATCCTTCCCATTTGGCAATACTCTCATAGTTAGGAGTATCTTCAGGAGTTACTTCTGTAATATCAGTTGATGAAATAATTAGAGGACTTTCAGAATGAGTATATAAATTCATTGTGGCTAAACGATAGCCTTTATGGATTATTTTTTGGCTTTGATACAAAGTATTTAACCTATCAAAATCAAAAGAATACTCTAAAATCTCTCCTTCTGAATTTTTATCAGAGGTATTATCAAGATCTAAATTTTCATCTAATAGTTTATCAACAATAAGAGAAGGTGATAAATAATCTGTTAGATCAGGAAGATCATAGTAGTTAATTCCATCAAATACCATTAAAGTTTTTTCTTTAATATTCGCAAATAAAGAGAAGGAATGATTCTTAGAATTAATTAAGTCTTTAACTGTATTTATTGGAATACAAGATAAGAAAAAGAACTCTTGAGTGTTTACTTTAAAATCTGTTTGTATTCTAACTCCTAAATATGGAGAAGCAGCATAAATTCTTAATTTATGATCAAAGCTAATTAAAAAGATTCCATTTAAAAAATAGTTATTATAAATAGGAGTTGCTTTATTTTCTTTAGCTATTTGATAAGCACTCTTTAATGCCTTATTGTTAAATTTTGTTATTCTTTTTAAGTTGTTCATTGTTTTTTATGCTATTTTATAGTTATTATAACAGAATATTGTTATAATTTAAATATAAAATATATTAAAAAGGAAACAAAACCATGCAAGAATTTCACATTTTTACCTGTAAAAGTTTAAATAATAATGAAGAAAAATTAGATATTTCAGACAATGAAGCATTAACTGCTTATCGAGATTTTTATGAAGGAATTGAAAAATTTAATTCAGATTCTAATACCACTTTTTATAAGAATCATCTGAATCATCTAGCAGATTTAGAGGGAAAAGATATTACTTACTCTGAATATTTAAATACTTCCAAGAAACCATTTGATCCTAATCTTTGGGGACTTCAATTAACTCCCGATAAGGATTGGATTTGGTACATGAATAAAGAAATTAAGGATGATTTAATTAAATGTGCTGAAAAGGATAAGGAAATTAAGCAAAGACAATTAGAATTTCTTACTTCAGATGAATATCCAACCAGTCCAAGTCAAAACGTTATTAGTAACTTAACGGCTCAAATTAATTCCTGTGATAAAATAATTGACAATCTCAATTATTATTATGATCGGAGAATGTTACTATTCTTTATCTTTTAAGAATTAAATAAAAAACTCACTGGATTTTCTAGTGAGTTTTTTATCGCCAATTTATCAAATAAATAATATAATTTAATTAGGTAAATCAAAAAGAATTCAATATGGAATTTCAAATTTTTATTTGTGATGTTTTAAATAAGCATCAAGAAAAAACATTTATTTCGGATGAACAAGCATTCGCTGCTTATCAGGAGCTTTATGAATCGCATCAAAAATTTATGGATGACACTCCTGCTTCTAATCTAGATTATTTTATCCAAAATCATCTAATTCCTTTAGGAGTCCTTTATCCTGAGTACGAAGAAAATGTGTTTAATTTTGAATCTTGGAGATTAAACAAAGATCCTCGCTTTAATGAGATTTGGTATATGACCAAGGAAGTTAAAGAGGAATTAATCAAATGTGCTGAAATTGATAAAGAAAATGCTCAAAATAATTTAGATTCTCTTCGTTCAAATAGTAATGAATTTGCAATCATTTCTTATGAAGATTCAATTAATGATCTTGAGATAGAGATTAATGATTGTGATAAATTAATTGAAAATCTCAATTATTATTATGATCGAAAAATGTTATTATTTTTTAAGGATTAAGAAAGTATAAAAAATAAACCCCACTGGCAAAATCAGTGGGGTTTATTTTTTAAGAATTTCTATAAATATTAAAGTTTTTTATTGTCACTTTATCAAATAAATGATATAATTGAATTAAGTAAACGAAAGAAAGGAACAAATTCAATGGACATCCTACTCGCTATCCAAGAAATTTTCAACTTGATTAATACCCTAAGAGGAGCTTTCGTGGGAGAAACGATGTATCTACTAGATCAATACAACTTGATTAATTTAGATGATTTAGAGTTATTAGCTTTCTACTTATCCGCCTTATGGTGGTGGTTAATTGGGACTATATTTATCGGATTCTACCTGATCTTAAGCAAACTTTTTTCTGAGATGAAGATTTTGTTTCTAATTACTTTCAAGTCCATTTTCAAATCAAAAAAGAAAACTAAAAAAATGGAATAAAATCTAATAAAACCCCACTGGCAAAGTCAGTGGGGTTTTATTTTTTAAATCAATATTATAAGCCTATTGGTATTATCATACTCAAATCCATTAACAGACCCATAAGCCTGAATAGTATATAAAAGATAAGAAGGTCTGCTAAATTGTTGAGGAGAATTATAGACTAAAGAAGAGTTTATATTATAAATATTGGCATTCCCTTTTATTCCTTGGATATCAATTTCAATACTATGATCCAAGGCAATAAAATAATAATAATAAGGAAATATAATTTTTAGAACTAATAAAACAATTGAATCTTCAGTTTCTAATCTCCCATGTATATGCTTAACTCTAGAGTGTGGTTCTATATTAAATGTAGTTTGACAATCAATATAGAAATTTTCTAAGATGAAATTAGTCTCTTGTCTTCTAGATTGATTTCGGATACCAAAATGGTCATTAACAGGAGGATCAAAATTGTTTGTGTTTTCTTTTATAGTGCCTGAAATTATAGAATAAAAATAGGTTTCTGAATTGATCTCAGGGTAATGACTATTCTCTAATAATACCCTTTCTCTAGGGGAAAAGACACTTTCTAAGGGTTGTTTATTTTGAGGTTTTTCAAGAGGTTCAAAATCTACACAATCATTTGCTTCTCTTAAATTGTTAGGAGTAATATAATGAAATGCGTTACAGACTACACCTGAGTAGTCTTGTAAGAAAAATTGACAATCTTTGCAATTAGACATTTTAGTATAATCAATATCATCTAAGTAAGATTATATCATTTATTTAAAAAAAAGAGAAAATAACTATCTGAATTTGTAATAGATTTATAGAGGTGGTAACTTTTTTATATTGATAAAGAATCTTTAAATAATTAAAATAAAAAATCTCCTACTAAAAATTTAGTAGGAGATTTTTTATTTTAAATTTTAGCTATAAAATCTAGATTTAATGGACTAATTCTTTTGAAGTCGGCTTTCTTAAATTTGATCTTCCAATATCTGATAATTGTTGAGCAAATTTAGATAAATCCTCTGTTCGACTCCCCCATCTGGGATTCCAATGGTTAAGCTGAGAAAAGAATCGATCTCCAAAACGAAATTCAACTAAAATTAATTGACCCTTATAAAATTCTGAACAACCACTAATACGATAAGCATCTCCTAATACAAAATAGCCATGCTTTGATCCAACTTTTTTAGTTGGATTCTCAATTAGATATTCAAGAATTTCTTGAGGTGTTTTTGGTTTCATATTTAGATTATTTAATTTTTACCATAAATCATTATACCATACTCATTGCAAATTAAATAATTCTTAAAAACGTTCCTTGATCGTTATAATCAAATCCAGACAAACGACCATAAGCCTTAATTGTTTTTTCTACATAAGTGAGTTCACCGAACTCACTTAAAGGGTTTGCTTTTAATATTGACTCTAAATTTTCAATAGTAGCATTTCCCTTAATCCCATTGATAGAGACAGTATAATTCCTAAAAGAATAAGGAAAGACTAATTTTAAGATTAAATAGATTGAGGACTCTTCTGTAGCTAAATGACTAAAAATATATTTAAATCTAGAAACAGGATCTATTTCAAGAGTTATTAAACCGCATATTGTTATATCTTGGAATATACGATCAGGAGTTCTTGTACGATCATTGTCTATATGTTGTCTCCCTAATCCTATAGTAGTAGAATAGAGAGGATCGTAGTAGGTAGGTATTAAACTTTCTGATCTTGAAGATATATGTCCTGAAATTAACGGAAGAAACGAAGTATTATTATTTATCTTAGGATAGTCTTCTTCATTTTCTATTGATGTTTCTATTCCGCTATTAACATCAGAAGAAATAGAATTAGGGAGGGTTTGAGGTGTAAACGATTCTTGATCAGAGTCCCATAATAAAACTTGACCTTCACTTACACCAGATAAATTAACATCGCCACTTGAAGGACGATTATTATTTTTTTCTGGTTCAAACTCAAAGTCTATACAATCTTCCGCTTTTCTTAATGAATCTTTTGTAATTGAGTGAAACGCATTACATACAACTTTACCGTTATCTTGTAGAAAAAAGGAACAATTTTTGCAATTATATTCTGACATAATTATTTGTCAATTATCATCGTTAAAATTATACCATAATATGTTTAAGGATATGGATAATAACTTCTTTTGTAAAACTATTTCCTAAAGTTTTATATCGTTGAGTATTAGATATTTTAATAAATTTATTAGTTTTTGATTCATATCCAAACTTTGTATAAAAGTCTGGTAAAGTTTGGCATCTTTCACATTCTAAAGGAGTTAATTTTCGCCATTCGGTTTCAGAAACTAATACTTTGGGTTCACGATGTCCTCCTTGTGATGTAGTTAAAGTGGGGCATTTACCATTTGGATCATAAACTCTTCTTAAAGACTCTATACCTTTAATATCTGCTTCTCCTATATGGTTACATTTAAATACTATTTGTCTCCTTTTTTTATGAAAATATTGACTCAAATTCCCTCCTTTAAAGTAATTTGCATCAATGCAATAAGATTTATTGCGATCTGATATTACACCTTTTTCTAAAATGTTATTTAGTACAATACCCCTTTCAACTGGTTGACTAATTTGAAAGTTTGCCCAATAATTTCTTTCTCTATTTTGGGCAGATACTAATGATGAATTTATTAATATTGGTTTAACCCCCAAATAATAATTTAATTGATCACAGAATTCTTTTTTCATATTTACATTCTCAGCAATAAAGTATTTAGGTTGTACTTTCTTAATAATTTCTACAAAATCAAAGAACAATTGACCCCGTTGATCGTTGAATCCTTTTCCTAATCCTGCTTTAGACCAACTAGGACAAGGAAATCCTCCAATAATTAGATCAATTTTTGGTAATTCCTCAATATTTATATTCCTTATATCCCCTAATTGAATAGTATTTGGAAAATTGTATTTTGTTATTGCAATAGCATATTTATCTGTTTCACTTGCATAATAATTTTCAAAATTTATATTTAATTCAGTTAAGGCTTGTTGTGCAACACTAATTCCGTCAAATAAACTCAAAACATTCTTTATATCAGACATATATTTCTCCTCTAATATTAAAATAGCCCTTCACTATACAGTGAGGGGCTATTGTCATTAATCACTACTATCAACAACTCGTACATCTCCACAATAAGAACATTTTGATATATGACAAAACATCCCAGAGTGAAAATATCCTTCTTGGGAGGCTTCTTGTGGGGATAATTCCAAGTAGTTATGATGACAACCAAACTTATATAAGTTTGTGCGTGTCATAGCAAGTCCATCTCCATTTTTAAAAATATATAGTTTTACACTCAAAATTGTAGGTAATCGGTATAAATTTGTATTATATACAAATTGTTGAAATCCTTCATATTGAAGAAGTTTATTGCCTGTTAACTCCCTCCAAAAAGTATCTAGATCAATTTCTTGCCACCCTTGAGGGAGGATTTGTTCTACAGCCCCTGTGTCAGGGTTTAATCTGAAGTTTTTGAATATGACTTCTTTTTCTTCATTAGTAAGTTCATCTAATGTTTTAGGGGTTAATTTGTTAATCAACATATTAATTTCTTGTTTACGATTAATATTATTATATATTAAATTACTCTAAATAATTGGAATCTTGAAATATTTTTATTATTTAGAGTAATCTTTTCAAGAAAGTTATTAATTGGTCTAGCCCAAATAATATCATGTCCATTATTTTTTAATTGATATACTTCCTCTTCAGTATAAGTATGATTAGGCTTAGAATCCTTAATAATTAAGGAATCAAGAGGTTTATAAATGTCTTCAATAATCATCAACATTTTTTGAAGAGTTTCAGTATTTATAACATACCCTCCTCCAAATTTTAATTCCCTTAAATAATTTGTATTTGATTGATAGTAGAGAACATAGACATAATCTTTATAATTGGCTAAACCATATATTTTATATTTAGTTCCTTTATAATGATGCCAAATTTGGTTTCTTTGTATTATAGTTTGGTTAGTCATTTTAATATTTACTAATAATAGTTTATAGTTTATCATATAAAAGGAAAGAGTATTCATCAATTATATGAATACTCTTAGTTCTAATTCTCATAGAGAATTAATAATGTACCCGCTTTTAACTAATAATTGAAAGATTTCAGGGTAATCTTTGGGCTTAGTCTTAGACCACTGAGATTCTTTATCAGCCCACTTTAAGCAAGTTAACATTGATATGTTTTCTTCATATTCTTTATCACTTAAAAATATAATCCCATTGGTCTGTAGGAGTTTTGTTTTTTCTAAGTGACATTTTAACTTTTTTCCTTTTTGACTTAAACTAAAATTATATGAAGCCTTAATAGTAGGCATTTGGTAGTTTTTAGACTCGTAAAGTAAATGTTTCATCTCTAAAGAATATACCATACAGTTTATAACCCTAATAGAAAAACATTTAGATAGTATAACAAAATTAACAATAAATATTTATATAAAAATAAAATTTTTATTTGCTAAATATCAAGAAATTGATGTTATAATTTAATTAGACGATAAATAAAAATAAATAAATATGTATAGTACAAACATAAAGAAAAAATTACTATTAGCAAGGTTTAATAAAAAATCAATTCGGGATTTAAAAAATCTTTTAGATGATTATCTTTATAATTTAGGAATTAACCTAAATTTACGGAAAAGTTCTCATATTGATTTTGCTACATCCTTAATTGATTATGAACCTTATTCTAATCTAAAAACTTACGAAATTGACAAAGAAGAATTGAAGACTCATTTAATTAGTTTGACTACTAAAATTGATAGCTTATTAAATGAAAATAAATATATTAATGGAAATTCAGAGAACTATTTTAGTTCATGCCCTGCTATTATAAATGGTAATATTTATCTATCTATTAAAGTTTATAATTCAAAGGAGCTAATTAATACAAAATTGTATCTATTAGCTGAACTTAATAAACAAATCTATTCTATTAACTCAAAATCTCTTCAACCTAATTTACAAACTCCCTTCAAATCTAAAAAACCAAAAACATCTTATAAACTTTATTTTTTAGATTTAGATCATAGTCAAGAGCAATTTAATATCAAGAAACAGGAAAAACTTCCAACATATCCTTTCTTTGATTCTAAATTACAAGAAATCGAGCCTTTTCTTACTTTAGGAATTCTTGGAGCTTATAATGAAATGTTAAGTGAGTTAGGAGAGAATGAATCTTTAAATAAAATTCCTTATAAACCTTGTATTTCATTAAAGTCTAATTTTTCTAAAGATAATGAATTTAGTAGCCCTCGATGGATTAAACCTAAAATTTATACTATGAAGAAATTAATTAAGAAAAACAGTGATAAATTAATTAATAGTGTCAGTAATCTAAAATATAGTTATAATAGCCCTAATTACATAGAAGATTGGGATTGGATTGCTATTTATTATTAATTTAGTTGTCACTTTATCAAATAAATGATATAATAGAATTAAGTAAATCAAAGGATTCAACAAATGAACTTTCAAATCTTTTTCGACTTTTTCCAGATGATTACTCAAATTATCATTTCTGTGAATGAAGCAATTACTGAAGAAATCATCCTCTCTTGGGGAGAGTATTACTCTCTGCAAGAGATCCAATCTCTTGAGTTAAAGGTTTACATTGGCATGGCTATTTTTGCTACAGCGTTCAGCTACGCCTTTTATATTTTTACCCTAGATATTCTAAATCAGATTAAATTGTTTCTGAACAAGTTCCGAAATAAAGTGTCAAAAGATTAATCCTTCTTAAAACCCACTGGCAAAGTCAGTGGGTTTTTTATTTTAAATATTTTAGAAATTTATTATTTAGCTGTCACTTTATCAAATAAATGATATAATAGAATTAAGTAAATCAAAGGGATTCAAAACAATGCAAATTCAATCATTTTTCCAATTCTTATTCGACTTATTTGTTGCAATCAATGACACTTTTATTAAAGAAGTGTTAAAGGCTAATTTAATGAATGATCCCGCCTCGATTTTTGATATTCACCAGAATATCAAGATTCTACGAATCATCGGATACATTTTGGAATTCTCATTCATCGGGTCTATGTTATTAATTTTTCTCGATGGTATCAAAATGATTAGCAATTCAATTATAAACACTTTGAAAAAACCATTCAAAGTGTTAAAAAACTAAATTCCTAAAACTAACCCACTGGCAAAGTCAGTGGGTTTTTTATTTTAAATATTTTAGAAATTTATTGTTATTTAGTTGTCACTTTATCAAACAAATGATATAATAGAATTAAATCAATAAAAAGGACAAACAAATGATTGGCAAATTCCTTATTGCATTATTTTCGATTTCGATTGGAATCCTCACTTCTTTGTCTATCTCTTCCTTTACATCTTTCTTTCCTTCAGGTTTAACTGAAGAACAAATCAAATCCAATATATTGGACTTAATTCCAGGAGAGGTAGAATTACAAGAAGGAAAAGAAGAAGGATTTTATGAATTCAGAACGAACAATTCTCATGGACGATTTTTCATTGATGACCAATCATACTTCTTGATAATTCACCAAGACTATGATGGCAAAAGTACGACAATAATGACTGCCAATTAAAGCAAAAACCCACTGGCAAAGCCAGTGGGTTTTTTATTTTAAACAGTAACTAAATCTTAACTAAAATCAGATTCTAAGGAGTCAACAATAGTCTTTTTAGTAAGACTCTTACTCAACAAAGGAGCATTATTGATTTTTGTTTCTAATTCTTCGCACAGGTAATTAACCCGTGCTTGATCATGTTCTGGATAACCTTTTCGAGTAGCTTCAAGTTGAGTGTTTATAATCCAATTTTTAGCCTCTTCAAGAGACGCTGGTTTGTTATATAAAAAGATTTTTCCATCTTCTTTTACAAGTAATATAGGAATTACGTCATCATTCCCATTCCATCCTCCCATATATAGGTAAATATGGGATTTATTTTTAAGTGTATAACCTAATCCATAAATTGTTTTCACTGTTTCTACCTTAAATTTTAATGATCTTCATTGGAGAGTAAAAAATCGAGTTCATGGATGACATAAGTATAAGAAATATTTTCTAGTGTAGAAAATTGATTATATAGTCTTAGTTCAATTTTATTAACTAATTCCTCTATTGCTTCATCTCTACTGCCATCAATATTGTGTATTTTCATTTCTGAAATATAATTTAAAGCAGTAACTGCATCTACCTCTGAATGAGGTAATTTTTCACTCAGTACAAATTTTGCTTTTCGGACTAAACCTGTAGTTATTCTAGATATAGACATGATGAGTAAATTATTATCTTTTAAAACTTATTTTACCATATTAAATTCTTAAATAACCCTTATAAAATAATCAGTTTAGGTTAATATAAGTAATTAACCTAAACTGATTATTTTATAGAATGTCCATAGCAAAACTATCCTTATTAGTAAACCGTAAAGACACATATCCGTTGTAGCATCGGTAATATTTTGTATTCATCTTAAATATTTCACCGATACATTGTACTTCCCAAGGATCAGGAGACATTCCATGTTTAATTAATAAAGAATCAATTTCACGAAAAAAATCATAGATTCCATTATGAGGATTAATTCCTTTAAGAATATGATTATAATCTAATTTAATAAGATAATGGAAATCCATATTCTTTTTTTGTCGGAGGATGTCGATTAGAGTTACAACATGAGTTTGTTGTGTCATGGTATCACATAGATAGATTGAACTTTATTTAATTGTATCTTAGAGAGATTCCTTATAGTGATTTCATTCAAATTTTTTTAAGATTTACTATAAAAGTTTCTTTTTATTAAAAAATGTTATGATAGATTATTAATATTTGCCCCAGTAACTCAAAGGATAGAGTAGTGGACTTCTAATCCGCTTGTTATAGGTTCGAGTCCTATCTGGGGCGTTAATATATATTTATTAATCCTATAAACTAAAAACTTTTTTTTAAGGTCGAGATTTTATTATGAATTATGGTTTATAATAAAATCAATAAATGCAAAAAATTATTTCTATGATCAGAGGAAAAAGTATTAAACAAAGTCTGCAAAAGAAGCTAATCAATGGTCTTGATTTAGAAAAAGCGATCTTTGCAGTTGTCAAAGAGCAATTAGAGTTACTTAACCCTTCTCAACAAGATTGGGAAACAGTAGGTCATGTTGTTAATGCTTGTCAGTATTATGCTTATGATCTTCATCCTGAATTCTTTATTGATCGGAAAATAATTGAAGATTTAAAATCACAAATCTGGAGAGAGGTTCATTCTTAATCCAAAATTGTTTTGTGGTAAAGTAGGGTTAAATAGGTCTTCATTTAGAAATTTAGATATGACTGAACCCGTTTATAAATCAAATCGTGAAGCCATCCAAAAAGGCATAAAACTCACTATTGAACTAATTAAACAAGAAATCCTGTCTGCTTCATTTTGGATAGCATTCTCTATACTCTCTTTTAATCAAGGTTTATTTGATGAATCCTATCTTTTAAAATTATCAATTATTTCTTTAATAATTAGTGTTATTTGTGGAGTTTTATGCCTTTCAATTCTTGCTACTAGAGTAAGTAAAAATATAGATACTGATCCATCAAGTTTTATTCAAGTAAGAATTTTTGGAATTATTCAAGGAATCTCTTTCATTACTGGTGGACTATTACTTGGTTTGTTTGTTATTTTAGTTTAGTTTTTATAATGGATAATAATCAATATAATCTTTGGTTAGAAGGTATTAATTTATTTGAAGAAAATAAACAAAGACCTTTAACCGAAAAAAATATACAAGAAGAAAATATCGATCTAAACGACCCTAATTATGATTTATATTTTCAAACGTTAGGTTGGGACTACCAATTTGATATAGATCGACTCATTAAGAATAAATTTCAATTAGGGATTCAAGAATACAATAGTCATTTTGACTTTTTTGCTATGAGAAATAAGTCAATACCTGAAAAATTAGGATGGGAGTTTGCTAAATTAATTAATCAAATAAAAGATGAATTATTTGAAGAGGAATTTATTAAACAAACCAATGAAGAAAGCTATGAATCCTTTAAAACAATGTTTTATAAAGGAATTACCCTATATGATCAAAATACTGATTCTAAAGATGATTTAAATCTATCAAATATTTCTGATTTACATAATTCAGGAATATATATTGGTTATTTATTTTCTTCATTAAGAACTCTATTTGGTAAAGCAATTATTAAATATGCTAAAAACCCAAATAGAAATTTACAAGAACTAGAAGTTCAAAAAGTAGTTAATAAGATTCTTAAGATAATCTTATTTGAACAAAAGGAGTATAATCCAATCACACAAAAGATTAATCTCCTTCAGAGTCAGGAGAATTATGATCATGTAAATACTTAATAACCTCTTTTAGTGATTCAATATCTTCACTTACTTCTGATAGATTCTCCTCAATATTATCAGAAAAACCACTTAAACAATCATAATCTTCAAGTTTAACAATTCTACATAAAGACCAAATATGGTACATATCAATGAGAGAAAAGTAACTTAATAAACTAGAATTGGTATCATGTTTAGTTAAAGTTAAAGCTGGAGTTTCATCATCGGATAGATTATCTATACCTGCAAAAGAAACAGGAGTGTTTATCCAAGCTATAGCAGTTTCTATTTGATGTAAAGAAACAAGGTCTCCTTTTTCTAATAAAAGTATTTTAAATGACATCTCTCTGAGAGATTCTTCCCCTGTTATAGCAAAAGGAAATATATTAGAACTTTTACTCTCATTTTTTTCAGGGGCATGAGACTTAATTGTTTGAACCTCTGTTCTTAGATTTTGAAGAGATTTAATTTTATCTATTTCTCCACCAAGGTAATCTAAATGACTAATACTTAAATTAATTGCTTCTTCAATCAGATTTAATTGATTTTGATCCAAAGAGTTATCTGTTTTTTCTATTTCCATAGATTTCCAATTTTGATCGTTATCTAAGTTATCATTTTGATTTAAATGATTAGTATCCAAATGACATTTCCAATCGTTATTCCAAACTGACATTTGGCTGTTTTGATCATTATTTAAGTTAACATTTTGATTTTGTTCATCAATGTGTGTAAAACTTCGAGGAAAATCACTCGAATCAACAATTAGTTTGTCACTATTATCTTGGAAGAAGAGTAGTCCATCAGACATATAAGGAGGTTCTACTATGCCGTCTGGGTTCAATTGTAAATTTGGGTTTACAGAACTATTGTTTTCAGCTTTAATCTCACTTGATTCTCCATTATTTATGCTTTGATCTTCCACTAGATTATTTCCATCTATAGCAAACCCTAAAAGGTTTAGTTGATCAACCAAATATTTAACGGTTGGATCTTCTGCATCAACCCATTTATTTCCATCAAAGATAAGCATCTTACTCCTCGTATCTCTTAAAGTATGTAGGATTTAGTTAAATCAAGTATATATGCTAGTGACAAATTTGTCAAATAAGGGGAAATATGGCAAAATATATAGGATAACATTGGATATGATTCTTTATCCCATTAATTTTTGAAGTTAATATGAGAGATTACTTAACTGCAAGGGAACTTTATTTAAAAACACCTGAGAAATCTTACCCTCTAGAAGATCCCCAAGGCATCTTAGTAGGGTTCTTTTATAACCACATTCCTGAATTACCTTGGGATGTTATAAATTCTCAAGCTAATATAAAACCCTCCAAGAGAGTTACTATTAAAATATATAAAGAATTTTATTTTGATTCGAGACGTTTTTGGAGATTAGCCTCAGTGTGGTTAGATCAACAACCTGTAATGATTATTCAGAATGCAGGTAGAGAAGGGGATGATTTTTCAGATAGATATATTACGGATAAAACTCTATATGAGCATTTAATTTATCATCTCCATTGCTTATATAAACCAGTCATCTCTGATACACCTGATAATACAATAAATTTAGATGATAAAGTTCCCATTTCTTTTTATGGAAATCATCTTGATGGAGTTTTTGATAAACTGTAAATAAATATTCAACCAAGAGGACTATATGGAATCCCTTCCTGAATTACTCAACACTCATGCTGAAGCAATTATATCTTCCTTTGCTTCTTTTGTATTTGCTATTCTAATCGGTTTATTACCCAAGGTTAATCGTGCTTTAGATAAGCTAACAAGTCATCCTCTAAGCGAACAAGTATTAATGTTGCTTGATAAGCTGGAAGATGGTAGGCTTACTAGAAATGAAGCAGATCAAGTAATGGAACAACTGAAAAATTTGATGATGAGTGCTTTACCTTCTGAAGAGGAATCTAAATCATCTTAATCATCAATAAACAAAAAAAGAAGACCTATACTCATTCATATAGGTCTTCTTTTTTTATTTATTGATCTTTAGATTTAAGGTGTGTATTGACCATTACAGGGTTTACCCAAATAATTTTGGTTTCTTCTCTATTTTTTCCAAATCTTTGTTTCCTTAAGTGACCTTTTCGGAAATGAGGAGATTTTAGTTTTCCCTCTTTATACAAAGTAGTTGTTTTAGACTCTACTTTGTATGATTTCCCCAACCAAATAGGACTTCGATATTCTGATTCTTTAGAATTACCTCCAAATCCTCTAGTTTTTGGGTGATCTATATCTTGAGAAATTAAGAAAGGTTTACTTTCTAAGATACACATTAAATTAAATATAAAATGTCTGAACTTATTCGAGAACTCTTTTTCTTTAGGGTTCTCCATATAAAAAGGTTCTGTTGAATCAGACATATATTCCTCAAATACAGCTTCATTTTCAGGAATATCTGCTTTGGCTTGAAAAGAGCTATACCAATAACTATTCTTAAATTTATTTTTTACAAACCCTGCACAGCCCATTAACCCATCACCATAAGTATCATAAATATACTTTAAATTTTTACATTTTCTTGGGGATGCGACTCCAAGAGATGTTAAAAAGTCTCCTTCTGGAGAAATAATGGTATTTGTGGGTAGCATAAAATTAACCGCAGGTGATGCAATATTTAAATCTTGAGCTTTTAATTTGCTAATTGTATTCCACAAAGCAACAGTAAGATCCCGACTTACATAGTAAGTAGGAAAATTATATTTAACTAAAGATTGACTTACAGAAATTGCATGGTTTGAGATTTTATCTTCTGTATAAGGATCAAATGATTTAATTGCATAAACAAGAATTTCTCCTCTCCAATTACTATAATTTGATGGACTATAATATGGTTTTCCAAATTTATTAAGGTTTATTCTATCCTTGAAATCTCTTTTGAGTTGTTTTCTAATGGTTTTTTCAATCATTTGATACCTAACTAAACATATTAATATAGTATCATATAATAGATATTAATTTTAAAATTTTTTTACTAAAATATAGAGATTAATGATATAGTGATATCAGTATTCACTTAATTAATTATGGACTATCTACAGTACAAACGAGAAAAAAGTAAAGCCGAATTTAAGCAACGATTAAAAAATAAGTTAAATCTCCAATCTACCCAAGAAAATGAGGATCTTATAGATATGATCCTTAGAATAGATATTAACTTTGGGAATGAAATGACTTTTAAGGTTAGAGATGTTTATGGAGAAGAAGGATTTAAAATTTCAAAATCCAGATTTTATCTTGATGAAATTTCTCCTTACATTGTAGAGACTTATGACCCATTAATATTTGAGAAATACCTAGTCGAAGGGGAAACTAAATCAATCCAACATCCAAAAAAATCAGAAATAATTCTGGGAAGTCAAAAAGTAGTCCCCTTGATAGGAGATCCTGACATAGGACAATACTGTACTAAACACAATATCAGTAAAGGATTTAGGGAAGAGATTATTAACTTTGGGGTAGAGTCATATAAATGTGATCCCAATTTTCATGTTAATGACTTTTATTTGGTCTTATCTGGATTGTACAATTATAAACAAGATTTTTACAATAGCAGTGCTTGGAAAGCAGGCTATGTTTGGACTCTTGTGTTTTATAATACAGATAAAAGTTTAGATATTTAATAAAATAGGGCATTAATTTAAATTAATGCCCTATTTTATTAAATATTTGATATACTTAAATAGAAATATTTGATAGATGAAAAAATGGAATATATAACCCTATATCATGGAACTTCCTCTGAATTCAAAGAATCAATTTCTCAAGAGGGGATTAACCCTCGTAAAGAATCAAGCCATTTAGGAAATTGGAGTAAAGCTCCTTCTAGAGAGGACTTTGTATATTTAACAGATACATATCCTATCTATTTTGCTTTCGCAGCCCTAAATGAGGTTATTAATGAGGATGAATTAGCAAAAGAAAACTTGCTGATTTACAAATTAAGAGTTCAAACTGACAAATTATATCCAGATGAAGATTTTATTTATCACTTAAATAAAAAAGAAAATATTGCTATTTCTAATGAAGAATGTAAAGAATTAGCAATAAAAAACCAAAAAGATTGGGAATCGAGTCTTAAAATGTTAGGAACAGTAGGTCATTATGGTAAAATTTCAACTACTCAGATTATTTCACAAGTAGAGCTTAAACTGGAAGATCAAAAAGATCTTTTCCTTGTATGGGAAGGCATACAGCCTACAATATCAATTGAAAACAAATTATTTTGTGGTCAAAGATATCAAGAATTAACTGAAAGTCTGTTTAATTAATATTATTTAACCTTATCAATAAATTTATTGATAAGGTTAAATTTTTAAATGCGTCTCCACTCATAACTTTCGAGTTGCTCATTGAAGTATTGTTCTCTTGAGATTTTCAATACTTCTTGATGATTTGTGTATTCGTTCCCCATCCCAAAGGGGATCTTAATTAAAATTAACGACTCTTTATCTCCACCATCTTGATACCAAGAAATAGGACTATTAATATCTTCTACAGAAGCAATAGTTGTTTCTGCCTCTTCAATAGAATGAAATAGACCAAGAGTGAAGTACACTTCTTCATCAGTAATATCCCTTAACTCGAAAACAAAATCAGTCATTGTTAGCCCCTTGCGCGATCATGGCACTTAATTTTTTCAACTGTTTGATCAAACAACAAATTAATATAGTTAAATAGTATTACGATAGGAGTGTAACATAGCCTAAGCACCTATATATAGAGATTTTAAAACTATGCCTTTAAAAAACCATGTTAGAGAGTTGGTAGAGAAAAAAAAGATATCTGTCTATCGTTTTAAGGTTGAAACAGGAATCGCAAATCGAACTGCTTATGACCTTTACAATAAACCTTATCACCTCCCTTCTCCAGAGGTATTAAGTAAAATTTGTGATACATACCAAATACAGCCATCTGAAGTCTTAGAATGGGTATCCCCAGAAAAATAATTAAACCTTTATTTATAGATAAATATCTATGGTTTACTTATTTCTTATAAAAAGTATATATTACAGATTGTTGATAAATTACTATGCTGTTGATAATATGAAACTAACCAAATCAAAAAGCATTTACAAAAAAATTGACCATGAGTAATCAGCAGAATCCAGAAGAATTACGCGATCGCGCTACCCAAAATCAGCAAGAGTTATTAAATAAATACGCTACATTAATTGCAGATAATACAAAAGAAGCTACAATTCAAGCTGTTAACGATCAACTTACTCATTATGAATTGTTAGGGATTCAAAAGGGGTATAAGTCTGCAAAATCTCAAGTTATAGGGATGATGCAAAAACGACTAGACGCTCTTAATAATCAAAATTCAGAAAAAATTATTCAAATGAGGGCTGAATTACCTGAATTACAAGAGTTTGAGGATGATTTAGATTTAGAATCTCCCTGTCTAAAAGAAGGCATTGATCGCGCCCACCAAAATTATAATGCCTTATCTGGAAGTAAAGATCAGACTGATCTCCCAAATGATCTCTCCGAGGCTTTAGAAGCTGAATAATTAATTAAGTCCTTTTATGTATATTACAGATAGCCATTTCGATACCCAAACATTGCAAAGAGCAATTGAGGATAACCCATTTAGTAAACCTGCAATAGTGGTTTTTTTAGATGTGTATGGGTGTAGTAAAGATTATTTAGATCGAGATATTTTTTGTCAGATTAGAGAACGAATTGAAGAGATCGTTGGTTGTCCACTTAATCTACGAAAACGACTAGATAAGGCTAAGATGGGGAGATTTATCATTTGGGGAGAATTATCACATCGTCAAGCATTACCTCAAGATTGGCAACCTTTAAACCTATTAATATCTAGGGAATCTTTTTGTGAAGAATCTTCTGAAGATTGTAAACAAGAGGATGATCAATCTGAAATAGATAAATTAAGAAAGAAACATGATGAGGCACAAGATCAAATCCATCAATATTGGGAAAAACTTCGAGAATATGAAAACTTCTGTCGATTATTACTTTTGGGTAAAATTTTACCTAAGCCCTCTACAACTAATGGTTTAGAATCCTCCCCAATATTTCAAATATTTGAGGGATCAACTTCTTTAGATGAATTACACAAATCTTATAAGAAGCTGTTACAACGATGGCATCCTGATCTTAGTAGTATGTCTCCAAAAGAAGCTGCTGAACGGTTTGATTATATAAAAAAAGCCTATAATCTTTTAGTTAACAATTGGAATAGCTTTAATCCCCAAAGTTTAGATATTCCAACCTCTCGCATTAAAAAATTAAAAAGTCAACAATTACAATGGAGTCCCGAAAGTTTTTGGAGGTAAAATTATGGATAGATTAGAACAACTCAAAGAATTAAAGAAAAATTTAGAGAGACATCCTGATTTTCTTGCCATTCTGAAAAATATGATTTCTCTAATGGAAGAACAAGAAGCGGAAATTTCAAGAATTAAAAAAGAATTAAATCTACCTCTAGATGGACTTACAGATAGTAATGTCATTTACTTTTTCCATCGAATTACATTATTTGATCTAATCAAAGATATGTCGGAAAAAGCAGATAGTAAAGGGGATGATGTTTTAGATGCCGAAGTAAAATTTATTCAAGAGGATGAATCTTCGGATATTGAACTTCAATTATCTATTTCAATGAATAAATCTTCTTTTTTCAAAAAATCTGAAAGTTTTCCTCCAATTAAGATTATTGGAAAAGGAAATTATAAGAACAAAGAAGAATTTACAATTGATTCTCTTCATACTCCTCATAATTTTCCCCAATACCTCTATTTCTACTTATTTCACTAACTCATGTATATAGACCAATTAATTGACTTAAATAAGGAATTTTATCCTATAAAATTTCATAAAGTTGAATATGTGGATGGAGATTTCTTTCCTCATGTTGAAATAGAAAAAGGAGAAATTATTTATGATGATGAAGCTGATGATGCCTCTCTATTACATGAAACAGGTCATTTAGCATTACTCCCTAACAATATAAGAGGAGAAATAACTGGAGATATAGATGACTCTTTAGCAGATGAGGAGGGAAATCGTTTTTATGCTACAGGCAATGAAGGTCATATAATAGTCTGGCAATTTTACATAGTTAGACAATTAGGAATACCCGAATACTTGTGGCAACAATATCAACTACTTGAACAATCTGATTTTAAATGTATTACATTTCAAACAATTAGAAATTCTGCTAATATTTATAATGAATTAAAGATGGGATTCAATTTCAAAAAATTAAGATTTGATTCTATAGTATGCCCAATTTAATAAAACAGAGGAATAAGATATGGATTTAAAATGGGAGTTATATTCTAACAATTATTACATTGAAGTCGAACCTAATGATTTAGATTCTTTTCATTGTTTGACTAGAGATAAAAATAATCATTGGGAGCAATCAATAAATAATTGGGAAGATGCTCTTTTTTTATTTTACAAGACTTATAAAGAACTTCAAGAATCAAAAGATATAAACAATAATGTGATTTATTTATTCAAAGATAAATATAAAATTGATAAAAAAGATGTTTATAAACAAGGAAGAATTATTGGGATTCAATCTAGTTTAAAAATTAAAAATCCCGTTAACACCCTTTTAGGTTTTAAAGAAGTTCCTACCACTTATAATCAACGTTGGATGTTATTTCCTCTTAGGAGTAAAGAAGAAGCAGAAAAGTTTAAAGGATATGTATGGGAAATTCCTCTTTATTGGGATAAACGTTTAAATAATGAATTTTCAAGAGATTTTATCTTTTTTGACTTAATTAATTATTCTAACTACTTCCATATTTATTGGAATTCGGGGATCGAGGTTAAGGATCATTATCCCATCTATTCTTATTTGAAAGAATTTTTCCCGATTAATTATAAGAGTATAATATCGAATTTTGATTGTGGAAAATATAGTTACAAATTAAATCAGTTTATCCCTTAAAAATCTAAATATTTAGTTGTCACTTTATCAAATAAATGATATAATAGAATTAAGTAAATTAAAGAGGAATTAAAAAATGAGCAATCCAATTTGCCACCACACAATCATTGATAATCAGATTATTTTAGAAGATAATACGCTGATCATTCAAGAAAATAATATTTGCTTTGAAGACTTTCAAGAGTCAGAAGCAATTAACTTAATTAAGAGTTATATTAACGAATATAACTTTAGTGAATTAACTATTCATATTCCCAATTTTGAAGGAGATGACTTGTTAATTGCATTTCTAATTGAAAAAGAAATTCACGACTTGAATCTAAATCTCAGTATTACTTCTGAAGAAACGGAAGAAGAAATTCGATTCTTCTAAAATTATAAAAAACCAACTAATAACTTATATTATTAGTTGGTTTTTCTTTTTTTAAATTTGATTTTATCCTGCTACTGAAATTTTTAAGTTGTATTTATTCAATTCTTGACCTTCCTTTGTTAAGAAAATCAATGTTGAATCTTCGATTGAAAAGACAATAATAGGGATATAATCTCCTTTTTTATATTCTCCAATTTGAGTTTCTAATGTGCAGTCTTCAAATTGCATGGAAGAGGTATCCAAGGAGTCCCAGTCAACCCATGTAAAAAGTTGTTGCTCAAGTGAAGTGTTAGTAGGAATCATAATCAATTTTTATCTCCTTGTAAGGTCTTTACTACTATAAAAATTATACAATTCCTTAATAATTTGTCAATCCTTAACTGAAGATAAATGTTATACTAAACAGAGTACCGTTAAATTTTTTTTTCAGAAATGAATATCCCCTCCTCCGATAATGATTTTGAAACCAGCTATTTAAAACTATATAGCTATAAACTCAGATTAATGTGTTTATTATTTAATGAATGGAGTAAACATAATACACATGAAGTATATAAATCTAGAAGATATGTTAATGGAGATGCTTTTTCTAATGGAAGACAATTTGTAGTTGTTGCAAAAATTAGTGATATTGATTTAATTTATGAATTTTTTACTATAGATACTTGGGACTTATTTTCTATTCCAGAAAAATCTTTCTGTGAGACTTTACCTAACCCCTCTAGCGAGGTTGATCAGAATTTAGTATCTCTAGATAGATATTTTAACAATCGATCAGTTAAAGAAACTTATCAATCAGCAAAAATCAGTCAAAATTCTGAGGATGAAGAGGAGGATACTTTTTACTTTTCAGAAATTATAGGTTATATGGAATTTGGCTTAAGAGTAGCAAGAAAAGAATGGTTTAAATATTCTCCTAGAGGTAAAGTTGTACTTTACCTTGTAAAACCTTCTAAAGAAATTAATTACTTTTATTTCTTTAATGATGGTAAATTGGATATTAATTGGAAACCTTCAGCTAATGATTGTTTAGCTAATGATTGGGTAATTGTTTAATATTTTCAATAAAAGAGGTATTTTATGAGTTTTTATATTGATTTAACTTATAAAAATAAAAGACCAAAAGATAAAATTTTATCTTTTGGTCTTAAATGGGATCAAGCAGGAACTGATGTCAATGTTAATTTATTTGCTATTCAAGTTAATAAAAGACAAGAATTTGCATTTAATCAAAAAGTAATTTATTATAATAATCTAAAAAGTAAAGACCCTTACTTTTCAACAAGATTAGTCAAAACTAATAATAAAGGTAGATTAAACAGTGAATCTATTACCGCTAATCAAGAAATTATCATTAGTGATTTAGATAAAGTTCCTGATTTTATAAATAGAATTTTATATTGTGTTGCAAGCCCCGATGATACACCATTTAGAGATGTTAATAATTGTTATTTAGAAGTAATTGACTTAAGGGATGATTTAACTGCTATACATGGGGTAGATATTACTAATGATTTTCCTGATTCAAATGCTTGTATTTTGTATGAAGCTAATAAAGTTTACCCTGATAGAACGAAACAAGAATTTAATTGGGAATTAAATGAAAAGAGTACCAATTTTACCTCGGGAATGTATGGTTTATTGGATAACCAATATAATGAATTTTTTAAATAAATAAAAAGAGGCAAAGAACTTAATCTCCACAGCTTCGGGGTTACTAACGAACATTAGTTCACTTTCACTTAGCCCCCTTAGCTGGTGGACTGGGCTGGTCGCCCTCTTGCCTCTAAGTCGAGCGAGTTTAGGAACTGAGTACCGACGGGTCGTTGCTTGGCTCTAGCTACCTGTTTGCCTTACGTCGTTTATCGTATATCAATGAGCCTACGCTCAGGGATATTAGGATTCTCCGTTCAATCACCGACTATGTGATTACTACTAACCTTGGTAGGCTATTATCCAACCAACTAGCGTTCGTCTAACACTGAGCCTTCTTCTAGTTCACCTCTCGGCATATCCCACTTGGGCAAGACTGAAGAAAATCTTCAGTGTGAGTCCTAGACAGTTGTACTCGGGAGTCCTACAACCCCACATATACCCAAGGTTTTTGCGCGTGGCTACTTAGGGATTACAATGTGGTTTATCCTTCTCCCTAGGCAAATTCAAAAAGACTTGCCCACCTTCCCTACTTTGTAGGTTTGGTATTCTTTGGGAATCACTATTGTCTTCTTCTCGCTTATTTTAAGTTTAACCTATTATGTATGAAAGTAAGATAATTTTGGATGCTGTCAGCCATTCTTTCATATTCCTCGAAATTTCTAATTGTTGGAGGGTTAAATGCTTCTTCGTCTTTATATTTTGCGGAATTGATACAATTAGTTAATCCTTTTTTACCAGCATAATAACAAGCTCTAGATGCCAATTGATTCGGGTTTCCTACTTTTCCTAATGCTGTTTCCCATTTTCCATTAACAAATTTTGCACCACAATCAGGGCAGTGTTGGATAGACATATACTTTTGAACTGAATTCTACAAACTATATTTTAGCTAAGTTTATTAATTCAGTTGTAGCAAAATTGACAATTTTGTTTATAAATAAGCTAATGAATTAGCCAATTGAGAGATAATTCGAGCAATATTTGCTTTAGTTGTTGGAGTTATTTTATTGGAATACTCCATACTATTAATTACTTGGTGTAGTTCTGTGTGGGATTTCTTTAATGCTAGAAAAGATTTTAACTGACTAGAATTCATTTTGATAAAATTTCCTCAATAACTATTTATCACAATTACACATTATTAACAAAATCTTGAAGATAAAAAGGGTCATTTAAATATCCTGCTTTACTTAGGTTAACGATAACTTTTCTTATGTCTCCCTGCAAGTCTAGTGGACTTTGATTACCATTTACTCGGAAAATAACAGAAGGATATTCTTGATGAAGCTCTTTATAACCTTCATAAACAGATTGATGAAAGTTTAATTCTTCTTGTTCAATTCGATCTTTATTCTTTTTTCTTGATAAAAATTGTTTAATATCCCCATCGATCCAAATGTAAATAGGAGTAATATTCTCATTTAAGTTACTAATGGAGATTTCAATACATTTATGGATTAAATCTTTATTTATTTTCCTTCCATATCCTTGATAAACAATAGTCGATAATAAAAATCGATCACAAATTAAGCAATCATTTTTAACTAAACTAGGATTAATTACTTTTTGTATATGGTTTGCTCGATCTGTACTATATAAGAATAATTCAGTAATAGGATCAATTTCAATATCAGGATTTATTAACAATTCTCTAATAACTGATCCTATAGAATCTTCTCCTCCAGGTTCTTTAGTTTTTGCTACTTTATAACCTAATGATTGTAGCCACTCGACTGTTAAATTAATTTGGGTAGTTTTACCACTACCCTCACTACCTTCTAAGACTAAAAACATAAACCCCTAAATGCTAGTATGATTAAAATAATAGCATTTAGGGGTTTATAGGTTTAAGATATGTTTATAATAAGATCATTTACAGCTTTAGATTTATGTGAATTTAAGTCATCATTTGAAAATCTAAACTATAATTCTAAATTTGATGCTTTAATTCAAAGTGATTCAACAAAAAATTCAATTATTAAAATAGAGTCTTTAAATCCAGTATGGATTGACTTTTTTGAGGGTTTTGAAATAAAGCCTACTGAAGAAAACATTGTGATTGGTATAAGCCAAAATAAACAAAATTTTCATTTTGTCCCTGAATTAGAAAAATGGGTTTCTTCGCCTGATATTATTTATTATTCTTGTAATTATTTTCGAGAAATAATCAAATATTGGAGAGGAAGCCTTAATTTAAATATTAAAATAAATAATTCTACAAGTCAAAAAATGATTAAAGAATTAAAAATAGGGTATTGGATTATAGGCAACCATATTGATTATTTATCTGAATTTGGGATACCTAAAGCTACCTCATTACAGGTTAAAGCAAATAGAATAATCCCTTTGAGAGATCAAAATGAAGTTTCTATACCGAGAGATATCCCTATATCAAAATTAGAATCAGTTAAATACCAAGATTTTAAAAATCAAGAACCTGCAAAAGAAGGATTATTGGATAAAAATAAGAGAGTAGTACAATTTTATGAGAACATTATCAGTGATTATATTAGGTTATTATTTTTTATTCAAATTAAATCTAACTTTATTTATGAATTTGAGCAAATATCAGAAGCACCAACTATATCAGTATTACTCAAAGAAGGGATAAATTACATAACAAATGGAATTATTGAATCTATAAGAATCTCTAAAAATAAAGATAGATATACTAAATACAATTATTTTTATGATCAGCCTTTTGAAATTGGGGTCACTTGTCAAATTCATAGAGATTTAAGAGATTATACTAATCAGATAATAAAAAATTTAAATAACAATAATCCTTTATACATTCCAACTCATAATCTATATTTTGGATTTTATTTATCAGAAAAACCTCAATATATGAAATCAGTTGAGCATATTACAGATTCATCTTTATATTCTTCAACATTTGAAATTACTTTCAAGTTTTTACCAGAATTTCAAGAAACATATTTATATGATCGAATAAACAATATTACATTAACTTCTGATTGGGAAGAAGTTGCAGTTCAAAATGACCATGAGACTCTAGCTCTCTTGAAATCTAGAGACTATAGTGTACCTGTAGGGGTTATAGAAACAGATCAATTAAACCATGATAGATTTCAAAATTATAGTTCAGATGTATCAGATAGTGTTGGCATTATTGGAGATTACACAAGTCGTCATATTAAAGTCTTTAATAGCCCAGAAATAATAGATTCGGTTTACCTAATACTTCCTGACTATTCTGTTCTAGTTCAAATATCTAATATTGAAGGATTGTTAGGGGATACGGATTGTAGATATATTAAGGCTTATCATAGCTTTGTTTCTGAGGGAGTCACCCCTCTCCCTATAAATCAAGGAAATTTGGATAATCACATAATTGAAAGAGATTTAGTTCATCATGTTTATATCCAAATTTATGAATCAAATATTCAAAATGGGGTAGGAGCTTATTAGTTCTTCTTTTCAGTCCACTTTTTCTGACAAACTGCGTATCTTTGTTTCTCGTCTGGGAATTCTTTATTCATCACACTGTCTCCCATACAACGATCAATGAATTTATCTTTTTGCTCTTGGTTTGAAGGAGATGGAATTGGCATAGTATATCTCTTTTAATTCGTATTTACTATAATATATTATATTATCTAGAGAGTATATATTATGTCTAATTTGAAATCTCAATATAGTACGGAACATATTATAAGTTACCTAAATAATTTTTTAGGTCAATCTAATTCTTTTGTAGCTTTGCTAATAAATGATGCTGCAGAAAATGTTGTGTCTAGAGATGCAACTATTATGGATATAGTTAATTTGGAATTATCGGGAGATGTTCCAAATAATTATCAGCGACAATTAGTTAATTTAAACTCTGCTACATTAATTGATTTAGTTGATAATAATAATGACTTAATCTTAGATGTAGAAGGGAATACTATTCCTGTAGCTCAAGCAACAGCAAATAAAATCGTCTTTGAATCTATTGGAGGTACTTGGGAACAAGCAACCCATATTTGTTATTTACGGGAAGCTGAGTTAACAGTTAATTCAACCGAGGGAGAGATTGTTCGTATAGATAAAACTCTCCCAAATGATGTTGTTGAATTAAAGCATGAAGAAAAGTTTACATCAACACCGACTTTTAAGATGGCATCTTCTGTCCCCCAATAATGTTAATTAAGCAATCTATTTAGCATACTTAAAAATTCTTCAGATAAATCCCCTTGTTCATTAAAGACTTTAACATCTTCCCCCCATATTTCTGCTCTTAAAGGATAGGGGGATTGATTATTTAGAGGATGAAATAATCGTATCTCTTCACCTTGTTTATCAAATAAAGAGATATTTGCAACTTCTAGGTTTCCATCTATGTCTTGTATGATTTCAAAGGCTTCTTCGTCATGTACCATCTCAATACCTTTAGGAAGCATGAGATCTATATATTTAAGGCTTAAAAAACCTAAGCATTTCAAGAGCTTTCCTTCGTTGAAAAGATCTCTCGGTATAATTCTTCGATAATTCATAATTAATTATTCCTTATATGCAAGTCCTATAGCATAAGGAGAGTCTTCATAGTAGAGTTTTTTAAACTCAATATCATAAAAACATCTCATTATAAAAAATCTCAATCCTAAGCTATCACTAGGGATCAATTTTTGATTTTCATCTAAAATTTCTAGAGGACAAATTACTATAAACTCAAGATTATCTATATTTACACCTTGAGTTTTAAGTTCATCCTGATTTCTAGAATTTAATTTATTTTTTTCAAGCAATGTAATATTCATATTCCTTTGCTTTTCCTACAAATGCAATTGTAGTAGGATTGAACTAAATTGTAAATACTTTTTGAAAAATAAAATTGATTACTAAATATTTAAAGGAGGTTGAATTCTTAAATTCAACCTCCTTTGCTCAAATGAAACCATTGAATAGACGCAATAGCAACTTACTCAAATAGCTTCCTTGAAATACAGTAAACAAAAAGGAAACTTTGTCGTTGTCGCTAACTACGAAACTCAACCATGTTATGTAGTCATTTATAATGATAGCATAGATAAACCAAATAAAAAACAGATTGAATAAGATCAATCTGTTTTTAACAATTAAAACCAGAGCTTGTTAAAGGTTTACCTTTAACTTAACTGCCCACATTCTATCTTAACTGGAAAGTACGAAAACAGTTAGACATTGTGATTTATCTGTTACATAGAGACTATTTAGCTCTTGACTGAAATCAGGAAATTCTGACGTACTTCTTCTTCAAATTTCCTTGTTCTGGTCAATGCTATTATAACAAGACTGACTTGAATTATCT
>ERZ1034517.74-NODE-74-length-28743-cov-8.060095_pt1 | contig 28743 bp, 22 predicted proteins | sample MGYA00520599_ERZ1034517 | MGnify/ENA primary metagenome ERZ1034517 (study PRJEB33760, sample SAMEA4777701) | hypersaline lake metagenome | biome: hypersaline environment; feature: brines | place: Spain | collected 2012-08 | depth 0 m ...
GGGCCGGGGGCAGAGCCCAACCAGACGGTCCCGGACGACGAGACGGTCGTGGTCGACGCCGAACCAGACCCGGCGGACAACGAGACGGTCGTGGTCGACGCCGAGCCGCCCCAGACGGACCTCCGGTCGGGGAGCGCGGCGGGGCTCTCTGTCCTGGCGATCGGCCACCAGCTCACCCACCTCTGGTGGCTGTTGGTCGGGGCTGGGCTGGTACTGCTGACGTGGCTGGTTGGCCGCACACTGCGAGGGCGAGACGACCGCGACGAGACCGATTCCGTGGCCGGCCACCCAGCTGGAGGACGACCCACGGGTGGACAGATGGGCCCGAGCAGCGCCTCGACACTGACTGACGGTGGTCAGGTCGCCGAAGACCAGCCCTCGGGCGAGACCGAGCAGCGCTCGGCGCCGCGGCTCAAGGCGGCTCGAGAGCGCCTCGACGCGACGGAGCACGACCGCAGTGTCGGCCTCGCCATCCGCGCGCTCGCCGAAGGTGGGGCTAGCGAGGACCAGCCGGTCGACTACGACCGACTGTTCGAGCACTGGCGCCCGACCGCAGAGGAGCTCTCGGGGAGCCCACGCTCGCTCGAAGAGCTTCGGGAGATCCACCAGCGAGCGGTGTTCAGTCCCCACGCGACCGGATCGGAGGACGCCCGGGCGACGATCCGAACTGTCGAAGCGCTGCTCGGTCAGCAGGCCCCCTAAGTTACCCCCGCGGGTTACCTCTGCGTTCTGACGGTCGATTACCCCCTGCCGTCGTCGGGCAAAACATGCCTTACTCTTCACCGGAGGACACGAGTGGCCGACGGGCGACCGGCGCTGCGGGCTCTGCCGGCGATCCCCTCGAACCGACCGGTCGGACGGATACCGATGATGCCCCGACCGCGAGTATCGACCCACGTGTCCCCGAGCACGTCATGCTCCTCTCGATCGACGCGTTGCGGGCGGATCACCTGGGCGTCTACGGGTACCACCGCGATACGTCTCCGACCATCGATCACATCGCTCGGTCGGGCGTGCGATTTCGGCGGGCGTACAGCCCGAGTGGACACACACGAGAGGCGGTTCCGGCGATGCTCAGCGGTCGATACCCCAGCGCGGCGACCACCGAGGGGTATCGGCCATCGCAATCGACCATCGGCCATCTGCTCCAGGGGACCCCGGCGCGTTCGGCGGGGATCCACTCGAACCCGTATCTCTCGGACGGGTACGGGTACGCAGATGGATTCGACCACTTCGACGACGACATGCTACTGGGAAAGTACGCGTTCGGAGCGCTCGCACAGCGGGCGATCGACAAGCTCCGCAATCGACACTACGCCCGGGCCGAGACGATCACCGGCCGTGGGCTGGAGTTCCTCCGGCGACAGGCGGTCGACGGTGGGCGGCGGACGTTCACCTGGCTCCACTACATGGACGTCCACGGCCCGTACGAGCCACCCGGTGAGTTCCGGACGGCCTATACCGACCGGCGGCTCGACAACGAGGAGGCTGCAGCGCTCTATCAACGTGCCATCGAAGCGCCCGAGAGTATCGATAGCCAGGAGCGCCAGCAACTGATTGATCTCTACGACGGGGAGATCCGCTACATCGACCAGAAGATCGCCGACCTCCTCGATACCCTCGAGACACTCGGCGTTCGCGAGGAGACGCTCCTGTTGCTGACGGCCGACCACGGCGAGGCCTTCGGCACCGAGGGGTACTTCGAGCACCCACGGCAGCTCCCCGAGAGTCTCACTCACGTCCCCCTCATCGCGGCTGGCGCCGGCGTGGAGCCGTCCGACCCGGTGACCGCACCCGTGAGCACGATCGATATCGCCCCGACGGTGGGCAGCGTCTTCGGGGTCGAGATGGACGGGCCAGGCCGGTCGCTGTCGGCGACGGCCGCCGAGCCGGACCCGTCACGGGTGGTCTTCGCGCAGGCCCGCGGCGAGCAGGACGAGAGCCACCTCTGTCGCTATGCGGGCTATCGTACAGACGGTGTGGCGAAGGCTGTCGTCGACCGAGATCGGCAGTCCCGTACCCTGACACAGGGTGGGCGACCGGCCCTGGAGGCCGCCTTGCACGACCACATCGACAGCTACGGCTACGGTGCCGACGGCGAGACCGGCACCGGCCAACGGACCGCCGAGCCGGAGCCAGAGACGGCCCATCGCCTCGAAGCGTTGGGATACATCGAGTGATCATGGACGTCGGGTTCGTCTCCAACGTCGTCTATCCGCACACGACGGGTGGAGCGGAGAAACGCATCTACGAGATCGCTCGCCGACTCGCGGCCGACGGGCACTCGGTGACACAGTACAGCCGCCGCTACTGGGAGAGCGAGGGCCCCACCCATCGCGATGGCGTGAGATTCGAGGCGATCGCCCCGGGCAGGGAGCTCTACAGCGGCGATCGACGGTCGATCCCAGAGGCCGTCGGGTTCGGCGTTCGGTCGATTGGCCCGCTGCGGCGTCTCTTCCAACAACACGACATCGTCCACGCATCGGTGTTCCCGTACTTTCCCGTGTTGGGGGCAGCGCTCGCGAGAGCGACGGCAGGCCCGACCGCGGCACCGCTGGTCACGACCTGGCACGAGGTCTGGGACGAGTACTGGGAGGAGTATCTGGGTCGGCTGGCTCCGTTCGGGAAGCTCGTCGAGCGGGCGACCGGGCGGGTCGCCCAGCATCCCATCGCGATCTCGGAGCTGACAGCCGGTCGACTGGAGCGACTCGGCCAGCCAGCACCACACATCGTTCCCAACGGGATCGATGTCGAGGGGATCCGGTCGGTCGACCCCGCTTCGGATGGATTCACCGTGCTGTACGCCGGGCGATTGATTCCGGAGAAGAGCGTCGGCCTCGCAATCAGCGCGTTCGAGCGGCTCGCAGCGACCCGTCCCGACATCACGTTCGGGATCGTCGGCGAGGGCCCCGAGCGACGGGCCCTCCAGGCGCAGGCTGCGGAGACGGCCTGTGCAGATCGGATCGAGTTTCTGGGCTTTCTCGAAGAACACCGGTCGGTCCTCGCACAGATGCAAGCGGCGGAGGTGTTCTGTTCACCCTCGGAACGAGAGGGGTTCGGTATCACCTACCTCGAGGCGCTGGCCGCTGGGTGCATCGTCGTCGGTGCGGACCACGAGCACAGCGCCGCCAGCGAGGTGATCGGCGATGGTGGACTCGTCGTCGAACCCACCGAGCGAGCGCTCGTGGCGGCACTCGAGCGAGCACTCGAACGGGACACAGATCTCGACCCCGAGCAGCAGGCTGCAGCCTTCGACTGGGATAGGATCGCCGATCGTACGCTGTCGGTCTACCAGTCCGCTCTGCAGTCCGGGACGGGCGGTGAGTCGCCCTCTTGATGCTATTCTCACGGCCGAGTCGGGCGAACGTCAAACGTCTGCCAGCCTGCGCGGCACCCGGTCGGTGCCACAGCGGCTGCCCTGGGCCGCTCGAACACCGATTGATGCAAGAGCAGAGCCGGTGTACGAAACCCCTTCAGGGCACCAGAACCAAACAATCTCATGAGCGGCCGACGGAGGACTCGCGGTAGCGAACGCCAGTCGCTGTACCGGATCGCCCACTCGATTGGACAGCTCACCGACGAGGTCGTCCGAGGGGGGCTCAGATCCTACATCGACCAGCTCAGCTGTGCAGGGGCTGCGGTCTTCCGCTGTCACCGAGAAGAGAAGGTTCGATACCGGCTGGAGGAGCTGGTCGTTGGTGAGCCTACGGAGCTGCCTCCGCTCGAGACACTACTGGAGCCGGTGTTCACGGGGCTGGCAGCAACCGGCGCAGACCCTGCGACTCGCGCACTGGAGATCGACGGCTACGAATCCTCCGTCGCCCACCTGTTCGAGCTGCGAGATTACGGTGTGATGGTGCTGGTCACGCACCAGGAGTCACTCTCCCGGGAGATACTGAGCGCGCTGCCGGCGCTGAACGCCACCTTTGCCCGCCGCTGCCGGGAGGAAGGGCCGACGCTCGAACCGGATCTTGGCGGTGCGGAGGAGACGGCGGTCGCCGCTGGCCGGACCCATCGGTTGGCAGGCGGTAGACTGAGGGTCGAGCGGGTCGGTCCGCGACCAGACCAACACGAGCTGGCAGCGATCGGCGGGCCTGGGGGGCTCAGGTGCGACAGCAGTGACGAGCCGCTCCGATGGCTGTTGGGCGGGGGCTGGATCAGAGTGTCTTCGGAGGGCGCCCAGCCCACTTCGAACGGTCGCTTCGCCCCGGATGCGGATCTCACGGACGACGGGTCCAGCCCCCGGCCGGAGGTGGCCGACGGGTCGGTGTCACCCGAGACGGTCACGGACCGAGAACGGCTCTCTCCGCCAACCCTCTTCGAGAACCACCCGCTCGGCATCACCATCTGCGATGCCGATGGCAACATCCTGAGCGTGAACGAGACACAGGCCGAGCGGTTGGGATACGGTCGAGAGACGATTCGGAATATGCACGTCGCCGACTACCGACTAGGAGACTCGGAGACGGGTATCGAGCGACTGCTGACCCACGCCGGATCAGGGGATATCGACAGGACCGAGAGTATCAATCGGCGCGCCGACGGCACGGTCTACCCGGTCGAGAGCTGGCTCAGAGAGGTCCAGATAGAGGGGACACGCTGTTACATGTCGATCGACCGAGACATCAGCCAGCAGGTCGAAATTGACAATCGACTCGAACGGAAGGATACGGTGTTGCGGACGATTCTGGACACACTGCCGGTGGGCATCCTCGTGGAGTCCCCCGACGGGGAGATCCTCAGCGTCAACCGGCGGCTCGTCGAGGTATTCGATGCCGACTTTTCGGCTGACTCGATCAGGGGTCAGGACTGCCAGTCGCTCATCGGCGAGCAGTGCTCGACGGTGATGAAGTGGCTCAGCGGCGCCCTCGCCGACTCGACCGACTTTCTGATGCAGGCCACCGAGCTGGTCGAGTCGGGTACCGAAGCCAGAAAGCAGCCCTTCGAGCTCGAGGCCGGCGGTACCATCGAGCTCGACCACGTCGTCTACGAGCTGCCCGAAGGCCAGGCGAGTCTCTGGATGTTTCGGGATGTGACCGACCGTGTCGAACGAAACCGCGAGCTGCAATCGGCCCGCCGCGAGCTACGGCGGTCCAACGAGAAGCTCGAAAAGTTCGCTTACGCCGCCTCGCACGATCTGAAAGAGCCACTCCGAGCGGTGAGCAACTATCTCACGCTCATTCGGGATGGCGGTGGTCGAACTCACGAGCTGGATGACCGTACCGCGAGACTGCTCGACGATGCGGTGCAGGCCGCAGACAGGATGGGGTCGATGATCGACGCCCTGCTGGAGTACTCCCGCATCGACTCGCGGGCCGACGAACCGACGCCGACGTCGCTCGAAGAGGTCGTCCGCAAAGCCACACTGAACCTGACGGTGCGTATCGAGGAGCGCGACGCCTCGATCCAGACCGAGCCGCTCCCCAGCGTGATCGGCGACGAACAGCTGTTGACACAGCTGTTTCAGAATCTCCTGGACAATGGCATAAAGTACAACGACACTGCCAACCCCCGGGTCTCGATCGGCACGGGCGCCCCCATCGAAGAGACCGACCCGCCCGAACGGGTGCCGGTGAACGAGCTCGGCGAGCTGACACACGTCCGTGTCGAGGACAACGGCCGGACGATGGACCAGAGCCAGGCCGAGCGGGCGTTCGACGTCTTCGAGCGGCTGGGCAACGAGTCCGAAGAGGGGGCGGGTATGGGCCTCCCGATGTGCAGGCGCATCGTCGAGTTCCACGGCGGGGATATCTGGATCGAGGCGGGCGAGGAGACCGGCTCGATCGTCCACCTGATGTTGCCGAGCGTGGCGCCATCGGGAGCGAAGTAGTCTCGGCCAAATCGGCCCCGATGAGCCCTAGACTACCTCCATTGGAGGGATGTGGCCTGTCTACGGTGGCGCATGTCACAGGCCGAACAGCCCGATGCCGAGGAACCGGCACAGATTCAGCGGACGACGCCCACGAGTGACGCGACGGCAGCCGACTCACTCCAGGACGCGTTCGGCAACGACCGATTCGTCCTGTGCGGGCCCGCAGCCAGCATCGACCCGACGATCTCCGTGGTCATCCCGACGCTGAACGAGGAGTCGGCCATCGAGCAGGTGCTTCGAACCGTCCACGGCTCGTTGCGAGAGCTGGGCGTCGCGGCGGAGATCATCGTCGTCGACTCCTCGACCGACCGGACCCCGGACATCGCCAGACAGCATGGAGCGATCGTCGTCGAGCCGGAGCGGTCCGGCTACGGAGCGGCCTACCAGGCGGGCTTCGAGCGCGCCCGGGGAGAGCTCCTAATCATGGGAGACGCAGACACGACCTACGACTTCGGCGAGCTCCCCCGATTCCTGCAGGAGCTCCTCGAGACTGATGCGGACATGGTGCTGGGCTCGCGACTCGCAGGTGAGATCAAGCCGGGAGCGATGCCACCGTTGCACCAGTACGTCGGCAACCCGATGCTGACGTCCGTGCTCAACGGGCTGTTCGGGGCCGCGTTCAGCGACACCCACTCTGGGTTTCGGCTGATCACCCGCGAGGCCCTAGAGCAGATGCGCCTGGAGACCACCGGCATGGAGTTCGCCTCGGAGATGCTGATCCAGGCGACCCGCCAGGAGCTCGACGTCGCGGAGGTGCCGATCACCTACCACCGACGCGAAGGAGAGGCGACGCTGGAGAGTTTCAGCGATGGCTGGCGACATCTCAGGTTCATGCTCGATCGATGGAGCGAGACACATCGGCCGGCCGGCCGGCTCCTGTCGCTGTTCGCCTAACTCGCCGCGGAGGCACGCACTCCCCACTCGCCTGGCTACAGCTGGATCGTAGCCATCCAGTGCCCGGCGGCGAGCGGTGATGAGGGCGCTGGCGGGCTTGGAGATCGCTCGCAGGGGCCCCCGCAGAATGCCGCCTCCCCGATTTGAACGGGGGACAGCTCGATCTTCAGTCGAGTGCTCTCCCAGGCTGAGCTAAGGCGGCGCTGTCTCACAGATGCCCAATACTCCAAAAACAGTTCCGATTAGCAGCGGCGAGCCGCGCCGACGCCGCGCTCGAACGTCACTGTGGGGCGATCTGGATCTGTCTGCCACGGTCGATCGCGTCCTCGAGCTCCTCGGCGATCGCCGAGCCGCGGCTCACCTGTATCTCCCCGCCGTTCGAGACGGTCGCGGTGAACAGATACTCACCGGCGGCTCGCACCTCCACGCTCTCACCCGCGTGGCCCTCGAACGGGATGATGACGTGGTTGGAGCTGATCTCCGGGGCGACGATCTGTCCGGCCATCGCCGCATCCCCGCCGTCGGTGGCGTTGGTCGGCACGGCACCACCGGCGCCGCCTGCGGACTGCCGTTCGTCGAAGGTTCTGACGTCGATGTTGATGCCGAGCCGATTCTCGATGTCCGTGATTCGACCCCCACCTTTGCCGATGACGTACGAGATGTCGTTCTCGTCGACGTAGACGATCGCGGTGTTCTCGCTCTGGAGCTCGACGTCGACCGCGCCTCTGGCGACGGTTTTGACCTCCCGCTCGATCTCGTTGCGGGCCAGCCGGTCGACGCCCGACTCCGGCGCCCCCTGCGCGCCCTCCTCGTCCAGTGGGACCGTCACGACCTGGCGGTTGAACGTGTAGATCTCGTAGGCAGGCTCCCCCGATTCGAACTCCGAGATGACGACGACCGGTCGCGCCAGATCCTCCTGCATCAGCCCGTGTGGCACCTTCACCTCGGTCGTCACGTCGTAGACGGTGTGTACCTCTCCCGCTTCGATGTACACCACCGTATCGACGACCTGCGGAATCATCCCCAGCTCCACACGGCCGACGAGTCGCTGGAGCGCGTCGATCGCCCGGGTGGCGTGGACGACACCGATCATCCCCACACCGGCCAGTCGCATGTCGGCGAAGGTCCGGAAGTCGCTGGTCTTCCGCACCTCGTCGTAGATCGTGTAGTCAGGCCGCACCATCAGCAGCGAGTCGGCGGTGTTCTCCATCGACCCACCCAGCTCCGTGTACTGTGTGATGCCCGGCCCCACCTGGAGGTCACGCGGTTTCTCCATGGTCTTGACCGCATAATCGGCATCGGCGAGGAACTCGGCGACCGCCTGTGCGAACGTCGACTTTCCCGCACCCGGCGCGCCGGCGATCAGGGCGCCTCGCTGGTGCTCAGAGAGCCGATCACGCAGGCTGTCGGCGAGCTTGTAATCCTCCAGCTCCGTCTTGACGATCGGCCGGACGGCGGTGATCTCGATCCCGTCGGCGAAGGGAGGCCGCGCCAGCGCGATCCGCATATCGCGAAACTGGATGATTCGCATCCCGGGTTGGTCCAGCTCGACGAACCCCGCCGACGAGTCGCGGGTCGCCCGCTCGATGTCGCTGACGAACTCCTGCATCTCCGCTTCCGTCGACGGTGAGTCCTCGATCGGCTCGTAGTGCATCTCGCCGATGGTTCCGCGTTTGGCCATCGGGGCGACGCCGGTCTTGAGGTGGAGACTCATCGTCGTCTCGTCGAGATACGACTCGATCGCCAGGGTCTCGCTGACCGGTGTCTCCTCGACCGCTGGCTCGACGTACTCCACCTCGATCTCCTTGGCACGGGCCACCTCCGCCTGCACGGCATCGCTCGTCAGCAGTACCGCGCCGGTTTCGGCCGCGGTCTGGCGGATGAGCGCGTCGACGTCGCCGGCTGCCGCCCCACCGATCTCGTCGCTCGACGGTGTTCGACCGACGTACTCGACGGTCAGCTCGCCGGCGGCCACGAGATCGGCCAGTGTACGCAGCTCTGCGAGCCCATCCCACCCGCTCTCGCGGTCGTCGTTCGCCTGTGCCTCGAGCTCGCTGACGACCGCCTCGGGGACATAGACGGTCTCCAGTGCGTCGCCTCGTCTATGCCGGTCGGACACGCGGCCGTCGACGACCACGCTCGTGTCCGGAACAAGGTCCATGCGCGGCCAACGGTGCCACCACGTTTAAAAAGCGTGATGGCCGGGAGCGCCACGACGCGGCCACCGACATCGCCGGACGGCACCCGGTGTGTCGGGTCGACGCTGCCGAGGTCGTGGGGTGGAGGCTTCTTGTCGGTCGCGGTCCAACGTATGCCATGTCCACGGAACGGCCGGCGGCCTACCAGACGCTCTGTGACCAGTTCGAGCGGGTCAGCTACCTGGCCGATGGCGCCAGCTATCTGAACTGGGACCAGGAGGTGATGATGCCCGAGCAGGGGACGCCTGCTCGTGCCAAACAGCTGTCTGCCATCACGGGGGTCCGCCACGAGCTGTTGACGGCCGATCGCGTCGGCGAGGCGCTCGCGGAGCTGCGCGGGGCGAACCTCGAGGACCCACAGGCAGCTGCCGTCCGGGAGATACGACGAGAGCACGACCGCGCTGCGAGCGTCCCACGAGAGCTCGTCGAGCGCATCTCAGAGGAGACCTCGAACGCGCTCCCGGTCTGGAAGGAGGCCAAGGCGGCGGCCGACTGGAGTCTGTTCGCCCCGCGTGTCGAGCGACTGCTGGCGCTCAAACGTGAGTATGCAGCACATATCGATGCCGAGGCGGACCCGTACGCGGTGCTGTTCGCCGAGTACGAGCCGTATCTCGACCTCGCGACCGCAGAGGAGGTGTTGGCGACGCTACGAGAGGGGCTCGTACCGCTGATCGACGAGATCGACGCGAGCGAGGTCAGCCTGGCCGATCCGTTCCAGGGCCACTACGACGAAGACGACCAGATGGCGCTCGCTCGAGCGGTGCTCGACGAGCTGGGCTACGACTGGGACCGGGGGCGAATCGACACTGCCCCGCATCCGTTCTCGCTCGGAACGCAGTTCGACGCCCGGGTGACCACGCGATTCGACGAATCGGACCCCGTCGGGGCGATCGGTTCGACGATCCACGAGTTTGGCCACGCCAGCTACACGCTGGGACTTCCCGAGGAGCGTTACGGGAGTCCGCTGGGACAGCATCGTGGGCTGACCGTCCACGAGTCACAGTCACGGCTGATGGAGAACCACGTCGGCCGGTCGAGGGCGTTCTGGACACGGCTCGCCGACCGGTTCGACGAGCATCTCTCGGTCGACATCACACCCGCAGATGGGTACGAAGCTGCCAATCGGATCTACCCTGCCAACACCATCCGTGTCGAGGCCGACGAACTCACCTACCACCTGCACGTCGTGATACGGTTCGAGATCGAACGAGCCATGCTCGCCGGAGAGATCGACGTCGAGGAGGTGCCAGCGGTGTGGAACGAGAAGATGGAGAGATATCTGGGGGTTCGCCCCGAGGACGACGCGGCGGGCTGTCTCCAAGACATCCACTGGGCGCACGGCTCGTTCGGGTACTTCCCGACCTACTCGCTGGGGAGCGTGCTCGCCGCACAGCTGTTCGAGGCTGCCCAATCGGACATCGAGGCGCTCGAAGCCCAGCTCCGAGCGGGTAGTCTCGAGTCGCTCCAGACGTGGCTCACGGAGAACGTCCATCGACATGGCCAGCGGTTCAGAACCGGCGAGCTCGTCGAACGGGCGACGGGCGAGCCACTCTCGGCAGACCCGTTCCTGGCGTACGCGACCGAGAAGTTCGGGCGGCTCTACGAGCTTTAGCTGCGGGATGTGCGCTCGTCGCGGCGAGCCAGAGGGCAGACGGGGCCGCGGCGTGCCATGTGTCGTCCTACCATGGATTTAAGATTGCTCGGCATATAGGACGGCCGTATGGCAGCCGCAAACGAGGATATCTACGACCGATTTCTCGAGAGCCGTGGGCACGAGCCCGACGCACCCGACTGGGAACGCGATCACAACAAGAAGCGCTGTCCAGAGTGTATGGGGCTTCACGAGCTCGAGGCGACGGCCTGTGGCGTCTGTGGTTGGGAGCCCTAGGCTCGGTGCTGTCGAGAGCCAGGCGACAGCGAGGCGGTGAGCCGCCGGCCCGCGGCCCTACGAGACCGGCCATGGTGACCGAACAGTGTTATGAGCACGTGGGCCGAACACCGAGCAATGAGCGCGCCCGAAGTGATCCGCCTGTTTGGCGGGCCCGGTAGTGGGAAGACGACGGCCCTGTTGAACCGCGTCGACACACTCCTGGAGGAGGGCGTGGACGTTCGTGACATCCTGATCGTCTCGTACACACGAGCCGCTGCACAGGAGATCCGTGAACGCATGGCCGAGCGTCTCGACCGGTCCCCGACCTCGTTGCGCGGGAACGTCAGCACGATGCACGCGAAGGCCTACGAGCTGCTCGATCTCTCCCGGACCGACGTCGTCGGCGAGAAACACAAGAAGGCGTTCTGCGAGCAGTACGGCATCAAGTTCGAGGACGAGTACGAGAGTTCGCGCCGCCACTCCTCTCGATCGACGACGATCGGCAACAAGATACTCGACACGAGCGAGTGGCTCCAGCGGACGAATCGCGAGGTGGCAGACTGGTACGAGGTCCCGTTCAAGTGGAACGCCGAGCAGGTGCGGCTGCCACCCGACATCGACCCCAACGCCCAGGAGGGCAACAAGTACACGCCAACATGGCCCAGCGACGACGACCGGATCGACGTCCCCGAGGCGATTCGTGGCTGGCGATCGCACAAGGGTGCGGAGGGGGTCGTCGGGTTCGCGGATATGCTCGAACGCGTCACACAACGATCGTTGCTCCCGAGTGTCGACCACCTCGTCATCGACGAGTTCCAGGACATCACGACGCTGCAGTACGCCGTCTACGAGGAGTGGCGCCCGCATATGGAGACCGTTCAGATCGCCGGTGACGACGACCAGGTGGTGTACGCCTGGCAGGGGGCTGATCCCAATCTCCTGCTGGAGGAACGGGTCGACGTCGACGAGGTGCTGCCCAACTCCTACCGGCTGCCCTCACAGATCCTCAACGCCGTCAACAGAGAGGTGCGACATATCGAGACACGCCAGGAGAAGGACCTTCGCCCGCGGACGACCGGCGGGCGCGTCGAGGCATTTCGCAACCCCTCGATGCTAGAGCTCGTGCGGGAGGTCAGGTCGACCGCCGAGGCGGACCCGGAGACGACGCAGATGATTCTGTTTCGCGCTCGGTATCAGATGTTCCAGTTCGTCGATGAGTTCGTCTCGCTGGGCATCCCGTTCGCCTCGATGACGGACACACGACTCTGGACCGACAGGCTACAGGGCTACGTGCAGGCGATCGAGCGGCTGGAAGCCGACGAGCCCGTGGACGGCCTCGACACGCGGCGGCTCGCCGAGATGCTGGCCAGCTCCGGATTCGGGACGGGCGAGCGAAGCGATCTGTTCGATGCGATCGACGAGCGCCAGGAGCGGGCCGAGACGGACGACCTTCGCGAGATCGAGTTCAGCCCAACCGAGCTCGGCGAGTACGCCCCGTTCGCCCCAGGGGCCGCCTCAGCAGCCGACATGCTCTCGCGTGTCTCGGACTTCCAGGAACGCTCGGTCGAGGCCTACTTTGGAGGTGACTACCGGGGGATGGACCCGAATCGGGTCCGTGTGGGAACGATACACTCGGCCAAGGGACGCGAGGCAGACCACGTGTATCTCGCGACGGACCTGACGGAGAAGGTGGTCGAGCAGATGGCCGCGACCCATCCGGATCCGACGAACGTGACCGGCGTCGAGGAGTTCAGCAAGGGCGCCGATCCGGTGCCGACTCTGACTGAGGACGAACGCCGTGTGTTCTACGTCGGGATGTCACGGGCCCGCGAGCGGCTCGTGCTGATGGAGAATCTCGTCGATGGCGCGCCGACGCTACCGATCGACGTGCTGACACACAATGCCATGACCGAGACACCGTTCGAGGAGACGCTCTCGGAGATACGGGAGCCAGCGGAGCCCGAGGGAGAGACCGGCACCCCCCAAGCAGACGACTAGTCCTCCGGGTCGGACTCGGGAAGTCGCTCGCCGAAGCCGGCCACCAGCCGCTGGCGGAGCCCGGCCGGCTTGCCCAGCCGCTCGCCGAAGAGAATCATGAGCCCCGCCACGACCAGCATCCCCACCCCGACGATCGGTCGGCCAGCGACGAGCTGCTGGGCGCCGAGCAGAGCGATCGGCAGCGCGAAGATCAGCGTCGCTGCCAGCCCCACCAGCCCAAACAGCGTCCGGCGGCCCATGCGTGACCGACGGGCGAACGGCTCATGTAGAACCCGGTTTGCTCGTCCGGATGGGTCGCTGCCGATGATTTATGCGGGCGCCGCTCGAGGGTAGCTCGTGTTTACGGGAATCGTCGAGGAGACGGGAACGATCACTCGGCGTGAGCAGACCGACACCGGGCTGCGGCTGGGTGTCGAGGCCTCGTTCACCGAGGAGCTTGAGGTGGGCGAGTCGGTCGCCATCTCGGGGGCGTGTCTCACTGTCGAGGCGGTCGCGGATGGCAGCTTCGAGCTGTTTCTTGCCACCGAGACCATCGAGAAGACGTATCTGGGTGAGCTGGCCGTCGGTGAGGTGGTCAATCTCGAACGGGCGCTGCCGGCTGCCGGGCGGCTCGATGGCCACATCGTGCAGGGACACGTCGATGGCACCGCGAGGGTCAGGGATATCGAGCAACTCGGCGATGATTGGACGTTCAGCTTCTCTCTCCCGGACGGGATGGGCCGATACGTGGTGCCAAAGGGATCGATCTGTGTCGACGGCATCTCCCTGACCGTCGCCACCTTGCGTGAGGACGGGTTCGACGTGGCGGTGATTCCCGAGACCTACCGCGTGACGAGCTTGGCCGAGAAGAGCCCAGCTGACCCGGTTCATCTCGAGGTGGACATCATCGGCAAGTACGTGGAGTCGCTGTTGGAGGGCCACCGCTAGATTCGATCCCGTGGGCAACCCTTTGCCCGTGGCCATCGCAGGCTAGCCATGCCACGCGATCCGGTCGAAGCGGGGGCGACGGACGACACCGACCTCTACGACATCTCGACGTGGGAGACACGGACGCGTCTGGACCGGGTGGCGGTCAGAATCCATCGCGGGCTCCTGACGATCACCCGCGGGCTGATCGTAGGATTCGCCGTGCTGATCATCGTGGGACAGTTTCTCCTGGGCGGGATGGGGGTGCTCTACTCGAATCGGCCAGCCGCGGCCGTGCTGGTCGTACTGTCGGTGCTTCCGGCACTGGCACTGTTCGGCTACGTCTATCGAGCCGACGTGACGACCGCAGAGCCGCTGGTGCTGATCGTCGGCACGTTCGGCTTGGGCGTGCTGTTCGCGGGGTTTGCGGCGCTGGTCAACTCCGCGTTGCGCCCGCTGCTGGCGGTGCCACTCGTCGGGGGTGTGCTGTTTTTCTACCTCGTCGTCGGGCCCGTCGAGGAGGCCGTCAAGCTACTTGCAGTCAGGCTGCTCCCCTATCGGAGCGTCTCGTTCAACGCCGTCGTCGACGGGGCGGTGTACGGGGCGGCCGCGGGGCTGGGGTTCGCGACCATCGAGAACGCACTGTACATCGCACAGGGGCTCACGATGGGAGGGGCGGCACCCACGGAGACCGGTGTGGCCGCGCTGCTCGGCAGTGGTGGTGGCATCGCGGCGCTCAGAGCGTTCGCCGGGCCGGGCCACGTGATCTACTCGGCGTTTGCCGGCTACTATCTGGGGTTGGCGAAGTTCAATCCGAGCAACGCCGGGCCGATCGTCGTCAAAGGACTCACCATCGCCGCGCTGATCCACGCCACGTACAACACCCTCGTGGGCCCGCTTGCCGTGCTCGTCCAGAGCCTGCTGGGGCTATCCACACTGGTCTCGTTTTTTGCCGTCGTCATCCTCTACGATCTCGCCGTCGGCCTGGTCCTCTATCGCAAGCTACGCCGCTATGCGAGCGCCTACTGGGCGACACGGCCACCGGGACCAGACCGTGATGGGCCGCCACCCGAGCTCATCGAGTTCGATAGCTGAGCGGATCGCACGGAGAGAGATGGCCTTTTGCACGGCCACACCGGACGGGAGCCATGCAGTTCGATCTCGTCGGGGCTGAGGCCATCGCAGAGGGCCGTGCGACCGACGCGTACTTTCTTCGTACCGAGGAGACCCTCGATGGAGCCGACCACAGCCCGGAGGTGGTCTGTGAGGTCACAGCCGATCAGTTCCCAACCGGGCAGTTCGAGGTGTTCGCTGGCATCACCGACGTGATGGCGTTGCTGGAGGGGCTACCGATCACGGTCCACGCGCTGGCGGAGGGGACCATGTTCGACGGTGGGCCGGTGATGCGGATCGAGGGTGAGTATCGGGCGTTCTGTCGGTACGAGACCGCGCTGTTGGGATTTCTCTCCGGCGCGTCGGCTCAGGCGACCGCCGCACGAGAGGTCGTCGAGGCTGCCGACGGGAGGCGTGTGTTGAGCTTTGGCGCCAGACACGTCCATCCGGCGGCGACCGCGGCGCTCGAGCGGGCAGCCCTGGTCGGAGGCGTCGACGGGATCTCACACGTCGCTGCCGGCGAACAGATCGGCTACCAGGCAGGGGGGACGATGCCCCACGCGCTCGTGCTATGTTTCGGGGCGGGCGAACAGGAGCTGGCCTGGCAGGCGTTCGACGAGGCTGTCGACCCGTCGGTGCCGCGGATCGCACTGGCCGACACGTTCGACGACGAGGTCGAAGAGGCAATCAGAGCCGCCGAGGCGATCGACCTCGACGGCGTCAGGCTCGACACGACGGCGTCGCGACGCGGTGACATGCGGCACATCGCGCGGGAGGTGCGCTGGGAGCTGGACTCACAGGGTCACGAAGACGTCGAGATATTCCTCTCGGGCGGCTTGGGGCCGGCGGCCATCGCCGAGACCCGAGACGTCGTCGAGGGGTTCGGCGTGGGCTCGTACATCTCGAACGCCGCCCCCGTCGATTTCTCGATGGACATCGTCGAGCTCTCGGGCGAGCCACTCGCGAAACGAGGGAAGCTCTCCGGGGTCAAACAGGTGTACAGGACCGCCGACGGAGAGCATCTCGTCTCGCGAGCGGGGGTGACGGTCGACGGCGAGGCGCTGCTCGAACCGATCATCGAGAACGGCGAGATAACGCGAGAGCCGGATCTCGACGGTGCTCGCCGTCGCTGTGCGACCGAGACCGGGCGGGTGGGGTTCCCGTCGGCCTGAGCGTACAGGCGCCGACGGGTGGGCCCTCGAGCCGTACGGGGGCCTGCGGCCGGAACGAAACAGGCAAACCCCCCGCGACGGGAGATGCGGTCGGCAGAGGGAGCCCGGCTACCGCTACTCAGTAGTGAGGAAAGTCCCCCCACCGTCCGAGCAGGCGACTGGGCACAAGCCCAGAGTGGGAGACCACTGGCTCTGGAACAGAAACGAGACCACTCCACCGGAGCGATGAGGCGCGCGACGCACCCCAGGAGGGACGCAAGCTAACCCGCCGAGCGTCGATGGTGGAGAACGGATGGAACGGCGAAACCTCGCCGGTGCAAGCCCGTCGCGTTCAGGTAGCTCGGACACGGCGACGGGCGCTAAGCCGAATGCTGGGCCGAACAGAAGGGGGCTTACTCCCCTCAAGCCATTTATACTCGACGGCACCGCATGGTGCGTATGCCAATCGAGACGCGTGAGGATGCGTATCTCATCACGCACGCCCTCGCGAAACACACCCTCTCGAATCTGCGGTCGAGCGCGACCGAGCAGGTCGAGTTCAGAAATGGCCTGGTCAAGCTGGGGCGCATCTGTGGGTACGAGATCATCGACGGGATGCTGGACACGGAGTTCGTCTCGATCAAGACACCGCTGGCAGACACCACCGGTGAACGGGTCAAAGGAATCGACCGTGTGGTGGTCATCAACGTGTTGCGTGCTGCGACGCCGTTCGTCGAGGGGCTGCTGACGGCGTTCCCACGTGCCAAACAGGGCGTCATCTCGGCCTCACGGGACGAGACAGCCGGGATGGACGAGGACGGCGAGTTCCCCATCACCGTCGATTACGTGAAACTCCCGGAGTTTGGCGCCGATGACACCGTGATCGTCGCGGACCCGATGCTCGCGACGGGCTCGACGATGGTGGCTGTCCTCGAGCGGGTGTTGGCCAACGGTCATCCAGAGCAGTTGCTCTGTCTCTCGGCCGTCAGCGCACCGGCGGGGCTGGTGAACGTAGGGTCGGCGGTGCCCGAAGCGGAGCTGCTCACCGTCGCCATCGACGAACGGCTCAACGAGGAGGGGTTCATCGTCCCGGGGCTGGGCGATGCCGGCGACAGAGCGTTTCGTACGCAATGACCCGCGGGTGGCTCACGCGAGCTCGGCGATGAGAAACAGCGCCGAACTGCCCAGCGGGTCGTCGACCGAACGGGTCTCGAGGGCGCCGAACCCAGCCGTCTCGAGCTGTGTTCGCGTTCGCTCGAGCCCGGGCGTCGAGAAGAACATTCGCTCGCCGGAGCGCAGCCAGTTCCGACGCGTCGTCTCGTAGCCACCCTCCCCGACGGTCATCAGCAGCCGGCCCCCGGGAGCCAGCACCCGTGCGAACTCGGCGTAGACCTCCGGGTGGATGTTGCGGGCGACGTGGAACACCGTATGATAGGCGGTGATGCCGTCGAACTGGTCTGCCTGGAACGGCAGCTCGACCATATCACCCTCCACCAGCGGGTTCGGGACGCCCTCGGCCGCCAGAGAGAGGCCCACGCCCGAGATGTCGATACCCACCGCATCCGTCGGGAGATTTGCCAGCGTGCGGGCGCCATCGCCACAGCCGATATCGAGCACCCGCCGAGAGCCCGACAGCGTCGGTAACCACTCCTCGATCAGTGCTGCATCGGAGCCATCTGGATTCCGGCTCTGCGCGTACACGCCGCTAACACTGTCCCAGGCCTCACGCACGGCGGTTCTGTCCATATCACTCGTTGCCATGCGGTTCCAATGTGCGTTGGGGTCCGAGGGCCACTACCCCGGGGGTGGACCAGTCTCGGCGCGGCGGCCATCCAGGTGCTACTCCGACACACGGCGAGTTGTAACATAAACATTCATTATAGATAGCCATGTGTAGTGGGTATGAACGACGTAGTAGCTGTACGCAGATAGCGTTCCGACGCCCGAGAAGGCCCGCGCGACGACCGACAGCAGTTCAAACCCATGAGTACGCAGACACACACTGAGACGCGACAGTCCGAGAGCAGCCCCACAGACACCGAGACGCGACAGACGGATCGCTGGGCGGCGAAGATCAGCGAGACACCGACGAAAGATTCCGCGACGGAACGAATCAATCCGTTGGCCGCACCGCTGACGTTCGACCCGTTCTCGACTCGCCGGCTCCGCAGCTGCACGGACGAGGAGAACGCCGCGATGCCCCGCCCGTCTGGGAGGGCCGACTGAGCGGCGCTCTGCGGTCGATACCGCCGAGCACGGTCACGACGCGGAATCGATCGGTTCGCCGTCCTCGGTCGGTGGCGCGAGGAGGTCGAGAAATGAGGCTACCGCCGGCCTGTTGACCCGAACACTCACGCTCAGCGTGCCGAGTTCGGCGGGACTCCCGACGGGAAAGTTGACGACGCCTGCCACGGCAGCCTGCTTTTTGAGTTCGAAGCCCAGCTCGTTCCCGTCGACACCGTCGAGAAACCGGTCACGCGCGGCATCGAGGATAGCCTGCTCGTGCAATCGCTCGGAGAACCGCTCGATGCTCGTCGAGCGGCCCACCAGTCGGTCTGCCTCGGTCGTGATCTCGGCGGTCGGAAAGATGCCGTGGATGGCCTCGCGCACGCGCGCCGCCGTCTCGGTCGGATACAAGGGGGCGGTGATCTCGACGTCGATGTCGTAGGCGGCGCCACCGTCCGTCGCGGTGGGGGGCTCGTCTCCATTCTGCGCATCTATCCCCGGGTGACTATCGGCCGCGCTGCGCCCGTCCTCGAGCACCGCACCGGCCCGGCTACGAAACAGCTCGAGCTGGTCGGCGTTCGCGATCGAGAGGTCGGCGCCGTCGATGGCCTCGCCCATGCCAAAGCCCAGTTCGCGTTCGTCGCGTGCCACGATCGATTCACTTGCCGTATCGTCACGGCTGCGGTGGTCGAGCCGCTCCGCTCGGATCCCCTCGGGAGCCGTGATCGCGACGAGGAGAAAACGGTCTCCGAACGCGGCTTCGAATCGCTGGGCCTCGGCGCCCGAGCGCAGTCCGTCCACGACGACCCGTGCGTTCGACTCCAGACGGTCACGTATCATCGGCAGCGCACGCTCGGCGATCGCCAAGGGCCCGTTCTCCTCGCGTAGCGCCGTGGCGACCGCTCCGTGGTGTTCGGCGGGATTGAGCCCGCGTGAGCGTGTCTCCGCACGCACGACGTCACCCATGGTGATGACGGGGATATCCTGGCGACGAGCCACGCGTGCGAACTCGCCCTTACCACACCCGGGAAGCCCCACAGTCCCGATCACTCGCATTGCGTTGGGTACCCTGCTGTGGCGTTTGAGCGTTGGGGTTCGGCGAGACCGGTCCGGCGGGGGTAGGCTCCACTGGACGACCGCGGACGATCTTGTTTCGAGGGCGGCATCCCGCCGTTCACGCCGGGGAGGATCTCACTCCAGGTGGATAGCCGGTCTAAGAGGCACCGCGTCCTCTGCTTTCCGGACCGCAGCCTCGCCGACCGCGTCGGTCTCGCTCGAGACGGTCACCTCCGCGTCGAACTCCGCCTCGAGGAACGCCGTTGCACCCGTGTAGAGTCGCTGTTCGTCGAGGTCCTGTAGCGCCATCAGCGCCTCCTCGTCGCGATCTCGGACCGACTCGACGAGCTGCTGGACCAGGCTGTTGACCGCCTCGCCGCGGCTCCGGAGCGCTGGGTCCTCCATGACCGCACTCATCACCTGGCCCACGTCTGGCCCGATATCGGTCACCGTGGCGAACACCTCCTGTTTCCACTCCGCCGCGACGTACAGCTGCACTCGCTCGGGGGACTCACCCACCACCTCGACGATATCGTAGATGTCCTCCGTGAGAGCCTGGACGAGCTCCTCCTGTCGCTCGAGCGCCGGGGCCTCGAGCGCCGGATCGACCGCCGGCCACGTCCGTGCAGGATCGCCCGTCAGTCGCTCGGAGAGCTCGTTTGCCATGAACGGGACGAACGGGGCCAGCAGTGTCACCCGCGTCCGCAGCACCTCACGTAGCGTGTACCGAGCCGCGGGGTCGGTCAGGTCCGTCCGGCGTCGATACCAGCTGAGATGCTCCTCGAAGGCGTAGAACACCGCCTGCGATGCCGAGCGGGTCTCGAAGGCATCCAGCGCCGCCGTCACCCGCTCGATGGTCCCCTGGAGCTTCGAGAGCAACCACCGGTCGATCGGCCGCAGGTCGGGGGTCGCCGGCACCGGCTGGTCGGCGATCCGCGTCGCACGCTCCCAGAACCGGCTGAGCTGACGATGGAGCGTCTCGACCTGATCGGCCCGCCAGTCGAAATCCTGCCAGGGCTCTGCGGAGTTGAGCAGAAACAGCCGTGTGGTGTCTGCCCCGTATCGGTCGACCGCCTCACCGGGGAGGATGACGTGCCCTTTCGAGGACGACATCTTCTGGCCCTCGAGCAACCCCATCCCCATGATCGTGATTGCGGCCGGCCAGTCAGCCTGATCGAACAGCTCGGCGTGATGGTAGAGAAAGAAGGTGAGATGGTTCGAGATCAGGTCGTTCCCGCTCACACGGACGTCGACGGGGTACCAGTACTGCCACTCCTCGCGCAGGGACAGCGCTCGCTCGTCCGGGCTGTCGACGGCCGTCGGGCCGTAGAACAGCGTCTCGAAGAACTCGACGGTCAGTGCCTCCGGTGGCACCTCCTCTATCCGGTGGGCGATGGTGTAGTACGCCATGTAGATCGTCGAGTCGCTCAACGGCTCGATCACGAAGTCCTCGTCCCACGGCAGCCGTGTCCCCAGCCCGTAGTTTCTGATGCAGGGCCACTCGTTCAGCCAGTCGACGGTGTGGTGATACTGCTCGCGGGTGTTCTCCGGGATCGTCTCCAGCTCGTCGATCAGCCGGCCGGTTTTCTCCTCCCAGGCGTCATCGTTGTATCGGAGGAACCAGGTGTCCTGTTTGGCCACCTCGACAGCACCGCCACAGCGGCAGACGACCTCCTCTGAGAACTCGTAGAGCTGGCCAAACCGGCCGGCATCGCGGTGGTGGTCGCGATATGGCTCGCGGATCTCCTCGACGATCCCCCCGCCGTACTCCCCGTAGCTCTCGAGCATCTCACCCTGGTGGAACTCGCGGTTGTACAGCTCCTTGGTGATCGTCTCGAGCTGGGGGTCGGCCTGTGAGCTGATCTCTGCCCGCTCGACGGCATCACGGGCCGGGACCGCTCCGTATCCCTCGACGCGCAACACCGGGACCGGCTCGATCGCCGTGACCTGCTCGGCCTCGAGGTCGAACGCAGCCAGCTGGTCGGCCCGCTCCTGGATCTCTCTGAGCGCCACGTAGTCATCCGGGGAGTGTGCTGGGACCGACATGACGACGCCCGTGGCGTTCTCGGGGTCGACGAACTCGGCCGGCAACACCGGCACCGTCTCCTCGGTGACGGGGTTCTGTGCCGCCAGCCCCACCAGCTCCGCGCCGTCGAACGATCTGTCGGTCTCGACTGTGCGTTCCTGCAGCCGCAGTTTCTCCGCTGCCGTCTGGCTGATGACCCAGGGCTCGCCGTCGACCTGGGCACGGACGTATCGCCCCTCGGGCGCGACGAAGGCGTTCGTCACCCCTCTGACGGTCTCCGGCCGAAGCGTCGCCATCGGCGCGACGGCCCGCTGGCCGTCGGCGAGCTGGACGGTGAACTTGATCAGGGTGTACTCCTGGAAGTCGGCCTCCTCACCCTCGAGGAGGTCGTGGGTCGTGACGGGCTGGTGCTCGTTCGTGCAGTACTTGACCGGATGAAGACCGTTCTCCAGTAGCCCTCGCTGTTTGAGTGTCTCGTACTGCCACGTGATGAACCGCCTGTAGCGCTCGTCGTTGGTGGTGAACTCCCGGCGCCAGTCGACCGAGAGCCCCAGCGACCGCATCCCGCGTTTGTAGTGTTCGTCGATGAAGTACCGGGCGAACCCCATCGGTGTCTCCAGCTCCGTCAGTGTCTGCTCGGGGACGTTGTAGGTGTCTCGAAGCACGGCCAGCTGCGTCTCCTCGCGCTTTTTCAGCCGCTCGACGGCACCGATGATGGGTGTCCCCGTGACGTGCCAGGCGATCGGGAACAGCACGTTGTCACCCTGGAGGCGTCTATACCTCGCGTACACGTCCGGCACCGTGTAGGTGCGGGCATGACCGATGTGCATCCCCCCGCTGGGGTACGGATAGGGCACTGTCACGAACGTCGGGTCGCCCTCGTCGGCGGGGTCTGCCGCGTAGGTCCCCTCTTGCTGCCAGCGGTCCCGCCAGCGGCCCTCGACGGCCTGCGGGTCGTACTCGCTCATAGAAATCCCGAAGCGGCCCTCCCATAAGAAGGGCTTTACTCGGCGGGGGTGGCCGGCCCGCGGCGCGCTCCGGGAGGCATAACACCCGGCCTGTCGCAGATGGGGTATGTTGGTCACAAACGCCGTGCTCGCGGACGGGTCGGACGTCTCCGTTCGTATCGACGACGAGCGTATCGAGGACGTCGGTGACCTCTCGGCCGGGTCGGGCGAGGAGACAGTCGATGCAGCCGGGATGGTGCTGATGCCCGGCATGGTCGATACACACGTTCACCTGCGGGAGCCGGGGTTCCCGCACAAGGAGACCTGGGGGGCTGGCACACGGAGTGCGGCCGCAGGAGGCGTGACCACGGTGATCGACCAGCCGAACACGGAGCCCGCGACCGTGACGGGCGAGAGCTACGATCGCAAACGGGCACACGCCAGTCGAGCCTGTGTCGACTACGGGATCAACGGCGGGGTGAGCGCCGACTGGGAGCCGGCGACCCTGTTCGAGAGACCGCTCACCGCCGTCGGAGAGGTGTTCCTGGCCGATTCGACGGGAGAGATGGGGATCGGGCCGGCGCTGTTCGAGGAGGCGCTCGGTCGTATCAGCGAGGCCGGCCTGCTCGTGACGGTGCACGCCGAGGATGCCGCGAGCTTCGACGAGACCGCACGCGATCGTGGTGACCAGGAGTACGACGCCTGGAGCGAGTATCGGCCAGCAACGGCCGAGATCGCCGCCGTCGAGGCAGCCTGTGCGGTCGCCAGGGAGCAGGACGTCCGTATCCACATCGCTCACATCACCACGCCAGAGGCGGTCGATATCGTCCGTGAGGCGGGCATGAGCTGCGAGGTCACCCCACACCATCTGCTGTTGAGCCGCCCGGACTACGACCGGCTCGGCGCGTACGGCCGGATGAACCCCCCGCTGCGGAGCGAAGCCCGACGCGCGCAGCTGTACGACCGACTCGTCGAGGGAGCAATCGACTTCGTGGCGACCGACCACGCACCCCATACCAGCCGGGAGAAGAATCGCGGAATCTGGGACGCACCGAGCGGCGTCCCCGGTGTCGAGACGGCGTTGCCACTGCTGGTGGCCGAAGCGACCAGCTCGCGTAGCGAGCTCGACCTCGAGCAGGTCGTGGAGATCTGTGCGGTGGAGCCGGCCGCGCGATTCGGCCTACAGCAGAAAGGGCGGATCGAGGTCGGACGGGATGCAGACCTCGTGTTGATGGACACGGAGACCACCCGGCCGATCCGGACCGAACGACTCAGCTCGGTCTGTGGATGGACGCCGTTCGAGTCGTTCGACGCCGTCTTTCCCGAGTGGACGATGGTCCGAGGAGAGATCGTCTTCATCGACCAGGAGTTCCGCGAAGGGTGGGGACGAAACGTCAGATCCGAGTAGCTCCCTCGCGCCCCGGCGCCGGCCGGTGGTCAGTCGTCCGCCGGGAACGCAGAGCTGGGGGCATCGTCCATGCCATCCTCCTCGGCGTACGGGTACCAGGTCATCTTGGTGTTGTGGAGGTACGGATCAGCGTAGGAGGTCTCCTCGGGGGCGGCCAGCCCGGACAGTTCCTCCTCGTCGTGCCGGTCGATGAACGATCTGAACGACTCTCCAGCCGAGCGCTCGCGCTCGTAGGCAGCTAGGAGGTTGCGGATGTAGCCCGGCACCTCGTCGGCAGCAACACGCATCTCGACCCAGGTGGCAAACTGTGGTGTCTCGCCGAGACCGCCGCCCAGACCGATATCGAACGCCTCGACCGGCTCGCCATCCTTCCGTGTCTTCATCCCGCGTAGGGAGATGTCGGCGATCTGGGGCTGTGCACAGGATGCGGTGCACCCCGACAGGTGGATGTGGAAGTCAGTCAGCCCCTCGGGGAGTGCGACGTTCTCGGTCAGCCAGCGGCCGTATCGCACCATGCGATTCTTGGTTTCGACGATCGACAGCGAGCAGTACTCGGTCCCGGTGCAGGCGATCGACCCACGCATGAACGGGTCGGGGTCCGGCGAGTGCCGTTCGATCACCGGCTCGGCCAGAAAACCATCGAGATCGGCCGGGGCGATGTCCGCGACGATCAGGTTCTGTCGCTGCGTGAGCCCGATCATCTCACTGCCGTAGCTCTCCGCGAGGTCGGCCAGCTCGATCACGTCGGCGGCGCTCATCCGCCCGACGAGAACCGACAGCCCGACGAACAGCTGCCCATCGTTCTGTTCGTGAACGCCCACGTAGTCGCCGACCGAGTCGGCCCGCCCGGCGTTGTAGTCGTACTGGTCTCGCAGGTCCGCCCCGGCCGACTGCATCTCGAAGTCCATATACTCCTCTTGGAGCACGTCGCGCAGCTTCTGGGCGCCCCACTCGTCGACGAGGAACTTCATACGGGCCTTGAACCGATTCTCGCGGTTGCCGTGGTCGCGAAAGAGTGCCGAGAGGCCCGCCGAGACGGCCCTCATCCGCTCTGGTGTGCAGAACACGTCGATATCGCGGGCAAATCGTGGCTCCTTCCTGGCGAGCCCGCCGCCAACCCGCACGTTGAATCCTACGACCGCCTCCCCGTCTGGGTCCTTGATCGCCGGCTCGAAGGCGAGATCGTTGATATCGCCCTGCCCAGCACCCCGCGTATCGCCGGTCACCGACACCTTCCACTTCCGGGGGAGATTCGAGTACGCTGCGTTGCCTTTGAACTCGTCGTTGAGCTGCTGGACCAGTGGCCAGACGTCCAGGTGCTCGTCTGCATCACGCCCAGCGACCGGTGACCCGACGATGTTCCGCCAGGAGTCACCACAGGCCTGAATGGTCGAGAGCCCGTGTCTCTCCAATCGGCCGAAGATCTCCTCGAGATCCTCGAGCTGAATCCAGTGGAGCTGGATCGACTGCCGGGTGGTCCAGTCACAGTAGGCGTCGCCAAACTCTGGGTTGGCGGCCGGGCCGACGGCGAACTCCTCGGCGATCTCCCCCACGACACGTAGCTGCTGGGGGCTCATGCGCCCCATCGGCGTCCCGATACGCATCATGAAGTACGACTCCTGACCCTTCCGCTGGTGGTACAATCCCCACCATTTGAACCGCTCGAACCAGGCCTCTCGTTCGTGCTCCGGGATGCTCGCCCATCCCTCCTCGGCGAACCGCAGCAGGTGTTCCCGCAGCTCTTCACCGTACACCTCGTCCTTCCAGCCCTCGACCTTGGTCGGCATCGTTGTGCCTCCACACGCAATCGCCCCCTATAGGCCAGAGGCTCGGGTCAATGCTTCCCGGGGAATCTCGAAACCAGCAATCGGCTCCGGCTCCGTCCTCCCGCCTCTCGTCACCGACCGACTGGTTCAGACACGGCTTCGGACGGTCCGACGAGCGGGCGCACGCACCCACCAGCCCGTTCGGGATCGTATCGATGGGGGTCGAACCGCCGACTCGAAACGTCACCCAGCACGGTGCTACGGGGTCTCTGGACCATCGACCTCGCTCGCAGGGAAGCTACATCATTCCGCGTGGAGGATACGGGCTGGCAGTCAGCCCACGAACACTGCTGTCGCCGCCTCGACCGCCCTCGAGCCGGCCGCCCCGAGCACACCGCCACGACGCCCACCAGCGGGGACGAGGACGCCGGCAGTGGCAGAGGTCAGTGCCGAGCGGCCGTTCTTCGAGCGTGTGCGGCGTCAGCGGTACCGGCAATCGGTGCAGGTATTCTGGTTCCACGGAACGAACTGCAGCCTTGTCTGTGGTTATACTGAGGGAGAAAGATGAGAGGTCATGAACTCTTCCGAACAACAGTCGTGTTGGGTCGCACCAATCGATGTCGCACCGGAGCTGTACGATAACGAGGACGTCGCGTGAGCGAACCAGGCACCACGGACGAGGATGGGCGAGAGGAGGTCGATCGCAGCCATCTGGAGGTCGAGGATGGCTGTGGCTGCGCGGAGGTCTGGGAGCATCTCTCCCAACAGCGAGCCGAAAGCGACGCCGGGCAGAGAGCCGACACGGATGAGAGTGACTGATCCCTCCCAGCGGTGAGCCCTCCTGCAACGGCCGTCTGCCGTCGATGGTCTCGCGACAGAGTTTTTGAGCATCGCCGCAGAGATGCCGAGCAATGAGAGACCGTGGGGGGTTGCCGACCGATCGGGAGTCTCCGGTCGGCAAACCGGTCATCCGTGCGAACCCCGACGTTGCCGGCAGTCAGGCGGCGCGTTTCGATCCAGATGACGCGGCCAGTCTCGCATCGGCTGCGGACGTGGTCGGGCGATTCTCCGAGAACAGCGCCGGCGATCCCGACAACGTGTTCATGCTCAGAGGGGCGGCGGCGTGCGCGGCGCTCGTCCGCGGCGAGGGCTCGTACATCGCAGCCGCAGAGCGCGCCGGAAGCGACGCGACCGTGGCGTTCATTCGCAAGTGGGCCCGCGTACACGACCTGCCACGCCCGATCCGACGGTACGTCGCCCAGGGCCGTATCGCACCGACCGCCGCGAAACACATCGCACGGGTCTCGGGCGAGGCGCGATTCATGCTGGCGTGGGCCGTCGTCGATAACGAGCTGACCGTCCGCGAGGTGAGAAAGACCGCGAGCGCCATCAACGACGGCGCGGCGGTTGCGGAGGCACTCGCAGAGGTCGGTGCCGAGCTGGGAGAGATGACCATCCGACTGCCGGCGACCAGCTATCTCGATCTCAGACGCGAAGCGGCCGCCCGGGGTATCGATCCGAGCGAGCTGCTCTCCGACGCGATCACGGAGTATCTCTGAGCGAGGCTAGAGCCCGGCGAGAGGGGTGAGCTCCACGACCTATCGAGGCTTCGGAAACGTTTAGCCGCTGGCTGAGCAGATGAAATCGTGGGCTGTTAGCTCAGTTCGGCAGAGCGTCTGGCTTTTAACCAGACGGTCGGGGGTTCAAATCCCTCACAGCCCGTCCCAGACGCGTATCACCGCCGGCTTAATCCTTGATTGGCATGAAAGCGAGAGCCACGATGAGAATCGTCGCGACCCCCGAGACGATGGTGATCCCCCAGAACCCGCTCATGCGCTGTTGGAACTGCGCCTGTCGCTCGGTCGTCTCCAGGTACTCCTCGACGGCGGGCGAGATAACGACGTGTTCTGCGTCGGGGAAGTGAACGACGTGGACGGTCGACTCCAGGGTGACGTTCGCCCCCTCCTCTAGCTCGGCGCTGTCTGTCCGCGGGGCGGTCCAACTGAGCGACACGGCCTCGGCCGTGACATCGCTGATCCGGGCCCGTTCGCCCTCGTATCGGAGTCTATCACCCTCCTGAAGATCGACCGTGTCCCGAGCTGGTAGGTAGCGTGTCAGAGGGACAGTCGACCCGTTGGCCTGATACACCACGTACTGCTGGCCGTCGGCACGGGTGACGGGCTCCTCCTCGACGGCTGGGTCGGCCGCGAGTCGTGCGCTGACGTCGAACACCTGCACGAACCGGGCCGACTCAGACGATGCCGCGAGCCGGTAGTCGTCTCCCCAAACGAGTCGTGCCCCGCGCTCGGAGATCTCGGCGACGGTCGTTGTGTTCCCCTCGTAGCTCAACGAATCGCCGACGGATAGCTCGGCACGGACACCCGTCTCGTTGACCAGCGCGGCCGTCTCCTCGGCCGCGGTCACGCGGAGCTGCGCCGGGCGCTCCTCGTAGCGGACCGTCTCGTCGGGAGCGATCGTCGCCGTGTGGCGAGCCTGCTGTCCGTCGACCGCGAGCTGCACCGGTGAGAGCTCCGTGCCGTTTGCAAGCTGGTCGTTGAACTGCGCCGCTTCGCTCGTCCACACCAGCTCGCCGGTCGCCGTCGCCTCGCCGCCGTGATCACCTTCCTCAATATCGAGGCTCGAGACCGTGTAGGTCTCGCCCTCGAGCGAGAGGGTGTCGCCGACCGCGAGCTGCTCGCCGGGCAGCTCCATCTCCGGCGGCTGAGCGACACCGACGATGGAGTACGCCGAGGCCCCCATAACCAGAAAGAACACGAGGTAGATCGTCGCGACCCGTCGTTGCATGGCTTGGCGGAAGGAAGCGCTTCTCATAGTCGTTACTTTTCGATAAGAGTGTGCCCTCCGAACGAGAGAGTCACCGACCGGTGTGGCGATGGTCGACGCCGGCACACACGGGCCGGGTCGGGGCTCACCTCGCCCCTCGTACGTGGAGTGATTGACCGCAGCTCGATCAGCTAAGGGCTTCACCACATCGTTCACGCCCTTGCCAGTCATTCGGTTCGATTTCTGCGATTTGAATAGTGCCGGTGAACAGCTGTCACGCTCGTTCAGGTACGCTCGTAGTGCCCGGACCGTGCGCAGGCCGCCCCTCTCGGCTGCGACGGAGCCGGTCGTTCACCCGTCGCGGCGACCAGTTCTTCACCCGGCCGCCGAAGCGCCCGACGTCGAGGGCAATCAGACCGTGGTCGATGAGGTGGTTCCAGAATCGACCTATGTTCTCGCGGGTCTCGTAGATCCAGACGGTCGGGCCCGCCTTCTCGCTGCGCCACCTGGTGAACTTCTTCTCCCACG
>ERZ1034517.78-NODE-78-length-27562-cov-25.717454_pt1 | contig 27562 bp, 24 predicted proteins | sample MGYA00520599_ERZ1034517 | MGnify/ENA primary metagenome ERZ1034517 (study PRJEB33760, sample SAMEA4777701) | hypersaline lake metagenome | biome: hypersaline environment; feature: brines | place: Spain | collected 2012-08 | depth 0 m ...
AAAACCAATATATCGCAGAACCGATGAACAGGATCTGCGCCGCAGTAAACGACCATGGGTCAGTAGTACTCCGTGAAACATTTTGAATCACAGGTCCTACGCAACAGTATCAGCAGCTACTCTATAACAAGATTTTGGATTGAATTCCTCAATAAGTTTTCAGGAGCACCAGTGACCCGTGGAACTCTCGCTGTTTCCTTTAGAATACAAAGAATACCTGATCTTCAGGCCTGTCCCTTGCTCATAAGTTCACAGCATCCCACCATGTCGTTTGAGCCGCTGTTGAGGAGGATCTGAGACATATCCTGATGACTGATAGTGATTAGTGCGAGTCTTTACCGCCGTGATTATTCGTGTCGGTGATAGGAGACGCTGAACCCGCGTCATTCGACACCGCCGGTGAAACTATTCGAACTAATCACTATAATACGCCGACCGGGGTTGCTGATCGGGCTACAGGGGCTGCTCAAACCAGGGCAACTCGTCGTTGGCATACCCGGCTGCTCGGGATGAGACTTCCAAATCCCGACGATAAAAGCAATTTTTACTGCTTCGCCCCGTCCATCTCGTCGAGATGACTTATAAGTAAAACACAGGTCTTCACACGCGGGAGGATGTCAGTCTCAGGCTTGAGCGCAAAAATATGACTGTGAGTATGGCGTGTGTGAGTCTATTCCTCAGTGGAGTTACTCACAGTTATATCAGTATCAGTCCAGTTGATTCGATAGACTTCCGTGTCAATATTCGTTGAGCTAGCATCATGAAACTCAAATTGGCGATTGAGAGTAAATGATGCCTCAAACGCATGTGTTATTATTCCGCCTTCATCGGCGACGAAAGATTCAATAAATGACTGTGACCCACTATTATGGATTGAATATGATACATCTGCAATCCGTGCCGCTGTTGTAAGGAAGGCTCGATCTGTGTGTTTCTGCCCATGTTGTGCGCCAAATGGTGGATTCATCACAACAGTTACAGGGTCGTTATTTTGTATCGCCTGTGGATAAAAAGACAATTGTGTTGCATCCGCCAGGATCCATTCAATGCTAGCTGTTGTACCGACACGAGATTGATTTGTCTGTGCTACCTGGAGTGCTGACCGATCTATATCAATGCCAATAATTTGATTGGGACCTCGGAATGCTGCTCCAAGAGCCAACATTCCAGTTCCAGTGCCGAGGTCGATGATAGTTCGATCAATAATGTCATCTTGAAGATCAGCAATATGGATGACATGAGCAGCAATCTCAGGTGGTGTGGGATATTGCTCAAGTTTAATCTGAGGAGACTCAAATCCCGAAACAACCGCTAACTCCGTTTCAAGGCTCGCTTTACTTGACATCTATATCTCTCTTTTTATCATAATTTAGTCGATCTGGATGCATATGTTTGAATCTACAGCAACTAACAAATTGACATTTGCGTTAACGCTCGCCCGGTGCTTATTCTTTGTTTCCCACGTGGGGCACACTCTGCTTCCAGCGTGGGCGGACACTCACACTCAAACCGCCACCTTTCGGGCGCTCGGCTACACTAGGGTCAGAGCCACTGCGCCAACAACTATATTTACGTCATGTGAGGACCGTTCGGAAACCCCGGCTGCGACGACGCGTATCCACGGTCTGAAGGCCGTGGTATTGCGCCTGTATTACCTATAATTCGCTCACAGGAAAAACATATCTTGAGTTTGAATGATGTTGCCCTCAGTCAGCAGAACATGATCATACGTATCACATTCTGTGCATGCATACCCACTCATTATCATGTGTTTGTATACTTTAGCACAGGTAGTGTGATATAAATATATCGCGAAGACTTAAATTACCCCTTCACCACAGGATTTATATGGAGCGCCCGAGTCGCCAGCGTCAGCGTGAGCAGGAGACAGAGCAGACGTCTGATGAACGGCTCACATGTCCTGAATGTGAATCAGGAGATGTTGTTACTGATGCTGACCAAGGTGAGTTGGTATGTAATGACTGTGGGTTGGTCTTGGACGAACGACAAATCGATAGGGGTCCCGAGTGGCGAGCATTTAATCACTCTGAACGGCAGTCAAAGTCCCGCGTTGGGGCACCGATCACAGAGACAATGCATGACCGTGGATTGACAACAACAATTGACTGGAAGGATAAAGACGCGTATGGACGGTCACTCTCATCTGAAAAGCGCTCACAGATGCACCGACTACGCAAGTGGCAGGAGCGAATCAGAACAAAAGACGCTGGTGAGCGTAATCTTCAGTTTGCACTTTCAGAGGTTGATCGTATGGCATCTGCGCTTGGTGTTCCACGATCAGTTCGTGAAGTTGCATCCGTCATATATCGTCGTGCGTTGAATGAAGACCTGATTCGAGGGCGGTCAATTGAGGGTGTCGCTACCTCCGCATTATACGCTGCATGTCGTCAAGAGGGAATCCCGCGCTCACTCGATGAGGTCGCTGAAGTCTCCCGGGTTCCACAGAAAGAAATTGGGCGGACATATCGGTATATCTCTCAGGAACTTGGACTTGAATTACGACCTGTTGATCCGAAACAATTTGTTCCTCGGTTTTCCTCCTCACTTCATTTATCAGAGGAAGTGCAGTCGAAAGCGACTGAAATCATTGACGTTTCTGCTGAACAGGGTCTGCTTTCAGGGAAGTCCCCAACTGGGTTTGCTGCTGCTGCTATCTATGCTGCGTCATTATTGTGTAATGAAAAAAAGACACAACGTGAAGTCGCTGATGTTGCCCAGGTCACTGAGGTGACCATTCGAAATCGATATCAAGAGCAGATTGAAGCGATGGGATTCCAATAACGCACATAGAGTCTATCAATACTGGGATCTCAATCGCAAGCGCGTGCACTCAAATTGATGAGAAATACAGAATTCATGATGAGAGTCGACAGGACGTCGACCACAATACTGCTAATCTAGCTGTTTGATGCGTTCTTATAATCGCTGGAGGTTGGTCGCACGTGGACCTTTATCAGCCTGTTCGATATCGAATTCAACTTCTTGTCCCTCCTCAAGATCCGGACCACCGACGTCTTCCATGTGGAAGAAGACGTCCTCTTCAGAGTCTTCGCTTTCGATAAAACCATATCCGCCCGTGTCGTTGAAGAACGCAACCGTGCCTTTCGCCATTGCACATATAATGAAGTAAAGGTGATATATAATACTTGTGTCATCAAGCCAAAATAACGTGTGATGAATTTAAAGTGACGGCTGACAATTAACACGGTTGAGCGTGAGAAGTCTATATGCTCGTACAATCGCTCATCGAAATCTGGCAGATAATACTTGATATCGGCGGACCGTTTATTATTCCAGTTGGATTCTTTTTTTCGGGTGTCGTCGGATATCTTGTATTACTGTATCTTGGACGCGCTGGCATAACGAATACAGAAAGTCCGGATAGTGATGCCACCCCCCAACATCAGGGAGATCAGATTACGAAGATTGATGAAAACGGTGATAATATCGAGACATCAGAGTCAATACATACTGATGACCGTGGTGATGGTTCAACAACTGAGGCTGATATGAGCACTGATATTCCTGAGTAGTCTACGTGTATACAAGATGCAAGTAGCATATCAGTAGATTTTTTGATATTCTCTCCACGCTAAATAACAGGGTTTTCGCCTCGAAGTTTTTCTAATCACCAGGAGTCTGATTAAAATGTTGCTAATTTTGTTATCATGATAATCGCTGTGAGTAGAGGAAATAATCATGGCACATGCCAGATGCCACGTTGACGATCCAGGACATTCCCAACAAGCACATGTGGCAGTGCAATGATGCTAATGAACACACTCCAAAACGCAACTAACCCGAAGGAGATCGATTCACTTGGGACTGGATTCGGCACAACCCACCAGAATCCAACAGCGACAATCGCCGTTGCAAGCGCACCAGCAATCAATACGACCCATGCACGAAGCGCAACACCCCCCGCAGATACAGTAGTTCCACCAAGGAGGTCTGACCCTTGTGTTGTATTCGTTTCAATATTAAGTTCACGTGCAACCTGCCGCATTGAGTACCACAACGGGAAGTACAATCCAACAGCAACAACGACAGGAACGACTGCAAAATATCCAATGAGCAATATTGTCTCAGCAGCATCAACCATCCACCCGCTTCCATCGACTGTGCGATGCAGGTATCCGGCACCGAGATGCCCAATGACCGTTGCGGCATAGCCAACTCCAATGATGATGCGGGTAACGTCGAAATAACGTGCAATACCGGTAAGCCCACCAGGGTCAACCATCCCAATCATAAGCGAACTAAACGTATGGAATGTCTCGGGAAAAACGACAATCGGTACAGCCATGACCGCGCCACCACGGGCAGCAACTGCAAGCAACTGATGTGCTCGCGATTGGATATGACCAGTTCCTGCTGTTATCTGCAAGGCATAGAGATCACCACCGCCACCCTTTGCAACGGCAATCGTGATTGCAATTGCAAGTCCGATAACAGGTGCGAGCACAAACACAGCCATAAATACTGCTGCCACGCATAGATATCCGGCGACATATTTCCCCCGAAATCGCATCGCTCGACGACGAAGATTCGCAAAGTGCTCATATCCACCATGTGGAAGGTTTAATGCAACCATTCCAAGTAAGTAAATTGCTGCTTGGGTTTGAAGCGTCAGTGTAATACCGGCGAAATGAACACCAATAAAAACTGCAATAAGTCCAGTCAGTGTGGCTCGCGAAATCATCATCATTGTTGATCCCGTACTCACCGCAAATTGATTCCGAATAGAACTCATTACATACTATTGTATCGCCGGATTGATTCATGCGCTAGCCCAAATTTTGAGGGGTTTAATATCCACAAGCTAACTTCACGTAGTGAGAAACAAATCCTGAAAGCGGTAGGTAAGCAAGATAGAGTGGTTCGATATAGTAGCTCAATAGTCTGATGCTGAATTGCACACTCAAAGAACGATTAGATGTAATATCAAAAATATACTATGTCATCATATAGCGTACATTTTTGCCTTTTGATTTGCATAATTAAATTATGCCAGACGGCATTCGAACTGAACTAGCGGTTCATAACCCAACGAATTGTCCAGTGTCAACCATTTCGGCGACACAGGAGGGATCTGTAACGGATATCAACTGGACAGGACAGGGCGCAAATGAGACTGTTACTGAAGAGTTTCGTGTCTCACAGGATATCAGTTCTGCCGTCGAATCAGATTTTGAGTGTGCTGAGCCAGTTGTTGATGTTGGGGATGAGCGCGTATATCGATTCAAACGGAATCATGAAGAAGCATGTGCGTGTGAAATTGTTGAATCATCAGGCGCTCCCGTTGCCGACGTTCGTGCTCGCTCCGGTGTGCTCCATTTAACGCTCCATCTTGAGAGCGTGGATAAGCTTCGGACAATCGTTGATAAACTCGATGACGCTGCAGAGCGGGTTGAACTCCGATATCTTGTCCATGCGGACGCGAGCGGAGGCTCGGACGAACCTGATCGGGCGCTTGTTGATCGTGGGGCATTGACCGATAGACAACAGGAAGTTCTGCAAACTGCTTACAGTATGGGCTATTTTCAATACCCTCGTGACGCGAATGCAACGACCGTTGCTGATGAACTTGGCATTGGTCTCTCGACATTCACTGAACATCTCGCGGTTGCACAGCGGAAACTACTCTCAGAGCTACTTTCACAACGAGTGTGATATACAATAACAATACGTTATGATGAATCCTTAGCTATTCATACTCGTTGAATAAAAGCTCAATCTCTCATTACCACGCATCAACCGTTGATTGTAACCCGCTAAGAAGCGCATCAACATCTTCACGCGTATTATACACATGCAATGAAGCACGAATGGAGTCAGCAGGGTCAGGGAGCGTTCGAACAACAATATCATGCTCAGCATTCAGTCGTTCAACGACTGTCTGTGGATTTTCAACGTGGACTGTCACCAACCCGGATTCAGGATTTGATGGACTCACAAGTCGGTCAGATGGGATATTTGCAGATGCTCGTGTGGTGAGCATATTGATATGTGATTGAATTGTATCTGTTCCAATATCCTCAATAATCTCAATCGCGCTTTCTAAAGCGGTGTACGGTGCCGTATTTGTTGTTCCGACCTCAAATCGCGCTGCACCGGATTTTAATTCATATTGTGATTCTTCATCGCCGGGTGAAACGACACTTCTGTATCCAATCGCTGCTGGATCAAGATCGTCGATGACGGAGTCATCAATATATAGAATTCCACCTCCCCAAAGACCAAGCATCCATTTGTGACTTGCCATCGCAACAGCGTCCGCATCCCACTGAGTCACATCGAATGAGCGCTGACCAGGAATCTGGACGGCATCAACAAGCACAAACGCACCAGCATCATGAGCGTCCGCAACAAGTGCCTCAACGGGAAGTATAGTTCCATAGTTCCATGTTAATGCGCTGAGACAAACAAACGAGGCATCAGAAACAGCATCCCGGTATGCGTCTCGATCAATACGACCATTCTGTGTTGGAACGACACGAACGTCGCAGCCACGACGCTCCAGTCGCTCCCATGGTAGAACACCTGCGGGATGTTCAAGATCTGTTCGGACAATTACATCGCCAGGCTCCCATGAAAGCGCCCCGGCGACCCGATTGATGCCATCACTTGTGCTCTGTGTCAGTGCAATTTCTTCGGGAGAGGCACCAAGAAAATCAGCAACTGTCGAGCGAATATCGTCATACCGATCAAATGCATGCGGATATGGACCTGGGTCACTAGCGACGCCCCATTCATGCATCTCAATCGCATTTTGTGCTGCCTGGACGACCGACTGTGGACTTGGACCACTCGCGCCTGTATTCATATAACGCACATCTTCGAACGCCGGCACGGCCGCGCGGATGTCGGCAGGCTTTGTCATTATACAGTATTGTACGCTGCCGACACGTATATGTCGTGGTCATGAATAATCTCCTGTACTCACTCATGTGAATCGCTTCGGGGTCAGATCAAAGCTCTGGGGCATTTTCCTTGCATTCTGTAAAATACTCATTCGCATCAATGGACCACAGGAAGCGCTGACTGGAGATACTATATTGTCTATCAAAGCTAAGATGACTGAATGCTCTGTGTGAGTGATCAAAATAAGATGCAACAAGCCTTCTCCATGCAAAGACGTCGTCATATCAATATCAATATCCAAACTAATCATAAGTTTCAATCAGATAGAATCTGGCACTCAAATATTGTTCATCTATGCGCCGCAGGGGAATAAATTCAAAGATGGGATTCAGTTTGAAATTTCAAGGAAAGTGATTCGACGGCTTTTGACCGACAGGCATATTGGCAATCTGGTAGAAAACTGATTTATAATCGGTTGATAATCCGATTAGAGGATCATCAAATGTCCATCACCGCGAAAGTACATATCGAACATGAGCGCTTGGCACTTGTCCCGACACTAAATAGCCTTGAGAATATACAAATCCGCGTCATTACGCAGGGGACAACTGATCCTGGTTCGACGACCTTTCCATTCTTTATTGAGTATCACGACCGCGATGAGCTTGAAACAACACTCGACGTGGATGCGACCGTTGCTTCGTATGAACTTGTTGATGAAACAGGGGAAACATCAATTTATTATATTGAACACACCCCAGAGACACAACTAATAAGCACGGTTGTGACCCAGGTAAATGGATTTCTCATTCATACCGAGACAAAGGGGAATGGATGGTTAGTGCGTTTACTGCTCCCTGATCGATCAGCATTAAATGCTATCTGGGAATATAGCACTGAAAATAATATTACGCTTGATATCATCGAGATATATAGTAATGAGGATGCTGGGGGAGAGTCTTCATTTGGGTTGACTGATGAACAACGGGAGGCACTTCAAATTGCGTTCCGGGAGGGATATTTCAATGAACCGCGAGACGTATCACTCAGTGATGTTGCAGATAAGTTAGATCTTTCCTCAACTGCTGTGAGTGGGCGACTTCGACGTGGAATGCGAAATCTTGTTGCAGCAACAATTGCTGAACACACGCAAACACATTCTGACTAGTGGGTAGGTGAATTATCACATCACGATCCTCTGAGACATAGAATCAAAGTGTCATATGATAAAGAGACATTGGTCTGAATGGAGGAAGATTGCTATCCGATACAGCCAGTTTTGATGAACCGCCTTGGAATAAAGCTCCGATAGTTGTCTTAGTTTTTGTGTAGAAAATGCAATGCTATACTCTCGTCCTTGACTTCCTCCCCGGCTTGAAGGGCTGTCTCTTACCCACAACTCGAGTCAGGATTTTAGCGGAACGGGATCGGCGAGCACGACTGAAATCCTCGGTATCTACAGTTTCAACACCTCTTTGGAACAATTGTAGTGGCGTTGATTACCGGCGTTCTGTAACCCCTACAGCCGGTATCACTGTCTGAATCGCTTCTCGCCTCGATTTTTTGCGTTCAAAATACCTCTGAGAGCGTCTGAAATGTCCGGTTACGACTCCACGAACTTATGGGTAAAAGACAGGGCTGAAGCTATGGGCTTTCTCCTTGAACTTACGTAATTGTTATATGCAGCTCATTTGGTGGTGTACTCCTTTCTAAGAAACTGTCAATACTGTAGCGATAGATACACTCAGTTATCGAGACTTCGAGACAGGTTCGAGTTGCTCTGGGTCGACATCGTATCCAAGCCAGATACTCAATATTACTGCAATAATAACGAGATATACCGGAAATAAGATTACAGCAGCATATGCAATAAACCACACATTTGTATTCCCCAGTAGATATACGACTGCGATGACAGCTATACCAACAAGCGCACCAGCGATAGTTCCAAGACGAAATGCATGTTCTGCATCCGGTCCTGGGGCAGTCATGTAGATGGATATGATTTCAATAAATATAAATTATCACCCAAAATGTGAGAATCGTCGCCTATCGAACAGTATGGATGTGCGCTATTTATACTGGTAGTTGATAAGATAATTAATGTTTGAATCGAAGTGACGCTCACATCAGAGTGTGAGTGTATCGTCTATTTCAGCGATTATAGAATACAAGCAGAATACCCGGGTTTAGGCGCGGGAGGAGATCAAATGACAGAAGTTTCTCTCATAGTTCTGTTTATTGCTGACGGGGACCGTCATCCCGCAATATCACGGACGGCACATATACTAGTATTAATTTAAATCCACGAGATGATGAACACTATCATTTATTGTAGTATCTATCTAGAATACATAAGTATGGCAAATAGTGAAGATCACCCTAACTATCCAAGTATTGATCAGTCTGATCGGACGTTGCCACGAAATCTTCGCCAGACTGGGGACCCTGGCATTGAGATGCTCGTCTCGACACGGGTCCGTAAATCACCATTTTTCGATAAATCGTTCAACGAGGAGGGTGCCTGGCGTTGTACTGTCTATAATCGAATTTATCATCCACGCGGTCTCGTCGAGCCCGAAGATGGGGGAGCAATGGCTGAATACGACGCACTCACAGAAGCTGTCACTCTTTGGGATGTCGCTGTTGAGCGTCAGATTCGGGTGAAGGGTCCAGACGCAGAGGCATTAACAAATTACGTAATCACGCGTGATGCAACTGAGATAGACCCAATGCATGGAAAGTACGTTATCTTGTGCAATGAGGACGGTGGGATTTTGAATGACCCAATCCTCCTTCGGGTCGCTGAGGACGAATTCTGGTTCTCAATCTCAGATTCAACGCTGATGCAGTGGATCGAAGGTGTCAATGTCGGGATGGACTTTGACGTTGAAGTCGATGAGATTGATGTTGCACCAATGCAAATTCAGGGACCACGCTCTGAGGACGTCATGGTTGATGTCGTCGGTGAAGAGGTCTCAGAGATACCTTATTATGGGCTAATGGAGGCGGAGATTGGTGGTGCAGAGGTCTTGATCAGCCAGACTGGTTTCTCAGGTGAGAAAGGATTTGAGATTTATGTTCGTGATGCAATGGAAACTGCTGAGCGCGTCTGGGATCCGGTTCTTGATTCAGTCAAAGACCATGGTGGTATGCAGATTGCACCAGGACACCATCGTCGGATTGCGGCTGGTATTCTCTCATGGGGTCAGGATATGGATCATGAGACTTCACCCTTCCAGGTTAACCTTGGATATCAGGTACCAGATAATAAACAAGCAGATTACATTGGTAAAGAAGAACTAGAGCGCCAGCAAGCGTTAATTGATGATGGTGAATATCCATTTAATCTCAAACTTGTTGGACTCAAGATGTCCGGTGAACCAATTCGCGATTATGCCCCGGATTTCTGGTTGGTGTCAGATCCAGATACCGGTGAGGAATGTGGATATATGACTTCACCATGGTGGAATCCAGATCTGGAGACGAATATCGGACTTGGATTTGTTCCTGCGGACAAGCTTGAAGCTGAGACAGATGCACTACTGAATGATGAGATCTATGAAAATGATCTTGATCTCGAATTCCAGGTTCATCTCCCTGAAGAGTACGCTGAATCGGGTGGACCTGCATATGCAACGGTCGCAGAGGTTCCATTCAAAGAGTCGGTTAATCCAAGTGCTCGCGAACAGGCAAAACTTGGAGCTAGACAACAAGCTGAAGCAAACGACGACTAATAAAGCATCATAGAATAGCTCTCAGAGTAATGGACAAACGGAATAACAGTAAGCGAAGCTGAACATTCTTTTTATATAACGCTGTATAACCCTGTTTCTAGTGATCGTATATGCTCATGCGATTATTGATTTGATTGAGTACCACAGTTGAATATCACAGAGTAATTATTATTCTGGGCGCTGACCGAGTTCAATTGTTAATGTCTGTCTTTGACCGTTTCGGAGAACAGTAATCGGCACTGTCTCACCGGGATTTGTTTGTAATGCAAGGTAACTTCCAAGATCTTCTGTCGTGAGTATTTTTTGTCCCCCGACTCCGAGAATAACATCACCACCAACTCGAACTCGAGTTCCATCAACGATTTGTTGTCTATCACTTGATTGTAAAATACCATCTGCTGGTGCTCCATCGATAACATCAACGATAAGCAGTCCACGTGGAGTTTTTAGTCCGTTCGCACGGGCAATCTCCGGGGTGACTGATTCAAATCGAACGCCAATGTATGAATGATTAAAATCACCAGTTTCGATTAACCGAGGAATAACTCGTTGTGTGAGCGCTGCTGAGATGCCGAATGCAATATTATCGCCACCGCCAGAGTTGATGACTGCAACGACTTGCCCATCAAGTGACATGAGCGGTCCGCCACTATTGCCAGGATTGACCGCAGCGTCAGTTTGGATTGCATCAGGAATTGTGAATCCTGTCGGTGCCGGGATTGATCGGTTTACACCACTAACAATTCCCGATGTTACTGTTCCGCTGAGATTAAATGGATTACCAATCGCGACAACTCTCTGTCCAATTGTTGCTGGACCGGGAATAAACGGGATCGGAGACACCGATTCGGGGGGTGAGTCAATAGCAATCGCCGCAAGGTCACTGTGTGGGTCTGTCCCGACAACTGACCCGGTTCGCCACTCTCCCTGTGAAAAACGAATATCGGCTGTGGTCGCTTCGCCAGTGACGTGCGCGTTTGTTATTACGTGGTTCGAATCATATAGAAATCCAGTTCCCTGACCACGTGCACGTGGACCTTCAGGTTGCACCAGCACAACCGAATCGATCGTGTCACGATATACCTCGCCGTATGGATTTGTTGCTGTATCCGCCGTATCTTGCTCTCTCAGATTCGTCTCTGCTGAGAGATCACCTGACATTGATGTAGAGCCCGTCTGTGTATTAGATTGAGACTGAGTTTGTGTATTACACCCTGCAAGCCCCCCAAGTACTGCCGCTCCAGTGAGACCGAGCAGCCGTCGACGCCCTATCTTTGAGTCGGTCATTCTTATCTAAACCGTATGTGTGCACCACTGATAGTCCTTCTCGCGGTAGAACGGTTGGCATATGTTCTTATCACACATTTGTTCAGTGATTTATCAAAATAGAGTAATTTGTTTGCTGCTCGTATTATTCCTCTCCATCCTGTATACTGCCGTCGACACTTGTCACTGCTCGCTGAACGGCGTCATTTTGATTTACTGCAACACGCACAGTAAGCACGATTCGTTTATTATAACTGATTGACTCGACAGTCGTATTATCATATAACCATGAGACAGTTGCTTGTGCATCATCTGTGTATGGAAGCGAAATGGTTATTTGTGTGTCTGGTAGTTCTGCTGCAATATCTGCCCGAATTGAATCATGATCAGTATTCGACTTACCTGCCCATAGAAGTATTTCAGCATCATCTTTACACTGCTGTTGGATGTTCATCAGTAGCCTCTCGGTATTATTTTCTGGGTCAATATCCGTATGAGAATGATTGTTAGGTTCGGCAATGGCAATAATATCGGCTTGATTGAGTATTTTGAGAGTTCCCGCAATGGCACGTTCATACCATGGTGGGATATCGGTGATGAATGGTGTTACGCGCGTCACTGCCACCTCATGAGAACCGATTGTTGTAACAGTCGTCATAGGTGTCGCCGGTCGCAGTATCGCTGTTATTTCAGAGTTAATATTAGGGTTTATAATTGAATATAATTCATTTGCTGCGGGTTCAGTGCCAATTTGAGTTATAACACTGATACGTGCATCAACATTGGAGTATGCGTTTTTCACCGACTGTTGCTGATCCGCTATTGCAGTCTCGATCTTATTTCGGAGTGTCTGTTTGCGCTGGGTGAGCTCATTGACACGGCCACTTTGATCAGGACCATCGGTTGCTGCATGTCGCTGGTGTTGCATTGCCCGTCGATGGTCAATTCGACATTGCCGGAGTTCGATAGACATTGTTGCGAGTTGGTTATCGTCATCTGATAGGCGTCGCAAAACAATGTCACGGCGGTCACAGACGGTTACCGATGGTAAGGTATCACTAAGATCAACAATCTGCCCAGGGTGTAATATTCCATCAATCACAAGCCGCTGTTTTGTCGGAGCGTCCTCGACAATCCATGTTTCCTGAAGTTGATTGATAGTCCCAGGGTCAATACCGTACCGATTATGTCCTGTTGCTGAAACGATTCGAGCACGCGCTTTGGACGCTACTACCGCATTGACGAGATCTTTAAACGTTTGAGTAATCACACATCACACGCCACACGTTACACGAATACGACATTGATCGTTCGACTTTGGATAATAAACTTTCATTCTCAATATCATTGTTGTTGTCTCGTCGTTAGTGCACTACTCAACACTCTCATCTGCAACATCAAGTTCAGATTTTCCAGTAAGGATACGATAACTGGCGAGCGTTCCAGCCATGGAGGGTGCAGACTCATTATCTTTTCGTTGAGTCCCATAATCCATCCACTGACCATCGGTATAACTATACATATCAAATCCAGTGGTAGTTTCAACCACGATATCGATGATTGCATCGGGCTGAGCGTCGGGAATTGCGATCTGACGGACCGAGTCAGCATGATCCATCACCCAAACTGCGATTGCATCGGTAATGTCGTGTAATAATTCTTCAGCGGTTGTGACCGAAAGTGGGTTATCAGGCCATCCAGTGGTTGGCGTAGGGTCCTGCATATGTCTACTCACCGCTGGTCTGGTAATTGCCTTTCTGTCAAATAATAAATATTGAGTTGGATTAATATGCAGATAAAAGTGCAAAATTTGTTTGGAAGCGACTCACGGTGTCATCCTGTGAAATAGTATATATGTTTCCGGTGCGTCCCCACTGCATATTTGTTTGAAAAACTCCGATGAAGCTTATCTTTAATTTGAGTCGAGCGCAGGCGTCAACCTCCCGTCCTCATCATTGAGCAGTACCGGTGTTTGTGCTATCGAGGAAAAACACGGTGAATCGCTTCGAGGTCATATCAGTATCAAAGTCCCGAGGTACTCGCCTTGCTATCTGTAGAATCAGGAGCATATGAGATATAGCAGACGAACGTTCAAGACGACAGACATCCCAATAACAATTGATTGTGACCGTGAGTTCAATCCCGTCAACGCGTCTTCCAGATTCCGATGCTGCCTCCGGTACACTGCTGACAGTTCCTGGGAGCGTCATTCGGGAGTTTGATCCGGTTGATGTTGTTTCTGATGCAGTCGCCGCAGTCAAGCCAGATATAATTATTCCGGCAGACCCTGATGCTGGTGTCGTTATTCCAGCGCTGACTGGCAGTATCGATGTTCCTATATATCAACCTGGTCGCGGGATGCTTCCACAGACAGTCGAAACAGCAAATGGCAGTGTGACGATTGTTGTTTCCCCGTCAATTGATTCACTGCCGGATGATCCAATGTCGCTTATTGAAACGAGTCATGGCTATGTTGTGACTGATACGCTCTCATTGTATATTGACCCACACGCTCGACAAACGCAACTTGATGGATTGGAGGAGTATATCACCACCGTCGATTCAGCTTGGATTACGGATCATTCGCTTGAAGCGGAGGCGGGTGTTGATATCTCACATCTTTCGACTAGACTTCGATCATCATATAACCGTGATGTAACAGTTCCGGACGGTCATCAGATATCAGTCGCTGGTATCGGTACTTCACGCGCACGCCTTGGTGTTGCCGTCGATGATTCGACACAACCACTGACGGTTACCTCGGTATTCCCGAATGGAGCAGTGACCACTAACACAATATCCCCAGATCGATTCGGACTCCGAGGCATAACTGGCGTTAGCGAGACACGTGCCAATCACCTCCGAACAGCGGGATTTGAAACCCGATCAGCCGTTGCTACAGCATCACCACATGAACTTACAGCAGTCCCCAGTATCGGCACCAATACAGCACAACAAATCCACGCATCAGCCAGAGCTGTCGCTGATGAAATAATTGTATCGACCGGTGATGGATCACTCCCGACAGGAGATCCGGTCTTTATTGATATCGAGACAGACGGTCTTGCAGCATCAACAGCATGGCTTATTGGCGTTCTTGATGGATCGGCGTCATCAGGCAATTATCTCGCGTTTCGACAGCCCGACCTCAATGCTCCGAGTGCACATCTTGAGGCATTTATGACATGGCTGACCGGGAGTGCCCGTCGACGACCTGTTGTTGCTTGGAATGGATATGGGTTTGATTTTGACGTTATTCATGATCAGTTGCAGACACACTGCCCATCGTATCTTGATGACTGGGAAAACCGATACACATTTGACCCACTTTATTGGGGAAGAACACAGGGAAATGCTGAATTTCCTGGACGGACAAATAAACTCGAACACGTCGCGACGGCGCTTGGATGGGAGCCAACAACACAGGGAATCAACGGACGACGCGTTGCTGAACTATACGTTGATTGGCGTGAGCGTATGAACACTGCTGATAATCCACAGACAGTTTCACAACCACCCTGGAATCGCTTGGAGGCGTACTGTGAGGATGATGTTCGTGCGCTTGCGCGCATATATGAAGCGTTGACTGATGCACACCAGACACAAACAAAGAACGCACCACTAAAATCGAAATCAGACTCATCAACGTCAACATCACAGGGGTCATTATCAGACTTTGGCTTATGAAAAGAAACATAAATACGACTATCAATAACGGTGGACAGTCTCAATCTCATAATCAATCGATTATGATCAAATGTATCGAAGCTCTCAGTGATGACCAATCAATATCGTCTTTAGGACTCAATGTCAAATAATATAGAATCAACTCAGTCTGATGATGATACCCCAAGATCGCAGGAGTATCATTCCTCTGTCCTCTCTGAGGAGACGCTTTCAGAATCATTCCCTAAGTATGACGGGCAGATCGTTGAGACACATCATCTTACGCAGAAGCCAGCACAGACCACGCCAGCGGAAGCAGTTCTACCAGAGTCACTGACAGAACGGATTTCAAATGAGCTATTTGAACATCAAGCAACAGCGCTTGCTGCACTTGCAGATGATGAGAATGTTGTCGTCACAACGTCGACGTCATCTGGAAAAACGTGGGTATATGCGCTTCAAATTGCTCGAATGCATCTATATAATCCTGAGACGACCGCGTTATGTCTCTATCCAATGAAGGCTCTCACACGCGATCAAGAAAGGGAACTTAATAATAAACTTCGTGATGACTGGGGGCTTGATGTGAAGATTGGCGTGTACGACGGTGATACACCGACGGATCGTAAGCGCGAGATTCGTGAAAGTGCAGACGTTATTCTCACCAATCCTGCAGGATTGAACGTCTACCTTCCGCGTCATAACCGTGATAGTGGATGGCGTCGATTCTATGCGAATCTTGATCTTATCGTCGTTGATGAAGCACACGAGTACGCTGGTGTCACCGGGACACATGTTGCTTGGATTCTTCGTCGGCTCCGTCGGATTGTCCGTGCATACGATGCCAATCCGCAGTTTGTGTTAACAACAGCGACAATTGGCAATCCAGCTGATCATGCCCGACGCTTGACTGGAGAGTTATTCACTGTTATCGATGAAGATGGCTCCCCCAGAGGAAGTCGGGATATCGTCCTTTGGGAACCGCCGGTAGATTGGGATCAGATAACTGACGATGATGAGAAACATACAGCGGCTACGGACCAAGCCGGATCGACAAAATCTGGCGCCAGTGAGTCCGACCCTGCAGCGGAATTTGAACGTGCTCGTCAATCAACTGGCTCTGAGGCTGCTCAAGTGACTGCACACCTTGCCAGTCATAATACACAGACACTGCAGTTTTGTTCGGCTCGACAGGGAACTGAGATTGCGGCGAAACAAACGCTTGATACGGCACGCTCAAGTGACAATCTGGCTGTTGAGCCATACCATGCTGGACTTGGAAAGCGACTTCGTCGTCGCGTTGAGAATGGGCTGAAAGATGGTCGACTTGATGCAGTTGCAACGACCAATGCACTTGAACTTGGCATCGATATCGGCTCTGTTGATGCGACAGTCACAGCCGGATACCCTGGCACAAAACAAAGTTTTTGGCAACAAATTGGTCGAGCAGGTCGAGGGACAACAGATGCTCTTTCAGTGCTTGTTGGTGGCGATGATGCGATTGACGCATATATCTTCGATCATCCATCATATCTCTTTAATGAGACTGTTGAAGATGCGGTTGTTTCTGTCGATAATGAGCCAGTATACGCAGATCACTTACTTGCAGCAGCTGATGAGCGCCCGCTCTCAGATGCAGATGCAGGTCTGCTTGGCTCAGAAACGCGTCTTCGTGAGACTGTACAGATGTGGCAGGACGCAGGGGTACTTGAGCAGACTGGTCGACTTGATGGCACCGGTGTTGGATATGCCGGTGATCCCCGTCCGCAGGGGAGACTCTCATTATATAACACCAGTGGACGCGAGTTTGCGGTCATTTGCATCGATACTGACGCACAGATTGATCATGACCCAGTCGCCGCTGAGCGTGCATATCGGGATTATCATGAGGGAGCACTGTTCTTACATGCCGGGCAGCAATATGAGGTTGTCAATGTTGATGATGAAAGCTCGCAACCTCGAATCCTTGTAAAGCAGACAAACACGGGGAAGTATACACAGACGCTTTCTACGAAACAAATTACGGAGCTTCATGCACAGGAGCATCACTCGCTTGCAGGTGCATATGACCGATACTTTGGTCGGGGAACGGTCAAAATAACATATGATCAATATCTTGTTCGACAGATTAGCACCGGTGAGGTTGTTCGCGGTCCGCTTCCGACTCAATCGCCACCAATGGAACTTAACACTGAGTTGATGTGGGTGTCGTTGCCACCTAATCACGTTGCCTCAACGATCGATCGACTCGATGTCCCACTGTTATCGCCAACTGCTCGCTCAAGCGGCGACACACGCGTACCTGATGAAGCAGCGCAGTACACATATGGTGGGGGAATCCACGCTGCTGAGCATGGACTGATTCAACTTGCACCACTTGAGTTACTTGTTGATAATAATGATATTGGTGGTCTTTCGACATTGAATCATCCACATGAGACAGTTTCAGGTCCTGTATGGTTTATTCATGATGGCATCGACGGGGGGATTGGATTTACTCGAGCTATCTATGACCATTTTGAAACACTCACTGAACGAACGCGTGATCATATCGCTCAGTGTCGATGTGACCGGCGTCGCGGATGTCCACTGTGTATCATGAGTGAAGACTGTGGGAATAATAATGATCCATTAGATAGAGCAACGGGCAAGCTCATTCTAAATGATGTGTTAGCGGCTATCTGATCGATAGTGAGCGAATCCGATATGGTGACCTGGGTTCACTTATGATAATTTAATCACTGGGGTCTGGACCAGGTCGGTATGATCGACTGATTCGCTTCCACGTTCCAGTGCGAAATCGAGCACCATTAAGTATCATCGGAATGACCTTCTCAGCGAGAAGAGCACCAAGGAGTGCTGTCGCTCCGAGTGATGTGACGGTCCCAATCCATGCAATTGGTAGTGCAACAACATAAAGCCCGATAAGTGTCGTCACAAAGGGGATACGTGTGTCGCCAGCACCACGAAGTGCACCTGTGACGGATCCATCGATTCCAGTTGCGATTGCACTGAAGGCAGCAATACTAACAAATGTTGCTGTCAGTGCAACAGCATCCACACCAACGAACACATTCGCAATTGGGCGGGCAAGTGCAATGACAATAGTTGTTGCTCCAAGATAGATAATGAATGATAACAGAGTGATTTCCCGACCGTAATCTGTCGCAAGTGATTCATTTCCACCACCGAGTGCCTGCCCGACAAGTGTTGAGGAGGCTATTGAGAAGCCCCAAGTGAAGCTATTCAAGAGCTCCCGGATTTGACGAGCAACACCAACGGCTGCTACTGTGACAGGACCAAATGTGGATGCAATTGCAAGTAGCGGGAAGACAACCATCCCTTGTGCAACTCGGCGAGCAATGAGTGGTGTTGAGACTTCAATAACTTCCCGGGTGAGGTCCCACTCTAGTGATGCTGTCTGATCGAGTGAGATTGGACAGGCAGTCCAGCTATCATCGTTTCGTCCTGTCAACCCCCATCCAAATGCAACTGCAACAACGGCGGTTGCGATTGTTGTCCCAAGTGCTGCTCCAACGACCCCTAATCCAGTCCCAAAGACTAACACAGCACTCAGAATGATATTCAATACACCGCCAGTCGCACGAAACAACATTGGTGTCACTGTATCACCGACGCCAGCATATGTCCGAGACCCAATCATATTGATCCCCTCAAACAAGAGACCGGGGGCAACGACAGCAAGATACGCTGCTCCAAGTGAGACTACAGCCGGATTTCCCTCGACGAGTGCAATGAGGTCTGTAGCAGCTACAACAAACACCGGGACAATAATTACACCAATTCCAATCGCAATAATAAAACTAATATATACGACAGTCGTTGCACGGTCTGCTCGATCCCCACCATAATTCTGTGACACCAATGAAAGCGTCCCACCTGCAAGACCGATAAAGACGAATTTCGCGACCATCCAGAAGGCATTTGCAACTGTTAAGCCGGCGACTGCATCCGTGCCAACAGCAATCCCGACAATAGCAAGATCAACTGTTCGTTTTGACATAATCGCAAATCCGGTGATGATGCGCGGCCATGCAAGATTGACCGTTGCTCGGAGTCGGTTCTGATTGATGATGCCCGCCCGGTCGAGCATTGTCGCAAGAAACACACCAATAGGGGCGAGTGTGCTCACTATCCAGTAGTTATTGGTTGAAATGCTGTTTCCAGACTGCATTGTAAAATCCGTATGATCTTCAGAAGGCGCAATATCACTTGAGTCAGTCCTCGTCAGATGTTGTTCCGCGTTTGTTGATACTGTTGTATCATTTATCTGACCCTGATTATGATTGTCCGCGTTGTTCTCTAAGTACGTGTCAGTGTCTTTCGGACTGTCTCTGCCTTGCTCATGATTGTGATCATCACCGTTATCCACGTCAGTCACGCTCCAAGGACTGAAAGAAGAGTTTCATACGTCTCTCGAGTCCACCCAGCGGCGGTCTCGACCGTATTCCATCCGTCGCGCGCATCGAGATTTTCTGTAGTCGTAATAATATGTGCCTGTTGACAAACTGTTGGCGAGGGCGACCCACAAAGTGAAACAACAGGTGTTGTCCGGCGTTCCCATGCAAGTGTCCATGGACAATCGGGCTCAAATCGAACATATTTTGTTGCCGCTGTTGTTGTATCAATCTCTGTCAGTGGGAGTCGTCGACGACCAGCAGCATTCGTTGCGTCAACGATTGGTGTACTGTCTGCTGGCACGACGTCAACTCGATCTGCAATGTCGACAAACTGAGAGAGCCCAAGACTCGTCCATGTCAATGTAACGTGTGAAGCAAATGTTTCAACATTGACTGGTGGTGTTGTCTCAATCTGTCGGGGGATATCACCAGACGATGCCGGTTGCATTATCAATGATACGCCCTGGAGCAGAAAGAGTGCCCCGCTTTTTGTTATGAAACAGATATAGAATGCAAGGAGAGTACCCGCGTGTTCAGGCTTGTCTCTCACCCATAAGTCCACAGCATCCCAACGTGGCGTTTTAGCCGCTGTTGGAAAGGATCTGAGACACATCCTGACGGACTGAGACGCCGACCGGAATTACCGATCGGGTCACAGGGGCTGCTCAAACCGGGTCAACTTGTCGTCGGCATATCTGGTTACTTGGGATGAGACTCCCAACTCCCGACGATGAAAGCAATTTTTACTGCTTCGCCCCGTTCATCTTGTCGGGACGAATTATGAGTAAAAGACAGGTCTCTATACGCGGGAGGATATCAATTCAGATCCCAGCGTCACGTTTATAGAATTCACCACTGTGTGTTTGAATCAATGGAAATAACAGTATATGGACCACTCCGGACTGCTGCGGACGGTAAGGTGCTTACGGTTGCCACAGGGTCAAGCACAGATGGTACAGACAAAAATGCAGCAAACAGCAATACGATTTCTGAGGGATCTGAATCTATTGATACATCTTCCGTCTCAGCGAGTTCTCCTGAAACAGTAAGTGAACTGATTACAATGATTGCTGAAACATACCCGCAAACGAAGTCGCATCTTTTTGATTGTGAGGGGACACTTCGACCCAGTGTCCGTATCCTTGTTAATGGAAATAAAGCATCGCCTGAGACCCAACTTGACCAATCAGCGGACATACAACTATTTCCAGCGATGCGTGGCGGAAGTGGTCACACTGTCACGAGGTATGATTGATTAGCTTGATGCAAATTGCTCACATGAACTGAGGATGAACCTACCCCAAGATTATCGGCTTGAACTATGATACACCGATTTGAATCATGCCAAGGGGCTCAATCGTATTTATTGGAAACTGTCTCGGCAAGTCCAACCGACTCAAGCAAATCAATCGGTGTGAGCATCGATAACTGGACAACACCAGGAAGACGTGCAATCTCAACACCACCGGTAAATGTACATCGAGCACGGATCTCGCCTTCATCAACCCCGAACAATTTACTTGCACGGTTGAAAGCGTTCTGTGTTGCATCATTGATTGTGGCACCGGAGCCAATAATTTGAATCGGTGCGGCATCTGTAAGATCAACATTATATTCCGCAGCAAGATTCGCTCCGACATCGCGTTCATCATCAGTATATGGCTTTGCGATGTGGGGAAGGTCTGTCTCATTCGGTAACAGAATCGGACCATCAAGATCGAGATCTTTGATCACCTCAACTTCGAGTTCTGTCCGTCCGCTCACATCCGTTGTATGTAATGAAAGTTCACCGTCGCCTTGATTCGCATGCAAATCACCAACATATAATCCCGCGCCTTCAACCTGAACCGGACAAATGAGTGTTGCACCTGGTCGGACATCATTTGAGTCGAGATGACCGTCTGTCCGCGCCTCAAGTGCCGTTTCATCAGTAAGCCCCCAGTCGTGCTCTGCGCCAATCAGGAACTGTCCAAAGTCACCAGCATTATGCGAGTCTGGCAGTTCAACGTGTGGTGTTGTCCCAATATTTCCAATAAATGGCGCGAGTCGACCAAGTGCCCCTGGCATCTCATCGGGCTCATATAGAAGAATTGGATGCTGTTGAGAATTCTCTGGGAGCGCTAGTGCCTCCTCAGCACGTGTTGCAAGGTCGTGAGCACCCTCTTCACCAACTGTAATACCAACACTGCGGTCATCATCAAAGGCAACGGTATATCCATACTCGAAGCCAAATGAAGATGCATTCGCGCCACACTCAGCACATCGAATCGCATCTTCGCCGGTTCCATCAACGACCGTTTCAGGCCATTCAGCCCCACATTCTGGACATTGATGATCAATAAATGGGTCATCACCAAAAGCATCATCGCGTTCTGCCATGCTCCCAGTACTTGTTGCAATACTTGTTACTTCAACATCATTAATATGAACGACGAGCGCATCGCCTGGCTCAGCATTCTCAACACCAATCGGACGTGTCACCTCGTGACCGCCACGGAATGAAGGAGTGATCATTGGACCCCAACATCCTGCTGGTGTATGTGTTTTAATTGTCCCACCATCAGCGACAGTTCCAGCCCACTCGCGGTCAGGACCAACCAATCCAGGGGTAAACGCATCTACCTCCAAAATATCGTGTATCTGCTCGGACATCGATATCGTATAACATGGCTAATGACAAGATTCTATCGGCGATGAAAGTAAATCGATGAGTATCCGCCAGATGCTCACCTCGTAGGGTAACTTGAGAGCAATATCTATTAAACCGTATCAAAATCACTATCGGGGCAATAACTCAGAGTGAATCGAGGCTTGCAGATAGAACAGCTTACTATCAAATATATCTTTATTTGAAGCGCGGCACTAATTGTAAAAAGCGTTCTTTTGAGTATCGAAACCGAAGTTCGTATATCAGCGGCCGAGTCATATCAGGAAAAGATGATTACAGTGAGCGTCATTGGGTGCGGACATATGGGAAGTGCACTGTTGGAAGGTCTTGCGACGGTGGAAGGATATCGAACAATTGGTTACGATGTTGATCCAGCGGTTCTTGATGATGTCAAATCATATTGTGATCGAACAACGACTGACATCGATGCAATATCCGATTCTGACATTGTTGCACTGACAGTCAAGCCGGATATCGTTCCAACAGTGCTCGCTGAAATTAATCTTCATGCCGAGCAGACACTTATGACAGCAGCCGCAGGTGTTGAGCGGTCTTTCGTTAGCAATCAGACTGACGCGACGGTCATTCGACTGATGCCAAATCTTGCAGCAAGTCTTCGTGAAATGGCTGCTGCTGTCGCCTGGGATGAGCCCGATCCAGCTGTTGAGACAATGCTCTCTGATCTTGGATCATATGTAGTTATTGATGAAACGCATATGAATATCGCAACAGCACTTAATGGAAGCGGACCAGCCTTTGTATACTATCTTATTCAATCAATGCAAACGCGAGCAATCAAAGAAGGATTAGATAAATCAGACGCACAGACACTTGCAATTCAGACGTTTATTGGGGCAGCGGAGATGGTTCGAGCCGCTGATGAACCGATTGAATCTCTTATTGACGCTGTCTGTTCGCCAAATGGCACAACAATTGAAGGAATGAACGTTTTATTTGACAGCAATGTTGACGCCGAAGTTGGTGATGCATTGACCGCAGCGACTGAACGGTCAGCTGAACTTGCAGCAGAGGTTGATCATGAGTGAACGACGGAGCACTGAGCATGAGTCTGAATCTGAGGACACTGACCGCGAATCAGATATTTCGGTCACCGAAACAACAAAGCAGACATTGTCACAGACCTCCGAATCCACGCAAACATCTGTTCCACGATCAGCAATTGATCAAGCACGTCATATCGCTGCAACAGCAGACCGTGTCGTTGTCAAAGCTGGAACGAATTCTCTGACAGATTCAACGTCAAATCTTGACGATGAGAAACTCGATAAACTCGTTGATGATATCGCTGATCTTATCGAGCATGATAAGGAGGTTATTCTTGTCTCCTCAGGGGCAATTGGCGCTGGAAAAGGACGGGCAGGGTATGCCGCGGACGACACCGTCGAAGAATCACAGGCATTGTCAACGATTGGACAGAGTCATCTCATGCGTCGATATACTGAGAGTTTTGAGCGGTATGGATTGACTGTTGCACAGATCCTCATCACCGATCATGATCTCGAAGATATGGAGCGATTCACTAATTTCAAGAACACTATTGAAACGCTTCTCTCCTGGGACGTTATCCCAATTATCAATGAAAACGATGCGGTCGCAACAGAAGAAATCCGTATTGGTGATAATGATATGCTTTCGTCATCGCTTGCAATCGGCGTTGAAAGTGATCTTCTCGTGATACTGACTGATGTTGGTGGTGTCTATACTGGAAATCCAAAGGAGAATACTAACGCAACACGCATTAATGCTGTCGGTGCCAACTATGATGAGGTTGAATCAATCATTGCAGTCAGTTCCGAAAGCAAATTTGGTGGGATTCAGACGAAAGTGCGAGGTGCTCGTGCAGTGAGTGAGCATGGCATTCCAGCGATTATTGCTCGCTCGACGGAGTCTGATGTGCTACAACGGATTGCAACAGAAATCTCAGTTGGAACGATCTTTGTTCCAGTTGATAATCAAACAAAGACTGATAGTGATTAGTTCGAATAACTTCACTGACGGTGTCGAATGACGCGGGTTCAGCGGCTCCTATCACCGACACGGATAATCACGGCGGTAAAGACTTGCACTAATCACTATGAGACAGAATAATAAATGAAACGTGAAATGAGTAGATGGAGATTCCCGATAACTGACGCACGACGTAGATCAATACAGATTCAATCATACTAACAGCAATAACCAAATACATGACTAATATGACTGACTCAGGTGAGATAGACCCTCAAACTGCAGAAGAAAAAGTAACAGATGCACAAACTGCGGCTCTTTCGCTTTCAAATCTCTCGACAGCGCGCCGTAATGAGGCGCTCACAGCAATCGCAGATACAATCGAAAGAAATGTCGACCGGATTCTTGAGGCTAATGCGGCTGATGTCGCTGACGCTGAAAAACAAGTCGATGCCGGAGAGTACACACAGGCATTTGTCGATCGTTTAACCCTCTCAACCTCAAAAATTGAAAGCATCGCTGAAATGGTTCGGAGTGTTGCCGAACAAGATGACCCACTTGGGGAGACACTTACCGCAAGAGAACTTGATGATGATTTGAATTTATACAAAGTGACCGTTCCTATTGGTGTTATTGGGACAGTGTTTGAATCTCGTCCTGACGCGCTGGTTCAAATTTCAGCGCTGAGTCTAAAGTCTGGAAACGCTGTGATACTAAAGGGTGGAAGCGAAGCCGAGCGATCAAATCGGGTGTTATATAACTGTATTCTGGAAGCAACACCAGAGGTCCCATCAGGATGGGCACAACTGATTGAAGCACGTGAAGATGTCCAAACACTCCTTGAGATGGACGATGCTGTCGATTTAATCATGCCCCGTGGGAGTTCCTCATTTGTCCAATATGTTCAGGATAATACAAGTATCCCGGTATTAGGGCATACCGAGGGTGTCTGTCATGTGTATGTTGACTCTGAGGCTGATCTTGAGATGGCAACAGCGGTCGCGTATGATGCGAAAGTACAGTATCCTGCGGTATGCAATGCTGTCGAGACACTCCTCGTTCATGAGTCAGTTGCACCGTCATTCCTATCTCAGATGATGAAGCAATATCGCGACGCCGGGGTTGAAATCCGTGGTGATGAGCGCACTCAATCAATTGTTGATACTGAGTCGAACATCAGTGAAGAAATTATCGCTGCAACTGAGGCTGATTGGACGACCGAATATGGTGATCGTATCGTTTCAATCGCAGTTGTTGATTCACTCACAGATGCAATCGATCATATCAATATGTATGGGTCAAAGCACACCGAATCGATCCTCACTCAGGACGACAATCGGGCTGAACAGTTTATGCGTGCGGTTGATGCTGCAAGCGTATTTCATAATGCCTCAACACGCTTTGCCGATGGATTTCGATTTGGTCTTGGCGCAGAAGTTGGAATTAGCACTGGAAAAATTCACGCTCGTGGACCCGTCGGGCTTGATGGATTGACCACCTATAAATACCATCTTGAGGGAGATGGTCAGCAGGTCGCAACATACGCTGGCTCAGACGCCAAACCGTTTGATCATGCCGAGTTTGATGAGACATGGCCAGTAAGGAATGACGATGGGTGAATCATGTGTCACTGAGAACAGCGGACTCGGTATTTGAGGTATGTTTTTGATTCAGTGTTGATTGAAGCAACCAATTAATGCGAGGACACAAGATTTGACTGCCACTTTTTGACACCTATATAGATTATATACAAAGATGCGATACTCCTTTTGTTATTATGTCAATTTCTCAGTGAATGTCTCACGAACTTTCTCAACTTTCGGCTGTGCGTGCATTCGACAGTATGCGTCTGATGGATTTTTTTCAAAGTAATCTTGATGATACTCCTCAGCCGACCAGAATCGTTCGAGTGATTCAATCTCGGTGACAATTGCATCATCATAATGATCATTGAGTGCTTCAATATATGCTTCAGCCGTCGCTCGTTGCTCGGCAGTATGTGTGAGTATGATTGATCGATACTGTGTGCCGACATCAGGACCCTGTCGATTCAATTGCGTTGGATCATGCGTTGCAAAAAACACTTCCAGTAATTCACTGTATTCAATTTTCGTTGGGTCATACTCAATCTGCACAACCTCGGCATGATCCGTCGTTCCTGAACAGACTTGTTTATATGTTGGATTATCGATATCGCCACCAGCATAACCTGAGGTGACTGTGTTAACGCCAGCAAGCTCTTTCATCGCCGCCTCGGTACACCAAAAACATCCACCGCCAACGGTCGCTGTTTCGCTCATATGATATAATTTAATCTAGAGAGCAATGTACCTGACGCGAGCGTGAATTAAGATTTATTATATGATGGACAGGCACAATACCACGGTCTTCGAGTCGTGGATATGCGCCGTCACGTGGGAACCTATCCACGTGATGCAGCTAAACTGAGATTTGAGTGCTAACGGTAGAGTAGACAGGCAACATATTGACAAAGTAGGAATCAGGCGAGAGTAGAGCGACTCCCACCCCGTCTGACGGTGAAGTTCTGTCCGCTCCGAGCAATGGGACGATAATCGGAGCCAGTCATATGAACGGTCGGTTCTGATACTGAATCGATGCTGTGCTTGACTACTCTAAATATCAAAAAGTAACCCCAAGTCCGTCGAAGTCTGCCAGGGCCCCCCAAAAGGCACAAACAACTTCGGGAGTGTAAAGATGATTGAGAAGAGGAGTATTGAGGGCTGAGATGTGGCACTCCCAGCAGTTCATCCCCACTCGCCATGGTTCATGAACCCCGGACGGATTCTCACCATCTGGATACCTGATGAGACTGCAACCCTGCGATCTCCATCACTCACGCTCCGGGATTCCTTCGCACTCACGCGGAGAAGGATGCCAAGATTATACGCTTTGACGGGTCCATTCCTCGAGGGTGAATCCAGCATAATCCT
>ERZ1034517.79-NODE-79-length-27211-cov-7.425910_pt1 | contig 27211 bp, 27 predicted proteins | sample MGYA00520599_ERZ1034517 | MGnify/ENA primary metagenome ERZ1034517 (study PRJEB33760, sample SAMEA4777701) | hypersaline lake metagenome | biome: hypersaline environment; feature: brines | place: Spain | collected 2012-08 | depth 0 m ...
TGTATCATCATCTGCAACATGGAGAACATCGACCCGATGGGGATCCACACGGGCGAGTCGACCGTCGTGACTCCCTCGCAGGTGATCCCCGACGCCGGCCATCAGGAGATGCGTGATTCGGCTCTGGACGTCATCCGAGAGCTTGGCATCGAAGGTGGCTGTAACATCCAACACGCCTGGCGTGACGATGGCACGCCCGAAGGCGAGTACAGAGTCGTCGAGGTGAACCCACGGGTCTCACGCTCCTCGGCGCTGGCGTCGAAGGCGACCGGCTACCCGATCGCCCGGGTGACGGCGAAGGTAGCCATGGGCAGACGGCTCCACGAGATACGCAACGAGATCACCGGACAGACCACCGCAGCGTTCGAGCCGGCGATCGACTACGTCGTTACGAAGGTCCCGAGATGGCCCAAGGACAAGTTCGGTGATGTCGACTTCACGCTCGGGACCGCGATGAAATCGACGGGCGAAGCCATGGCTATCGGCCGAACCTTCGAGGAGTCACTGCTGAAGGCGCTTCGGTCCAGCGAGTACGAACCCGCGCTGGACTGGACGGCGCTGGACGACCCGGGGCTGGAGACGCAGCTTCGTGCGCCGTCCCCGGATCGGCCCTACGCGATGCTCGAGGCCTTCGACCGTGGCTACGATGTCGAGGCGGTGTGTGAACTGACCGGGATTCACGACTGGTACGTCGAGCGATTCGCCAAGATCGCCAGTGGCGCCCGCGCAGCACAGCAGGGCGAGCCGGCCGACGCGACGATGCTGGGCTTTACCGACCACCAGGCCGCGGCGCTCGCCGATGGGTCGACGTCGGTCACCCGGGCCCCGAGTTTCGTCAGCGACGGCACCCAGACCATCGACGACGTGACCGCCGCCAGCGTCGAACGGCGCTACAAACAGGTCGATACCTGTGCCGGCGAGTTCGAGGCGGCGACGCCGTACTACTACTCGGCGAGAGATCCGATATCGGGCATCTCACGCGACGAGGTTCGTGTCGATGCTGAGACACAGAGCGTGGCCGTGGTCGGTGGTGGCCCCATCCGCGTCGGGCAGGGTGTCGAGTTCGACTACTGTGCGGTCCACGCCGTCCGCGCGCTCAGAGAGGAGGGGATCGAGGCCCACGTCATCAACAACAACCCGGAGACGGTCTCGACGGACTACGACACATCCGACGGGCTGTTCTTCGAGCCGATCACCGCATCGGAGGTGGCCGACGTGGTCGAGCGGACGGGCGCCGAGGGGGTGATGGTCCAGTTCGGCGGCCAGACATCCGTCAACATCGGCGCCCCGCTGGAACGCGAGCTCGAACGTCGTGGGCTGGACTGCCAGGTCCTGGGGACGAGCGTCGATGCGATGGATCTCGCGGAGGACAGAGACCGGTTCAACCGGCTCCTCGAGGACATGGCGGTCCAGCAGCCCGAGGGCGGGACTGCACGCAGCGAACACGAGGCGCTCGGGCTGGCCGCGGAGATCGGCTACCCGGTACTGGTCAGACCTTCGTACGTGCTGGGTGGGCGGGCGATGGAGATCGTCTTCTCGGATGCGGAGCTGAAGGGGTACATCGAGGAGGCCGTTCGGGTCTCCCCGGAGAAGCCGATCCTCATCGACGATTTTCTGGCCGACGCGGTCGAGCTCGACGTCGATGCCGTCGCAGACGGGGAGGACGTACTGATCGGGGGGATCATGGAACACGTCGAGACCGCCGGGGTGCACTCGGGTGACTCGGCGTGTATGATCCCGCCACGATCGCTCTCGCGGTCGGTCCTCCAGCGTGTCAGGGAGACCACCCAGGAGATCGCCCACGCACTTGGTACGGTCGGGCTATTGAACGTCCAGCTGGCGGTGCGTGACGAGGAGATATTCGTCCTCGAAGCGAACCCCCGCTCCTCACGTACGGTGCCGTTCGTCTCGAAGGCGACCGGCGTCCCGATTGCCAAGCTCGCAGCGAAGGTGATGGCTGGGAGCTCACTCGCCGAGCTCGAGGTCACCGAGCAGGTCCCCGAGCACGTCTCGGTCAAGGAGGTGGTGCTGCCGTTCGACCGCCTTCCCGGGAGTGACCCCCGATTGGGCCCGGAGATGAAGTCCACCGGCGAGGTGATGGGGACCGCCCGATCGTTCGGGAAAGCCTACGAGAAAGCACAGGATGCCGTCGGCAAACCCGTGCCGACGGCTGGCACCGCACTCGTCGATCTGGCGTCACTCCGTGGGCTCTCGGAGTCCGACGAGTCGCTCGCTGACCTGCCCGAGCGCGCCGCCCGACACTTCGAGGTGACCGAGCCTGGAGATTACGACGATCCCGGGGCTGCCGTCGCCAGTGGGGAGATAGACCTCATCCTCTCACGCGACCGGGCTGTGTTGGAGGTGGCCGTCGAAGAGGTCGTGACCTACTTCTCGACGGTGCCCTCCGCACGGGCTGCTCTCGAGGCCATCGAGACGGATGGCGAGCCCATCGACGTGGTCGCGCTGGGAACCAGGCCCACCGCCGAGCGCCGGTGGGGCGTGTGGGCAGACTGAGCAGTGGCGGCTCCCGTCAGGTCGGGACGGCCTCCGGTCAGCCGGCACCCAGCGCGCCCAGATAGGCGATCCCGAACAGCGTCGCGTTGTAGGCGCCGTGAACCATCGCCGGGACGACGATGTTCTTCGAGTAGGCATAGCTGAGGGCGAGGACGAGCCCAGGCACCACCAACAGGAGGATGGTCGTCGCTCGGCCGGTCAACGGGCCGGTCAGTGAGAAGACGTGAGCCCCCGCAAACAGCACGGTCGCCAGCGCGATCCCGGGGAGCCGTCCTAGCCCCTCGACCAGTGAGGTCTGGATGATGCCGCGAAAGAGTAGCTCCTCGCCCGGGCCGATGAGTAGGAAGGAGATCGGCACCAGCAGCGCAAACACCAGCGGATCGGCCATGCCGACGCTCTGTGTCCGGTTCGCCGCCGGGTCGAGTCCGGAGACGACGACCAGGACGACCGCCGCCATCGCGCCGACAAACGCCAGTACGTAGCCCGAGGCGATGGTGAGCCAGCCACGCAATCCCGGCAGCTCGACCCCGACCCACGAGAGCCTCTTGCCACGCAGTTTGAGATAGAGCCCCGAGATGCCGCCGAAGGCCACCCCCTGTATCAGCACGGCCGATAACAGCACCGTCTGGGCGAGACTCAGAGCGATACCCACCCGCTCGACCGCTCGGAGAGCCGCCCAGACCAACCCCGACCCGGCACCCAGCCCGCCGCCGACCAGTGCGAGGGCTGTCATCACCGCGGCTACTCGAGGATATCGGGTGACGGTCGCCATCCCGGGAGCGTCCATGGCAGTCTTAGTTGCTTCACGGACAAACCAGCTGCGGGCACTCGGGTGGCGGTCGCCCCGCTCACTCGTGAGCGCTCGCGAGCGCGGTCAGGTGGCCGATAGACGGGAGCACGACCTCGGTCATACCCAGGGTCACCGCGTCGACACTGCCCGGGAGACAGAACACGGGTGCCCCGTCGACGATTCCGGCTATGGCTCTGGTCCCGACCACACGCGTCCCGATCTCCTCGTAGGAGAGCTGCCGAAAGAGCTCGCCGAACCCAGGTAGTGCCTTGTCGAGGAGCGGCTCGACCGCCTCGACGGTCTGATCGTCCTGCGTGACACCGGTCCCTCCGGTCGAGACGATACAGTCGACGTCGGCCCGGGCCGCCCAGGCCGCGACCTGGCTTCGGACGGGCTCGACGCCGTCTTCGACCAGCGTCCGTTCGGCGACAGCGTGGCCGTGGTCGGTCACCACGGCAGCAATCGCATCACCTGCGGTATCCTCGGCGAGCGTGCGAGACGACGATATCGTCAGGATGGCAACGACGACACGGTCCCGATCCGCATCGTGATGTGGTGACCCCTGCGAGTGGTGGCTCATAGCCGCTCATTCGAGCGGCCCCGTTGTCAACTGTCCGCCCCGGACTCATCCCACCAGTCCGTGACCCGCTCTCACGGGCTATCGACATCGCGGGCCAAGGGAACCGCCGGCATCGGCAGGCCTTTTGAGTGGGGCCACCAGCCAGCGCTGTATGGACGCCGTCTACTACGAGGAACACGGAGGGCGCGAAGTGCTCAATTACGGCCGACAGGCCGACCCGGTCTGCGAGCGAGACGAGGCGCTGATCGAGGTCAAAGCAGGCGGCATGAACCATCTGGACGTGTGGACACGAAAGGGCATGCCGTCACCGGGGTCGTTCCCGCATATCCCAGGAAGCGATGCGGCGGGGATCGTCACCGAGGTCGGTGCCGCCGTCAGCAGATTCGACCCCGGGGATAGGGTCGCCGTCTCTCCTGCGACTGCCTGTGGTGCCTGTGAGTTCTGCCGGGATGGCGACAGCTCGCTCTGTGAGTCGTTCGCGATCATCGGTGAGCACATGACCGGTGTCCACGCGCAGCGAGCCGCGGTTCCCGAACGGAATCTCGTCGCCGTCCCCGACCACGTCGACTTCGTCACGGCTGCCAGCGCGCCGTTGGTGTTTCAGACGGCCTGGCGGATGCTGGTCACGCGAGCTGAGCTCGACCAGTCCGATTCGGTCCTGGTCCTCGGCGCCTCCGGCGGGGTCGGACACGCCGCGCTGCAGATCGCCGTCGAGAGTGGCGCAACCGTCTACGCGACGGGCTCGAGTGCGGAGAAACTCGCGTACGCGGCCGAGCTCGGTGCCGAGCAGACCTACAACTACGAGGAGGGCTCGTTTGCCGACTGGATTCAGGAGCTGACCGACGGCCGCGGCGTGGACGTCGTCATCGACCACGTCGGCGCGGCCACCTGGGACGACTCCATCAAGGCAGCCGCGAAAGGCGGCCGGATCGTCACCTGCGGGGCCACTTCCGGGCCGATCGCCGAGACGAATCTGTCACGCGTCTTCTGGAAACAGCTTGACATTCTCGGGTCCACCATGGGGGATCCGGGCGAGCTCGACGACGTGCTCACAAGGGTCTGGGACGGGACCTTCGAGTCACGGATTCGGGCCGTGTTGCCGATGTCCGAGGCTCCACGGGCCCACGAGATGCTCGAGGAGCGTGAGGGGTTCGGTACCGTCGTGGTGGTGCCCGACGAAGAGTACGGTCCAAGACACGAAGCCTACAACAGCTAGAGACTCCTAGGACCGAGTGATGAGCCCAGAGGGAGGTGAGCCGGAGAGCGAACCAGAGACCGTCCGATTCGACCCCGCCGACTACAGCGAGGGGGCCACCGCGGAGTCGTCCGGGCTGGAGAGCGCTCACGCGGGCGAGCCCGGGGCTGGGGCCCCTGGCGAGCAATCGACCTTCGGTCTCGGTGGGTGGGGGCTCGTCGTCGCCCTGTTTTTCGCGTTTGGCATCATCCCCATGACGATATTCTACATCCCGCGAGCCCAGGGGCTGCTCACGGCCATCGGGCTCGGCTATCGCGATGCGTTTCTCGTCCTCCCGCTGGTGCCGGCGCTCGTGCTCGGCGTGCTAGCGGTATGGGTGACTGCCCGTGACTGACCGGTCACGGAGAGCGCCGGCGCCCCGACCAGTGCGCGCTGGAGGATGTCGTGGCGTTGATATTGACGCGCCCGAACCGGGGAGTATGTCCACCTCCCTCGCCGCCCTGACAGAGCTCGAACCGGCTGCTAAGACGCGGCTCGGAGCGCTCGGGATGCTCGTCGGAACGGTGATGATCGGCGTTGTGAGCTTCGTGCCGATTGCGTCGGGGCTGGTGGGGACGACGCTTGGCATCGTGGGTGTAGGCCTGCTGGTTGCCGGGGTGTTGCTGGTCGGGACCTCCTCCGGCAGCGTCTGAACCGGCGTGCGGAGCCGGCCGGCCGAACCACACCGTTCTCAGCCGTCCAGATCACGCCGCATCGCCATCTCGAACCAGGGGCACAGCTGCAGCTGGCGGTAGAATCGTTGATTCGCCCAGAGATGCTCGTAGGGAACCCACATCCAGCCACCGACCTCGGCTGGCACCGGCTCGAGCCTTCGCTCGTCGAGGGTACACTGGAGGACCGAACAGACCTCCCACTCGAGCCCTTCGTCCAGGTAGTAGCGTTTGTACTCGAAGCGATCGGTCACCCGCAGGTCCTGGTACTGGCTTGGCGTGATCCCGAGCTCCTCGGTCAGCCGCTCTCGCGTGGCGTCGAGCTGGCTCTGCCCAGGGGCCGGATGCGAGGCGACGGTGCCGTCCCAGTGGCCGTCCCAGAGCCGCTTGTCCGGCGAGCGCTGTGCGAGCAGAATGTTGCGGTCGTGATCGAAGACGAGGACGGTAAACGCCCGATGTCTGGTGCCATCACCGGTGTGAGCAGCCAGTCGATTGACCGTCTCGATCCGCTCGTCGGCCTCGTCGACCGCTACCACGGCCTGAGCAGCGTTGGCATGCTGGCCGGTCGCTGTGTCAGCATCGGCCGCTGACTCCGTCGCGGCATCCATCTCGGGGCTCATTGACTTTCTCACAGAGAGCCGCGTTAAGTCCGCTTCGGATGGCTGAATTCGACCACCGGGGGGTCGCGCTCGCCCCGGCCGGCCTCGCAGATCACTCCACCCATCGGTACTGTCGTTCGCCCATGCGGCCCCAGCCGTCGAACACGAACTCTGCCTGTGGGGTGGTCAGCTCCTCGACGTCGGTCTCCTCGTCGTGGTTGTGCACGTCGTGGATGGTCTCGTACTGCCCGAAGCTAATGTCTCGCCGTCCCGCGAGCTGCTCTTCGATGTCGAGCGACGCGATCTCCTCGGCCCATCCCGACTGGACCACCTCGTGGTGTATCTCTGCCTGGGCGCCCGACCCGTACGAGGCCACCAGCAGCTTCTGGCCGACGAGCTCCTCGTCGTTGCGCAGGGCGGCCATCAGCCCGGAGACACGCGCGACGTGAACCGAGCCCGTGTACCAGTTCCCGACGTCGCGTGCCAGACTCAGCGTCGGGTCGATCGCCCCGTCGTACCACTCACGATACCGGTCGGTGCGTTTGAGCATGTCCGTGTAGTCGGCGACCGCCGACAGATAGCCCTCGAGATCGTCGAACGCCTCCTCTCGAGGCTGCCGACCGACCTCCTCTGCCAGCGCCTCCTCGATGTCGGTGCCCCGGATCATGTGTCGATAGCCCAGCAGTGCCGCCTTGCGGACCATCCCGGGGAACGGTGTGTGGAACGGGACCAGCCGATAGTCGTCGGGGTGGGTGTTCGCCGCCACCGCCTCGTAATCCGTCAGTGCCTCTCGCATCCTGGCGAGATACACCTGCACCGAGCGTTTGCCGTCGACGCTGGGGAACTGCTGGTTGGGTTTGAGAAAGTCCGTCTCGTCCATGCTGCCGTACCCCTGGTGTGCCGAGAGCGAAACCAGCGACGGGTCCTCGGCGATCAGCATTGCAATCGCACCCGCACCCTGCGTTGCCTCGCCGGCATCGCCCCGTGCATACAGCGCCGTATCGGTCGCGATGACCAGTGCTGCACGGCCTCGATGACGACCGGCACGGATCCAGTTGTAGGCGTCGTCGACTGCCTGTGTTCCGGCGACGCAGGCAAACTTCCGCTCGCCCTTGTTGGCATGCCGGAAATCGTCGTCGTAGACACGCTCGAGACAGCCCGCGATGTACGTCGAGACCGGCTTGGAGTTGTCGAACGCACTCTCCGTGGCGACGTCGATGCGCCCGATATCTGCGGGGACCAGCCCCTTTCGATCCATCAGCCCCTTGGCAGCGTTGGCCCCCATCGTGACGATATCCTCGTAGACGTCCGGGAGCGACGAGGAGTGTAGCCCCAGTCCCTTGGTGTACTTCTCTGGGTCCTCGGATTTGGCCGGGGCGAACACCCCCGGAAGGTCGAGCCGCAGTTTCCCGGCATGTATCTCAACGGCATCGATGCCGACTTCTGTCATACACCGCCATACGTGCCGGCCCATAAGTGGCTGTCGACGTCTGGCAACGGGCGATTCTCGGCCGTTGAGCGACCCCTCGTCAGCCTCGTCTCAGTCGCTCAGTCGGCCCTCTCCTCGACGACCTCAGGGTCCGCGAGCGCGGTCTGCAGCGAGCTCAACCCATCGACGAAGTTGGCGACGTAGCCGTACTCGATCTCCTCTGGTTTCGTGCTCTGGAACGACTCGCCGTCGATGATCTGTGTCCCAGCCTGGACGCAGTAGGCCAACGCGGCATCGACGTCCTCCTCGGCCTCTGCGTCGACAGCCGCCTCGATGTAGGCTTCCGGACCACCCTCGTCCGCTGCGCCCGCGGTGACGTACTCCTCGGCGGCGTAGAACACCGACAACAGCGAGGTCTGGACGGTATCGACGAACACCAGCTTCTCCTCGTCGGCCATCTCGGCATCCGTCAGCACGATCTCGCTGATTCGCTCGAGCTCGGAGTGGGCCTCCGCCTCTGACATCTCCCCCTCGTCGTGGCTCCGGATGATCTTCGCGACCGCGATCGTCGCGTCGTCGATGAGATTGAAAAAGAGCCGTGCCGCCTGGTCATCGTCAGGATCGACCTCCTCATCGCGCAACCGGTCGAGCCAGTTCTGCCAGCGTTCCTGCGTGTAGTATGCCCCGGTTTCGCTCATACCACCGGGAGCGGGGGGGCGCGCATATGCCTTTTCCTCTGGCAACTCAGCAGTGCTGTCGACCCCCACACGGCCCGGCAATCCGACCGGTTTTGACTGACCGCGTCGTAGTGCCCTTGTGACAGCTGCCGAGCCCGAGGACCGGGCCAACCGGCTCGGACGCATCGTCGACCGATTGGGCAGCCAGCGAGCGGGCGGCGAGCGCGTACTGCGGTTCGAAGGGGAATCGAGCGAGGGGACGGCGCTGGTCGAGAGTCGCGATCGGCAGCTCCGGCTCTGGATACCCCCCGCCCGGCGTAGCGCGCTGGAGACGATGCTCGAGCGCTTCCCGGTGTTCAAGATCCAACAGCCAGAGACCCGGAAAGCCCCTGCTGAGGTCGTCAACATCGCCGTCCTCGCGGACGTCCCCCACACTGCTCAGTTTCTGGACGGGCTGTTGTGCGATCTTCACGGGCTCGGCTCCGAGTACACCCTGCAGATATCGAGCGAGCGCTCGGCGGACTGAGTGCCCCGCGGTCCCGGTAGCCCCCCGCCGACAGGCCCATGTCATCGTGGCCGAAGGTGTAGCTATGATAACCGAACTGGGGGCGGGCTGCTGGCAGTTGCACTGCCGGGGCGTCAACGCCTATCTCGTCGACGACGACGGGGTGCTGACCATGGTCGACACGGGCACGCCGGTCGACACCGGGCGGCTTCGTGACGGGCTCGAGCAGCTGAGCTTCGAGATGAGCCAGGTCGAGCGCATCCTTCTGACACACTTCGACATCGACCACGTCGGCAACGTGGCGACGGTGCTCGCAGAGTCGGGCGGGACCTGCTACGTCGGCGCTGGAGATGGCGGCTTTCTGATGGGCCGAGAGCGCCCCCCACTGCTCAATCGCAAAGGCCTGTTTCAGCGATTGACAGCACCGTTCGTCGATGCGGTAACCGAACGGATCGAGCTCGTCGCAGACCGTGACCGGATCGGCTCGTTCGTCGCCCATCACACGCCGGGACATACCCCCGGCCATCTCAGCTTCGTCTCGGAGGAGCTGGGCGTCGCGTTCGTCGGAGACCTGGTCCGTGAGCACGCTGGCAGCATCGAGCCCTCTCCGTGGCTACTCTCCTACGATACGAGTATGGTCACTTCGAGTATCGTCCGGCTCGCCGATCGTGAGCCGCGTGTCGAGACGGTCGCGATGGGCCACGGGGCGCCGTTCACCGAAGGTGGGTCCCGACAGCTGGCCGATCTCAGCGAGCGCGTCGGCGGCCGGCTCGACGCCTGATCGGCGCCGCCGGCGGCAGCCGGTCCCTCACAGCAGTTCCTCGGCCATCGTCGCCGGCCCCAACAGCGCCGGGTCGACGATGTGGCCGGCCTGGGCACGGGCGAACTCGGCGACCGACTCACCCGAGTAGACGACGATACGCACGGCGGACTGCAACTCCGTCGCGATCGGGATCGATGTGGGTACCACTGGGTCCGTCAGCACGAACAGGTCCGCATCGGCCAGCCCGGCGGCGACCAGCTGTGACCGGCTTGCCGGCGCCTCGACACGGGTGATCGTCGCTCCCGCCGCGGCAAGTGACGCTCCGATGCCGCTCTCGTCGTCGCCCGACAGCACCACATCGGTCATTCGTACTCTATCGTCGCGGGCGGCTTGTGTGTGACGTCGTAGACGACGCGTGCGACGTTCTCAGTCGAGCCGGTGATCCGAGATTGGAGCCGCTGGAGGGTCTCCCACGGCAGCTCCTGGGCGCGGGCCGTCATCCCATCGCGTGACTCCACCGAGCGGACGGCGACGATCCAGCCGTGAACGCGATTGTCCCCTTTGACTCCTGTGGCCTTGCCAATCAGCGCAGCGAACGCCTGCCAGGGGTCGTGCTCCTTGAGCTCGTCCTCGACGATGTGTGTGGCCTCGCGAAGCACCGTCAACTTCTCTTCGGTCACTTCCCCCAGGATCCGGACCGATAGGCCGGGCCCGGGGAACGGCATACGCTCGGAGACGACGCTCTCTAGCTCCAGTCGCCTGGCGACCGCGCGCACCTCGTCCTTGTACAGCTCACCCATCGGCTCGACGATACTCTCGAAGTCCACCACGTCGGGGAGGCCGCCGACGTTGTGATGTGACTTGATAGTACCCTCACTCTCGATGCGGTCGGGATAGATCGTGCCCTGGACGAGATTGTCTGCGTCCACCTCGCGAGCGACCCGCTCGAACTCACGGATGAACTGCTCGCCGATGGCGTGGCGCTTGGCCTCCGGGTCGGTGACCCCCTCGAGAGTCTCGAGAAATCGCGAGCGCGCATCGACGATACGCAGCGAGTCCATGAACGCAAACGTCTCGCGTATCTGGGCCGTCTCGCCCTTGCGCATCAGCCCGGTATCGACGTAGACGGGTGTCAGTCGCTCTCCGATCGCCCGGTGAGCGAGTGCCGCCGCCGTCGAGGAGTCGACCCCGCCCGACAGCGCAATCACCGCGTTGCCGTCGCCGATCGACCCCCGTATCCCCTCGACTGCCTCGTCGACGAACGCAGCTTCGTCGACCATCAGTGTCGCACCTCCTGGCCGCCCTGACCAGGAGTATCGGCCGTGAGGACCGCATCGAGCAGCCCCACGAACGGCGGGCTGGCACGCCCGGGGCGAGAGCGGAACTCTGGGTGGAACTGCGTGCCGAGGAAGTACGGATGCTCCTCGACGGCGAGTTCAAGGATCTCCATCCGGTTGCCGGCCGTCCCCGAGAACACCAGCCCGGCCGTCTCGAGCGTCTCGATGTACTCCGGGTTCACCTCGTACCGATGCCGATGGCGCTCGGTACAGCTGTCGGCCCCGTACAGCCCGTGTGCGACCGTTCCCGGCGTAATCGTCGTCTCCTGGGCGCCCAGGCGCATCGTCCCGCCCATGTTCTCGACGTCGTACTGGTCGGGCAGAATCGTGATCACGGGGGCGTCGGTCTCGGGTGCGATCTCCGTGCTGTTCGCGTCGGGCAACCCCACCACGTTCCGGGCGAACTCGATGACCGCCATCTGGAAGCCGAGACAGAGCCCCAGGAACGGGATAGCCTCCTCGCGGGCGACCCTGACGGCCTCGATCTTGCCGGCAGCCCCCCGACTGCCGAACCCTCCGGGAACCACGATCGCATCTACCTCGGCCAGGCGTGTACGCTGTTCGCTCCCCGTCTCGTCGGCATCCACCCAGACGACGTTGACCTCTACCCGGCGTTCGAGCCCGGCGTGTTTGAGCGCCTCGTGGATGCTGATGTACGCGTCCTCGAGGGCGTACTTTCCAACGAGCGCGACGTCGACCTCGCCGGTCTGCTCTCTGGTGACTATCTCCCGCCAGCCGTTGTCCCGCTCGGCGGGGGCCAACGCCCGGTCGGCGATTCCGAGCCGGTCCATCAGATACTCGTCGAGCCCCTCCTCTTCGACCATCAGCGGCACGTGATAGATGTCCTCGACGTCCGGATTGGAGAACACCGCCTCCCTCGGCACGTCACAGAACAGCGCGATCTTCTCCTTCGTCCCTCCGTCTAACAGCGTCTCGGAGCGGCCCACCAGGACGTCCGGCTGCAGCCCGATCGAACGCAGCTCCTTGACCGAGTGCTGGGTCGGCTTCGTCTTCTGCTCGCCGTTCTTCGATCGCGGCACCAGCGTGACGTGGACGAACACGATGTCCTCTGGGGACTCCTCGTGGGCGAACTGTCGCAAGGCCTCGAGATACGGCATCCCCTCGATATCCCCGACCGTGCCACCGACCTCCACCAGACAGACGTCCGAGCCCGCCGCCGCCTCGCGGATGCGTCGCTTGATATCGTCGGTGATGTGTGGGATGATCTGGACCGTCTTCCCCAGATAGTCCCCCGCCCGCTCGTTCTCGATGACGTCCTTGTACACCTTGCCCGTGGTCACGTTGTGATCCGACGTCATATCCTCGCCGAGGAACCGCTCGTAGTTGCCCAGGTCGAGGTCGACCTCACCGCCATCCTTCAGCACGTACACCTCTCCGTGCTGGTAGGGGTTCATCGTCCCGGCATCGACGTTCAGATACGGGTCGATCTTCACCGCCGTCACACTGAACCCCGCATTGGTGAGCAGGCGGCCTGTGCTCGCGGCCGTGATGCCCTTGCCTAACCCGGACATCACACCCCCTGTCACGAAAACGAACTTGTTGCCCAGGGAATCGTCGTACCCTGCGACACCCTCTGTCGGCATACTGACCGTGTGCGGACTCTCGACTAAGTCGTTTCGGAGCGCGTGACGGCGGCGCCACCTACCGTGCCAGACGGCCCACCAGCGCCCGCCTTCGGATACGAGACTGCCTCAGGCTCGCCACCGCGGCTCCGCGATGGCTCCCGGCCGGTGTGGGTTTCGCACCGTTTATACTCACGTGTGGGAAAGTTTGGCCCATGTCGAGAGAGCAGACCGAGGTGCGCGAGCTCCAAGAGGGCAACTACGTCATGATCGACGATGTTCCGAGCAAGATCACTGCCTACTCAACCTCGAAGCCCGGCAAGCACGGCAGTGCCAAGGCACGTGTCGAGGGGACTGGCGTGTTCGACGCCCAGAAGCGCAACTTCACACAGCCGGTCGACGCGAAGATCTGGGTGCCAATCGTCAACCGGAAGCAGGGCCAGGTGCTCTCGACCTCCGACGGGGAGATGCAGGTGATGGACCTGGACAGCTACGAGACGTTCACCATGCGCATCCCCGACGATCTCGGTGCCGAGTCCGACGACGAGATCGAGTTTCTGGAGTACGAGAGCCAGCGGAAGATCGTCTGAGCCGTCGCCGTGTTCCCAGGGGCGACCGCCGAGCGAGAGACCGCAGCGTACGCACTGCTCGGTGCACCGCTCGACGTCTCGACCACGTTCCAGCCCGGGACCAGGTTCGGCCCCGATCGAGTCCGGCAGTTCGGAGCCGGCTTCGAGGACTACGACCATCACAGCGACCAGCTGTTCACCGAGCTCGGCGTGTACGATGCCGGCAACGAGTACGCCTGGGACGACGCCCCGGCCTATCTCGAGCAGCTGACCGCGAGACTCCGGTCGCTCGTCGAATCGGCGCTGACACCGATCATGATCGGTGGTGAACACACGGTCTCGGTCGCGGCGTTCAGGGCACTCTCACCCGATGTCGTCGTTTCGATCGATGCTCACCTGGACCTGCGCGAGGAGTTCGATGGCAACGAGTACTCTCACGCGACGGTCGGCCGCCACGCATTAGATGTAGCCGACCACCTCCTGGTTCTCGGCGCCAGAGCCGGCAGCCGAGCCGCCTGGAGCCGGGCTAGCGAGGCCGACGTCACCGTCGTCTCTCCTGCCGAGCTCGCATCCTGGAACGCCGACACCGAACCCACACTCCAGGGAGAGCCCGACGTCTACTGCACGGTCGACATCGACGCGATCAGTGCCGGACTGGCACCGGGAACCGGGACTCCAGAGCCGTTCGGCGTGACCCCGCGTGAGCTTCAGCGGGTCATCAGAGCGCTCGCTCCTCGCGCCAGCGGCTTCGATCTCGTGGAGGTCAACGACCGTGACGACGGGCAGGCCGCGACGATCGGCGCCAAGCTCGTCCGGGAGTTCGTGTTCGCCCACGCCAGCGCTGAATAGCCGAGCGCCGTGTGGTGGCTGGCCACCTGCGATTACAAGTGCTGGCGCGCCGTCGGATGGATATGAAGCTGCGAGTGGTAGCCGACCGGCTCGATGCCCGCCTCGACACCGACTCCTATCGGGCGGCCGACTACGCGACGAACGGGCTACAGGTCGGTGACGGTGACCGCGACATCGAGCAGGTCGCGTTTGCGGTCGACGGTGCGGTAGCGACCGCCGAGACGGCCGCTCGGGCGGGAGCGGATCTGCTGGTGGCTCATCACGGCATCATCTGGGGTGGTCTCGACAGGCTCACAGGGCTGGACTACGAGCGTGTTCGCACGCTGATCGAGGCGGATCTGGCGCTCTATGCCGTGCATCTCCCGCTCGATGGGCACGAACGGCTCGGAAACGCCGCACAGCTGGCCGGCGAGCTGGGTATGGAGGTGCTCGAGCCGTTCGGCCGTGAGGGTGGCCAGACCATCGGCGTCCGAGCACACACAAAGAGCCAACCGTCGATGGAGGAGCTGGGTCGGCGGCTCGAACAGCTGGGCCACGAGTCTCCTCAGATGCTACCGTTCGGCCCGGAGACCGTCGAACACGTCGGGCTGATCACGGGCTCGGGCACCGACTGGCTGCGGGCAGCGGCCCGCGCCGGGATGGACACGCTGCTGACGGGCGAGGGCAAGCAGCAGGTGTACCACGAGGCCCGCGAGGCTGGGCTGAACGTCGTCCTCGCCGGGCACTACGCCACCGAGCGCTACGGCGTGCAGGCGCTCAGAGAGCTGGTCGATGGGTGGGAGGAGTCGCTCACGACCAGCTACATCGACCATCCGACGGGACTCTGAGTGCCGCTCAGTAGTGCCAGGGGAACTTGTCGAACTCCGGCTCTCTGCCCTCGACGAACGCATCGCGGCCTTCGCTTGCCTCGTCGGTCATGTACCCGAGCCGTGTCGCCTCGCCGGCGAACACCTGCTGGCCCATCAGCCCGTCGTCGGCGGCGTTGAACGCGTACTTCAGCATGCGGATGGCCATCGGTGACTTGCTGGTGATCCGGTCGGCCCACGAGACGGCGACCTCTTCGAGCCGGTCGTGTGGGACCGCCTCGTTGGCCATCCCCATCTCGACGGCCTCGCTCGCAGAGTAGGTCTTTCCGAGAAAGAACACCTCACGGGCTCGCTTCTGCCCGATCTGCTTGGCGAGATAGGCGCTGCCGTAGCCGGCATCGAAGCTCGCGACGTCGGGGTCGGTCTGGAGAAAGGCGGCGTGCTCCTCGCTGGCGAGAGTCAGATCACAGACGACGTGCAGCGAGTGACCGCCCCCGACCGCCCACCCCGGGACCACACAGACGACGGGCTTTGGGATGGTGCGGATGAGCCGCTGGACCTCCAGGATGTGCAGCCGCGGTGCGTTCCGCGCACGGCGTTCGCGTGGCATCTCGGCATCGTCGGCGGGAGGCTCGGCATCGGCGTACTCGTAGCCCGCATCGCCACGGACGCGCTGGTCACCCCCCGAGCAGAACGCCCATCCACCGTCCTTCGGCGACGGGCCGTTGCCGGTCAGCAGCACACAACCGACATCGGTCTGTCGGCGGGCGTGGTCGAGCGCGACGTACAGCTCGTCGACCGTCTCCGGCCGGAACGCGTTGCGCACCTCGGGGCGGTCGATGCCGATCCGAACCGCCTCGACCTCGCTGCCGCGGTGATACGTCAGATCCTCGAACGCAAATTCGTCGACCGCCGTCCACGCGTCGGGGTCGAACAGCTCTGAGACCATAGGAGAGCGTTAGCTGGCGCAGGTATCAGCGTTTCCCGACCGCGAAGGGCGCCGCCAAGCCAGCGTCGCCGCCGCCGTCCTGGCTCACACGCCTCCGGGTGGGGTCACTCGTGCCGGCCGGAACTGCCCGCCGCGAGTGTCTGCTGGATGCTCGCCGCCAGCGCATCGCGGCCCGCGTGGCTCTGATCGCTCTCGAAGACCACCTCGATCACCTGTGTGCCCTCGGCGCCACAGCTTTCGGCAAACAGCTCTCTGAACTCGCTGCGGTCGGCCGTCCGACTGAACTCGAGGGCGAACTGCGCCGCCGTCGGCTCGAAGTCCAGCCCGTGGGGGGTGAGAAACTGCTCCGTGAACGCCGGCTCGAACTCGGCGACCGGCAGCATGTGGAAGATCCCCCCGCCATCGTTGTTGATGAGTACGATGGTGGCATCGACCCCGAGTCGGTCACAGGCCAACAGGCCATTCGAGTCGTGATAGAAGGCCAGATCGCCCAACACCAGCACGAGTGGCTCCTCGGTGGTCGAGCCGGCCCCCAACCCGGTCGACGTGATCCCATCGATACCCGACGCGCCACGGTTGCCCAGCACGGTGAGATCGGCGGCCGACGGCCGCCCAAACCGGTCGAGATCGCGAATCGGCATCGAGTTCGAGATCATCAGCGTCGCCGGCGAGGGCGCCAGCTCGGCGACGTCAGCGAGCACGTCACCCTCGATGAACGGCCGTGTGGGTGGCTGGTCGTTCAGCGCTGCCCAGTACGACGCCTCCAGTGTCGCGACCCGCTCGTGGAACGCCCCTGGGGCCCGGTCGACGCGCCCCGACAGCGCCGCAGCTGCGGGGGTCGGCGCCGCGACGACGAGATCCGTCGCGCGGAAGCCGGCCTCACGCCAGCCAGCCGCCGGATCTATCACGTACTGCCGTGTTCCGTCCTCTCCCGCCGCGGCGAGATAGCGCCGAAGCGGCTTCGAGGTCGGTGAGCTACCGAATCGAAGGACGGTCTCGGGGTACCTGTCGAGCAGCTCGATGTAGCCATCGTACCCCCCACAGACCGTCACGCCGCTCGCCCCGGTGTGCTCGCCCCATCGCAGGTCAGAGAGCGGGTCGGCCAGCACCGGAAATCCCGTCGAGAGCGCCAACCCACGGATCGCGTCCCGCGACGGGGCCGGCCGATCGGTCGGCCCACAGACGATCAGTCCCGACCTGCTCCGGTCGATCGCATCGACGAGCTTCGACCGGTCGACCGCCGAGAGCTCCCTCCGACCGGCCGTCAGCTGCACGTAGGGTCGGCCATCAGCCCGGCCGCTCGTCCCTCCCGACCAGACGGGGGGCCACTCCGCCGGCCTGTCCCCCGAGGTCGGCTCGAGTGGTTTCCTGAACGGGCAGTTCAGATGGACGGGCCCCGGCTCGGTGGTCGTCGCTGTATGTATCGCCCTGGCCACGGCGGTTCGGGTCGCTCGAAGCTTGCGCTCCTCGAAGGCCGGCTCTGGCAGGGTCCGATACGCTCTGACGGCCCGCCCGTAGAGATCCTCCTGGTCGACCGTCTGATTCGCCCCGGACCGTTGCAGCTCTCGCGGCCGATCGGCCGTCAGCAGTATCAACGGTACGCTGGCCGTGTCGGCCTCGATCACCGCAGGGTGGAGATTCGCCGTCGCCGTCCCAGAGGTGGTGATAACCGGCGTCGGGATCCCGGTGCGCTTGGCCCGCCCGACCGCAAAGAACGCGGCCGACCGCTCGTCGAGCTGTGAGAGCACCTGCATGGTAGGGTGGTCGGCAGCGGCCATCGTCAGTGGTGTCGAGCGCGACCCAGGCGCTGCACAGACGGTGTCGACCCCGGCGCGATGGAGCTCGTCGACGACGATTCGACCGACCAGCGTGCTAGCGTTCGGCGCCGCGAGGATCTGCTCGATCCAGGGCTCGCCCGGGCGGTCGGCGCCCTCGCCGGCCCCCGTCATTCGAGCTCGTCCAGCAACGGCCGATATTTCAGCTCGATCTCGTCTGCCTCCCGATCGGGGTCAGAGTCACCGACGATCCCCACCCCTGCAAACAGCGTCGCCCTCTCACCACGGATCAGCCCCGACCGCAGCGCGACGGCGAACGAGCCGTACCCGGCGGCGTCGAACCACCCGATGGGCGCAGCGTACCAGCCACGGTCGAACCGCTCGGTCTCTCTGATGGTCTCTCGGGCGACCGCCGGCGGGAGCCCGCCGACGGCCGGCGTCGGATGGAGTGCCTCGACGAGCGTCAGGACGTGCTCTTTGGCCTCTAGCTCGGCCGTGATCGGTGTCTCGAGATGCTGTATCGTCGCGAGCCGCCTGACACGCCGATCGCCCGTCGAGAGGCTGCCGGCGAACGGGGCCAGCTGTGTCCGAATCGTCTCGACGACGAGACTGTGTTCGTGTCGATTCTTCTCGTCGTCGAGCAGCTCCGTCGCCAGCCACTCGTCTTCCTCGAGGGTGTCTCCTCGCCCGGTCGTCCCTGCGAGCGCCTCGGTCTCGACGGTCCGGCCACGCAGGCCGATCAGCTGCTCGGGGGTCGCACCCAGAAACCCGGTCCGGCCGTCAGAGTCCGGCGGCTCGAACAGGAACTGTGTGCAGTGGGGATGGCTCTGCCCCAGCCGTGTCAGAATATCGGGCGTTGCCGGCCGGGCACCCAGCTCCGTCCGCATCGCCTGGGCGAGCACCACCTTGCTCAGCTCCCCGTCTCTGATACGGCCACTGGCGTCTGCGACGCTAGCTCGCCAGGCGGGGGCAGCCATCACTCGCTCACGGTGGCTCACCCCCGGGCGATCTGCAGGCGGCTCGGCTTCCGGCAGGGCGCTGAGACGCGAGGCGACGGCTTCGAGACGCTCCTCGACCGCGGTGGGGGGTGTCTCCTCGTCGACCACGTTGACCGTCAGCCACGTGCCGTCCTCGTCGATGCTGACCTGCTCAGCCGGCAGAACGAATCGCGCGCCTGGATAGCCATCCCACAGCTCGTCGTCGCTCGGGGCGCTGTCGAACGCGAAGCCGCCGAACAGGCGGGGTCGGGCCACGGGGCTGCCGGCGTGCACGTCCCCGCCCTCGAACAGCTGGGTCGCTTCCTGACGCACCCGCCCGAAACGAGCCTCGCCCGAGGCTGAGATGATCGCCGCTGCGCCGCTCCCAACGATCGTTGCCGTCTCCGGCCCGTTCCAGAACAGGCGGGGAGAGTCCGCCGACTCCAGAAACGCGCGTGGCTCGGGTGGCTCCGAGAGCTCCCGAGCGCGGCTGAGCACCCGTCCTCGGACGGGCGTGCTCTCGGTCACGGACTCGTTTTCCCCTATGGGTCCCATCGACGTTGCTTGGGGCTCCAGCGTTTTGATGGTAACTGTATCGGCCCTCGCCGACCACGGGTGGAGAGCCGCCTGGCAGTTGGGTTCTTGAGGACGGGCGCCCGTCTATGGGTATGTGTGGCCGCTACAGCATCTTCACGCCGCCTGCGGAGCTGGCACAGCGATTCGGCGTCGAGGTCCCCGACGCGCTTGGCCGCCGGTACAACGCCACGCCGGGACAGCAGCTCCCCGTGATCACGAACGAGGCCCCAGAGCGTATTCAGCTGCAAAAGTGGGGGCTGGTTCCCTCCTGGAGTGACTCGGCGACGGGCGGGCTGATCAACGCCCGGGCGGAGACGGTCGATGAGAAACCAGCGTTCAGGTCGGCCTACGAGTCACGACGCTGTCTGGTCGTGGCCGATGGATTCTACGAGTGGGTCGAGACCGAGACGGGCAAACGGCCGTATCGAGTCGCCTACGAGGACAATCGCCCGTTTGCGATGGCGGGCATCTTCGAGCGCTGGGCGCCGTCACAGAAACAGACCGGGCTGGGCGATTTCGGAGAGACCGCTCCGGACCGCTCTGTGGAGACGATCGAGACGTTCAGCATTCTGACGACCGAGCCCAACGATCTCGTCGCTGACCTCCACCACAGGATGGCGGTCGTGCTCCCCGAGGCTGACGAGCGGCGCTGGCTGACCGAGGCCCACCCACGGGACCTGTTCGACATCGGCGACGACCCGGCATTGCGGGCCTATGCGGTCTCCAGGGCGGTGAACGACCCGTCGAACGACGACCCACAGCTGATCGAGCCCGTCGAGTCCTGACCCGGGTCGCTGGCCCAATCCAGCCGGCGAGGCTCAGTCGTCGGCGGTGACCGTGCTGCGGCTCGACTGCACGCCCACGGGCGTCGCAAAACAGTAGACCGGCTCGGCTGCGGTCACCTCGACGGTGCGCAGATCGCCCGGTGCCAGATCGTAGCCCGATGCATCCTCGATGATCACCTGTCGATAGGCCGGATCACGGCACTTGATGGAGTCGCCATACCCCGGCTCGACGACGAGTACCTCCAGCCGACGGCCGACCATCGACTGGTGGGCGTCGGCGACGATGTCGTGTTTCAGGTCGGTCATGGCGCTCGAACGCTCCTTTTTGAGCGTGCCGCCCAGCCCGTCCATCTCCGCCGCGTCGGTCCCCGGTCGCTTGGAGAATCGTGTGATGTTCACCCGCTCTGGTCGCACGTCCGCGAGGAGCTCCATCGAGGCCTGATGGTCCGCGTCGGTCTCGCTGGGGTAGCCGACGATGAAGTCCGTGGCCAGCGTCCAGTGCTCGAGTGCGGCGTCGAACGTCGTGATGATCTCTCGGAACGCCTCGACACGATGCTGTCGACGCATGCTCTCGAGCACCCTATCGGAGCCCGATTGCACCGGGAGGTGGATGAAGTTGTACAGCTTCTCGTTGCGTGCATAGACCGCCGCCAGCTCCTCACGGATTCCGTGGACGCCACCTGGATTGGCCATCCCCAGACGGACCCGAAACGCCCCATCGATGTCGCAGATCCGCTCGAGTAGCTCGGGAAGCTTGCGCTCGCCCGTATCCCAGCCGTAGACCCCCGTATCCTGGCCGGTCACTCTGATCTCCTTGGCTCCGGCGTGGACGAGCGCTTCTGCCTTTCTGACGTTCTCCTCGACGGTGGGGGAGTCGATCCGCCCGGTCGCGAACTTCGTGATACAGTACGAACAGTTGCTGACACAGCCGCGGGCGATAGGCAGGATACCGACCACGCCATCGACGATCGGCTCGGTGTCCGGTGTCGGGGTCGGACACTCACCGTTCGTGATCGCCGCCGGGACGTCGTCCCAGCCCAGCACCTCGGCGTCAACCGAGTCGAACTCCTCGCCCTGGGCGAGTGCCATACAGCCAGTGACGTAGAGCTCGGTCACCATGTCGGCGAGCTCGCCCGCGCGAGTGAGCATGTTTCGCTCGGTTTTCTCGACGACCGTACAGGTGTTGAGAATCGCCACGTCGGCTTCCTCCAGCGCCGTTCGTCGGTGGCCGGCATCCCTGAGACGCCGTTCGATTTCGCGGCTCTCACCTCTGTTGGAGGTGCAGCCGTACGTCTCGATGTGGTACCGGGCCATCTTGTTATGATATGGGGTGGGAGCGGGCAAGAGAGTAACGAAACAGCGGGAGATCGGCCGAGCGAGCCTCGCCGGCCACGCCCGATCGTCAGGCCCATCCACAGATTCAATTCCGACCGTCGGCTACACAGGCTATGTTCGCCGTTGTCGGCTGCTCGAACTGTGATGCGCTCTGGGTCGTCGCCGGGCGACCGGAGACGACGGGCTGTCCCCGCTGCCAGCGCCGGCACACATTCGACTCACTGAAGCAGTTCGCCACCGCCGAGACCGCCGACGAAGCAAGAGAGGCACGCTCACAACTGATGGCCGCCAGAAGCGGCCACCCCGACCTGCTCGACACCGTGCCCTCCTACGCGACGCTGACCGAACGGCTCGATTCGGTCGGCGTCTCGGAGTCGGAGTACCTCACGGAGAGCGGGCTCGATCCCGAGGCACTCGCCGCCGCCGGCGAGCGTGCGATGCAGGGGTCACAGACCTCGGGCTCGAAGCGTGAGCTGCTCATGAGTATCCTCGAGGAACACCCCGGCTCGACGGCCGGGGAGATCCGCTCGTACGCGAGAGATGACGGGATCTCCGAGTCGTACGTCGACGGGGCGCTCGACCGCCTGGCGAGAGCCGGGCAGGTTTCCGAGCGCGACGGGGAGTACCGACTGCTGTGAGCGGCCGGAACGACCGCCCGGACCAACGGACGCGTGTCGATGGGGGCCGTCTTGCGGTGGCGACGCTCGTCGGGGCCGCAGGTGTGCTCTTTCTCCTGGAGCCGGTGGTTGGCACGATCACGCTCGGGGGGGTGATGATCCGGCCGGTCGGCCTCTCGGTGCTCGCGCTCGTCGCGGGGCTCGTACTCGGTGGGGTGGTCTTCCTTCGCCGAGGATTCAGACTGTTCGGGCTCGGGCATCTCACGGCTGGGCTTGGCTTTGGCCTGTTTACCCTCGGTCTGCTGGTCGCCTGGGAGCCACTCGTGATCGGTGGTGTGCTGGTCGTGATCGGCGGCACGGCAGCGCTGGCAGCCCTCTCAGGTAGGCAACGACGGGCGTGAGCGGCCGCGGCCGGCTGGCATCTCGGATCGCCGCCAACAGCGCGGGCTGGCTCAACGACCGAGCTGTTCGTGAGCGCTCGCCAGATGCGAGGCCGAGAGCGCACCCACGAGCGAGAGCTCCCCACCCAGCGCAGCCCCCGCGACAATCTCGGCCAACGCGTCTGCGTTCGACCCACCAGGGTCGCCGCCACCCTTGACACCGACGACCCCCAGGGCTTCGGCCTGTGACGGCAGGTTGGTGCCGCCCCCGACGGTGCCGAGCTCAAGCGATGAGAACGTCAGGCTCGCGTACAGGGCTCCGTCCTGGATCTCCATGGTCGTGATCGCGTTGGAGCCCTCGACCACCTGCGCGATATCCTGGCCCAGGGCCAGAAAGGCCGCTGCGACGATGTTGGCGGCCTGGGCATTGAATCCCAACGCACCAGCCTTCGCGCTCCCTATCAGATTCTTTCTGGTGTTGACCTCCACCATGGCCTCGGGAGTGGTATCGAACGTCTCCTCGACGATCTCCCGTGGAATGACGATGTCGGCACAGACCGTGCGGCCACGCCCCTCGACGGCGTTGATGGCAGCTGGCTTCTTGTCCGTACAGAGGTTCCCCGACAGTGCGACCAGCTCGGCGTCGGTCTCTGCCTCGACGAGTTCACAGGCCGCCTGCGTGGCGATCGTCGCCATGTTCATGCCCATGGCGTCTTTGGTGTCGTAGCCGAACCGCAGAAACACGTTGTTGCCGACGACGTACGGCGTGATCTGCTCGAGCTCACCGTGGGAGGTCGTCGCCTCTGCCGCCTGGCGAAGCTGGTCTTCGTGCGCCTGGACCCACGTGACGACCTCGGCGGCGATACCCACGTCAGGGACTCTGAACACCGGCCCTCGTGTCATGCTGTTGGCCAGCACCCTCCCGGTGGCGCCGCCTGCCCGCCGGATCGCCGAGAGCCCCCGGTTGACCGACGCGATCAGGGCTCCTTCGGTCGTCGCCAGCGGAAGCCAACACCGACCGTCGCTGGCCCCGCCAGCGAGCCTGATCGGCCCGACGACACCCAACGGCACCTGGGTCGCCCCGATCATGTTCTCGATGTTCGAGGTGGCCGCCGCGGCCTCGAACCCGAAGTTCGCGACCGAGCTGAGCTCGGCACCCGTCTCCTCCTCGATGAACCGACGACGGACCTCGGCCGCGCGATCCGCGTCGACGACCTCCTCTAACTCGTGGAGCCGAAGCTCTCCCTCGGCCAAACGCTCGAGGAGTGCTGGGGCCGGGGGCTCCTCATCCTGACTCATTGGACAACATGCGGCCGCCGCCAACTAAGCAGTTCCGTCGTGGCCCCGCGCTTCGCTCCGGTGGGGGCAAGCGGTGTGACGGTGTCTTCTCCCGGATTAGGGCGTCGAGCCCGCGTCGGCATCGGCTCGCTCACCGGCATACATCGCTCAGTCCAACAGCGAGCGGCCGGTCATCGCCTCGGGCGCCTCGAGATTCATCAGCGCCAGGACCGTCGGGGCGATGTCAGCGAGGACGCCCCCGTCCCGGATCCCGTAGCCGCTCGGCCCGTCCGGTGGCAGATGGACGAACGGTACCGGATTGATGGTGTGTGCCGTCAGCGGGCGCGTAGCCGACCCCATATCGTCGGCATTGCCGTGGTCCGCGGTGAGCAACACGTCCGCCCCCTGGGCCCGAACCATCGGCAGCAGCCGGCCGAGCTGCTCGTCGACGGTCTCGATGGCCTCGACCGTCGCCTCGAAGTCTCCGGTGTGCCCGACCATGTCCGGATTTGCGTAGTTGATCACACCGAGATCAGGGTCGGCCGCCTCGAGAGCTTGCGAGACACGCCCAGTCACGGCTCGGGCCGCCATCGCCGGCCGAAGATCGTACGTCGGGACGTCCGGTGAGGGAGCGATCAGCCGCCGTTCACCGTCGTATGGCGGCTCACGGCCGCCGTTGAGAAAGTACGTCACGTGGGCGTACTTCTCGGTCTCCGCGACCCGGACCTGGCTCATGCCGGCGCTCGAGACGACCGCTCCGAGCACGTCCGCCGGGTGGTGTGGCTCGAACGCCACCGGGAGCTCGAACCGCTCGTCGTAGGCGGTCATCGTCGTGAGATGGATTGGCGGCGGGGCCGTCGGCGCCGACCACTCCGGGTCTATCCCGCCCAACATGCGGGTCAGCTGGCGCATGCGATCGGCACGGAAGTTGCACATCAACACCGCATCGCCGGCCTGAATCCCCGGGCGCCCCTCGATCAGCGTCGGCTCGAGAAATTCGTCGGTCTCGCCCCGCCGGTACGAGCGCCGGCAGGCTGTCGGCCCGTCCGGGGCGATGTGAGACGCCTCGCGGTCGATTAGCGCCTCGTAACACGCGGCCGTCCGTTCCCAGTTCTCGTCTCTGTCCATCGCGTAGTATCGCCCGACGACCGTCGCGATGTGTCCCGTCCCGGCGTCGGCGGCCACCCCGGCGAACTGGTCGAGATGCTCGACACCCGACCGCGGGTCGGTATCTCGCCCGTCGGTGAAGGCGTGTGTCAGCACGTCGATATCCTGGTCCGCAGCGGCCGCGATCAGCCCGTGGAGGTGAGACTGTCGGGCGTGGACGCCGCCATCGCCGACCAGGCCACACAGGTGTAGCCGGCGCTCCGACGAGCTGGCGTGTGCAAACGCATCGGCGATCGCTTGCCGGGCGGCGATATCGCCTCGGTCGATCACCTCGGTGATACGACTCGAAGCCTGCGGGACCACGCGTCCGGCACCGATGTTCAGGTGGCCGACCTCGCTGTTGCCGAACTGGCCGGTCGGCAGCCCGACGTGAGAGCCATCCGTCCGGAGCGACCCGACGGCCCCCTCCTCGCACGCCCCGTCGAACACGGGGGTCTCGGCTGCCGCCATGGCGTCGCGGTGGGCGCCCATGACGGACCCGCTCCCGCGGCCCCACCCATCCAGGATCACCAGGGCGACGTGCATGGCTTACACACTCACCCCCTCATAATGTCGTTTCGGTGGTGATGCTCGCCGCGGGGGCCTGGCGACGTGCTGATTTGGGGGCAGCCCGGCAGCCGGGCGTGCGTGCACGCGAATCGAGTCCGCTCGCTTCACCAGTTCCACCCCGGTCTCGGAGCGCTTTTGTCCGCCGGTTAGCCAGGGCGTATAGTGACACTCGATCCCGTCCACTTTCGCGCGATAACGCGGCTGGCCGGGAGCATCAGCCACGAGGTGGACGAGGCCGACCAGCGTTCGTTTGCTGAGACCGTCTGGGAGGAGTTTCTCGACCCGCTGGTCGATGGGGGCCGCACGATCGTCGAGCCGATGGACGAGCTGGGCCGAAAGGCGGTGGATATCGAGGCAGCCGCGCTGCAGCCGGCACAGTTCCCGACGGTCCACGGGCTGGATTCGGGGACGATCAACCCGACGACGTTCAAAAACGGGCTCACGGTCGACGTCGCCGTCGCGGCGATGTCATCGGTGCCGTCGGATCTCTCCCTACACCGGACCAGGACCATCGTGACGGCGGTCCACTCGAACGACGCCACGGTCCACCTCGGCCAGGACTGGCAGATGGACGACGAGGGCTACGTCAGAGGCCGGATCATACACGTACCTCGCGCGGACCGGTCTGTCTCCGAGGTGGTCCACGAGCTGGCGCTGTACCTCGCGGAGGTGAACCACGCAGCTGGCCAGGCCGACCTCGTCTCGGATCTGCTGCTGATGGACGGCCCGCTCTATCCCAAGGGACTGCTGACGTGGGAGGATCGTAACGACGAGCTCGCCGAGATGCTCGCGGCCGAACAGACCCCTCGCGAGGTGATCCAGCAGTACGTCGCGCTCGTCGAATCGTTCATAGACAGGGACGTCCCGGTGGTGGGGTTCGTCAAGACGCCGAAGACGAGCCTCATCACCCGGTGTATCAGAGATCGACAGGGGTCGGCCCCCTGGGTCAACGATGCGGCGATGTACAGACAGCTGTTGGAGCGAGGCGAGTATCAGTCCGATGGCCGTTGGGACCGAGACGACGAGACGCTGACCTACACGAATTGGTTCGTCTCTCGGGGCCCCGCAGACCGGGCGATCGCGGACGGTCGGTACGATCTCGATCTGTCGTTGAGCCCCGATCGGTACGAGATGACCTTCTGTGTCCTGTACGACCCCCGTATCGATACCGTCTTTAGGGTCGAGGCGCCGAGGGCCGTGACCGAGAACCCCGAAGTGAGAGAGCGCTTGACCATGCAGATAGTTAGAGACGTGGCCGCCGACAGGGGACCGCCACGGGCGGTCTCGCGTGCGGATGCACTCGCCTCGATCTCGCTGGGAGAGACGGCCGCCCTCCGGGATGCACTCGAGAGTGCGCTGAACACCGAGCTCGACACCGGCTATGACGAGGAGCGGTGGGGCATCGATCCGACGGGTGGCTGAAAGCCCGAGCGAAGCGTCATGGGCGTTTTCTACCCAGCCCATGACCCCGCAGCCGAGCGGCCGCCAGACGCCGCTCAGCCAGCGCCCGGCTGTTGGGGGAGCACCTCGACACGGACGGTCCGTTCTGGCACGCCGAGCCGGGCAAACTGGGTTCGAACGTGCGACTCCAACGATGCCAGCGCCTCCTTGCGTGTCTCGAACCCTCGCGGCATCGGGCTCTCAAAGGCGATCTTCACCTCACGATCACCGAGCTGCTGGCTCTGTCCGCCGCTTTCGACCTCGTAGAACGCATCACAGACCCACACGTACGGCGCCTGTTCGTCGGGCGCTCCGCGGAAGCTCGGGGGGTCCTCGCCCCGTTCGTAGAGTGTCCCTGTCAGGGCAGTCCCCCCGGCGTGCCCGCGGACGAGTATCATACTCCTGTAGCGGGCCCGTGAGTACTTAGCTGAATTGAGGCGCTAAGCCCCCTTCCTCAGCGAGCGCCGACCGAACGGG
>ERZ1034517.88-NODE-88-length-24185-cov-8.505719_pt1 | contig 24185 bp, 18 predicted proteins | sample MGYA00520599_ERZ1034517 | MGnify/ENA primary metagenome ERZ1034517 (study PRJEB33760, sample SAMEA4777701) | hypersaline lake metagenome | biome: hypersaline environment; feature: brines | place: Spain | collected 2012-08 | depth 0 m ...
CCGACAGCGTCGTGCCGTTGGCGTCGGTCCGGTCGAAGCCAATCTCGCTCGACAGCCCCCGGTCGTGGCGGGTCGGGGTCAGCGCTGGACCGGTCCGCGTGCGTTCGATGCGCTCTGCTTCGTCGAAGGCGCACCATTCCGGGCCATGGTCGATTGGACGATCCTTGAGGACGAGCCCGCAGTCGTCACAGACGGTCTCGATACTGTTCGTGTGGACGAGTCCCCCGCACTCCGGACAGCCGCTGCTGGACTGCTCGGCGCCGGGGACGTCCTCGTCGAATGTCCGCTCGTAGACGTTTCTTAGTGACATGGTTTGGACGGGGACCGACACTACCCAGCCGGCTCCCCGCACCCCGTTGTAGATGCTAAATCAGTCGCGGCTGCACGCGTTCTTCCGAAGCTAACTCTCTAGGCCTTCGGTGATGGCGACATCGGCCGGCCTGTAGTTACCCCACAAGGGGGAATTTGGAAACCGTGGGGTAACTATGAGCCAACGGGGACTCGGCCGAAACAGTTGTGGGGAATATGTGGGTATCTCCCGAAAACGCGCATTCTGGGTCCTCTAATGGCGATACAACTAAGCGGAGCTAACGAGTGTAGAGTGTGAGGCTGGCTAGAGCCTCACGCGCATTTGGTGAAATGCAATGAATAGTAGCCACACTTCCGATAAGAAGTTATCGGGAACTCAAGACGAGACGACAGAACCGACCACGACAGATGCGACCGCTCTCACGCGGCCGACCGACACGCCATCCCCAGCCTTCCGGGCCGACCGGGAGCACAGCGAGCGTGCCGACTCCCTTGACGACCGCTCCGCATTGGTGCGGGCACTCTCGGGATTGCTGCACGCGCTCGTTCAGGACGACACCGAGTCGTCAACGAGCATCGCGACCGACGGGACGGCACCCGAGTCGACGGGATACACCGAACGGACCGCCTCGAAAGGCGAGTACGGCTCCCGAACGGAACCCGTCGACGGCGTCTACGGCCACACCGCTGACGGCGATCCTGTGGTTGCCCCGACCGGGCGACTCGCAGCGAGCCGGATCGACGCCAACTGGACGCCCGGCGACACGCTCTACGAGCCAGACAAGGCTGGAGCAGTTACCGCGGCGACCGGAACGAACGCCAGTTTTCTGTTCGCCGAGCAATCCGGTGACCAGCAGACGACGTTCGCGATCACGTACGACCACACGGCGGGCCCGACGCTCGTCGACCCGAGTGGTGAACGCATGATCGGCGTTGCGAGTGGCCTCGAGCCGACGATGCCCCGGACAACTCCCGCGACGACGCAGGACACTACTCCGGGTCACCTCGCCTCGCTGCTGCCCACTCGCTCCCGTTCACAAGACCGAGACAATGGTGTCGACGACGAGCTGCTTGAGACGCTGCCGGCCGCCGAACAGGCGCGCCTACACCGTCTCCGTGCGCTCGACATCCCAACCGACCCGACGCCCGAAGATGCGACCGAGGGTGTTCCGACCGCAGAGTTGGAAGTGCAGACGCCCGAGGGGCGACTCACTCCGCTCGGTGAGCTGTTCGACGAACCCGAACAGTTCGCACGGAGTTCACTCGAATCGATCGAGTACTCTCTCGCGGTCGAAGCCGAGATGCGCCGCGTCACTGACGGCATCCTGACTGCCCGGACCGATCCGGATATCCAGCCAGGAGCTGTCGAACTGGTGGGTCATGCGAAGTGGCTGGCCAACCGGTACGACGAATACGCTGTACAGCGTCCGTCGCTGGCCCAGCTCGCCGAGGCTCGTGCCGAACGCGCAACTGCGGCGTACCGCGAGCGAATCCGACCGCTCGTCGAACTTGACCCCGACCAGCACGACCAGGTCTCCCGAATGGTGGACCGGCTGCTGAGCGAGGAGTTCGACCGGGTGATCGAGATCCACAAGTCCCGACTCACGCTCGGAATCGGCCTCGCACAGCAGTTACACGACGGCGCCGAGCCGACCCAGGCGCTGCTCCGCCAGGCCGACGCTGAGGCAACCGACCCACGGAACGTCCTGACGGTCGGCAACGTCCGGTACACGTCAGTGGACTCGACGCGTGGACGCTTCTCGACGCAGGGAACGGTCCTCCGGTTGTTCGGGGATACCCATCCCGCGATCAAGCAGGCTGGCCTGCTGAGTGACGATACCGGCGTGATCAAGTTCGCAATCTGGCGAAAAAGCGAGTGGGATGAGACGCGTCCAACGCCCGATCCAACCGATGACGGGCGGACGTTGATCAAAGCTCACCGCCACCCAGAGTTGCACGAAGGCGATGTGGTTCGCTGTGAAGATGTCATCAAGCGATGGTACAACGGCGACCCGACGTTTGAGACACGCCGGGACAGTGCCCTGACCATCGTCAAACGAGCCACAGACGGCCCGGGCGATTGTATGAGTGGTGATCGGTAATACCTGATAACAAGGTCGAAGAACTGTAGCGAACTGTAGCATCCAGAGTCCAACACGGACTCAGAATCCTAACCCCCTTTTCGCACAACAAGTCTGATGAGAGAGTTCCGTCTCGATCTAACTACTCGAGCACAGCATACAAAATAGACGCCCTAGAGGAGTCAGAAAAACAAGCCTAAGATGCTCTCTGTTGGGGTATCAGCACACATTGCGAGCTTCGTCGACATCCCGAATTTCACAGCCGTATCGACTGATCCGTCCTGCGGTGGTCTCCGTAATGGGTGAGACAGCCTCGACGACGATACCTTGGGTGAGCTGGACGCCTGCCGCCTTTGTTGCGACGTACACTGCCGCCGCTGCGACGGTCAACCGAGTCGTACCGGGGCCGATACGTTGCTCATCAGCCAATTGGAGAAGCCCCGCTGCCCGGTGCGCTATTGAATGGAGGTCCTCACCAGTCAGTTCGTCTCGAAGAGCATCCAACACCGTCTGTACGGCATCCTGTCGTCCCGGCGGACACGACTTGACGAGACCGAGGCCGAGTCGGACCTTCCGCGCCCCCGCACACCCGCGTTCGAGCGACGTCCGGGAATCACGGATGATCGTCTCGACCGATTGCGGACAGCCCGCCTCGCGAGCCGCCACGACTGCTGCCCCGGCCGACAGTGACTCGTAGGACATCCGTCCGCCGGGAAGTCCGGCCTCGAACGCCAGCCTGAACAATTGCGTTGCGCGCTCACAGACGAACCTCGCGAGGCCCGCAGTCGCGCCCATCGTCCGGATGTCGTGTAAGGCATCGGTCAACAGCTCTTCTCTGCTGTCGCGCTCCCAGCACTGTCGCCGCTCCATCCGACGCACTAGTGCGAGTTGCCGCGATGAGAGTGCGTTGCCGTTCGCGTCGAAGTACGAGAACGAGAAGGTCGACCCCCGCTTGTCGATGAAGTACGGCGAGTGCGGTTCGATCGATGACTGACTGTCGCGATCTGTACCGGCACCAAGATCCGCGAGGGCCGGGCCACGATCCAGCGGGCGGTCCAAGAGGAGGACACCACAGGCGTCACAGTAGGTCTCGTGTCGGACGGTCACCAGACGGTCGTCGCATTCCGGGCATCGAGACGCAACAGGAGAGGGAGATTCTTTCGCAGGGTGTGGTCGGTCGTGAGCGATACTGTTTGTACTCGTCGGTAGTGTCTGTGACATCGAAGCCAATTCCGGCCACGCGAGACCCGAGTGAGTGCCGCATCACTCGACACCTCTCACGCGCGCCTGACCACTCGATTGCCATCGATAAATTCTGCTGGCGAAGGGAGGGCATCCACCCAGACTACGTCACCTCAGACAGCGTCCTCAAATGCCCGGACGTGGATGATATGTGTCCATCAGACTGTCACGGAGTCTCGACAGGAGAGAACGACTACCTTTGTTGAAATTCTCTGAGAATGATATGATGTTACGCCTGAAACTGATACCGATTTTCGACTGTCTCGACGAAATCGAACGCCCGGACCAACTGGACGCGGTCCTCGTAGCCATGCTCGGTCAACGCCCGCTCGATTCCGCGAAAGGCGGGTAGATCATGCGTGTAGACGGCAACCGAGTCATCCTCACCACGTTCGAGAAGCATCGCCGTCCCACCTCCAACTTCGGCATCAGCCTGTTCGATGTCGTGTTCGGAGCGGTCGTCAGCGGCAGCAATATATCGACGAACCATGTCCATCGTCGCCGAAACAACGGGATTCGTGTAGTCAACCTCTTCGAGGACTTCTGCCCACCCAGCCTCGATCGCGTTCTCAACTGGCGGTGTTCCGTACGGATAGTTCGCTGGCGTCAGCTCCTCGTATACCCGTGACGGCAGGACAAGAACGACATCGTGAGCTCGGACGGCCCGTTCGAGGAGTTCGACGGTGTCGTGTCGCTCGAAGGCGACGAACAGATTCGTATCGATGACGTGCGCGTCCACGTCCGGAAAAAGCGAGTCCGACACGTCGACTCACTCTCCGCTGCGTCCGTCGACCACCGCATCCAGTTCGTCAACGTCAGGGCTTTCTTGGACGTCGGGATCGACATCTAGGAGCACGTCGCGCAGCTCCTGTAGGATCGTCTCGGCTTCGAGCACGGGGAGGTCCTGCTCGCGCGCCATGATCCGGGCATTCATTCGACCCTGGACGTAGCCACGGGCGTATTCGAGAGCGGTCGCAAGGCCGCTGACGCCGTGCCGGTCGAGAAACAGTTGAATGTTCTCGTTCGTCTCGCGTTGGGCGAGCGCCACGAACAGTGCTGGCGTAATCTGATAAGAGTCCTCGTCTGTCCCGACTTGGAGGTCGATCCGGCGGGCCCGGTATCGATGCGGCTGGGTGTCTGTTACGCGCTCGAGGATGCCGCTCTCGACGAGGTGTTTCACGTCTTCGTAGACGGTCGTCGTCGAACTATCGAGCTCTTCAGAGAGTTCCTCGACCGTCGGTGTATCGAGCGTGAGCACCCGGGTATAGATATTCGCATACCGTTGGTTCATCACGACATCAGAGACGGCGAGCATCGCATCGAGTGGATGTGACCCCCGGGAAGCGGCATTGGCCATACATTTCATTTTCCGCGGATTCTATAAGACACTGTCGCTGGACGATTCCTTTGAGAGTTACCCACCCTGACGCAATTGCATCAGACAGAGTGTACACAGGCCTCGAAATGAACCATATGGATCCACCAGACTGTCGCAGAGTCTCGAGAAGCAGACGCAGTGAGATGACCTACCGGTGATATCGACGCCAGAGCCACCCTGGTTCATGAGCAGTGATCTCGTCGATGGGTACCGTCCACGGGTGCGCACCGTGGAAGGCTCGGGAAAACGGCCTCGACACCCCCAGACGCTCACTCACGAGGAGCATCGAGTCAAAGAGAGCGTATTCGGGGAGATACGCGAGGTCACTCCACCGGTACCGCGGCCAGAGATAGCCAAACGGCCGTTTCAGCGGGTGGGCTCGAAGGGCAGACAACTCCGCATCCGTGACGCCTAGTTCGCGAATGGTCTCCGGTGTGGTCCCACCACGGCGGGTCCCGTGAGCGAGAACGCCCTGTAACCGCGTCGCCGGGCGACGCGCCGAACACGGCCGCACCACGGCGGGTCCCGTGAGCGAGAACGCCCTACAACAGGGTCTTCACGACCGTTCGCGAGAACGTTGCCTTCGCGGATGTCGTCGAACAGTAGTCACCGAGCGACGACTCTCACCCCGGCGACTCGACGAGCGTGAGCGGGGTATCCGGGACATGCGGGCCGATCTCGCGCTGGCTGACAATACCGCCTTCTTCGGGACAACTGGCCTGGACTTCGACAGTCAACAGCAGGCCGACCAGCGCCCGGCCCGAGACAACCGTTGCGACGTCCATCTCGGTCTCACAGCCACGACAGCAGGCCGACTGGACCGTGATATCGGCGTGCCGAATCAATTCACCGGCCTTGGCGACGCGCTTCCCGAGCTCGGCGACGGCGATGTTGATCGCGTCCTGTGCGGTAGCGACGTTGCGGACGATCCACGGGACCGAGAAGGTCACTTCGTGCCAGTCCGTGTCGGATGTGGGGGTCATTAGTGGTCTATGGGGCAAGCGGTTACACGTCGGCGCTGTTCGGAGGGCTGGAGGGATGTCCATCGTCGAGACTCGGGCGAACGGGTCTCCTGTGGTGCTCCCAGGATATCTCCGAGCCACCCCATCTACGGCAACATGTACTATCTCCATGGAGCGGAAGAACATGTACCTACCTATCATGATAGTTATACACTGATCGGTGGGAACGGTTCGCTACAGAGTCGACGTGATCAAGATACGAGCGCATACCTCCGTCTTCAGGCGGAGGTCGAGCGACACTCAATTCGTTTGTCACAGAGCCTTTATACCCGTGGCTCCCGTTAACACGGACGCTACGGAGTCGGTGAGATGCCGTGCCCGAACCACAGGGGGTGGGGAACCGGCGGTAGTTCACACGGCGATGACACGGACTCCGATGGGGCCTCATTAGCCGGGCCACAGCCCTACGAGGGAGACAAACAAGAGTTCCCCCGGTGTGTCGCCGGTTCCCTCCGAGTGCGGGTTGGAACCGAAGGGCGGCGATCGCCCGAATCCGATGGTCGGATTCCACGTCGTTTAGGGCGTGGAGGAGGTCAATACTTGCCCGCTCGTTTGTAACCGCGAAACTGGCTTGAGAATCTCTGTATCTGGTCTTCGGCTGATACTGTAGTTACCCCACGCCGGACTAATTAACCGACCGTGTGGGGTAACCCTCCTCCAAACGCCGAGGTGCCGGCGCCAGGCTACGGGCTGGCGTCCCCCAGTCCCAGCTGCTTGGCTGCGTCGGTGACAGCCTGCTCAATCGAGCCGAGATCGTTGCCGTAGTGCTCGGCCGCTGCAGCCGTCTGTGCCGCGCCGCGCTCGAACGCCCTGATCCGCGTGCCAGTGTGTTCGACCGCCTCAGCCAGCCACGCCTCCCGGGTCGCCTCGTCGACGGTCGCGATCGACTCTGGCTCGATGGCGACGTTCACGCGCTCGCCCGCCTCGTAGGAGCGGAGCTTCCCCACTACGGCGACGTACGACGGCGTAGCCGCCTGCTGGAGGAACTGCATCGCTTCGGGCTGGTACTGGCCTGCGTAGACGAATACGGGCTCGGAGCCGACGTACACGCGTCCACGCCAGTATTCGCTGCTTGACCCGACGTCTCTTGCCTCAGTGAGCGCTCCAACGGTCAGCACACGGTTCACCGCGACGCCGGTGGGGGACAGGCTGAGCACGGGGGCCCGCTCCTCGTCGGACTCCTGGAAGGTGTGCGTCGAGGCGTTGATTTCCTGCGCGAGCATTCGCTGGGCCGGCTGGCGGCCCGTCACCGCGGGCTCGAGCGCCTCGTCACTGAGGTCCTCGTCGGCGGGCCCCTCGGCCACATCGTCGACGAGGAAGTACTCACCCACCACCGGGCCGGTCAGCCGGTACGACCGGCCGAGCACCCGCTCGGTGAGAGCATCGACGACGACGCTGGTATCGAGAGCGTCCATGGCCATCTTTTGCGCGTCTGCCATCGACAGCCCCGAGACCGCGACGGTTGCCTCGGCGTCGAAGATCGCGTTGACCGACCGGCTGCCGTCGTCGACGATTGCCTTGATCCGAAGGTCGAACTCGCCCTCGACGGCGCTATGTTCGCCACACCGCCCACCCGAGAGTACCCGGGTACAGTCCGCCTTGGGACAGCGCTTGATGAGTCCTGAGCCTTCCTGGACGGCGACGAGCGTCCCCCCGACGGTGACGCCCTCGGCAGCCGCGCTGACCGCCGTCTCACTGGGTTCGACGACGGTCGCCGAGTTGAGGCTCACCGAGTACCGGCCCCGGTATTCGTCGGTGACGACGTTGCGGAACCGGTACGTCTCCCCCTCGACCAGCTCAGGGAGCTTTGCACTCTCCCATTTTACGAACTTGAGCCGGCTAGATTCGTCGCCGAGCAGCCCGACTTGGGCGATCGTCTCGCTCCGGGGCTCCCAGAGCTCGACGACCTCGGCGACGACGTCGATCCACTGGTCTGCTTCCTCGACATCCTCGAGCATTGCGCGCTCGAACCGCGAGCCCGCCGAGTACCCGGCCAGCCGTGCGAGTTCGGCCGGGAGGTCCGACTGCTCGAAGCCGGCGTCGCGCATGATTCCGCGGACGACCGTCCGCACGGCCTCGTCCACCGGAACCTGATGGGCGACTAGGTCGTCCAGCCGCTGCCCGATCTCCTGCCGGGTGATTTCCGCCTCGACAGCCGCCGCGTCGCTCGCTGGCCCCGTCATCGCGTCGAGGTGAGTAGTAATGGTTTCCGCACGGTCCTGTAGCTCGGTTTCGGTCGTGGTGGTTTGCGACATCTCGAAGCTCTCCTGAGGACGCTCAGAGCGCTGCTCGCGATTCCAACACCGCGTCGGGATCTCGCGTCGTGCTCGGCCTCCTCACTCCCTTGGTATTGATAAATGCCGGGCGGCAGGCTGGACCGGTGAGCGACCGGGTCGCCCTCCCGACCCCTGTCATCGAGTCTCGCTCCCAGGCTGGAGATGCTCCGTGCTCGTCACGACCACCGGCGCCGGAGCCACCGCCTCAGCCGTGACCCATCGTCGTCAGGTAGCGAGTCCTCCACCTCGTGATCCGACTCGGGTGGCCCCGGTGCCTGTTCTGTGGTCTTGGCAACGTCTCGGTTACCGGTACGTTGCTCCCCGATATCGAGATCTCCCTCTGGTGGTGCGGCGGGCTCGCCCCGAGGGTTGATATCGTGCGTGCCGACTTCCTTCTCAGGCGGGTCCTCGCCAGGGACAGGCGGCTCGCTGGACTGGAGATCGAGCGCGATACGGTACCATCGAAGCCGGGTTTCGAGATCCGCGATCCGCTCCTCGTAGGCATCAAGCTGCTCCTGTTGGCGCTTCACCCTGGTCGCCAGTCGCTGGGCGTCCTCGACTGCTCCCATGTCGATCGACGGCGCTGAACCGCCTGTCGACCGCCTTGTGGAACGACCCCGGTCTGCTCCGTGGATGGGTGGGGAGGGGTCGGCTCCTTCGGCTGAGTCCCCCGATGTCCGCCATCCGTCGCTATCGTCTTTCGACGAGTCGCTCGCCGGCGGGCTGTAATAGTCATCGAGTTTTAAGAGCGTCCGGGCGATGTAGACGGCGCCGTAGGTCGCCCCGTTGCCGTAGTGGCGTCGGTCCCATTTCTCCCGGTAGAGCCCCGATGCCCGGAACAGCTCGTCTATCCGCTCGGGATCGCCGCCCGTCCAGAAGCCCAGAAAGAAGCACAGCCCCATGTCGGCCTCCGATTGCGACGGGTAGCGACTGTCCTGCCCGCTCCACAGCGAGCTGTCGCCGTCGAGAAGCGCCTGGATGGTTTCCCCGCTCTTCGAGGCCGTCGCCCGCCTGAGTACCTCCGCATCCGGTAGGTCCACACCCGCCCCCGCGACCTCGCCGATGGTTCGGGGCACAGGGTCGGGGATTTCGTCCGGTGTCAGCCCGTGTAACGCCGCCTCAAGGGCCGGGTCGTCCACCGCTGGCGCGTCCTGACCGAACTTCCGACGCAGCCCCGAGTTCGGGCCAATTGGTTGGGTCGGTGTGTCGTCGTCTCCAACCCCCGCGGCGCCGTTCGATGCCGCGTGGGCCGTTGTCTCGGTCAGCATGGTCGCCTCGTCCTCACCAGCGGTCTGGACGAACTCGTAATGGACAGCGAGGAGGGCGTCCTGCCGGCGAGCGACGTCTGCGGGAGTCCCGGGGAGGTGCGCACCAGTCACGGTAAAAAACCGGTCCCGGTCGTACATCTCGACGTCACCACGACGATTCCGCCCTGCAGGGAGTTCGCCCTCAACGAGGACGTGGATACCTGTCCCTGAGGGTGAGATCTCGGTGTACGAATCGAGGCGGTCGATGATCTCGGTGGCCCACGACTCCAGTTCCTCGCTGTCGGCGTCGCGACAGTTATCCAGGTCGACCCCGACGACTCCCGCCTCGGGGTCGAACACGAACCCGACCCCATCGGTACGGGAATTACGTTCCCGATGATGCGTCAGCGCGGTCTCAAAGTCCCGCCACGTCCCCGGGTCCGTCGCACTCGCGAACGAGGTTCCGCTGGTCCGGTACGGTTTGATCGGAACCTTCGTTGGCTTGCCGTCGCGCTCGTCCTCGCGCCAGCAAATCCATTGCTCGGCTGTACGGATCGTATCAGGAATCGCACCTTCGGTGATAGTATTCAATAACATGGCTGTGTAGGGGTGGTTGGGAACTGTTTCTCCGCCCCGTTGCCGCGCTCGTGAAACGGCTGGTGCCCAACCGCCCACGCGTTGAGCGTTGATCCCATCGATGGACTAGTCCAAAGCGTCCGACGGCAGCGGGAATGAGATGGGGTCGATCGCGTACCCAATACCCTCCCTAAGCCAGTCTTTTGCGGAACTAGTCCAGCAGCGCTCCAGATCGCTCTACCAACGCTATTGAGCGCGTTCAGGGCGCCGCAACTAGTCAATCGCTCCATCCTCCGATTCGGCGGTGAACGCCCGCACAGCTTCGACGATATCGCTTCCGCTGTGAATCTGCGACTCGCCATGCTCCCCGAAGACCGTCTCGGCGATACGTGTATGATTCTGGAGTGATTTCGGCGGCACCGTTTCCACCCGTCCAGCATCGTGGAGTGCCCGGACGAAGTCGTGGGTCACGTCGATATCCTTCACGACCCAGTGCTTGGTGACACCGTCGTACTGCGCGAAGTCGTCGTAGTGTTTGACCACCCGTTCGGGTTTGACCGTCGTGATGATCTCTCCGATCGCTGTGAGGTTTCGCTGGCCGCCCGGAAGGTCGATGAACCCGGCCACATCGAACACCATTCCGCCGCCCATCGGCTCATAATATTTCTCGACATGTTGGTTCTCTGTTTGCGCGAGATACCGGGCGAAACACTCGGTGAACACCTTGTGGTGGACCTTCTCGTGGAGATCACCGTAATCACGACCGGTGTACAGCTTCCGGTCGACCGCGTGCTGGCCCTTCTCGGTGACGTAGTAGTACTTCCGCGTCCCGACGTAGGGGTTCTCTAGGTAACCCTGGTCGACGAGCTTGCTCTCGTCGATATCGCTTCCCGAGCGATTCCGGACAGTCGTCATCGACTCGGTGAGCTCGTAGCCGTCGAGTTCACCGTTGAGCGCCGCGATCACGTTCCGGAGGAACCGACGCTCGTGCTCGGTTAGGTCGTCCCCTGACGAGTTCCGGCTGGCATCCGGGGGTGAGGCGTCGTCGTTTGATTCTGCGGAGTCCCTGCCAGACGAGTCTCGTCCTGACCGAGCTTTACCGCTGTTCCGGTCAGACGTGTTGTCAGCGGGTCTATCCGTGCCGTTCGTTGAGGATGTCGTGCCGGTTCCCAGAACGGTGCCATATCGGTTCGATGCTCCACCGGACTGGGATGGTCCCCGGGCATCTGTCTCCAGGCCCTGTGTTCCGCTCTGTTTAGACGAGGACTCGCCGTCGGTATCTTCGTCTACCCTGTTGGATGGGTCGATATCTGACTCCGTCTCAGCGTGTTCGACCGTTGCAGACGCGTCATCGTCTCCGCCTCCGGTGTTCGTGACGCCGGCTCCCCACCGGGCGGTGCGCTGTGCGGCGTCGGGCGGACAGTTCACCCCCGGCAACAGACAGTAGGTGAAACGGGTGCGCGACCACTGGAGGTGATCAGCTTCCTGAAACGTCTGTCCCGGACTCCCTGGATCGCCGGAGTCCGGACGGTGCGTCCCGGCGTCGACGGGGTCGTCGCTATCGCTGTGCCCCGGCGGTATCGGGAGCGGTTTCAGTGTCACCAGCTCGGGCGTGTCGGTCATGAATCCAGTGTCGGGGAGTTGTGCGAGCCACTCTCCACGGGGAAGCGAGGCGATCCGGTTGGCCAGTCCCTCGGCGTCGAGGTCCTCGTGAAACAGCGTCGTCGCGAGTTCGTCGTCGATGGCGAGCTTTCCGATGAGTTTGGTGTTGATGTTCCGGAGGATTTCCTTGTACGCTCGCGTGTCCAGCGCGTCGCGTTTCACCTGCTCGGGGAAGTGGACGATCACCTCGAAGGCGAGCGCGAACTCCCGTGCGTCGGGGATCATCTCGTTGCGGACCAGACTCGCTTTCAGGACTGGTGCCGCCTCGTCGATGATCAGGTTCACACAGTAGCCGTCCGCAGGCCCGGGGACGTCCCGGTCCCAGCGCTTGCGCAGCCGGACCCACGACCACAGGTAATCCAGCACTAACACCGTGAACAGATTGCTCGACGCTGGCCGGAGATCGCCCGTATCGATAAGCACCACCTTCCTCGAGTCGAGCAGCGCGTCTAGGTCGAACAGCATCTGGTCGTCAGCATAGGTCTCTGCGTTCTCATCCCACTCGGGGACGAAGTTGAGCATCCGCCAGACGAAATCCCGTTCGCGAAGCTTGGTAATTCGGTTCAGCACCGCGTCGATAGAGGTCGCAAATCGGCGTGGCTCCGCACTAAAGTGTCTCTCCAGCGCTATCTTAAGATCGGTATCTACGACCTCTGGGAGGTACTCATCGGCCTGTATTTTTTCGCCTGTCCTCTGTGCTCGCTGCATCTCGGGCACGGCCTCTTGCATCTGGGTGGCCGCCGACAGCAGGTCGCTGATCGCGTACGCGTCCTCACCGTGGATAGGGTCGAACAACGCGACGATCAGGTTCGAGAGGATCTCTTGAGCGACGAACGCCTGATTGTGCTGTTCCTCACCGAGGACGTACGCGAGCAGTTCGTTGTACCGGTCGACTTTCTCTTGAACGGCCGCCTCCCGCGAGATACCGGCGGAGAGTTGTGGCCGGATGTCGAAGAACGGGAACGCCGGCAGTTCGCCGTTCGGGCCCGGCACTGGCAGGTGAACGATATCGTCGAGGTTGCCGAACCGGTGGAAGTGTGCCCGTTTGTACTCGGTCGCCATGCTGCCGCCCTTCTTGTCGAAAATAACGGTTGGGCCGTCGAGTTCCTCGTATGCAGTAAGGGCGTCGTTGACCATTGCGGTCGTCTTCCCACTGCCCGTCGTCGATGCCCGGAGGACGTGGTGGGTGAGCTGCTCAGCGGTGAGGTGGACCGGGATATTCGGGCGTGAAAGCGCGGCTGTCTCGGCCTCGCCGATGCACATTCCGGTGTCGAAAGTTCGGAGGAGTTCCTCGTTGGTCGCGGTCAAGGGTGACCGGACGTCAGGCGTCCCGCCAGAGGCTCCCCGACTCGGCTTGGGGAGTGCTCCTGTACTCGGGACCGTGACGAAGTTCGCGAGCTCGTCTGGACTGGCAACGATAACTGACGTGTCGTCACCGAAGCGCTCCCGGAATCCGATCTGGCCGAGTCCAGCTTCAGTGAGTTGTCGATACTCCCGGCCGTCATCACCTAGGACACTTCCCTCGATCCCGTAGTAGGGCCCGCTGAGGGCGGTGAAGGCTCCCGCGATCCCGCCGATGGCGGTCGTATCGCCGGCGGCCCGGATGGAGACATCGAACGTCACGGCCGGCTGTTTGAGGTCGACCTGGCCCATCCGACTGTGCTGGGTGGACTGCCCGCTGGCGTCCGGCCCGCTGATGGTCCCGCCAATTTGCTCGGGCGTATCTGGTCGGTGACGCTGGCGTCGCTCTTCTTCTGATGTCCCGAGCAAAGTCGCTGCGGCCTCCTGCTTGAATGCGCTCCACATCCCTGTAGTTCCCATCTTGAGGTTGCGCTTGTGGCGTTCGGCGTCCTTCGTCCAGTCGTGCTTTGGCATGAACACCACCTGATAGACGAACGGCTCGTCGGTCGCGAGCGCCTGCTCGAGGAGAACACTCAGCGGCGAGCGATAGCCATCGTCGGCATCCAGCGCCAGCTCACTGAACCGCGAGAGCAGGGTCATCCAGTCGTTGTTATTTGTTTCGACGCCGTGCCACCGGACCAGTTCAGGTGGCTCTTGCTCCTCTGAGTCGCTCGCTCCCGCTTCCGTGAGTAAGTGGCCTGCGTCGATGTCCAACGGCTCGAAGCCCTTCAGCTGGCCGAGTTCATTGATCCCCTCGAACGCGTCGAGCTGTGCCGTCTCACCCGACTTGGACGGCTCGAACACCTCAGCCACGGAGAACGGGACGATCTCGAAGCGGAACGACTCGGGGTACATCGCCCGGACGTTCGCCGCCAGCGTCTCGAAGGCCTCCCGCTCGTACGGGCGAACCCCGAGGTAGAAATCGAACTGTTGGGTGGCCCGCGGTTTGTGGATCAGGAATTCGAAGGTGAGGTGGGTGCTGACGAATGAGAGTCGTTGTTCGAGGCCGAATGGCATCTGCCGGCCGCTGCCGGTTCGGTAGAGTCCGTACAGCGCCTTAACCACGTGACCGGGTGTGACCTGCTCACGGGCCGGCGTGATCTTGATGAATGGCCGCGTCGTGTCGTCCGGCTCTGCTTCGCCCGGGGAATCTTTTGACTCGCTTCCACCGGGATCGTCACCACCCAGCCCTGTCTCTGTCGAGAAATTGGCGTCGGACGTCTCTTGACCGACCCCGGCCGCGCTCCCCGGGGAAGGCTGGCCTTCCTCGTCCCCAGTGGTACCGGGACCCGCGTCGGTTCCCTGCAGGCGGGCGGCGACAGCCGTGCGGATTTCGTCGTCGCTGACGCTCGGTACACGGCCATGACGGTCCGACCGGTTCGGATCACTCACCGTCGGGCCTCCATCGATGTCTCCCGGGGGGAGTTGAGCTGTTCGTCTTGTGGTCGGTCGTCGAAATGCGGCGCTGGTGGCGTCATGGGCTCATGAATGAGGTGAATGGTGAGGTAGTCGGGCGGCTGTGCTGCCCCGGGAACGGGGTATCACCCGGCGATGAACTCGAGCAGGGAGACGAGTGCGCCCAGCCCGAAGTAGGCGACCACCATCGCACCCCCGCCCATCGTGAGCTTCATGCCGGTTTCGGAGCGCTGGGAGTTATTCCGTGCGGTGAGCCAGACGATGAACCCCAGCACTAGGACGGTCAGCCCGACGTACTGGAGTGTGATGTAGAGGACGTTGTACAGGTTGTCGAGGATCGTCTCCCAGCCGGTTGTCGCCCCGCCCGTCCCCCCGGTGGGCGCCTGTGCAGCGGCGCCGCCGGTAAAGAACACGAGGGTAACAAAGGCGGTGATGAAGACGGCCTCGAAGCTCACAGCGGACTTGAGGCGTGCGAGGCGGTTCGGCAGCCGTTTGGCGGCGTGCTTGAGGTTCATTACACGACCGACGTTGTCGGGCAGATGTAATTTTAGTTTCAATTATGCGCACTGCGCAAACTTGCGCGGTGCGTACCCGTACGCATTGCGCACATTGCCGGTCTGACCCGTTCAAAATGCGGTTTCTGTGGGGTTTAGAGTAAGAGTTAAGAGTGCTAGTAACTACCATACATCCGATTCGTAGTCGCGGTACCCGACTGGTAGTTAACACGGATAGTGACGCCAAATGGAATCCAAGACTCCATCCAACGACCCCGCCCCCAGGAGGAGGTCGTCCCAATCATGAGCAGGAAGTCGATTCCCGTCAGCGAACAGACCCGCGATCGCCTGCTCGCGTACAGCAATCGGAACCTTCTACAGGATCAGTCATACGACGAAGCGGTGAACGAACTGCTTGACTGGCTGGAATTTCCGACAACCGACGAGATCCACCAGAATTACAGCGTCATCTGGAATGTCGTCCCCCGGATATGTGACGAGACGGCGGAACAAGACGACTTTGAACCGTCCGTCCGGACCGAGGCAGTCGTCGATCACGACGACTAGAGCCTCTCGGTCACAACTCCCGAGGACCGGTCACCAGCCAACCCCCACATCTTACTCAACTGTTCACACGCGCCTCATTCGGTTCCTCTTCTGTAATGTTGGCTAATAGCGCGAGTTTCATCCGCGGTTCCGCTTGTTCTGTTGCAGCTCGGGGATCTCCGACGGCTCTACAACGAAGTGAACACGCTCGCGAAAACGGTGAAGAGAGCCCCGCCCATCGAAACGCCGATCATCACAAGACCGTAGATGACACCGTGGTACCCACGAGTTCGTGTCTGACCGTACGGTCCGCCTGCGGCCCACAGCGCCGCTCCGAGAGAGAAGCAGGCCAGCCCCAGAAAGGAGAGCATCCCAGAGGCGGCCTGTGCGATCGGGAGCAGCTCGCTGGCGCCGCCGGCTCCATACGGCCAGCCCGGCGGGAGGAACTCTGACCCGGCCATGACGTACGCGACGAGGTCGTAGAACGCGGCAAGACCGAAGATCGCCACGAGTGCCGCACACGCCCCGACGATCATCCCCCGATAGCGGAGCGACCGACGGACGTTCGACCCCGCCGTCCAGTAGCCCATCAGCCCGACGACGAGCGTACAGAGTGCGACGTACTTCGCCGTCAACTCGGCGACGACGAACAGTCTAAATGCTGTATCCACGATCGTAGCGACGGTTGGCATGTGGACAGATCCTGTTTGTGGCCTTGCTCCTCTCGATGAAAAGGACTCAGAACGTGCGCAGTGCGTACGTCGGGATCGAGTGCCGGTATACTCTCTGATCGCGGATAAAATGCGGGACATAAGCATATTCAGATACCGTCTACGACGAAGGGAGCAGGCCGGTCGGTAAGGCGGAAGCGGTCCGCCCCGGGCGGAGTCGCTCTCGATCCTCGGTCGCGGGACACAGAGAGATGATTGCTGAATTGGAACAGTACACCATCCGGAGTGTGAATGGTTCCGCACCCATCTCGGGAAAGAGAAACGACAATAGGAACTGAGCAGATGTGGGCTCGTTATGCCTCTGCATCGGTGATTCGGAGTTCGTCATCAACTTCGTACAGCCAGCCGGAATTGAGCAGGCGTTCGATGGCATACTTGGCGTCGCCAGCCTCGTTCGGGAGTGCCTCGTGCGCAAGTAAGAGGTCGTGGGCGCGGTCATGGGAGAACCCCTCCGTGTGATCAGCAGTTCCAGAAACTAAAATCTCGTAGGCCTCCTGAATCCACTCGGGTAGCGGCCGGAGTTCATTTGAACATATCTGCGTTAAATATCACTTAGCTTATATATAGTAATTCTACTAAATATATAAATAGTTGTTATCTGAGTGACGCATGTTGATGCTGAGCGGCGATACGCTATCGATTCGCTTGCTACGTCTGTTAGATAGATCTTGGTTGAAATGGCCTGAATCAACCGTATTGTACTGATTTATAATACGACTACGGGGTGTATTCACCGAGGCCGCTCAACACTTGGGGGTGAATGGCCTCAAGAATATCGGCTTCGACCCAAAGGCTATATCAAGCAAGTGTGTACTCTCATACGCTGTATGATTATGGCACCCGGAAAGGAGCGTCTGCGCGGATGAGTGACAGACTCGCTCTCGTCTGAATGAAGTAGCTTGTGTCACTCAGGAACTTCTTGGAGGGTGTTCCCCCTGTGGCCGGTGCTTTTGGAGGAGTACGGGCCACTCCGCGGCAGGCGCCTCTGGTAAGTGTCGTAGTTTTGAATCGCCTCCCTACTGTGCTACTCGGACTTCGGCCTGCGTTGCTCCTTGAGGATGGGGACTTAGCGCCTGCGTTCAATTAAATGACACATCTGACAACACATAGATAGATACCGCTGTTTCACTGAGTTCGGTAAGAGCCATTATAATTATCCGGAAGACAGTGTGGGACACGCTTGAATAGAGAATTCTGGCGTTGAGACTCTTAATAGGTGTTAGGTCTTAGAAGCCGTACTGGATCTACCCCTTATTCTTGCATGCCGTTTCTGTCAGAATAATGAGCGCCCCTCCGGCTTGCATTGGTGTTCGGTTAACGCCGAAAGCGCCAGATCGTTCGGGTACCAACTCTGACTAGTCATGTTCAAGCAACCGAATTTGGCAAGTTCAGCGATCCCGTTTGATTACCACTGCTCAAAAATATTACTGGCAGCGTTAACGGAATACGAATGCTCCGGCTTGTAGATCACCAAACCTCTCATCGACGGTTCAAGAATCAGTGAGTTACGCCGGTCGTCGCCGCATGTATCGCATCCAGAACACCGCGAAGATTCCGAGTACCAGCCACTCGACGAAAATAATTACATTCGAGATTGCGTCGTTCAGATAGCCGACTACTTCGATTGCGTCGACGACGACCGAGGCACTCGAAACGCTCACCGCCTGGGTCCGTAGGTAGTAGGTCGAGTGTGACTGCCACCAGTCGTCGCCATTGAACCGCGCTTGGACGATCGGGCTATTGATATCGACCGTCGCGGCGCCGCTCGCGTTCGTGACCACTACCGGGGCCGTTGCTCCGTCGACGTAGACCTCTCGTCCGCCGATCGGAGTGCCGTCCGTGTCGCGGAGGACGATCTCGGCGGTCCCCGCCGCGTCGTCGATCACTACGTCCAGCTCTGGCTCTTCGTAGCGCGTGACCTGCTGGTCCGTCGTAACCGGCATTCCCCAGACATCAACGGAACTGGCGGAAACCGATTCTCCGGTCACGTCGCCCGTACTCTTCAACACCCCTCCGTACTGGTCGTACAGTGGAGTCGGGTTGGCATTTTCTGTCGCGACGATCGTGGCGGAGAGCGGCGTTGCCGCGACCGACCCGTTCTCCACGACTCGGGTCGTCTCCCACCAGATACGACGGTCTGTAGGCTGGTCGGCGAGGACACTCACGTTCGCGGGACTCATCCGGTACCGCAGCATCGCCGGGTACCGCCCATTGTAAGAGTGTGATGCGGCGACTTCCGATGTCCTGCTCTCGCTTCGTTCTTCGACGGCAGTGTTTCGTGAGACCGAAAAGAACCGCCACGGGGCGGTCACGTACACCGTCTTCTCGCCGACCTGGACCTCGACGTACTCCCAGCCGGCGGCGCCGGCGGCCAGCCCCTGCCGGCCAGTCCACTCGACCGAGACGACGTCGTCACCGGGCCGGTCGTAGACGTGGACATCGACAGAGAGGTCGTCGCTGTTGACCGTCTCGATCGGGACCGACCGGGTGAGCGTCACCGATCGATTCTCCGTCCGTATTCGGTCCCACTCAGAACACCGGGCGCTCGAAACGCCGTAGTGCTTCTCGAGTTCGACGTCGATCCGGAGTTCGGCGGTCATCGTGTGGGTGCCAATGGGCAGCGGTCTCGGCTCGGACAGCGGCGAGGTGTAGTTCAGCGTCGTCCATGCTCCCGGCCCCCACTGCTGCATGCTGATATTCCCTGCCGTGACGTTCACCACGGCCGCCTCGGAGTCCAGCAAGCGGTAGTCCGCCCACCGTGTGAGTGAGTAGGTGTTGTTCCCGATGGTGCAGGAACCGCTCTCGGTATGATCCGACGGCACGTCGACCCGGTAGTCCCAGGGGACGTGTGTGTTCACCTGCCAGTTCTGGGTGACGTACCGGCCCCGGTACCAGACACCCGGAGTGACGTCGATGAAGCCGACGTACGCATCTCGCACCAGATCGTGTGATCCGCTGCGCCACACGAGCGAGGTCGACGCTCCATCAACCGTCGGGAACACCTCTCTGCCGTTGTCTGTCGGCACTGCCGAGGAACTCCGGGCAGCTGCCTCGCTGGGCGCGAGTTCGGAGTACCGGAGGAGTCCTTCGACGATATCGATCTTGCGGTCGACGATCGTCTGGTACTCGGCGGTATGGACCATCGCAGTCCCGGGGTTAGTTACCTCGAGTTCGCTCCCGTTCAGTTCGACCTCGGCATCGTAGACGGGGTCCCACCAGCCATTCGGGTTGCGCACCTCGACGGTGTACTCGCCGTCGGTGTCGGTCGCCCGGTTCGGGTCGGTATCGTAGAGCGGGAGGATGCGGAGCTCTCGTTGCCCCCACCTGGTGTTCCACTCCTCCAGCGTGTACCAGCGGTCGCGGTAGGGGATCGTGTAGTAGCCGGTGACCCCGCTCTGGTACATATCCGACTCGTTGGCGATGATGAGAGCGTCACGCGGCCGGATGGTGTCCTCCCAGAGCTGAACTGGCTGGGTGACGACCGTTCGGTTGACGTCCCGAATGGTCCCATTGTCGTACTCGTACAGCCGAACCGTGCTCGATCCACGGCCCGGGTCGGGATCGTTGCTGGCCAGCACTCGAAACGTGTCGTCGTAGGTCCGATCGACGCCCGGTTCGGGGTCAGGAATCGTCAGCCCGCCACCGAACGCCGCTCCCGTAAGCGTGCTCGCGACGAGCAGGACAACTACCCCGATGGTGGTGAGCCACGAGAGCCGACCGGCGGCCCGACGGAGCCGGACGCGGACCCTTCCTCGACTAGCTGCCGGCCCCTCGTGGGATTGCCCTCGCGACGGACGCCTCCGTGGATCAGCCGAGGACATACCTCAGGAGATCCAGAAACGTGCTCCATGCCGAGCCGACAACGAACAGTCCCCCACCAGAGAGTGTGAGTCGTCGACCCCAGGCCCGCCGCTGGAGTCGGTGACTCCCGAGCCATGCCATCAGTCCGAGCAGGAGCAGACAGAGCCCGGCGTAGATGAACACCTGAGCAGTCCAGTCCGGGAAGTCGATGAGCGCCCCGAAATCGACACTGCTCGCGAGTACTGTCGTCTCCCACCCACCTGAGAGTCCCCGTGATGGGACGTTCTTTACGACCGTCCCGAGCATCTCCCGCGTGAGGTACTCGGGGAAGACGATTGGCCCGCTGATGGGAAGCAGCTGCTCGGCGACCGCTCGAAGCATCGAGGACAGGCTAGACATCGACCCGGGAGGATCGACCGTGCTGGTGACTTCGGCGATCCGGGCCGGGTGAACGTAAGCGAGGAACGTGAGGAGTTGTCGGATCATGGTGGTGTCACGGTCCGGAGATGGCGAGATCGAGGATCACGGGGAATCCGAACCGTCGGCTACACTGAGGATAGACCACCGGGAACAAAGCGGCTACAGAGTTGCGAGTGACGTACACGTACGCGTTGCGCACAGGTACGGCCCGCGTACAGTTGCGGAATACGTACTTCTGAAATTAACAAGACTGTTGCCCGGCCAGAGGATGTGTGATGACCTACCATCTGATTCGAGGCGGACCGCCTCGGCGGACGCCGGTCGACGGCCTGACCCGACGGCTGCGCTCAAGGTCGAGGAAAGACGATCTCGATGCTACTCGGCACCCACCGGTAGTCGGGGCGGAGAAGGCCGATGCCTGAGATCGAGATTCGCTTCGCCAGCGACCGGGAGTACGAACGACTCCGTCACATCCGGGACAAGTACGGCGTCCAGTGGCGGGGCATGCTCATCCTGGGCGCGAGGCGACTGGAAGACCGCCGCCACACGAGGGCGCTGTCCCGGTCCTCTCGGGAACGCAACGTCTCTCCCGGCTGTACCGGGCGACCGATCGAGAACGACACCACCAACGCCGATGCCGACGTCGATCGGCGGCGATCCTCCGAGTCCCGATGACTTCCACACGTATCGAAGTCGACGACGACCAGTTCGCAGCCCTCGAAGCTATTCGGACGCATCACGGCGTCAACTGGCGCGGCATGCTGATCCAGGGTGCCGAGCGCCTCGAGGCCGGCGTTGTGTTCCCAAGCGAGCACGGATGCTCGCAGTTGGATTCAGAGGAGGAGGAGGACTGAGATGCCCGACCCGGTGCCAGTCGCGAGCAACCTGCTGGACTCGAAGTTCCTCGGGTTCTCGGTCCGCCGCCTCCTGGAGTCGATGGCGATCCCGGTCGCCCCCTGCGCTATCCTCCACATCCTAAGGTTCCCGCTTCTGTTCACTTTCCCCTTGTTCGTCGTGGGGATCGGCGTCGGGGTCCTCATCTTCGTGAAGACCCCGCCCGGACAGCGCCCACTCCGGTACACCCACGCGGTCTTTCGCCACCGTATGGGGGAGAACGTCTACGTCTGGGCTCCCTCGAACACGCTGGAGAATGATCTCGCGAGTGGGGCCCGCCAAGACGACTGGCTGACCCAGCCGCCCAATCCTGGCGTTACAACCCACCACCCGCAGCACGCTGGGACCGCTACAGCTACCACCGCCGATCGAGGAAGCACCGACCGATCCGCAGGCCCTGACATCGGCGAGGAGGCTCGCTGATGTCGACTGGCGGCCGCTCGACGCTCGACCTCGTGAACTTCGAGAACGTCCGCGACGGGGGCGTCGTCGAGACGTCGACGGCCTACGCGATGCTCGTCGAGGTCGAACCCCGGGAGTGGCTCACCCTCTCCGAGGAACGGCGGTCGGGCGTCTACATCTCGTTCCTGACGTTCCTCCGGGGCCTCCAGTTCCCGGTACAGTTCCTGACGATGACCACCGAGTTCGACGGCGAGCAGTACCTCGAACAGTTCGTCGGACCAGAGTCGCCGAGCACTCCGAGCGGGACAACCACGCCAGTGGCGGGTCCTGATACGGAAGATTCCGATGCGACCGGCCCCAGTACGAACGACTCGCTGAGTGAGGTGTCGGCGACCGACGGCGGCGTCGCAACTGGAGCGAACACCGACTCCGTGGCCGACTCGGCGGTACTCGAGTACGGTCGACTGGCCCACGCCGAGTGGCTGGACCGAACGTTGAGGATGGCGAACGTCCGCGATCGACGGTTCTTCGTCGCAGTCGCGGTCGACAAGGGAGAGGACAACGGCGAGGGCGGCAGACGGTTTGACGGGATCCGCGACGCTCTCCCACTTCCCACGCGGTCCCGGTCGGTCGAGGCCGAGGAGTTCTATCTGGACGAGGTGTGGGCTCGCGCCCAGCGCGTCGCTTCCCAGTTGCCCCGAACCAGCGTGGAGGCGAACATCCTCGACTCTCGCGAGGCAGTGATGAACGTCCTGTATCGTGTGTACAGGGGACGGGAGCCACCAGTTGCGTTCAACCAGGGCACGCTCGTCCGAGCCGCTGACGACGCGCTCACCGATGCTGCTGGCGACTCCCTTGACTTGGAGGACGTCTTTGAGGATGCCGACCGACAGGAGGCAACCGCCGCCGAGGAGACTAACCCCGAGGTACGTCCCGAGACGGTCGGTGACCTTCCGTACGACGGGCGCGTCCAAGAGGAGTACGTGGAGACCGTCGACAGATCGCGCCTTCTGCAGTGGTACGTCCACAATGTCGGGCCGATTGGGCGAGGAGAACAGTACCACTCGCCGATGTCGGTCTATCTCGGGACCGGCGCGTTTGTCGTGAGCCTCGTCCTTGCAGCCGTCGCGCTTGGGCTCTTCCTCGGCAGTGCACAAGACCTCCCCATTGACGCCCCACCGGTAGTAGTACGGGAGCTTTCGTTCGGCCTCGCCGCGGGGAGTCTCCCGACGTTCTTGCTGAGTTTGGTCGTCTTGCTCCCGTCACGGCGGTTAGCGAAGGCCCTCGCCGTGCTCGGGACGGGCGTAACGGCCGCGGCCATCGCGCTGTTCGAGGCGGCGTACCCAGCGCAATGGAGCAGCACCCCGACTGAACAGACGGCAGTCGTAGTGCCGGTGTACGCCGTTGGTCTGTTCGTCCTCGTCGTGGCCGTCGGCTTCGCCGTTCGCTCGCGTCGGGCCGCGCTCGACCACGTAGAGGAGACGCCAGCGCGAGAGGAAACCGCCGCATCCGAGGACATCGCCACCCGTCCAGAGGGGAGCGATGACTGAGGCACCTTGCCCGAAACGGGACCGCACTCGAACACTCACCCCTGTTCTGAACACCCCTATTCACTCATGATCCAACGATTCAAACACGCATTCGGCATTGACGGACCCGGCGACGACGTCGAGTCCGTCCCGATCGACGACCTGTCCGGCGAGGAGACCCAGCACGCCATCGACTACCTGCACCTCCTCGACCGCGAGACCACCACCGAGAACATCGAGTGGGCGGCCTACCAGTTGCAGGCTGACGAGGTCGGCCTCGCGAACGCGATGGAGACGCTCGAGGAACGGGGCGAACTCGACAAGCGTCTCGTTGCCCCGCGACTCGTCGAGGACCACCCCCAGTTCCAGATCCGCGACGACACCGTCTCGCAGATCCTGACCGTCACCTCCCTGCCCCGGAAGGTGGGCCTCGGATGGCTCGTCCCGTTGACCCTCGCCGACGTCGACCTCCGGCTGACGTTCCACGTCCGCCCCCGCGAGCCGAAGGATGTTCGCCGCCAGCTCCAGAAGCGCTACACGCAGGCGGTCACCTCGCTTGCGTTGAAGCAGAAGCGCGGGCGGACCGACACCTATCAGGACCAACTCGACCGAGAGGACCTCGAACGCTTGCTCCAGCGGACCATCCGCGGCACCACCAAGCTGTACGATGTCGCAATCTACCTCGAACTGGTCGCGGACTCCCGAGACGACCTGGACGGGATGCTCGACCGGGTGGAAGCGATCCTCGCCGAGCAAGA
>ERZ1034517.93-NODE-93-length-23653-cov-25.246843_pt1 | contig 23653 bp, 18 predicted proteins | sample MGYA00520599_ERZ1034517 | MGnify/ENA primary metagenome ERZ1034517 (study PRJEB33760, sample SAMEA4777701) | hypersaline lake metagenome | biome: hypersaline environment; feature: brines | place: Spain | collected 2012-08 | depth 0 m ...
TCTACGACGTTGTCAGACTGCGTCTGACAGCCCACCAGACGGAGTCTGGTGAACGTACTTTGCAGATACAGGTGTATCCACAGGGAGTGCAGTCTCCACAGGCGTTGACGAATCGCGGGGCGATTCGTTCGCACACCAGAACTCGGAGATTTCTGGGGACGTTTCTTCGGAGTGTCCCACTCCTAGTTGCTCGACGGGGTGATTCCGTGGGACAACGCACGCTTCTTGTCGCGTTTGAACGCTATCCCTGTCCGTCAGCCTCGCACAGAGCAACTCGTTCCGAATGGAACGACGAGCGAATCGAAGCCGACAGGTCGAAATGCCCATGTTACTCTTTTGTCCGGCGTCCGACAATATAACTGCTTAGATAGGTCTGTGAGTCTGCCGACGCACAGTGTACAACCAGATGATGACGGCGCTGTATCCTCTCCCTACTGCGCTCCTTTTCGGCTCGCGCGGACTGCGGTTCCTTGAGGGAGGGGGCTTAGCGCCTGTATTTAGCTAATATCAGATAAAAGAGACGATTAATTTATATCTGAGTTGATAGTGGCTGCAAAGACACCAACATTATTAACAACAAGTCCCTCGGCACCCGCGGCTGATTCGCCCGTCACTAGATTCTCTGCACTGACATCGACATTGACCGATTCATTGCTCTTGATTTCATCGTTATTTCTAGGTATACTCGTTTCTGCGATTGTAACAGTGACCGGTGTCTCCCCAAAATTGAGGATACAAACATAGCTTTCCTCATCTGCCCGTCGCTCATACGCAACGACGCGTTCAGTATCAACTGACGTCTCAATATCATCCACAATAGTGTAATCAACCGGGTTGATTGACCCATCAACGCCAAGAGCTGATATCTCATTACGAAGTTCAATTAATCGCTGATAATGTGTATAAATTTTCTCACGAGCATCATCCCATGCAAGTGCATCACGTCGTCCTCGCTGCCCTATCTCCTGCCCACCATAGAGCATCGGGACACCTGGAAGCGTGAATAACGCTCCAGCAACAGCCATTGCAGCATCTTCACCGCATTCGACAATATACCGGGTTTCATCATGGTTCTCTGCATATAGCATAAATGCGGCATGCGGTGGGAATCCAACTGCTTCTCGTTGATCTATCGCATCAAGAATCCCTGCGGCGTCAGCATGTCCACGACCGACCTCGCGAAGTGTGGAGTAAAGCGTTGTATCGAAATGCATGTCAAACATCCCACCATGGAAGTCCGCAATATATGGAATTGTCTCGTCTAAGAGGAGAAACTCTGGGTCATGTGTCTTTACCCGGTCACGGAGCTCTCGCCAGAAACTGTTTGGAACTGCCCATGCCATATCACATCGAAACCCATCGGCCACTTCCATCCATTTATCTACCACATCAAGTAAGTGACGACGAACTTCCAAATTCTGGAAATTCCAATTGGCAATATACTCCCATTCGAAATACGTCTCTGGCTCATCCTCACTACGCCAGGCGTACCAGTCGTGATACGGTGAGTCTGGATTTCCAACAGCGTCCTGATAGAATGGATGATCACGCGCAGAGTGATTCAATACAAGATCAAATAATACTGTCATCCCTCGATCATGCGCCGCATCAACAAAGGTTTCATATGCCTCACTATCGCCGAGATCCGATGCAATATGAAAGAAGTCAGTGATGTTGTATCCATGCGGTGCATGGTCATTTTGCAGCACTGGCGTGAGCCACAAACAATCGACCCCAAGTTCTGCGAGATAATCAAGGCGCTCAGTGAGTGCAGTAAATATCGAGTCTGTCTCTTCATCGTCAACAAATCCTCGGACATAGATCTCATACAGTGTAACGTCTGTCGCCCACTTTGGAGGCTCATTTGGGCGCCGAATGTTAATCGCGCGATTACTGATGTCTAGTTGTTCAGCATCACTCTCAACTATGTCTGTTTGTCTGTTAGTATCTCCAGCGGGAGTCTCTGTTTCAACAACTACTTCACCACCGTCAGGTTGCGGATCTCTGGTAAATTCAATACTATCTGGGACACTGTATACATCGGTAACAGCGACAGCATGAATGCGAACACGTCGCCCAACAGCCTCCATTGGAATCCGCATTTCGCGGTCTGTGGTGCTGACGACATCTGAACTAACATCATCTCGGTCATCGATAAGGAACTCAACATCAATATCTGAGTGAGTCGACTCATTATCTGGTCGTGTCTGGGCATCTGCAGTAATAACGAGTTCATCACCCGCAACATCACCCTGAAGTTGAATCCGCGGTCGCCCGCGTTCTACCGTATCATCACGCATCCCAGACCCCGACCCTGAGACGCCAGCACTCTTTCTAACTGGTTGAGCTGAACCACTTTGATGACCACTGACACCACCAGAACCGCTTTCACCTTCGGGTATTGTGATTGGTGCGAACGACCCAGGAAAGACACGTATAGTGAGCGAATAATCGTTGACTGGGCTTTCGACACCTATCTGGAATGTTCCAGGGGTGTCAGGAGCAAACTCAACAACTGGCTCCTCTGAGGGCAATTTGATTGTGCTTGATGCTGGCGCACGCTCAATATACCATTGGTATGACATTTCCGGATCTGGGTCACGGGGAGACAACTGCAGTGATTCCCCAACTGCAATAAATCGTGGCGGACCTGGATGCTGCATATTCGTATCAACGCAGGCAACTGTCTTTGTTTTTACCCTGCATTCTCATTATGACCTACGAATACTTATGTTGGCATCCACTCATTCGTGTGTATGAGACTTCGGACCGCGCTGAACGAATACAAGCGCGACCGCGCGCGGCAATTTCCTGAGGAGTCCCCGACGACAACCGGTGCGTTCTCGGGACATGGAGACCGGCTTGTCCACGTCGGTCGCGATGGAGCAATTCGCGATTATTCTGCGGCGCTTTCTGGGCTTTATGGTATTGACCGTTCGCGGTTTGCGATCGAGGCAGATGGTGACATACGATGGTTTGATGATCTTGAACTTGTCCGTCAACATTACTATCGAGAAACAAGCCTTGTCGAAACCGAATTCGATGCTGGCGGATATACAATCCATCAATTTGATCTGACAATCGGACGTGCGCATCTAACACACGTTGAATTACAGGGAGCTATTCCAACAGACGCTCATCTCACAGCATTCGTAACACTCGCTCCAGAAGGTCGCGAGACACGGGTTGGTAGACTTATCCATGAGAATGGAGGTCCAGGAAATACCCATGCTGTTGAGGTATATCATCGTAATGAGCATGATTATATCACTGCTTCAACCGGTCTCAGTGATGTTCGAGGGCAGATTCCTGAGCGATTTGATGAGATACTCTCATCTGAGACATTTACTTTCCCCCGTGAGGCAGTGCTTGAGCAGTATGAGGATACACATCTTAGTAGTGATATCGTTGTTTCAGCACCGCTCGAACGCGACGGGCGAGCTGTCCAGACAACACTCGTCACACAATTATCAGATCATCAAGAGGTATCTCGCGACGAAGCACTCAGTGACCTCCGGAATTGTGCGGTCGAACATAAAAGTGCTGATGATATTCGGACAGCAGCGCGAGAACGCGCAGAAATCTCCGTTTCAAATCACATTCCACGCCAACAGATTGTTCGTGCTGATCTCCGAGCACTATCGCTGCTTCAAGCACCTGCTGGGTCTCACATTGCTGGACCTGAGTTTGATCCTTTCTATGCACATTCCGGCGGATATGGATATACGTGGTTCCGTGATGAAGCAGAGATATCGCGATATCTCTTAGATGCGGGATCGATGCTCAATATTGATGTCCAATCTCAATTGAAGACTGTTGCAGCATTTTTCTGTGATACGCAACTCACGGATGGATCTTGGCCACACCGAGCTTGGGCTGTCGATGGATCTCTTGCTCCAGGCTGGGCAAATGCACGTGTTGAAAACTCAGAAAAACCGGAATATCAAGCTGATCAAACCGCAAGTGTGGTCACTTATCTTGCGAGTGTTCTTAATGAACATGGCGACGCATTCAATCAGAATGAGATTGACCGAATTCAATCAGCCATTGCTGATGGGATTGAGGCGCTTGATGACTCACTCACGGCTGATGGGCTTCCAGAACCATGTCAGAATGCATGGGAAAACATGGTCGGTCAATTCGTTCATACAGCAGCAACATTCCTTGAAGCATACGCGACTGTTGCAAATACACCGCTTGACCCAGCACTATGTAAACACGCAACTGGTCAGGCAATGACAGTATATCAAGGATTAGATGCACTGTGGAGTCACCGTGATGAGCAGTATGCACTGAGACTTGATGATGGTGAACGCGATATTCGAGCCGACTCCGGGTCGTTTGCGCTTGTGAAAGCATTTGCTGAGTATGATAAACTCACTGGGCTTGATGAGACAGGGCTTGACCGGCTTGAATCACATCTTAAAACAACGTTGCGCACACTATATCGAACAAGCTCAGAGACGGATGCTGTTGCTGGACTTGTTCGATTTGATGATGACTCTTGGCGGAGCGGGAATCAAGATAATGAAAAAGTGTGGTCAGTCGCAACTGCATGGGGAACTAGCGCCGCGGCTGAAGCAGCAGTACTATTCGAAACACACGATCGACCTGATGTAGCGGACACGCTGTTCGGATGGGCAACAGACCTCTATAAGATTCTTCGCCCCGATGGACCATTGACTTCTGAAATGGGCTATTTCGCTGAGCAAGTGTTCGATAATGGGGATATAGATAGTGCAACCCCAATAGGATGGTCACATGCACTCCGATTATACGCAACGGCTGTTCTTGAGGAACATGACGCCTTACCCGCCCCGAAATCAGCACCGTCTGGTCCTGGTCGGCAACCGCGGTGGACAACCGGTGAGAAATACGGAGTCGGGACCGTTGCTGATCACACTGCGTCTGACTCCTCACGTGTTTGGTTTACACTCACTGAGGGATCATTGACCGAACTTCGGTATCCACGTGTTGATCTGATGAACTTTCGAACGGTTGATTTTCTCATTACCAGTGCTGCTGGTGACAGTGAGTACACAGCACGAACACACAATGAAACACGCCAAGACGATCAAACAGACACAATCGAACGACGTGCAGAGGCTATTGATGATGAATCATTGCTGTTCCGCCATGTTATCACAGAGACAGGCGATGGACGTGGGCATCAATGGAATCTAACTGTCGAGTACGCGAGCGATCCTGCGCACGATGCGCTTTTAGCTGATGTCACATTCGACGCCCATGACAACAATGAGTATGAACTCTACATTATTGCGAATACAGCACTCACAAATTCAGGTGCAACAGACCGTGGAATTCGACTTGGGAGCGATCAATATCAACTTGTAGCCCGTGATACAGAGGCATATGACCAGACTGGTGAGACAAAGCCGCTTCTTATTGACGAACACGGTCAAGAATACAGTGTTGCGGCTGCAATAACCTCAACAAGTCGATTTGACTGGGCGACTGTTAGCGTTGCCGGATCTGCATATCTTTCAAAGCTATTCAGTGAAGGGACCGTCCCAGAGCAAATCGCAGAGGTTGATGATGAGAATGTCGTGCTTGTTGGTCGGGTCGGGAATGGTACAGCGGTTACAGAAACGCTTGCATTTGGCTTTGCTGAGGATGCTGATACGGCTGGTGCACTTGGAGAAGCAGCCGGAGCGTTGACTCGTGGATATGAAACTGTTCGTAGTTCATATATCGATTCATGGAAGACATTCCTTGCCGATAAGCCGCTGCCAGATTCTGTCGCAGATGACCCGACACTCGCTTCGCAGTATCGGGTCAGTCTTATGACACTCAGAGCTGTTGAAGATAAGACTTTCCTCGGTGCTGGGATTGCTTCACCGTCTGTTCCATGGGGCGAGGCTGTTGCTGCTGATGAGGCAAAGGGATATGGATATAATTTTGTATGGTCGCGAGACCTTTATCAGGTCTTTACTGTCTTTGATGCGGTTGGCGATATCGATACAGCAACAGAAGCTCTGCAGTATATCTACCGATACCAGCAGGATAACCGTGGATTTATTCCACAAAACACCTATCTGAATGGTCGGACGCGGTGGGGTGGTGAACAGATGGATAATATATCATTCCCACAAGTAATGGCGTGGACACTCCGCCAGCATGGCGTCACATTTGATGACGTTGAATATGGATATCAGAACATCAAACGCTCCGCGGATTACGTTGCTCGCAACGGACCACCAACTGCACAAGAACGATGGGAAGAAGAGTCAGGCTATTCACCATCATCAATCGCGGCTGAGATTGCTGGGTTAACCTGTGCGAGTGATATTGCAATTGAAGAGGGACACACCGCAGACGCACTCACTTGGATAGCACTTGCAGATGAGTGGACTGAAAATGTCGAAACATGGACCGCGACAAACACCGGAACTGACCGACATCTAAATACTCCATATTATGTTCGTGTCACTCGTGATGGTAACCCAGATGCAGGGCAACTCCGGACACTTGCAAATAATGGACCAACGCTGGATGAGCGAGAGATTATCGATGCTGGATTTCTTGAATTGGTCCGGCTTGGAATTAAGCCGGCGACCGATGAGACGATTCGCAACTCCATCGCTGAGGTTGACAGCACAATTCGTGTTGATTCCCCGCAGGGACCGGCGTTTTACCGATACAATGGTGATGGATATGGTGAACGCGCTGTCGAAGATGAGGGTGCTCCATGGTCAGTTGAATCGAAGGGCAAAGGACGGTTATGGCCGATCTTCACTGGTGAGCGTGGTGAATATGAATTAATGCATGGTACCGAAACCGGTGACCTCGCTCCACAGAATCTGCTTGAAACGATGGCTGAATTCGCGAATTCTGGGCGAATGATAGCCGAACAGGTGTGGGATCGCGAACACGGTACCGAATACAACTGGGTCTTTGGTGAGGGCACCGGGGCAGCAACACCACTCGCATGGTCAATGGCGCAATATGTCCGACTCGCACATGGTATTGACGTTGGCGAGCCGGTTGAGATGCCTGCTGTCGTTCGGGATCGATACGTTGAGACCGATCGACCAGCGGGTCCACTACTACAGGTAAGCACTCGGTTTGCTGGCGACGATGTGATTGTATCTGGACGAACTGATGCTGCAATCATTGCGGTGAAAACGGGAACAGAAACAGCAATTATCTACCCAGACCCTGCGGACGAATCATTTGAGCTTGCACTTCCAGCCGAACACGCAGAAAATCAGCTTCTCGTCGCCGCAGCTACAGATACTGATCTCAAGGTCGCTGGAACGTCTGTCACCCGATCTCGAATTTGAATTCTTATCGGCAAAGCCCTGAGAATTCACCTTTGTCACTGTCCGCGTCCTTTTCTTTGAGAAGGCAAGTTTGTAACATATGGCAACGTATTCACGACAAACACGTATCGATGCACCACTGGAGTCAGTTTGGGATTTTCATTCACAGATCTCAGGATTGGAGGCATTGACGCCTTCTTGGATGAATCTTGAGATAGAATCTGTTACCGGACCTGATGGCACTACTAACCCAGACGTGCTTGTTGCAGGGTCAACAATTAAAATGTCGATGCGACCACTTGGGATTACGCCACAGCAACAATGGACATCAGCAATCACTGCCCGGAAAGCAGGTGACGGGACGGCGATGTTTCGCGATGAGATGCGTGGGGGTCCATTCTCGACATGGGTGCATACACATCGATTTTTCGCTGATGGAACAACGACAATTCTCCATGATGAAGTAAGATATGAGTTCCCAGGTGGATTTCTTGGAGATATACTCTCAACATTTGGTGTCATTGGATTTGAACCAATGTTTCGTGATCGACATCAGACGACAAAAAAACAATTAGAGTAACCTTATCTTGTTCTGATGGACTGAATGAATTTGATATTTCGCTACTTATCTTCAACTCAACTCACTATCAAAAAAATATCACGAGTTACAGATACTCACCTAACCGCATTACACCTACTACCGGTAGTGTATGATGTCGAGTTATAAGTTATACAGACGCAATACCACGATCTTCAGACCGTAGATACGCGTCGTCGCAACCGGGGATTTCCGAATACTTTCTTTGCAACATCACATAGGTATAACTGTCGGCGCACTGGCTCTGGCTCCACTGTAGCCGAACGCCTGAAACGTGGCGGTTCGAGTGTGAGTGTCCGCCCACGCTGGAAACAGGGTGTGCCCTACGTGGGAAGCAAACAACAAGCACCGGGCAAGCGTCAACATAAGTAGCTCCGGTCTGGTGACACCGACCACCGCTCCTATTGCAAAACTGACACAGGACCGCGTTTTCGGCTGAAGATAGGAGTACCGGGGGGAGAGGCTGAGATGTGGCACTCCCAATTACAAGAGGCTGTTCGTTACCTAGCTTCATACCGATTCACACGGTGTGTGAGCTTGGCAATCTGTGAACCTGCACCTGAGACTCCCAACTCAGCGCAGCCCCGCGGTGCCGTGGGATTCCTCCGCGTGTAGTGATTCAACAAACTTCTGGGTGAGCTGATTCACTAATTCGATACGAGAGAACTACTCTGACCGGTGCATGTCTAGTTAACCACCCAGTTCTTCTGTGAACTACTACACGCGGAGGAGGATGTCAAGCTGATATATACACATTATTCTTCTAGTATCATCTCTTAATGACTATGTCAGAGAACACCGATAGTATCCCAGTAATTGTTATTGACACCGACACCAAGACAAAGATCACTGTCAGCATCGGCACCAACCTTCGCGATGCCCTCCGTAATCATGACTTCTCCCCATATGGACGCCTGAGTGAAACACTCAATTGTGGTGGTAATGGTCTTTGTGCAACCTGCGGTGTTCGGGTGCGTGTTTATAACAATCAACAAAATGATATTGCTGATACTCAAATCCATATTGACGATAATGATATTATGTACCCCGACTCTGGACCTACCCCAGATCACTGGCATGACCGCCTTGCAGCTCGCTTTGGATATCCACGGTTATCGTGTCAAATAACTGTTAGTGAACCGCTAGTTGTGCAATTACTCCCTAAAAAATTACTTTGGGGCGGTCGCAAAACCAAAACTGAGGTCACTGATAGTATGCGTACCAATGATGTAGACAGCAATTACAGGTAGGTCAACTACCCCACCCTACTTCCCTCATCGGATAAACCGATTCGGTCGATAGAGGGTGGGGCTTGTCCGTGGTCTCTTCCTCTAACCCGAATCCTCGTTTCACAGCAAGGCTGGGTGAGAGCTGTATGCTCTAACTCGGAGTCCTTGACCCTGACTTCAGGGCATATTGACTGAGGCTCCTCCCACGAGACGGCTGATGGCCTCGTAGGAGATACAACTCCGCCACGTTCTTCGCTGCGTTGTAGTCGGCGTGATTCTGCTTCCCGCAGCGACGACACTCAAACTCGTCACCGTGACGATTACCGTCCCGAACACATTCGCACTCGTTGCATCGCTTCGACGTGTTCTTCGGATTGACTGTATCCACAAACAATCCACGCTCCTCCGCTTTGTACTCAACAAATTTCTTGAGTTTACGGAATGCCCACATCGAATGCCAGTCAGCTTCTGGAAGCTCTTTTCGAATACCGTCCAGCTTCTCGAAGATAATTCCGTCACAGTCGTATTCAATAGCTTCCTGAACAATTCCGTTCGCCACAGAGTGTAGGATGTGCTTCACGAATTCATCTTCCCGACTACTCACCTCCTGCAAAGTGCGGTGTGCTGACTGCGTTCCACATTCCTGTAGGTTGCCACGAGTTCTCTCAAACTCTCTCCGAGCGTGGTTGAGTTTGCCTGCACTAAAGAAGCGAGCCGTACTAGTCACAGCTATCTGGTTGACACCAAGGTCAACACCCAGAACCGTTCCGTTCTGTGTCGTTGACCCAACCCGCTGGTCCAACTCAGGCTTCTCCTTGCGATAGCCGAGATGCAAGTACCACTCACCGTCTCGATAGTGCAGGGTACTCTCTGTGTATTCCCAGTCTTCATCGTCTAGGTATTGATACTGATAGCCGTCTTCATTGCTTGGAAGTGTGAGGTATGCTCTCACACGAGAGTGGTCATCAAGTACGGTAAGCGACACCTGTTCTTTTTCTGGGCACACGGTGAGCGTTCGTCTATCGTACGTTATTGACTTCAAAGTGAAGTGTGGTTGTGTTGCCTTTTCACCGTTCTTTCGGCGTTCGATGCAGGATTGGATGCTGCTGGAAACCTCGTGACAGGCGAGAATCGAGTGCTGACTGTTCAATCCTGTATCACTCCGTACTGCGTCTTTAGCAACACTTCTGACACCAGACTGAGTATGTTCGTTCTTCCACGCTAGGTTGGATGCGATGTTGCATCCGTCAAGCCACTCTTCCACCGTAGCGTTGAGGAGGTCGTGGTCTTGATGGGAGAGTCCGTCGAGTCGCGTGATTGCGGTTCGACGGTAGTACTCAGTATCTGATGCCATCGTAGTTTCATAGAAATAATAGTAATTATTGAAAGTTCGGTTGTTTTGTATTGTATGATTTTAGTTGATATTCGTAGACGGTTTCCTCCCCTCCCTACTCGCTCACTCCGTTCGCTCCTTGAGGAAGGGGACTCCACCTCGCAAGTGTTGAAGCGATAATATGTTATCATATCAGTCCGGACCGGAGTTCTCCACCGTCCGGCGAATTGTAGAGAGTCAAGGAGAAAGCCCCGTGCGTTAACGCGGGAAATGAATCCGACACAAGGAGCGCTGCCCACGAGTCCTCGCTCTTCAGGCGCGGGAGAATGTCAATGTGTCACTCGAATCCACTCCGATAATCTGTCTCCGATATAACACCTCAATAGAGACATTATCCGCTATTTATCAGGTGGGCAGCCATTTATCCAGTCTTTATTATTCACTATGCCCGTGAATTATATAGAATTCGTTTGTGAACAGGAATGAGCGAATATGGTTCCAGTTTTATCACTGAATCAATCTGAGTACCAGTTATGCCATAGTATTGCAGTTTTATATATTGAGCAATCATGAGATTACACGGTGGCATTAGAACGATATCTTATATACTTCTGCGTTTGTACTATCGTAATTTCTACAGGTGTCATTTTCATCGATTTTGCTGGCGGGTCAAGCAATGAACAAACAGCAGACGCAACATTAGAGCAGCAATCACAGCTTCCATTCTCTGAGCGTAAGCAAGTCGTCCAGTCAAATAAAAATACAACCGTCATTAGCGACCACCCTGGTAACCGGTTGATCGCATTTGCACCCGATGGGCGCCTCCTCTATTATAACGATACGTTTGATCGGTATCACGATGTTGACCCGATTGCGAATGGTTCGAGTACTGTCGAAGTTGTCGGTGTTGAGTACCTTGATTTAGATACAACGCGCCAGTTTGTCCAGCGAATTAACCTGACAACAGGAAATTCAGAAATAGTGTATACGCATATTGTGCCACGAACCGGCGGTCCTCATCGGTGGCATGATGTTGACCGTCTTGGACCTCATAGATTAGTCGTTGCTGATATCTACCGGGATTCGGTGTTTATTGTCAATACAACGACCGAAGAACGCGTATATGAATGGCATGCTCAAGATAACTATCCTCTCAGCGGCGGTGGATCATGGCCGTCTGACTGGACTCATCTCAACGATGTCGAAGCACTTGCTGATGGTCGAATTATGATAAGCCTTCGAAATCAAGATCAAGTCATATTCATCCAACCTGGTGAAGGGCTGATTGAGGACTGGACACTCGGTGCGGAGAGTGAATATTCGACTCTCTATGAACAACATAATCCAGATTATATTCCAAAAGAGCGGGGCGGTCCGGCGGTTATCGTTGCAGATTCACAAAATAATCGAGTCGTCGAATACCAACGCACAGATAACAGTTGGCAACGGAGTTGGCAGTGGTCGGATACAGAGATGCAGTGGCCACGTGATGCTGATAGACTTCCAAACGGACACACGCTGATTTCGGATTCAAACTCAGGTCGGATTCTTGAGATTAATGAGTCAGGCGACATTGTTTGGAAAATAACCGGTGTTTCAAACTATGAGGCTGAACGACTGGGGACAGGAGATGAGAGCAGTGGCGGATCCTCAGCAGCAACACTTGATTTAGCATCACAAGGAACGCGTGATGCAGAAACATCACAATTCAAATCGATTGTTGGGTTAATAAAGAACTTCCTCAGGTCTATTCTGCCAGCGAAAGTAATTAATGCAGCGTTAATCGTAATACCATCTTGGATGTCGCCACAGTCAATTGGTGCAGTTGTCTCAATCATCCTCACAGGCGGTTTTCTCAGTAGCTTATTATTGAAACGGAGTCGATATGAGTTTCAAACCCCAATTATTAGACAGGACGAGTAATTATTATACATACAAGATCAACGAAGCCATCTCTTTTGAATGTCATAACACGCGTGTGTCATATGTCTCAATGTTATACTGGTGAGAAATAATTAGCTCACTATGCAGTTATCAGCCGGGGACAGCCAAGATGTGCTGCAACATTGTGGGTACTGATAGAGTGAAGCGGCTCTAATTGAGCGCTCACAAATGACTGGAGACATGTTGCCAACGCATCAGGGGTGGTGCTATTGCCGGCGAAGTGCGACTCAAGAAGTGTTCGATAGTCTTGTTTGGTCAATCGTGTGTCAGTTCGGTCTGTTAATGGTGTCTCTGCCAGATCCCACTCTGCCCGCCACTCATTTGGATCGTTCTCAATTGCGTCTGGGTCGAAGCGTGGGTACTCAGCCGTTATATCACCGTCAAGTGATTGTGCCATTTTGATACTATCGGTATAGTTATGACGAACTCCAAGCCGAGATAAATCCGCATAGTAAAACCCATCAAACACATCATCATTTTCTCGATACAATATATTTCCATCAGCAAGTTGCTGATGTCGAGATGCGAGCAATTCAATTGAGTCGGAAGTATTACTCCAGGTGAGTATTGTCCTTGCGTCTGTCTGTCTTAAATCCTCGACAACATGTTCGAGTAATATCCGCTCATCATGACTATCAGCTGCTGCTCGATGATAGACTGGGGGGTCTGTTGGTGTATCGAATGAATCAATACAAACTGCTGTTATCTCATAACCAGCAGGATTGTCCGGAGAAATTGCTTGCTCACCGCTCGCTGGAATAACCGTAACCGCGAGTCCGATACGGTCAGACCGCTCGCTGAGTTTTGGAATCGGCATGTTGCTTGCAATAGATTCCTCAGACCTAGACGGGGAGTCTATCGCTGGAGGCTCAATTCGCTCACAGTTCTTATTGCCTGAGGTTATGGCAAATGCCGGGGTCCCTGCTGTCTGAATCTCGTGGCTCCGCGTTATTTGATTAAACTCATACCATTGCCCTTGTTGCCACTCGAATGAGTTATCTTCTGGTGATGGGCTGGTGACTGCAACTCGCGTCTGTGTCCGCTCAATGTCTGTACAATATAATATTTTCATCCCATTAGCTTTTGATACCTCCGAAGAGACAACCTGATCAACGCGAAACCGCAAATTATCCGGATTTTGCTGATTGAGCGCTCGAATACTCATATACAATATTGAGCGCTCAGCAGATATACCGGCTTTGCTAGAAACTGACGACATATGACGAGCGGAGGATGTCAATGCTGAGACACTGTAACAGTATTAACCGCCAGATATCAGATATGAAATAACATATAGCTGAGTCACTCTACTATCACTTAGTGAGAGAATCCTGCCATCCATGATGAGAGTGAATCGAATCAATTCAAGTGGGTCATCCACGAGGGCTGGCAATTAAATATCGATGATGTGTGTGACATCAAATCAGTCATTCAAATATTATATCTTATATAAATAACCAGTCGGATATTTATGTGTAGCCAGTAAAATAATTGTCTGAACACTTCTCAAATCAGTGGTTAAGTAAATATGTCTCTCACTGCATTCACACACGGAATTACACTTGCTATTGGGCTTATCCTTGCACTTGGTCCTCAGAACGTCTTTGTCTTTCAGCAGGGTGCACTTCAACCTGACATTAGCCGAGCGCTACCGACTGTACTCACTGCAGGACTGTCTGATACACTGCTTATTTTACTTGGGGTACTCGGTGTGTCAGCCGTAGTGATTGAATTTTCGTGGTTACAGACCACTTTATTCGGAGCCGGATTTGTGATGTTGGTGTATATTGGGTGGACGCTCTATACCGCTCCCGCAGTTGAAGTGAATCCACACACACAAGAATTTCTTGGCGTTCGTGAGCAAGTCGGATTCACTGCATCTGTCTCATTGTTGAATCCACATGCAATCTTAGACACCGTCGGAGTAATTGGGACCAATGCGCTGGCATACACAACCCCAGATCGGTGGGTGTTCACCGCAGGGTGTCTAATTGTATCGTGGGGATGGTTTAGCGGGTTAGCCATAACAGGTCGTGCACTTGGAGAATCAGCGAATGCTAATCTGTGGATGAAATACCTAAACGTCGTTTCAGCAGTCATTGTGTGGATTGTGGCACTCTATATGGGTTGGCAATTTATTGACTTACTTGCGATTGTCTGAAGAAAGCTACAAGAATTCACTAAACTACCTATTGTTCCATTATACTTGTTGCACTACTTACCGTAGGCAGGATAATTGTTAGATGAAACCTCTGTAAAAAATAAGCTAAGTTGATAAATCACCTCGGGGTATTCGTCTTGTCTGTTGATAAAATAGACAAGCGAAATGACCAATATTCTCAACTCATGGTAATAATCGATACTACCGCAAAGAGGGTATAAAAACAGTATCTCATTCGCGTTGAAGATCATTAGACGAATATGTCCAATACAAGTAATATGAACATCTATAACCCATATTTCCCAACGCAATGTTAATCAATGATATCTAATACTGAGATTAATCAAGCAGTTATTGGAATGGTTCATCTTGATACACTCCCCAGATCGCCTGGGTTTACTACTAACCGATCAGCAATCCGTGACGCGATGCAACGGGATGCGAAGCGAGTGAACTACCACGGGCGCGGTAGTCCGTGGCTTCGCCGTGGTCTCTGTCAGGAAGCCAGCGGAACGACCGATGGCGAATTTGATTCCACCCGCGCTCGTCTCTGGCGAGACTCGCGTGGAACCGGTAACACCCGAACACACCGTTTGTGCCACCTCAACAGAGTTGGTCTGTTGCTGCCGTAGTAGGTGTATCCGTGGGCGTCCGCCCCCTCACGTGGGCGCGACGCAGGTCCGGCACACCGCGTCTTACCCCATAGTGGGTGTGCGGGTTTTGCGAGACAGATAACGTGGGTTCCAAACTGGTGCACGACGTCCCGATAGTTCAAAACAGGAACGTAGCCGAGCGCACGCGCTTCACCCTTGCCCACACAGTGAGGCAGGGAACTCGCGCTGATTTTCGTTTGGAGGCGGGTAGTATTGATGCAATACTCGTCAAAAACCTTGGAAATACACCATTCCACGCTGATGACGTTCCAAAACACACAGTCGCAATGATAAGTGCACTAATCAAAGATATCCAGCGAGTGGTTGACGTGCCGATTAGTGTTGATATACTTCGTAATGATGCTGAAGCTGCACTATCGATTGCTGCTGCGACTACTGCGTCGTTTATTCGAGCGGGTGTCCATGTCGGTACTCTTGTGACTGACCAGGGAATCGTGACCCGACGCGCTGCTGAGACCCTCCGACTGCGAGATCATCTCCGCACTGATGTTGAGATTCTTGCAGATGTCAGTGTAAAGCACTCCGCACCAGCCGCTGAGCGCCCACTTACTGAAACAATTACAGATATTATCAGTCGAGAGCATGCTGATGGTATTATCGCAAGCGGTGTTGGGACCGGGCACAAAATTGACTGTGGTCATCTTAATACAGTCGTTGACGTTAGGGACAGTCTTGAGACTGGCATTCCTGTCTTTGTTGATAGCGGCGTTACTCTAGAGACGATTGCAGACATATACTCGAACGTGTAGATGGAGCTATTGTTGGAACCGATCTGAAGGTCGATCCTAAAACAACCGCACCAGTTGACGAAGACCGCGTCCGTAAATTAATCAGCGCTATGTAATTGGTGTAGGCTATCCTACAAGCTGAACAGGGAGCGTCTTGAGGATTAAATGTAACCCAGAGGCAGCTCACATATTATATCCATTTGATTATAGAATACAAGAAGAAAACCCGTGTTTAGGCATTGGAGGATGTCAATGCGTCGATATCGTCACCAGAGTGTGAATCGGAATACCGTCCCCATCAGATATGTACGCACCTCCGCTAGCAAAAATAACCACAATCGGTTATGAACCAGTCGCAGATAACATTTATACAGCGATGTTTGAATCCTGATTTAGATTTAGATATAATCGCGCCGTTGGTTCGTTCTTCATTCTTCATGAGCAGGTCCGAAGTGGCTGCGACCGCATCAATTATTGTAAGTTTTGTTCCTCATTCTTCAACTCTGGAAGTGATCCCGAGAGGTCAAACACTAATATGTTAATGTTCCTGGCGCGACGCAACTTGAGTAATTTAGTCACCACCCTGACCAGGCGCATATGCACTTGTAAAGGCAACAGAAGCAGTCTGTGTGGTTGCAATCGATCGGATACAGTAAGGCGAAGTTTCTATACAGTATACCACCAGCAATGGTCATCCGGTCGCCCTCTGGTCCACGGAGCACATTCACGTATGACGGAAGCTCATCACCCCGGCGAATATGACTGGTGTCAACATTCCACCGTTGTATTGAGTCAATAACGACCTCGGCATCATAGTCATTTCTGACTTGGGAGATACCTGTCGTATCGCGACCGAATTCAGTAAGACCACAGGCGATGTTCGCAGCAACCACACCACTACGGCGTCCACGATATGTGACGAATGCGCTATTATCCGGATCTGTAATATGTTAGAAAACACACATGATCAATGACTGCACTCCCGACAGTGATCGTGGTTAATATATGCTATCAATCTCTCATATTATATTATTGTTAATAGACTCTTTCTATGTCCTCCTCAGTCTGAGCAATACAAAAGCAGTGATTTTTTATTGATATATCGTATGACGGAAAGGCAAAATAGAGACGAGAGCAAAAGTGAGTTGGGATACATAATTGAGTATGGACAAGGACTCGACCGTAGACCAGCCTGTAGATGAAACACCAACTATCACGTGTTCACGATGCAATCGCGAGTGGACACTTCATTACGAACTTGAGGAATTATACGCTGGGAATCGAGCTGTCGAACAGTTTGCACTTGATCATGAGCGACATACCGGTCACTTTCCTGATGAAATAACACCATGGATTGTTAGTTGTCAACAGTGCCCAGATAGTGATAGATATCTTGAGGAACGACCAGCTCGCCGCTGGGCGAAGACTCATGTCCGCCATACCAATCATACGGTTGAAGTTCGATCACCAATTGAGGAGGATTCTCCCGAATTGATTGACTTCGACTACCAGCAAGAGCAAAAGTGAACCCACGTGTGGTAACCTGAGGCGCTGACTCGCCTCGAAACATCTTGAGATAGAGTCTTATCATAGTAGTGACACTACATAGTAATACACTAATTACCGCTTACTGACCAGAATACTCCCTCAGTTGTCTAAGACTGGGATACTTTCGGTGCGACAAGCACGAAACCACAAAACACATAATCAATAATAATGAACAATAAAATGGATCTTGGGGAGACGTCGTCACATATAACTGCTCAAGCTCATATCTCGCGCCACTTCCTCAAGATCTTCTGTTACACGCTCACCAGTGTGTAGATTGAACTCACTACATAACACTCATTAAAAAATTGTTTATTTTCCCCGGATACGTTCGGCTACACGTGAAAATATGATGTAGGTAACTAGAATCAGGCAGGTTGCTCGACCCAAGTCGATGCTCGTCGGAAGATACAATCTCGGAACGAATTCATTATGTTATCGACCTGACACACCCCTGGTGAATACCGATACGACCAGTGCCCTCGGATACCGCCCAAGTGATTACTAAGTCTCTCCGTTCGGGAAGCCTGCTGTGGTTCCGGTGACCGGACATGCAGAACGTTGGTCTAATGTGGCGCTGTCCACTGCAGCCATTTATACGAACTGGTATACTCGACTACCGATTGCTGCCCTACTCGTCCGATACCCGCTACTTCGTCACCATGACTCAATCAATCCTCAAGCAAGGCCCACCAATCTACGAAGATCCAATCCACGCCCCTGTCAACGAGTCGGTCGGCGTCGGAACCGGGTCTCTTCACTACAAAAGATATTAATGGCTAATCCTGAATGACTGTTTAATCGATCTTGACTGCTTCTTTCGCCGGCGTGGAACACATCGAGTGTCCCCACAATATAAATAAATCGCTTAGCGGCGCCTTTCGCCGCTCTAAGAGCAACTTTAAGACTAAATAGGTCCAGGATGGAACCCCAGGCTTTGGAATGGTGACATAACTCAATTAGCATCCTAGATTCTCATAACACTCTCCTCCTAAACCATAGTGAATCACTAAGCGGCTATGACCGGACTTGATGACTGAGTAAACCCCCAGACATTTTCAGGGCTGAGCAACACCGAATTCTGTCGCTGTCCGGTCAATCTGATTCGTTCCGAAAGGAAGTTCGCTCTCCCCGATTTGAACGGGGGAATACGGCGCGATAACAGGGCGGCATTGGACAATCTGCTCGGCTTCCCCGACCGCTGGCGTGGGTTCGCGGAGATGACAACCGATGACCCAAGATCTCGAACTCATCGCACCACAGAAAGCAGTAGACCTCTACCTCGCACAGCGAAGACGACGCTTCTGAGAGAACCGTACAGGCTCACAGATACGGTCTCAGGTACTTCGCCCGTGGTAGTGATGAAAGCTGAAAATCTACATCAGAGGGGATATGTCCTTCGTGAAGCAACTCTACTACTGGTGCAGAGGTGATCAGCAGTTGATGGACGAATGTTTCCGAGCCTCTGGTCGATACGGTATACGCGGCCAACCTACTCCAAAGTGGGATGAGCAACGCGGTGACCAGACCTATGGAGAGATGACCACACGGAACGTCTGTCGAGCCAACAGCGAGACGTTTGGAAAGAGGTACGTGGAGTGAGAAAGGATTCGAAAGTGTTGGTATCGTCCACCCACCACCTGTGTTACTCCGCTGGTTGTCAGCCAAGGTACACGGAGTGTTTTCCATGTACGCTATCTCTCGTTCAATCCCTCCATATACTACCTATGACAATCGGGTGGATGTTCGTTGAATTAGCAGCAACGTGCCCAGACAAAACAGGAGAGACTCATGAATCAGGTTCGGAGTGACCGAATATGAGACGCCGAGTTGGAACGAGTCTGTATGCTGGGCTATTGTTCACGGTACTCGGCGTGATTGCGTGGGGAAGTGGTCAACCGTTCATCTTCCCAAGCCTTGGCCCAACCGCCTTTGTTCTCGCGTTTGACCGACGGAGCGAACGGACACAGACGTATCGAGTCATCGGTAGTCACCTTATCGGAGGAATTGCTGGCCTGATAGTGTGGACGGTAGTGGCGACAGGGATTTCTATTACTGCGACACCACCTCCCCTCTCTATAGAGGGCTTTCGCTTGGCTGCAAGTGCAACAGTTTCCATCGTACTGACCAGTTGGGCGATGATAGCCACTGATGCGATTCACCCACCCGCTTGTGCCACGACGCTTATTATCTCACTCGGACTGCTTTCGACACCTCTGCGTGTTGGTATCATTGTCGGTAGTGTTACTATTCTTGTTCTGTTTCACGGTGGCGTACTGTATGTTTTCAAGCGTATTGTTGGTGAATCTCATCCTCTATATAGGGAGGAGAAGTCCGATTGATGAGCAGTAGTCTGTCCGGCATTAATCGGGTGCCATAGGACTGTTTCCGAGATGTAGATTCTTCTTGATGAGGTTGAATCGAGTGCATATATCTGCTCGGCTTCGAGTCGTTTGGTGAGGAAGTCCGCCCTCCCCGATTTGAACGGGGGGCAAGTCGATCTACAGTCGACTGCTCTACCAGGCTGAGCTAAGGGCGGTTATCATATATAGCGACGTTTAATAATTTAAACGTTACTCATCACTATTGTCCATCGACTCAATCACACATCTTCCTCAGCTACATCACGCTCTGTCACACGGATCCCTTTCTCAGCCAAGTGTCGAAGCTGACGTTGCGCAAACTCCTCTTCGGTTGTACCCCGAGTTGCAAGAACGTAGACCTGTGCACTTCCTGTTGGACGCATCGTCCGACCTGCACGCTGGGCACCTTGTCGCCGAGAACCACCAAGACCTGATGCAACAACTGCCAACTCAGCATTTGGAAGGTCAATCCCCTCATCACCGACGCGTGATATAACGAGTACTGATATCTCGTCGTCACGAAATGACTCAAATACTTGATCTCGTCGATAATGTGGCATTTCACCACTAACGAATGGAGCGTCAAGCGCGTCTGCAAGTGCCTCTCCGTGGTCAAGCCATTCAACGAACACAAGAGCACTCGCATCAGAATGCATTCCAAGCAATTTCTTTGTCGTTGTTATCTTCTGTGGGTTTTCTGCGGCTAATCGTCGGCGATCACGACCATCGGCATTTGCCCACTCATTCTGTGAGAGTTCATCTTTCCATGGAACATACTGAATCTCGACATATGGTTCCTGTACATATCCTGCCTCAAACAGTGCTGACCAATCAGTTCCGATAGGCGGACCGACAAGTGTGAAAATCTCTGTTTCCTTATCATCTTCACGGACTGGTGTTGCAGAAAGCCCAAGTCGATGTTTTGTCTGCAAGTCTGCACTCCGCCGATACACCGCAGCAGGGATATGATGAACCTCATCATAGATAATTAATCCCCACTCACGTGAGTCGAACAATGATCGGTGTCTATCCATTCCAGCCGTTTGATAGGTCGCAATTGTTACTGACTGTACTGTCTTTTTTCCGCCGTGATACTCCCCAATTTGATCATCGTTCAGATCGGTGTGCTGAATTAACTCTGCACGCCACTGCGAGGCAAGTTCTCGTGAAGGAACAAGAATGAGCGTCTCACCACCGATCGCTGCCAGTGCACCAATAGCTGTTACTGTCTTGCCAGACCCGGAGGGTCCAACAAGAACACCCGCACGCTGGTCAAGAAAATTATTAACCCAATCCTGTTGATATGAACGAAGTTCAGCCTCGAGTGTGACTGTAAGTGGTTCTCCAGTCTCAAGCTCTCTTTCATCGATTACAGGATATCCAGCTTCATACAACGTGCGTTTAATCGTTGCCTCAGCACCGTCACGAACCCAATTTTGTGTATCCGAGATTGGTGCAATGAGTTGCTCTTCATCAAGCTTTTGTCTTGCGACATTCCCCATCAAACTTTCTGACGCGGCTTCAAGTACCACATACCCATCATTGTGTGTAAAGAGCCGAAACCGATTCGCTCGCTTCCACTGCGTCTCAATCCAAGATTCTAATCCTGGAACACGCCGCGGAAGTGCTGATCGAATCACTGAAATGAGACTTCCGAGATCATCAAACGGTGCTTGCCAGATATCTTCTTGACGCACACGATAGAGATAACCACGCGACTGAGGCTGTCGTGGGGCACGTGTGTCTGCGTCCGTCTCTGCGTCTTCGTCTTCATCTTCAACGATTGTTGTCTTCTCAGGGTCAGTTATGCTAATGCTATCTTGATCAATCATCTCTTCACTTACCTGTGGTCCATGTTGATCTACTGGTTGTCGTTCGCCAGTGGTGTCGACAAGATGCGCGAACTGAGTGAGTTGCGCACGCGTATATTGTGTTGGATTATCAACTACAATCTCGCGGCGGTCTGGAAAGACAACAATGCGTTCACGTGTCGACATTTCCGAAAGTGATGTTGGGTAATATACAACTGGATCGTCATCAACTGTAATATTATCAATGACTCCACTATCAATTAACGTCGATAATTGCTCTGTTATTGTTGCTTGATTTCTCGACAAATAACGTGCAATGGTTGAAGCGGTGACAACGGGTCGACGAGCAGCCTCAAATATATCATAAACCTGATCCGTAGAAAGTCTATCCGATGTTTCGGTTTTATTCGACCGGGGGTGATCATTCGACTCAACCGCTGTTTCGGTCTGTGTGTCTATAGACTTCGCAGATTCCACAGACGCATCAGATTTAGACTTTTTACCCATTACTGGTATTACGTTGCAATAGGAAAACAACTTGCGACATTACCTCTTGGATAATAAAAACCCATATATCGCTGTCAAGACTCCATGTTCAATGGTTGACCACACCCGGATCAGACGTATATAATATATACGAACCTAGTCGGAACTAGCCTATGAGCAAGTATGAATAATATACAATGTAATACTATAATATAGCAATAACGCTCAGATTAATTTAACAGACCAAGATCCTCAATTCGTTCGACAATTTCTTCAACTGCTGCTGCGGCATCATTCGTTTGCTTTCCACCAGTAATAACGATCTTTCCGGATCCAAATAACAAAATAACCACTTCTGGTTGATCCATTCGATACACGAGTCCAGGAAACTGCTCAGGTTCATATTCAACATCTTCTAATCCAAGCCCGATTGCCAGTGCATTCAAATTGAGGGTGTGTCCAAGGTCTGCACTTGAGACAATATTCTGGACAGTTATCTCTGGGTCTTCATCAACAGGAATACTGAGCCCCCGGAGCTTCTCGAAGATGATCCCAAGCGCATCATGCACATCATTGATGCTCTTTGCTCCTGTGCAGACGATTTTTCCTGAGCGAAAAATTAGTGCTGCTGCCTTTGGCTCCTGTGTCCGATACACTAACCCAGGAAAATTGTCAGGATTGAAATCTGCCCCCGGAAGGTCCTCAGCGAGTGCTTCAAGGTCGAGTTCTTGTCCAATCCCAGTCGATGCGACCACATTCTGAATCTCGATTGAGTCTGCGGGTGCACTCATACGTTGTCAAAGTGACGCTCCGTACCCTTATAAAGCCCCATTATAAACCATTCACACGCAGATAATATATCTGTCATAAATTCTGTCATAGAACTCTCGACCAATACGGTCGAATAGCTGCTGTCTGAGCCTTAATCATCCTGGATAAACATCTTCTAGTTATCCAGATGTTGTATTTATATGAAACCCGTATCATATACCGACTTAGCCTTACGACCACTTTGTCGGGTATCCTCAATCGAATCGGCTTGTATTAATCAATCGTTATTATCGAACCGACCTGTACCTATCGTGCAGACACTACTGTGATCTGAACACAAAGCATACACCGTTGATATTTTATTGAAATGGTTTAAGAAGCAACTATGCGCGCATCAATCAGATAATAATCATTTGGTTTAGATTTGATACTCAATTTCTTCACTATATAGCATATATATCGTAAGCAGTCGTTGTGTGTCTCTCATAACACTGTTTCAATTAATCCCCACATCAACGACCTTATATACAACCCTCACATTCGTTATAATGCGAAGAACGCATGACTGCAAGCGGTTCAAATCCGTTTGCATTCACCGATTTCCAACTCAATCATCATACTGATTCAACGGGTTTATACCCATACGACAGTTTTGTTTGGTTGGACAGAAGATGAGGATTCCATCCCTGCGGTCCGCCGTACAGACGGAATCTGATGTTAGCTT
>ERZ1034517.94-NODE-94-length-23516-cov-6.461617_pt1 | contig 23516 bp, 19 predicted proteins | sample MGYA00520599_ERZ1034517 | MGnify/ENA primary metagenome ERZ1034517 (study PRJEB33760, sample SAMEA4777701) | hypersaline lake metagenome | biome: hypersaline environment; feature: brines | place: Spain | collected 2012-08 | depth 0 m ...
TCGACGCCGACGAGTGGGCGGACGGCTTCCCGATCCGCAACCACAACACGACGACGATCGCCCCCACGGGCACGACGTCGATGATCGGCAACACGACCGGCGGCTGCGAGCCCATCTACAACGTCGCCTACTACAAGAACGTCTCCGACGACGTCCAGGGCGACGAGATGCTCGTCGAGTTCGACGACTACTTCCTGCGCACGCTGGAGGCCAACGACGTCGACGTCGAGGCCGTCAAGCGCGAGGCGCAAGAGCAGATGGCCGCGAACGAGTTCGACGGCGTCGAGGGGCTCGACACCGTGCCGGACGCCATCGGCGAGCTGTTCGTCGTCACCGGCGACCTCTCGGCGAAGGACCACGCCGGCGTCCAAGTCGCCTGTCAGAAGGGCGTCGACTCCGCCATCTCGAAGACGGTGAACGCGCCCAACGACTCCACGCTGGGCGACGCCAAGGAGGTCTTCGAGTACATCTACGAGAACGGCGGCAAGGGCGTCACCTACTACCGCGACGGCACCCGCTCGAAGCAGGTGCTCACGACGCGCGCACAGAACACGGAGTTCGCCGACGAGAGCGAGGCCGCGGAGACTATCGTCGAGCAGATCAACGAGGTCTTCGGCGGCGTCGAGGCGTTCCTCGACAACGATGACGTCCGCGCGGCGATCGACGCGGAGGTCTCGGACCTGCTCGAAGCGACCGAGCAGCCCCGGATCGACTACAGCGAGCGCAGCCCGCGCCCCGACTCGCTGTCGGGCGTCACCCAGCGCGTCGAGACGGGCTACGGCAAGCTGTACGTCACCATCAACGAGGACGAGCAGGGGCTGCCGTTCGAGCTGTTCGCGAACATCGGTCACTCCGGCGGCTACACCAACTCCTTCACGGAGGCGCTCGCGAAGGTCATCTCGACGGCGCTGCGCTCCGGCGTCGACCCCGAGGAGATCGTCGACGAGCTCCAGGGCACCCGGAGCCCGAAGGTCGCCTGGGACAAGGGCGAGCAGATCCAGTCGATCCCGGACGCCATCGGCACCGCGCTGCGGCGCTACCTCGACGACGACGTCGACAAGGGGATCCCCCAACAGCAGAGCCTCGACGACGTCGAGGAGGCCGCGGCGGGCGCGAGTCCCCCGAGCCAGACCGACGGCGGCGCGGTGGACGCCGGCGCGGCGACCGACGCGCCGACCGGGGCCGCGCCGACGGGCGAGGACGACGCCGCCGGCGCCGACGACTCCACGCAGGAGCTCATCGCCGCGGGCGAGTCGCCCGAGTGTCCCGAGTGCGGCGGGATGAACCTCTACTACTCCGAGGGCTGCAAGACGTGCGAGTCGTGCGGCTGGTCGGAGTGTTAGGGTAACGAGCGGTCGAAGACGCGGTTTTTTTGCGGACGTCGCTTCCGCGACACGCGCTCACTGCTAGCTCTCCGGTTAGCGTGCCGCTGGCCGGGTGGAGAGGCGGAGAGATGTCGCGAGGGGGTCAGTCGTCCTCGAGCGCCTGCGCGATCCGCTGGAGCTGTCGAGTCGCGTCCCGGACCTCGTCGCGGAGCTGGCGCACCTCGCGGACGAGCTCCTCGTTGCCGCCGTCGTCGCCGCGGCCGCCCGGTTCGCCCTGCGCGCCGGGACCGCCGCCCATGCCGGGCGGACCGCCCGCGCCGCCGGGGCCGCCACCGCCCATCATGCCGGACATCATCTGCGCGAAGGGGTTGCCGCCGCCGCCACCGCCCATCCCCGGCGGGCCGCCGCCGCCCATCATCTCCTCCGGATCGGGGCGGTCGCCCTCCTCGCGCTCCTGTTCGCGTCGCTCGCGGATCTCCTCGACGCGCTCGCGGAAGGACTTCTCCTCGCCGTCGTCGCCGTCGGCGGAGTCGCCCTGTTCGCCGGCCTCGCCGTTCTCGGGGTCGGTGGCGTCGTCGTCTGCCATGCGCGAGCGTTCGGCGGCGCGGCCGAAAAGGGTTGCCGTGGCGTCCGCGACGGTGTATTTATAACCCCGCGGCGGACCGCCGCTGACCGTAGGGCGTGGTCGCCACCAGGCCGGCCGACGGGGTCGCGTCGGCGTCAGGTCCGAACCATCCGGTGACAGTTCGGGCACTCCGTCGCCTCGGCACTCCCGCCGGCCGCGGGCACGCGGTCGCCGCAGTTCGGACACCGCGTCCGAGCGCGAGCGTACTCGGTGCGCGAACGGACCGGCGATCGGTCGTCGTCCTCAGACATGCTTTCTTGGTACTCACTAGCACACAAGTAGGTTATCGACATATTCCTAAAACACGATTTAGGCCGTCGAGCGCGGGTCGTCCGCGCTCCGTCGTCACTCGTGGCCGGAGACGCGAACCGGCTCGTACGGTTCTTCGAGCCACTCGACGTCCGACGTGGAGAGGTCGATGTCGAGCGCCTCGACCGCGTCCTCGAGGTGTTCGACGCTCGTCGTGCCGACGATGGGCGTGTCGACCGGCTCCTTGTGGAACAGCCACGCGAGCGCGATCTGGGCCATCTTCACGCCCTTCTCCGCGGCGAGCTCCTCGACCCGCTCGTTGACCGCTCGGCCGCCGCCCTCGCGGTAGGGGTGCGCGTAGAGGTGCTCTTCCGTCTCGCCGCGGAGCGTGGCGTCGACTTCTTCGTGCGGGCGCGCCAGGTAGCCGCGCGCGAGCGGGCTCCACGGCATCACGCCGATCCCCGCCTTCTCGCAGAGCGGGAGCATCTCGCGCTCCTCCTCGCGGTACGCGAGGTTGTAGTGGTTCTGCATCGTGGCGAACCGCTCGTACCCCTCGCGGTCGCTCGCGTGGAGCGACTCCGCGAACTGGTGGGCCCACATCGACGACGCGCCGACGTGGCGCACGTCGCCGCGGCGCACCGCGTCGTCGAGGGCGGCGAGCGTCTCCTCGATCGGCGTGTCGTCGTCCCAGCGGTGTATCTGGTAGAGGTCGATCGTGTCGGTGCCGAGCCGATCGAGGGAGTTCGACAGCTCCTGTTCGATCGCCTTCCGCGAGAGCCCGCCCGAGTTCGGGTTCGACTCGTTCATCTGGAAGTACCCCTTCGTGGCCACGACGAACTCGTCGCGGTCGTACCCGTCGAGCGCTTCGCCGAGGACGCGCTCGCTCTCGCCGTTCGAGTACATGTTGGCGGTGTCGAAGAAGTTCACCCCGAGCTCGATCGCGCGCTCGACCAGCTCCGTCCCCTCCTCCTCGTCGAGGACCCACTCGCGCCAGTCGGGGTCCCCGAAGCTCATACAGCCGAGACAGATCTTCGAGACGGTCGTACCGGTGGAACCGAGGGTGGTGTACTCCATACGCCGGCCACGGCGAGCCGCAGTAAAAATCCCGCCGTCGAGTCCGGACGCCGAACCGGCCGGGACGATCCGGCTCTCTGTCTCGTATCAATGGTTCAATCGGTCGTTGAAGCCGCGAAAGACGCGGACGAAGATCGGTCGTTGTGGGGGTGTAACCGGATAAAATTGCTTCAATCACCGCCTGAATTCGAGCAAGCGGCATGTAACTATACCACACGGGGCAATATGATTGGATGTCTAACAGGTGTGTCGAAGAAACCAAGCGCGGACGGTTGGGGGCGACGTTCGGGCCGATTCTCAGTGCGATCGTCTGGGTAGTGCCGAATCGATTGCCGAGTCGGCGTCGAGACGGAAAGGCGAGGCGACTGGATGAGCGACGAGGGAGAGTCCAGCGGAGTCGACGCGACGGCGGGCGGACGGTCGGAGGAGACCGGGTCGCTCGGGCGGAACGACCCGGCCGCGACCGACGTAACCGGGAGCGCAGACGGCGACAGCGATGCCGAGGGCGGCGACGGCGCCGTGACCGACGACGCGATAGAGGAGATCTCCTTCCTCACCCGGTCGCCGGTGCGCGTCCGGGTGCTCGACTCCCTGCGACGTCTGGGGACGGTGGAGAAACGGGAGCTCCGCGAGCGAGTCGACGGCGTCCGCACGACCGTGACGCGGAACCTGAACGCCCTGGTCGAGCGGGGGTGGATCGAGGACACCCCGGACGGGTACGAGATCACGGACTGCGGGCGGATGATCGCGGACGAACTGATCGCGCTCACGGAGAGCACGTCGCTGGCGGTCGAGCTCCGACCGGCGCTGCGCTGGCTCGACGTCGAGGAGCTCGGGCTCGACTTGCGGCAGTTCGAGCGCGCGGACATCACGACGGCCGACCCGACGAACCCGTACGCGCCGGTCGAGGAACAGGTCGCGCTCATCCGGCGCGCGACGACGGTCCGCGCGGCGCTGCCGTCCGTGAACCGGCAGATCCTCCAGGCGTGCCGACGGACGGCCCGGACCGACGACGGCGAGGTCGAGATCGTCTTGGAGTCGGCGGCGGTCGACCGGCTGCGCTCGACCGACCGGTACGCGGAGCTGTTCGCTGACGTCTGCCGACACTGTACGGTGTTGGAGTACGACGGAACGCTGCCGTACTACGTCGGGGCCGCCGCGGAGGGGGTCCAACTGGGGACGACCGACGGCGACAACCTCGTCAGGGTGCTGTTGCGGTTCGACGTCGACGACGACGTCCGAGCGTGGGCGGATGACCGCTTCGAGCGATTCGAGCAACGCACGCACATAGTAGAGAGTCGGGAGTAAGCGGGTTCGAACGGCGACTTTCGCTCTTCTCGGCGGTTCGACGAGCGGTGCGCGCACTCGTGCGCGGCGCACACGAGAGGGGAGGCTCGAAAGCGTGCGGTCCGCGCGACCAGCCACGCGAGCGCGGGAGTGCGGGTCCGGGCGACGCGTCCGACCGCCCGAGCGCCCCGATGACGCGAGCGCGACGGCGCACGATTCGGCTCGGTCGAGCGCCGCGGTGAATTCTCGTGGTCGGAGAGCCGGTGAGAACGAAGTGCCGGTCGATCGGTCCCAAGTCGCCGTGAGCCGCGGGCGGACGACGGCGAGAACCGTCGCCGCGTCGCGTCGATCGGGCCACCAGAGTCGATCGGTCGAGAGAAATCGGCCGACTGCGTCGATACCGCACTGCTGCGAACCGCGGATAGATTCACGTATTGCGTTTTGTGCGTGGTGCGCACAGGTTCGCGAAGTACGCTATCACGACTGCCGATTCGAGTGCGGAACTACTAAACGTGCAACTGGCTTCGTCTGTCCGCGATTCGTGAAAATACGACGTGTGTATTGTGTGCGCTAAATGTTCTTGTTCGCCTGTTCTGCGAACAGCATCCGACACAAATGTACGGTAAACGCACTAATATGTGCTATTGTTGTACAATACTTCGGCGTCACAGCCAATCATGTATTCGACAGACACGGACGGTGGAAGCGTTCGGCAGTCGGCCGGGGCCGTACTGATGGCCCTGGCGATGGTCGTATCGATGGTCGCCGTGGCCGGGGTCGCAGTCGGCCCCGCGGCAGCGGATCACACAGGCGACTTCCCCTCCGGCGAGGACGATCTCGAGAGCGACGAGATCCTCGTCGACGACGACTTCGAGGAGGGCGAAGTGAACGAATCGGACCAGATATTCAACGAGCTCGGACCGGCGCTGGAGGAGGCCGAGTCCGCCTTCTCCGTGTACGTCAGAGAGGGCGACTACGAGGAGAACGTCGTAGTCGACACGAACGTCGACCTGATCGGTGAAGACGAGGGCGACGATCAGTTCGACGGCGTGCGGCTCGTGGCCGATGACCCCTCAGAGCCCGCGCTCGACGTACAGACCGACGGCCTCACCGTCACCCACATGACGATCGTGGGCGGCGACGGCGGGGTCGGCGTGCTCCTCTCGGGGAGCTCCGGGACTGACAACGTCAAGAACCTCGACTTCTCGCACAACATCGTCGCCGCCGGCGACGGCGGGTCCGGGTTCGTCGCGGAGCCGATGTCGCAGGGCGCACCCGACGACGGGAACGCGCTGGTCGACAACACGTTCACCGTCACGCCCGACGCGAGCGCAGAGGAGCTCGTGTTCGTCGCCGGAGTGCCGGTCTCCGGTGGCGACGGCCAGCCCGACGGCTACACCGTCGCGGACAACACGTTCACGACGGCGACGCCGTCCGGCTACGACGACGGAACGACCGGCATCTCGCTCCACCTAGAGAGCGACGACGCGACGGTCGAGAACAACGCGTTCCCCTCCGTCGGGTCGGGCGGTGACGCGACCTACGACGTCGCGGTCGCCGGGGACAACAACGTGGTCCTGAACAACGACCTCGCGTCGGCCGGCTTCGGCGACGGGCTCTTGCTCGCCGGTGACGGAGTCTCTGCGACGGACAACGTTATCGACGGCGCCGACGGTAACGGCGTCCTCGTCTTGGACAGCTCCGCGAACGTGGCCATCGAGAACAACGAGATCGTCGAGAGCGGCGAGTGGGGCGTCAACGCCGGCGCGGTCGCCGACCTCGACGTGGCGAACAACCTGATCGAGGACAACCTCGGCGGCGTCATCGCCGACGGCGGCTCGGAGGTCACCGTGAGCGGTAACGACATCCTCGACAGCGAGGTCGAGGGCGTCTCGATCACGGGCGCCGAGACCGCGACCGTCGAAGACAACACGGTCGACGCCGCGGACGACGTCGGTGCGGGCGTCTCGATCACCGAGTCGAGCGACGTGCTCGTCGCGGCGAACGACGTGATTGCGAACGACGACGGCGGTATCGGCCTGTCCGCGATCAGCGCGGGCGCGACCGTCGACGACAACCTCGTCGACGGCAGCGGCGGCGGAATCGCCGCGTCCAACGTCTCCGGCGGCCTCGCGGTCTCCGGCAACGACGTGACGGACGGCGACGACGGCATCGACGCGACCGGTATCACCGGCGCGCTCGACGTGACCGACAACCTCGTCGACGCGAACACCGACGACGGGATCGCCATCGAGGGCGTCGCGGACGGCGCGACGACCGTCGCGGCCAACGACGTGACGAACAACGAGGACCCGAGCGCGGAGGCCAACTACGGCATCCGGGTCATCGCCGTCGAAGCGCTCGACGTGTCCGACAACCTCGTCGAGAGTAACGGCTTGTTCGGCGTCGATGTATTGGATGCAGGCGACGTTACCGCCGGTTCGAACACGATCTCGGACCACGACGCCGAGGGCCTCACTGTCTCGACCGCCGGGAACGTGACCGCCGAGGGCAACACGATCAGCGACGTCGGGAGCGCGCTCACCGCGACGGGCGTCGCCGACGTCGACGCCGCGGACAACGACATCAGCGACGCCGAGTCCGGCATCGGCGTCTTCGAGGCGGCCGATGTGAGCGTCGCCGCCAACGACATCAGCGAGATCGACGACGGCGCCATCACGGTCAACACGGCCGTGACCGCGATCGTCGAGTCGAACGGCGTCGAGAGCGCCGGCGACGGCATCGCGGTAAGCGCGGTCGACGTCGACGCGAGCGTGACCGACAACGACGTCAGCGACGTCGGCGTCGGCATCGCGATCGACGCGGTCGGCACCGACGAGCCGGTCGACGTCGAGCGCAACGTGCTCGACGCGTACGACACCGGCATCTACTTCGAGGCGTTCGACGCCGAACAGCCGCCGTACGCGGCGTACAACGACCTCCTCGACGAGGAGGCCGTCGACGTCGCCAACGACGGGCCGACGACCGTCGAGGCGCTGTTCAACTACTACGACACCGACGCGAGCGTCTCGCACTCGGATATCGACGGGAACGCCGCCTTCGAGGGCGACGTGCTCTACGACCCGTTCCTGACGGTCTCGCAGTCGGACGTCAGCGTGCAGGAGCCGGAGAACACGCAGGAGTTCGGCCACGAGCTGACGCTCGAGGCCACGCCGAACACGAGCGACCCGCAGGTCGTCGCCTTCCCGGCGGCGGTCGAGGGGACGGTCGGTGAGGTCTTCTCCGACCTGCCCGCGGGCGCGTCCGTGTTCGCGTACGACGCCTCCGAGGACGAGTTCGTCCCCGGCGGCGACATGGCCAACGAGTCGATCGGCGCGCTCGACGCGTTCGTCGTGACCGACCTCGACGAGGACGCGACGGTCGCGTTCGAGTACCCGTCCGACGGCACGGCCAGCCCCGGCGTGAAGCAGCTCGACGAGGGCTGGAACCTCGTCGGTGCGCCCAAGAAGACGACGGTGAACACCGCGTTCTCCAGCGTCCTCAACGGCGACGAAGCGCAGGTGAGCCACCTCTACGGCAACGCCGCCGACCAGCCGGACTTCGTGGACGACACGACGGCGACGCGGGACGGCGAGCCGCTGTGGTTCGAGAGCACCGAGGACGCCTCCGGCCAGGCGCCCTCGTTCAGCGTCCTGGGCGGCGAGCCCGGTAACCAGATCGTGAGCCCGTACACCGGGTACTGGGTGAGCGTCGACGCCGGCACCGAGGACGCGAGCGTCACCGGTACGCTGCCCGACTCGGGCGCTACGGCGCTGGAGGAGATCCAGACGCTCGAAACGGACGAAGAGGAAGACGAGATCGAGTAACGAAGACTCATGACGCACACCACCAGAACGCTGCTCGTCGTCGCCGTGGTCCTGCTCGCGCCGCTGGCCGCCGCCGCTCCGGCGGCCGCGCAGCCGAATCCGCCGGCTGAGTTCTACGGGTCCGCCGCGGTCGACGGTGAGCCAGCGCCAGAAGGCACGACGGTCCAGGCCGTCCTCGACGGCGAGGTCGTCGACGAGACCACGGTCGACGGTGACGGTCAGTATGGTGGCGCGGACCCGCTCGCCGATCGGCTCACCGTTCAGTGCGCCGAAGGCGACAGCGGCACCGTCGAGTTCCAGCTCGCGAGCGGCGTGAGCGCGAACCAAACCGCCGAGTGCCAGCCCGGCGAGGCCGTCGAAGTCGACTTGACGTTCCCGTCGCTCGGAGACGATCCGGACGGCGGCGACGGCAGTGACGGCGGCGACGGTAGCGACGGTAGCGATGGTAGTGACGGCAGCGACGGCAGCGACGGCAGCGACGGTAGCGACGGCAGCGACGGTAGCGACGGCAGCGACGGTAGCGACGGTAGCGACGGTAGCGACGGTAGCGACGGTAGCGACGGCGGTTCCTCCGGCGCGCCGAGCGGTGGCGGCGGTGGCGGCGGTGGCGGCGGTGGCGGACAGGTCGGCGCTTCGACGCCAGACGGTCCGAGCGTCGACGTCATTCCCGTCGACGACGGCGCGACGCTTCGCGTCGAGGACGTCCCGGGTAACGATCCGGTCGACGTCGACGTCGACGGGGCCGCCTCCGGTGCCGGCGTCTCGCTCCGGTCGATGACCGTCGATCACCGGCTCGAACCGGACGACTACCGCATCGAAGTGACGAACGTCGCCGAGCGGCCGACCGGCGGCGCGTCCGCGCTGGACGACGCCGAGGCGGTCGGCTACCTCGACGTGGAGCCGATCGGCACCGACCGGATCCGGTCCGCGACGCTGCGGTTCGCGGTCGATCCGGCGTCGCTCCCGGCGAACGCGTCCGCGGAGGACGTGGCGCTGTACCACTACGCGGACGGGTGGGAGCGGCTCGACACCGAAGCGGTCTCCGCGGACGGCGACCGCTACGAGTTCGCCGCGCAGATCGACGCGTTCTCGCCGTTCGCGGTCGGCGTCGCCACCGCGGACGTCGCGGTGACGGAGGCGGGCGTCACCGCCGATGAAGTCGCCGCGGGCGAGGTCGTCGAGGTGAGCGCGACCGTGACGAACGACGGTGCCGCCGAGGGCGCGGCGACCGTCACGCTGCTCGTCGACGGCGAGGAGCGCACCGACCAGCGGGTGACGGTGCCCGCCGGCGAGTCGATCGAGGTGCTGTTCTCGACGCCGGTCGACGAGGCGGGCGAGTACTCGTTCGCCGTCGACGGCGTCGACGCCGGCAGCGTCTCGGTCGTCGAGGGCGACGCGACCGCCGACGCCGAGGGCGGCGACTCGGAGAGCGCCGACGCCGAGAGCGGCGGCGACACGCCGCTCGAAGAGCAGGCGCCCGGGTTCGGCCCGGTCGTCGCGCTGCTCGCACTGCTCGGTGCCGCGCTGCTCGCGCGCCGTCGCTGACGCGCGCGAGCGGTCCGAACAGCCGCTTTTTCTTTTTTACCCGACTAAATGCGAGCCGCGAGAGCGCGCGCTAGAGGTCCCGGAACGACGCGGTGTACACGAGGAACGCGCCGGTGAGGAGGACGAACGCGAGGAACGTCACGAGCGCGAGCACGTTCGCGACCGGGGAGAGCGGCGCGAGGAAGGACTCTCCGGTCGAGTCGAGCACGAGGACGGCGAGGAGGGCGGCGATCAGCCCGAGCAGCCAGTTCGTGAGAATGTCGTCCATGGGTCGCTCGACACGACGGGCCGACAAAAAGCCGCGGATGACGCGGAGCCGGGGGCGGCGCGGAGGCGCGGACGACTCGGGACCGCCGCGGCCGCGTCGACGCCGCCGGAGCTATGAGAGTCGGGACCGTTGATCGTTTCGTGAGCGACCGGACGACCTGCTGGCTGCTCGGCGACCAGCTCAACCCCGACCTCGACGTGCTCGACCGGGCCGACGACGTGCTGCTGATCGAGGCCCACGGGTTCGCCGACCGGAAGCCGTACCACGCCCACAAGCTGACGCTCGTGTTCTCGGCGATGCGGCACTTCCGCGACGACCTCCGCGATCGCGGCCACGACGTGACGTACGTGCGGGCCGATTCGTTCGGCGAGGGGCTCGACGAGTTCTTCGCCGGCCGTCGTCCCGAGGCGGACGGCGGCGACGACGACAGCGGCCCGCACCTCCGGCTCATGCGGCCCGCGAGCCACGGCGCCGGCGAGCGGCTCCGCGAGCTGGTCGCCGAGCGCGGCGGCACGCTCGAACTCGTCGACAACGAGCTGTTCTGGACGACGCCGGGGGACTGGCGTGGGTGGGCCGGCGACGGGGAGGCCGCGATCGGCGAGGACGGGGCCGCGGAGCGGACCTTCCGACAGGAGAACTGGTACCGGCACGTCCGCCGTGAGGCCGACGTGCTGATGGACGACGGCGACCCGGTCGGCGGGGAGTGGAACTACGACGACCTGAACCAGGAGACGCCGCCGGACGACTGGACGCCGCCGGGGCGGCCGACGTTCGAACCGGACGAGCTGACCCGCGAGACGCACGCGTGGGTCCGCGAGCGGTTCGACACGTGGGGGAACGACTCGCTCGACGAGTTCGGGTGGGCAGTCACTCGGGAGGAGGCCCGCGAGGCGCTCGACCGGTTCGTCCGAGACGGGTTGCCCGCGTTCGGGCGGTACGAGGACGCGATGGTCGGGGGCGAGCCGTTCCTCTCGCACTCGCTGCTCTCGCCGGCGATCAACCTCGGGCTGCTCGACCCGCGCGAACCCGTGCGGGCGGTCGAGCGCGCCTACGCGGAGCGCGGCGTCGAGCCCGGCGCGTACGACCCGGACGACCACGGCGACGGGGGCGGGACGGCGACGTCGCTCGACGAGTTCGGCGGGGACGCGGCGGACAGCGAGGACGGAGCGACCGGGGGCAGCGCGGCCGAGAGCGGCGAGCCGGCCCCGGTGCCGCTCAACGCCGTCGAGGGGTTCGTCAGGCAGGTGATCGGCTGGCGGGAGTTCATGCGCCACGTGTATCGCGAGGCGATGCCGGAGCTCGCGGACGCGAATCAGTTGGACCAACGGCGGGAGCTCCCCCCGGCCTACTGGGACGGCGAGACGGACATGCGGTGTCTCTCGGAGGCGGTCGGCCACGTCCGGGAGTTCGGCTACGCCCACCACATCGAGCGGCTGATGGTGCTGTCGAACTTCGCGCTCGTGTACGGCGCCGACCCCGCGGAGCTGAACGAGTGGTTCCACCTCGGCTTCGTCGACGCCTACCACTGGGTGACGACGCCGAACGTCGTCGCGATGGGGTCGTTCGGCACCGACGTGCTCTCCTCGAAGCCGTACGCCTCCTCGGGGAACTACGTCAATCGGATGAGCGACCACTGCGCCGACTGCCGGTACGCCGTCTCGCGGACCACGGGCGAGGGGGCCTGCCCGTTCAACGCGCTCTACTGGGACTTCCTGAAGGAGAACGAGGAGACGCTCCGCGGGACGGGGCGAATGGGACTGATGTACTCGCACGTCGACAAGAAGGACGACGAGGAGTGGGCGGCGATCCGGGAGCGGGCGGACCGGGTGCGTGAGCTCGCCGGAGACGGGGAGCTGTGAGGCCTACTCGCCGCTCGCGAGGCGGCGGAGCCGCGGGAGCGCCTGCTCGTACCCGAGGCCGACGAGCCCCACGTACAGCGCGAGCAGCCCCATGCCGACGGCCCAGGCGCCGAGGACGAGATCGCCGCCCGAGACCGCGGAGAGGCCGAACCGTTCGAGCACGACGCCGACCGCGGCGGCCGCGCCGGCACCGACGGTGACGGCGAGGAGTTCGACGAGTTCGACCGCGACGGCAGGTACTTCGACCATACCCGAGGAGGGACGGGCGGCGATTATGACTCTTTCGGGACCACGGTGAGCGCCCCGTCGTCGGCCGAGTCACCGGCAGCGACCCGCTCTGGGCGACTCACTTCAGGCCGAACGACCGCATGACGGTGTCCGCGAGCCCCTTCGCGATCAGCGCCAGTCCCGCGAGGAGCACCATCATCGCGCCGGCGATGACGGGGTCGCGATAGGTGATGATGCCGACCGCCACGACGACGAGGAGGAGCCCGACGATGCCTTCGAGGCCGAGTTTGCTTCGCATGTCGTCGAGTCGCCGTCGAGCGTTGTTAAATCGGACTGATTCGCGCGCACGCGACTCGGCGGCGACCCGAGAACGCGTCCGCGTCGCCCGGCACAGAGCGGCCCTTTTATTTCCGCGAGCGCGTATCATCGCGTACGCATGAGCAACGGAGACGGTGGCGGTCGGAACGACCTCCGGATGCCCGACGACGACGAGGTGTTCGCGGAGGTCGTCGAGATGCTCGGCGCGAACCGCGTGAAAGTGCGCTGTGCGGACGGCAAACAGCGAACCGCGCGCATCCCCGGCCGGATGCAAAAGCGCGTGTGGATCCGCGAAGACGACATCGTCCTCGTCGAGCCGTGGGACTGGCAGGACGAGAAGGCCGACATCTCGTGGCGCTACGAGAAGAGCGAGGCCGAACAGCTCCGCGAGGAAGGCCACCTCCAGCAGGCGGAGTGAGCGTCTCGGCTCTCCGACGGCGCGCCGAGCGCCCGTCGCGTCGCGTCGGTCGGCCGCGTTCCCCGCGCCGCCCGCGCGGCGCTTAAGTTCGAACGGGCCCCAGCGAGCGTATGCTCCGGCTCGCGATGACGACCGACGCGGAGACGTTCGAACGCGTGCGCGGGCCGCTCGCCGACCGCGGCGTCGACGTCGGTCACGTGCGGGCGAAAGAGCGATTGCTCCGCGTCTCGGGCGGTGACGCCGAGGGCGACGGCTCCCCGGCGGCCGACGCCGACGAGTTCGACGGGTTCGACGTCGGCCTCGTCTACCCCACCCGGCTGATGGAGGGGGCGGTCGTCGACGAGCGACTCGGCGTGCCGTGGGTGAACGGCCGCGACGCGGTCGTCACCTCGCGCAACAAGGCCGGCGTGCTGGCGACGCTCGACGCCGTCGGCCTCCCGACGCCGAGGACGACGCTCGTGTCGAACCCGGTCGACGAGTCGGTCGTCGTCGACGCCGTCAGCGAGTTCTCCTACCCCGTCGTCGTGAAGCCGAACTCCGCGACCCGCGGCGTCGGCGTCGCGGCCGCGACCGACCTCGACTCGCTCTTAGGCGTGGTCGACTACCTGAACCTGATTCACGACTACCGCGCCACCGGCGACAAGTCGTTCCTGATCCAGGAGTACCTCCCCGACGCGCGCGACTACCGCGCGATGGTCGTCGACGGCGCGTACGCCGGGGCGGTGCGGCGCGAACTCGACGCCGACGCGCTCGCGGCCGGCCGGTGGAAGCACAACGTCCACCGCGGTGCGACGGCCCGGGGCGTCGACCTCGACCCCGAGGCGCGGGAGCTCGCGGAGCGCGCGGCGGCGGCGCTCGGGATCGACTACCTCGGCGTCGACCTGCTCGCGACCGACGACCGCCTCGTGGTCAACGAGACGAACGCGCGGCCGACCGTCGACGCGGCGACGAAGTACGAAGAGGACTTCTACGACCGGTTCGCGGCGCTCGTCAGGCGAACCGCAGAGAACGAGTGAGAAGCGGGGAGTGACGGGCCGGCTCAGACCAAGTCGATCGACGCGCTGTCGTCGTCGCGGTCGAACGAGACCTCCAAGACGCCGTTGTTGAACGTCGCGTCCGCGGAGTGCTCGTCGACGGGCGCGGGGAGTTCGACCGTCTCGTCGTACTCGCGCCGGTCGGAGACGGCCGAGATGGTGAGCGCGTCGCCGTCGCAGCGGAGCGAGAGGTCGTCCTTCGAGACGGCGGGGAGGTCGGCGACGAGACGGACCGACTCCTCGGTCGTGTACGCGTCGACGTGGGTGTCGGAGCCGAACCCGGCGTCGTCGGCCGACGCGGCGTCGCCGGTGGCCATCTCGTTCATCATCCGCTCGATCTCCTCGAAGAAGTCTCCGAACGGATCGTCGCGGTCGTCTCTGTCCATACCCCACGTGAAGTCGGTGACTCCGATAAGCCTTCTGTCGGTCGCCGTATCGGCCGGTATCCGCTCGTCGCCCGGCGGCGACGACCGGCGTCGGCCGACACCGGCGACGGGTGACGATCCGTCGACGAGACGGCGGATCCGTGACGCCGATCGTAACAAATTCGAACGATTATGACGATCTCCGTCGGACTGAGCCGGATTTAAGTAGTTGCGGCTCGGCTTTTTCGAACATGAGTAAATCGTACCTGTCAGCCGGCGAAGACGTGAGCGACGACGAGGTCGTCCGGGTGGGGCTCAACGGCTTCGGTCGCATCGGGCGAAACGTGTTCCGCGCGGTGCTGGAGAACCCCCGGATCGAGCTCGCCGGGATCAACGACGTGATGGACTTCGACGACATGGGCTATCTCGCCAAGTACGACACCGTCATGGGCCGGCTGGACGGCGTCGAGCGCGACGGCGACGCGCTGACCGTCGGGGGGACCGAGGTGCCGCTGTTCAACGTCCAGGACCCCGCCGACCTCCCCTGGGACGAGCTCGACGTCGACGTCGCCTTGGAGTGTACGGGCATCTTCCGCACCCGCGACGACGCCAGCGCGCACCTCGACGGCGGCGCGGACACCGTGATCATCTCGGCCCCGCCGAAGGGCGAGAAGCCGGTCAAACAGCTCGTCTACGGCGTCAACCACGACGAGTACGAGGGCGACGACGTGGTCTCGAACGCCTCCTGTACGACGAACTCCATCACGCCGGTCGCGAAGGTGCTCGACGCGGAGTTCGGCATCGACGCCGGCACCCTCACCACCGTCCACGCCTACACGGGCTCCCAGAGCCTCATCGACGGCCCGATGAGCAAGCGCCGCCGCGGCCGTGCGGCCGCCGAGAACATCGTCCCCACCTCCACCGGTGCGGCCGGCGCCGCCCAGAAGGTCCTCCCGCAGCTCGAGGGCAAGATCGACGGCATGGCGATGCGCGTCCCGGTCCCGACCGGCTCGCTCACGGAGTTCGTCGTCAGCCTCGAGGAGACCGTCACCGAGGAGGAGGTCAACGCGGCCTTCCGCGACGCGGCCGACTCCGGTCCGCTCGCCGGCGTCCTCGGCTACACCGACGACGAGGTCGTCTCCTCCGACATCGTCGGGCTCCCCTTCTCCAGCTACGTCGACCTCCAGTCGACGAACGTCATCGCCGGCGGGAAGCTGCTGAAGATCCTCACCTGGTACGACAACGAGTACGGCTTCTCGAACCGGATGCTCGACATGGCCGCGTACGTCCAGGACGAGGCGTAGACGGCTCGATCCCCGACGCGTCCGGCTGACGCGTCGGCTCGACGGTGCCGTTCCCTGACGGCGACGTTCCACGGTGCCGTTCCCTGACAGCGACGTTCCACGGGGCCGGTTCCCGACGGCAACGTTCCCCCGGAGCGCAACCGCTTAACTACCCCATCGACGACCGTTCACCATGCCCGAGTTCGACACCATCGACGACCTCCCGGCCGACTCGCGCGTCCTCGTTCGACTGGACCTCAACTCCCCCATCGAGGACGGATCACCGCAGGACAACCGCCGCTTCGAGCGCCACGCGGAGACGGTCCGCGAACTCGCCGCGGCCGGCCACCGGGTCGTCCTCATGGCCCACCAGGGCCGCCCCGGCCGCGACGACTTCACGTCGCTCGCCGGCCACGCGGCGATCCTCGCGGACCACGTCGGCCGCGACGTGGCGTTCGTCGCCGACACGTACGGCGACGAGGCGCTGGAGGCAATCGACGCGCTCGACGCGGGCGAGGTCCTCCTGTTAGAGAACACCCGGATGTGCGAGGACGAACTGCCCGAGGAGTCGCCCGAGGAGAAGGCGGAGACGGAGTTCGTCCGGACGCTCGCGCCGCGCTTCGACGCGTACGTCAACGACGCCTACTCCGCGGCCCACCGCAAGCACGCCTCGCTCGTCGGCTTCCCCCTTGCGCTCCCCGCGTACGCGGGCCGCGTGATGGAGACGGAGTACGAGGCGAACACCGCCATCGCGACCCGGGAGTTCGAGGGCCCCGTGACGATGGTCGTCGGCGGGACGAAGGCGACCGACGTCATCGGCGTGATGGACGCGCTGGACGACCGCGTCGACCGCTTCCTGCTCGGCGGCGTCGCCGGCGAGCTGTTCCTCCGCGCCGCGGGCCACCCGGTCGGTCGCGACGTGGGCGAGATGGACCTCTTCGACGAGCAGTGGGAGCGGAACCGCGAGCTGATCGAGTCGGTCCTCGACGAGCGCGGGGACGCGATCCACCTCGCGAGCGACCTCGCGTACGAGGGCCCGGACGGCGAGCGCGCGGAGGTCGCCGTCGACGACATCGACCAGAAGGAGACGGGCTTCCTCGACGTCGGCGCCGCGACGGTCGACGACTACCGCCCGCTGATCCGCGAGTCCGACGGGGTCTTCGTGAAGGGCGCGCTCGGCGTCTTCGAGGACGAGCGGTTCGCCGACGGCACCGTCGGGGCCCTGGCGGCCATCGCGGAGACGGACTGCTTCTCGGTCGTCGGCGGCGGCGACACCTCCCGGGCCATCGAGATGTACGGCCTCAGCGAGGGGGACTTCTCGCACGTCTCCATCGCGGGCGGCGCGTACATCCGCGCGCTGACGGGCGAGCCGCTCCCGGCGGTGGAGGTCTTGGAGGCGGCGGCGGAACGGCAGTAGAAGGGCGGAATCGGTCTCCGAGCGGGGCTGGGCGTTCGAGCCGGGCGACCGGTCGAGTTACTCTTCGACGTCGAGGTCGAACTGCTCGTTCTCCGTGACCGCGTTCAGGACGACGCTCGTGTTCGACTCCCGGATGTCCGCGTCCGTGAGGATCGACTTGATCTGGTCGTTCATCCCGTCCGTGTCGGTGAACTTCCCGATGGCGATCACGTCGTAGTCGCCGGTGACCTCGTAGACGCTCACCATCTGTTTCTCCTGGCGCAGCTTCTCCGTGACGTCCGGCAGCGCGCTCCCCTCGACCTTGAGCTGGAGCACGGCCGTCACGTCGTACCCGATCTTGTCGTAGTCGACGACGGGGGTGTACCCCCGGATCACGCCCTCCTCCTCCAAGTCGCGGAGGTGGTTCGAAACGGTCGTCACCGAGACATCGAGCTCGTCGCCCAGGCTCCGGAGGCTCGCGCGGCCGTTGCTGAGCAGCGAGTTGATGAGCTTCGCGTCGAGGTTTTCGTACGTCATCACACCTAACCACGCTTCCGGGGGTTTAGAATTTTACGAACGTCCAGCAGTTTTGCCTGTCTGGCGGTTCATGCGCCAAGCGATAAGGCCTTTATACTGGCAGATAACGATTCAACCGTCCAGAACATGACGGACGAACACGCGAAACCGGACGGCGGCCTCACGGCCGATGAACAGGCGGTACTCGACGAGATCGAGGAGCAGAACGTCGATTTCCTGCGGCTCCAGTTCACTGACATCCTCGGCGTCGTGAAGAACGTCTCCGTCCCCGCCCACCAGGCGGAGAAGGCGTTTACCGAAGGGATCTACTTCGACGGCTCCTCCATCGAGGGGTTCGTGCGCATCCAGGAGTCGGACATGCGGCTCGTCCCCGACCCCGACACGTTCGCGGTGCTCCCGTGGCGCAACGACGGCGACTCGGGCGCGGCGCGGCTCATCTGTGACATCGTCGACACCGACGGCGAGCCGTTCGTCGGCGGGCCGCGGCAGGTCCTGAAGTCGGTCCTCGCCGAGGCCGAGGAGATGGGCTACTCCGTCTCGATCGGTCCGGAGCCGGAGTTCTTCCTGTTCGAGAAGGACGACGACGGCAACGCGACCACCATCCCGCACGACAACGGCGGCTACTTCGATCTCGCCCCCAAGGACCTCGCGTCCGACGTGCGCAAGGAGATCATCTTCACCTTAGAGGAGATGGGCTTCGAGATCGAGGCCTCCCACCACGAGGTCGCCGAGGGCCAACACGAGATCAACTTCAAGTACGCCGACGCGCTCACGACCGCGGACAACATCGCGACGTTCCGCGCCGTCGTCCGCGCGGTCGCCGAGCAGCACGACCTCCACGCCACGTTCATGCCCAAGCCCATCGCCGACATCAACGGCTCGGGCATGCACAGCCACATCTCGCTGTTCGACGAGGACGGCAACGCCTTCGCCGACGACTCCGACGAGTTCAACCTGAGCGAGACGGCCTACGAGTTCATGGGCGGCATCCTGGAGCACGCCCCCGCGTTCACGGCGGTCACGAACCCGACCGTGAACTCCTACAAGCGGCTGGTGCCCGGCTACGAGGCCCCCATCTACGTCGCGTGGTCCGACACGAACCGCTCGGCGCTCGTCCGCGTCCCGGACGCCGCGGGCGTCTCCGCGCGGTTCGAGGTCCGCAGCCCCGACCCGTCCTGTAACCCCTACCTCGGCATGGCGTCGCTCATCGCCGCCGGCCTCGACGGGATCAAGACCGGCGCCGACCCCGGCGACCCGGTGCGCGAGGACATCTACGAGTTCGACGACGCGAAGCGCGAGGAGTACGGCATCGAGACGCTGCCGCCGAACCTCGGCGCGGCCGTCGAGGAGCTGGAGACCGACGAAGTGCTCCAGGAGGCCCTCGGGCCGCACACCTCCGAGAAGTTCGCCGAGGCGAAGTCCCAGGAGTTCAGCGAGTACCTCACCCAGGTGTCGCAGTGGGAGGAGGACCGCTACCTCGAAACGTTCTGAGGGCGACCGGCGGATATCCCGCGACCGAGCTTTTTTGCGCCGCGTCAGCCGCCGAGCGCCGGCTCCACCCGTCCGGGCAGCGCCGGGAGCGCGACGACGGCGACCACGGCGGCGGTCGTCGCCGCCAGCGTCACCGGGAGCGCTCCCGAGAGGGCGTACGCGCCGACCCAGAGCCCGCCGGTGACCGCCAGCGCGGGGACGGCGACGCGGGCCGGGACCGACGGCTCCGCGCCGTCGACGAGTCGCCACCCGATCGCGCCGCCGGCGCCGGTGGCGATCCCGATCCCCGCCTCGACGACCTCCCCCGTGTGTCCGCCCGCGACGGCGACGGCCAGCGCGCCGGCCGAGACGACCGCCGCGAGGGCGAACGCCGGCGCGGGGTCCAGTTCGGCGGTCGGTCCGGCGGACGGGTCCGCGTCGGCCGACCGCCGGACTCGCGGGTCGCCGGCGAGCCACAGCGCGACGGCGACGGTCCCCGCGCCGACGGCCAGCCCCGCGAGCACGTCGACGAGGTAGTGGACCTCGATGATCACCCGGGAGGCCGCGACGGCGACGGCGGCCGCTCCGGCCGCGAGGTAGCGGCGGCGGTCGGTCCAGAGCCGGTCGTACAGCAGCGCGATCGCGAGGTACGCTGCCGCGCCGCCGGTGGCGTGCCCGCTGGGGAAGCCGAACCCGTCCGAGAGCACCTGCGCCTCGTACCAGCCGGAGAGGAGCGTGGGGAGCCACGTCGGGACGTCGGCCGGCGGCATCGCGCCGGGCGGTCGGGGGACCGCGAACCACGCCTTCCCGAGCGCCGTCGCGGCGTACGCACAGGTGACCGCCGCGATGGCGGTCGCGCCGGCGCGGCGCGGCGAGCCGGCGACCTCGTCGCCCGCGAACCAGTAGCCGACCGCGAGCAGCGCGAAGAGGAACCACGGGTCCGCGAGGTGGGTGACGGCCGCGAAGGCGACGACGACGAACTCGGGGAGCGCGTCGACGAGGACTACCTCGCCGACCCCGCGCTCGGCCGCGACGAGTCCGGTCACGCGCCGATCACGCGGTCGCTCGCCGCCGGGTCGGAAGGCGCGGGGGCGGTCGTCACCGGGCCGCGGGGCGCGGCGTCGATCGTCACCGGGGCGGGAGGCGCGGTGTCAGTCATCGCCGCGGCGGCGGGCGTAGTCGAGCGCCTTGCCGGGCGTCTCGATCAGGTTGAGGCCGATGCCGACGACGACGAAGATCGTGTACAGGCCGAGCGTCGACAGCCCGAGGACGACGATCGCGCCGACCGCGTAGATCCCGTCGAGGGAGGTCAACGCGGCGAGCGTCAGCACGGTCCCGTACAGCAGCACGAGGTACGGCCCCCAGCCCCGGGCGTGGCCCCGGCGCATCCGCGAGCGGACGTACCGCTTCAGTTCCGACTCGACCTCCGGTTTGTCGACCGTCCGGCGTTCCACGTCGTCTTCGAACTCGTCGAGCTGCGACCGCAGCTCCCGGACCTCCGCCTCGAGAGCGGCGACGTCCGGCGCGCCGCGCGGCCGTTCGTCGTCGTCCCCGTCGGGATCCGACTCGCCGTTCATACCCGTGGGTCGGTCGCGGTCCTGTTGTAACTGCCGGTCCGCGGCGTCGTCGGAGCCGCCGGCCGCGACGCCGACGCCGTCGCTCCCAGCCTCGGTCGGCCCGTCGCCGCCGGCCCCGCGCCCCGCGAGCACCACGTTGACCACGCCGCCGAGGACGACGACGACGGCGGCGAGGTACAGCCACGTGACGAGGAGCAGGATGCCGCCGATGACGCCGTACACCTGGTACTGCGCGGCCCCCGCGGCGTAGAGCTGGAACCCGGCTTGGAGCAGCGTCCAGCAGACCGCCGCGAACGCCGCGCCCGGCAGCGCCTCGCGGACGCCGATACGCGGCTGCGGCAGGAGGTAGTACATCGGGAGGAAGACGGCCGCGAGGAAGACGGGTAAGGCGAGGACGCTCGCCGCCTCGACCAGCGGGACCGCCTCCGCGGCCGCGACGAACGCGCCGACGCCCACCATCACCCCGATGCCGACGCCGACCCCGACGACGACAGAGGCGGCGTCCGCGATCTGCGCGAGGAACCCCGGCGTCTCGTCGCCGCCGTACAGGGAGACGAACGCCGTGTCGAGCCCGCGGAACACCTTCAGCGTCGACCAGAGCAGCAGCCCGACCCCGAGCAGGCTCGCCCCGGTCCGACCGCCGGCGGAGGAGACGGCGTCGACGACCGCCTCCTCGCCGGCCGGGGTGAGGAAGTCGCCCGTCGACGCGACCAGCTCCGCGGCGATGGTCTCGCCGAAGACGGCGGTGGCAACGACGACGAGGAGGAGGAGCGCGGGGACGAGCGAGACGAAGGCGTAGTAGGCGATGGCGGCGGCGAGGAACGTCACCTGTCGGTCGACGGCGACGTCGGCGACGCGCCGGACCGCACCGAGCGCGGTGCGCGAGTGTCTGGACACGTCCGGGCTTTCGACCGAAGTCGACAAAAGCGGGGTGGTGCCGGCGGCGCGGGTGCGGCGTCGGCGGCGCGGGTGCGGCGTTCGCGGGGCGAAGCCGTCAGTCCGCGTCCTCGCCGAGGACGGCCGCGCGCATCTCGGGGATCGACGCCGTGCTCTTCACCGCCGTGCCGCGGTAGTGCGCGCGGCTCGCCTCGTGGCCGGCCCCGCGCAGGCGCTCGACGAACTCGTCCATGCCGATGGCGGGCTCGCCCCACTGCTTGTACAGGCGGTGCTGGTCGTAGTGCGTGGGGGTGTCGATCTCGCGCGCGACCGTGCCGAGGAGCTTGCGCGCGCGCTTCGCCTCGCCCATGTCGTCGGTCACCTCGCGACGGACGGCACGCGCGAAGTCAGGGTCCGCGACCGGGCCGAGCCAGAGCGGCCCGGCCGTGAGCACGCGGTCGCTCCCGCACGCCGGACAGTCGTCGACCGGATCGGCGAGGTGGCCGCGCGTCGCCGAGCGCCAGAGGCAGTCCTCGCAGTGGTCGACGTGTCCCAGCGCGTCGAGGCAGTCGTCGGCAGCGCGCGCGCCTGACTCCAGTTCGAGGTAGGTCCGCGCGTAGTGCCGGGAGACGTGCGAGAGGATCGGCGTGGCCGCCTTGTCGTACCGCGCGGCGGTCCGCACCAGCGCGGAGATCAGCGTCCGGAGCCCCATCTCCGGGTGATAGTCGGTGTTGCGCGGGACCGCGCCGTACTTGCGGATCCCGCTCTGGAGGTGCGCGCCGCACAGCGGCGCGGTGTCGGTCGCGGTGACACAGATCAGGTTGCGGCCGTTCGCGAACGCGGCGTCGGCGAAGGGGATCGGCGTGCCGTACGGGTCGAGGTCGACGACGTCGAACGGCCCCTCCTCGTACAGTAAGGCGTTGACGTCGCGGTGGACCGCCTCGCCGTCGAGGCCGTTGGCGTCGAGGTTCGCGGCGGCGAGGCCGACCGCGTCGGCGTCGACGTCGGCGCAGGTGACGTCGTATCCCTCGGCGGCGGCGCGGACCCCCCGGACTCCGGAGGCGGCCATCGCGTCGAGGTACGAGGCGACGCGCGGTTCGCGGTCGCGGTAGGCGCGCAGCGTCGCGACCGTCACGTCGCGGTTCAGCTCTTGGGTCGGGTTGAAGAAGACGCCGCCGCCGGTGCCCTCGCTGGCGCCGTCGCGGGCCTCCGGGACGGAGACGGTGAGTCCGCCCTCTTCGATGTCCATACGCTCGATTCGGTCATCCCGGCTAAAAGGGCCGCGCTCCGAGGGCGGGAGGCCGGAAGCGACCGCCGCGGCGGCGGGACGCAACGAGGGAGGCTTTTACCCCGTCGGCGCGGAATGCGGACGTATGAACGGAGACGCCACGCGACGACGCGATCCGGTCGGCGAGGAGACGGAGGGGCACGGATGGTAAGTCCGGCGCGAGTGGACGCGCTCACGGACCTCGCGTACGGGGCCCTGATCATCCTGTCTATCGTGCTCATCGCGACGCTCCCGGTGTTCAACGTCGCGATCGCGTTCGGGATCGGGGTGTTCGCCTCGTACGTGATCCACGTCGTCTGGAAGATGGCCCGGTTCGACCCGGACTGGATGACCCGCGAGGTCGCTGACCAGGTCGGCAAGCAAGTCGAAGAGAGCGTCGGCGAGACCGTCGACAAAGAGGTCGAGAAGAGCGTCGGCGAGACGGTGAGCAAGGAGGTCGAGAAGACAGTCGAGGAGACCGTCGGCAAGAAGGTGAGCGAGGAGGTCGAGAAGAGCGTCGGCGAGACGGTCAACAAGGAGGTCAGCGACGTCGCCGGCGACGTCAGCGACACCGTCAGCGAGGAAGTGACGGGGAAAGTCGAGGAGACCGTGGGCGAGACCGTCGAGAAGACCGTCGAAGAGAAGGTCGGCGAAACGGTCGAAGAGAAGGTCGGCGAAACGGTCGAAG